>Ga0228699_1000111_pt1 | contig 78770 bp, 67 predicted proteins | sample McNCre217_Aug_MG_FD_178016 | JGI IMG/M metagenome (GOLD analysis project Ga0228699, IMG submission 178016) | Freshwater microbial communities from McNutts Creek, Athens, Georgia, United States - 2-17_Aug_MG | ecosystem: Environmental > Aquatic > Freshwater > Creek | place: USA: Georgia... | reverse complement strand
CTTCTCACGTGTTGGTGGCCATGCTGCGCCAAGACGATGGCCCCAAATCGCTGTTGCAGCGTGCGGGCGCCAATGTGTCTGGCCTGTTGTCTGCCGCAGAAGAAGCCATGAACCGTTTGCCCAAGGTTGAAGGCCAAGAGCAGGTGCAAGTGGGGCGCGATACCGTGTCTTTGATTCAGGCGGCTGAAAAAGAAGCCATCAAACGCGGTGATCAATTTGTGGCCAGTGAATTGTTCTTGCTCGCTGTGTGCGACAACAAAGGCAACTGGGGCAAGCTCGCCACCCAAAACGGGTTAAGCCGCAAGTCGCTGGAGGCGGCAGTGACTGCCGTGCGCGGCGGCCAAAAAGTAGACAACGCGGAGAGCGAAGGCCAACGCGAGTCGCTGAAAAAATATTGCCTAGACCTGACCGAACGCGCGCGCCTTGGCAAGCTCGACCCTGTGATTGGTCGGGACGATGAAATTCGCCGTGCCATTCAAGTGCTGCAACGCCGCAGCAAAAACAACCCGGTCCTCATTGGCGAGCCCGGTGTGGGCAAGACCGCGATTGTGGAAGGCTTGGCCCAGCGTATCGTGGCGGGCGAGGTGCCCGATTCGCTCAAAGGCAAACGCGTGCTGTCGCTTGACATGGCGGCCTTGTTGGCCGGTGCCAAATACCGCGGTGAGTTTGAAGAGCGCTTGAAAAGCGTGTTGAACGAACTCGCCAAAGACGAAGGCCAAACCATCGTCTTCATCGACGAGTTGCATACCATGGTGGGTGCAGGTAAAGCCGATGGCGCGATGGATGCCGGCAACATGCTCAAGCCAGCGCTGGCGCGTGGCGAGCTGCACTGCGTGGGGGCGACCACCTTGGACGAGTACCGCAAGTACATCGAAAAAGATGCAGCGCTCGAACGTCGCTTCCAAAAAATCATCGTGGGTGAGCCTTCGGTCGAAGCGACGATTGCCATCTTGCGTGGCTTGCAAGAAAAGTACGAAGTGCACCACGGTGTGGAGATCACCGACCCTGCCATCGTGGCCGCGGCTGAGTTGAGCCACCGCTACATCACCGATCGCTTCTTGCCCGACAAGGCGATTGATTTGATCGACGAGGCAGCGGCCAAGATCAAGATTGAAATCGACTCCAAGCCCGAGGTGATGGACAAGCTGGATCGTCGTTTGATTCAACTCAAGATCGAGCGCGAGGCGGTGCGTAAAGAGAAAGACGAAGCCTCGCAAAAGCGCTTGGAGCTGCTCGAAGAAGACATCACGCAAGTGAGCAAAGAGTACGCGGACTTGGAGGAAATTTGGAAAGCCGAAAAGTCGACCGCACAAGGCAGCGCGCAAATCAAAGAGGAGATCGATCGTTTGCGCCATCGCATTGAAGAACTCACCCGCAAAGGCGATTTCAACCAAGTGGCCGAGTTGCAATACGGCAAATTGCCTGAGCTTGAAAAACGCATGAAAGAGGCCAATGCCCGCGAAAGCGGCAAGGCCACGGAAGGCGCGAACCGTTTGTTGCGCACGCAAGTGGGCGCCGAAGAAATTGCGGAAGTGGTGGCGCGTGCCACGGGCATTCCTGTGTCCAAGCTCATGCAAGGTGAGCGCGACAAATTGCTGCAGATGGAAGACAAGTTGCACGACCGCGTGGTGGGCCAAGACGAAGCGATCACGGCGGTGGCCAATGCCATCCGTCGCTCACGCGCAGGCTTGGGGGACCCTAACCGTCCTACAGGTTCGTTCTTGTTCCTCGGCCCCACGGGCGTGGGTAAAACCGAGTTGTGCAAGGCTTTGGCCGGCTTCTTGTTTGACAGTGAAGACCACATGATTCGCATCGACATGAGCGAATTCATGGAGAAGCACTCGGTCAGCCGTTTGGTGGGTGCGCCTCCCGGCTATGTGGGCTATGACGAGGGCGGTTATTTGACCGAAGCCGTGCGTCGCAACCCCTACAGCGTGTTGCTGCTCGATGAGGTGGAGAAGGCGCATCCGGATGTGTTCAACATCTTGTTGCAGGTGTTGGACGATGGTCGCCTGACCGATGGTCAAGGCCGTACCGTGGACTTCAAGAACACGGTGATTGTGATGACCTCCAACATCGGTTCGCCCATCATTCAAAGCATGGTGGGCCAAGATTTGCAAGACATCAAAGACGCGGTGTGGGATGAGCTCAAGTCCCATTTCCGTCCCGAGTTCTTGAACCGCATTGACGAGACCGTGGTGTTCCATGCGTTGGATGCGGAGCACATTGCCAGCATCGCCGGCATTCAGCTCAAAATTTTGGCCAGTCGCTTGACTAAGATGGACTTGACTTTGGATGTCTCGCCTGCGGCTTTGGCTGAGTTGGCGAAGGTGGGTTTCGATCCGGTGTTTGGTGCGCGCCCCTTGAAGCGTGCCATTCAGCAACGCATCGAGAACCCGCTGTCCAAGTTGTTGTTGGAAGGCAAGTTCTTGCCCAAAGACACGGTTGCGGTCAATGTAGACCCCGTGCGTGCACCGGGCGAGTTTGCGTTCACCAAAGCTGAGGGATGACCCTAGATGGGGCAGGGGGCTTGTCTCCCTGTTGACCTCGCGTCCTCGGCGCAGCAGTTAGGATGGCAACATTCTTGTTGCTGCGCTTTTTTATGACGACTTCTAACCCCGCATCCGCATCCAACCCTTGGCGTGATGACGCGAGTGTCATTGGCTTGGTGGGCATCGCTCACGCGAGTTCGCACTTTTCACATCTGTTGTTGCCACTCATGTTTCCCGTGTTCATGAGCAACTTTGGGTTGAGTTATTCAGAGCTCGGTTTTTTGATGACGGTGTTTTTCATTGTCTCGGGTGTGGGGCAAGCCTCGGCTGGTTTTGTGGTTGATCGTTTGGGTGCACGCCCAGTGTTGTTTGTGGCGCTTTTCTTGTTGGCCGCAGGATGCTTGGTCGTGTCGTTTGCGGATGGGTACGTGGGCTTGCTTTTAGGCGCGGCATTGCTGGGGTTGGGCAATTGCTCGTTTCATCCGGTGGACTTCACCATCCTCAATCAAAAAGTGTCTGCACCGCGCTTGGGCTATGCCTTTAGCGCGCACGGCCTTACGGGCAACTTGGGCTGGGCGTTGGCGCCGGTGTTCATGGTGGGCTTGAGTGCTGCGTTTGATTGGCGTGTGGCGTATCTTGGTGCCGCCTTGCTGTTTGTTGGTATTTTTGTGTTGTTGCTCTGGCAACGCGAACGCTTGCATGCCGAAGTTGTGAGCCACAAGCAGGCCGCGAATGCGGGCAGCACGTTGGCTTTTTTGAAAATGCCGGTGGTGTGGTGGTGCTTCAGCTTTTTCTTGCTCTCTACCATGACGCTCGCAGTGGTGCAAAGCTTTGCCGTGTCCATCTTGCAAGCCTTGCATCAAGTCACATTTGAGGCGGCCACCTTCACGTTGACGGCTTATATGTTGTGCGCAGCAGCAGGCATGTTTGTCGGTGGTTTTGTGGCCGCACGTTGGCCGTGCCACAGCGATAGGGTGGTTGCCACTTGCATGGCTGTGGGTGCTGTGTTCATGGCCCTGTGCGGCAGTGGTTTGTTTGGTGCCGAACTCACCATGGTCATCTTGGCAGCCACCGGCTTAGCCATCGGTGTAGGCGGCCCTTCACGTGACATGATGATCAAGAAGGCGACGCCCAAGGGGGCGACGGGTCGTGTGTATGGCATGGTCTATTCGGGGCTAGACACAGGCTTTGCCATCTCGCCGCTCATCTTTGGCGTGTTCATGGACCACGGTTGGTATGGCGCAACTTTGCTGGGGGCAGCGTTGGTGTTGATGCTGAGCGTGTTGGTGGCTTTAGGTGTGGGCCGTAGAACCATGCCTGCTTGATGGCATTACGCCAAGAGTGATCCATAAAAAAAGGGACCGTGAGGTCCCTTTTTTGTGTCGGTAGAAACTGAATTACTTCAGGTGCTTGCCGATCAAGCCAGCCAATTCAAACATGGTGACTTGGGCTTTGCCGAACACTTGCTTGAGCTTGTCGTCAGCGTTGATGTTGCGCTTGTTGACTTTGTCTTGCAGGCCGTGCTTTTTGATGTATGTCCACATCTTGCTCACGACTTCTGTGCGTGGCACAGCGGCGTTGCCGATCACAGCAGCCAAAGCGGCGCTAGGTGTGAGGGCTTTCATGAACGCTGCGTTAGGCGTGCGCTTTTTAGCGGGGGCCTTTTTCTTGGCAGGAGCCTTTTTGGCTGCTACTTTTTTAGCTGGGGCTTTTTTGGCAACCACTTTCTTGGCGGCTGGCTTTTTCGCGGCTACTTTTTTGGCTACCGGCTTCTTAGCTGCAACTTTTTTAGCAACTGGTTTTTTGGCTGCAGGCTTTTTGGCCGCAGGTTTCTTAGCTGCTACTTTTTTAGCGGCTGGTTTTTTAGCTGCCACTTTTTTCGCGGGAGCAGCTTTCTTTGCTGCTACTTTTTTAGCCGGAGCTTTCTTTGCAGTTGCCATGGTTGATTTCCTTCTAGAAGTGTTTGTTTTCAAGCCCTTAGAGATATCGCTCTAGAGCAATTCGCATGCTAATTGAGAACATCGTTCTTTCCAAGTGAAAAACGATTTTTTTCATAGGTAAATGTTGTTTTTTTCAAATGCGCATTTGTCGTTGTGTCTGTACTGCTTCCGTTGCATGGGGTGCGTGCGTCTCCGCACGCTTTAAATCTCTGAAAAGTCATTTTGAATTATGAAATATGCAATTGCTGCAGCGCAATATTTTTTCTTGATATGAGAAATTGAATTTCACATGTCGGCATGATGTTTGTAACCCATTGTTTTTTATTGATAAAAATAAATTCTTCTATAAGACATAAGACGATGATTGAGTCTTATAGAAGACTTATAGTTGATCCATCGATAACCACTTAACTTTCTGGAGTGAACCATGCCTCAATCACTGAATGAACAACTCAGCCGTGAACAACAAATCGCTGCCCTCGAAAAAGACTGGGCAACCAACCCACGTTGGAAAGGTGTGAAGCGTGGTTACTCAGCTGCTGACGTCGTGCGTTTGCGCGGCAGCATGCCCATCGAGCACACACTCGCCAAGCGCGGTGCAGAAAAGCTCTGGGAAAAAGTCAACGGCGGCGCCAAGAAAGGTTATGTCAATGCATTCGGCGCGATCTCTGCAGGTCAAGCCATGCAACAAGCCAAAGCTGGTTTGGAAGCTGTGTACTTGTCAGGTTGGCAAGTCGCTGCTGATGGCAACACCTCTGAAACCATGTACCCAGACCAATCGCTCTACGCGTATGACTCTGTGCCTACCATGGTGCGCCGCATCAACAACACCTTCAAGCGCGCAGACGAAATCCAATGGAGCCGCGGCATCAATCCAGGCGACAAAGAATTCATCGACTACTTCCTGCCCATCGTGGCTGATGCTGAAGCCGGTTTCGGTGGTGTGTTGAACGCGTTTGAATTGATGAAGAACATGATCGCTTCTGGTGCCGCCGGCGTTCACTTCGAAGACCAATTGGCTGCTGTGAAGAAGTGCGGTCACATGGGCGGCAAGGTGTTGGTGCCAACACAAGAAGCTGTTGAGAAGTTGATCTCCGCACGTTTCGCTGCTGACGTCATGGGTACATCCACCATTGTGTTGGCTCGTACCGATGCTGAAGCCGCCAACTTGATCACCTCTGACCATGATGCCAACGACAAGCCTTTCTTGACAGGCGAGCGCACACAAGAAGGTTTCTACCGCGTCAAAAACGGTTTGGAACAAGCCATCAGCCGCGGCGTTGCCTACGCGCCTTACGCTGACTTGGTGTGGTGCGAAACAGGTGTGCCAGACATCGGCTTCGCCCGTGAATTTGCACAAGCTGTGCACGCTGCATGCCCAGGCAAGCTGTTGTCTTACAACTGCTCACCTTCTTTCAACTGGAAGAAGAACCTCAACGATAGCCAAATCGCTTCGTTCCAAGAAGACTTGTCAGCCTTGGGCTACAAGTACCAGTTCATCACCTTGGCTGGTATCCACATCAACTGGTACAACACCTTCCAGTTCGCCAATGCATACGCCAACGGCGAAGGCATGAAGCACTACGTCAACATGGTGCAAGAGCCTGAGTTCGCAGCACGCGACAAGGGTTACACCTTCGTGTCACACCAACAAGAAGTGGGCGCAGGCTACTTCGACGATGTGACCACTGTGATCCAAGGCGGTTCGTCTTCTGTGAAAGCTTTGACAGGTTCTACTGAAGAAGAGCAGTTCCACTAAGCACTTCAGTTGAGGGATGGCCTGAGAAGGCTGTCTCTTGGTTTGAATAGGTTTGAGACCACTCAGCGCGAAAGCGTTGGGTGGTTTTTTATGTGCTTATCGTTTGCACTTGTAAACCGCAAACACCTGTTTGCCAAACTCGGGGGTCACGTCTTTCACCAGTGTGTCGCCACCTAATTCGATGGCATTGTTTTGCCCAAATTGCAACAAGTTGGCTTCAACCGCATCGGCATCTCGGTTGTAGATGCCCACTTTTGTGACCACGTTGACGCTCACTTTTCCAAGTGAATGACATTGCGACACTTGTGTCGCTTTCATCAGTAGGACGCGCTCAGACCCCTCGGTTGGCTTGAGAAAGGTATTGGCGCAGCCTCCCAAAAGGAGTGGCAGCAAGCAGACGAGAGTGATTTGTTGACGCATGTTTGTGGGCGATGAGTAGAGCGTGATGATATCGATGCGCACAAGTCGTATAGCTGGCAACGTAAAATCCCTGTTTTGCTGCGATTTAAATTCAATACACATGGTTCAGATTACTCTTCCCGACGGTTCGCAACGTGAATTTCCAGGCCCCGTGACGGTGGCCGAAGTGGCTGCGTCGATTGGCGCAGGCTTGGCCAAGGCCGCTTTGGCTGGCAAGGTCGATGGCAAGGTGGTGGATACCAGCCACACGATGAGCAGCAATGCAAGCTTGGCCATCATCACGGCCAAAGACGCCGAAGGCTTGGAGGTGATCCGTCACTCCACGGCTCACTTATTGGCTTATGCGGTTAAAGATCTGTTCCCTGATGCTCAGGTGACGATTGGCCCCGTCATCGACAACGGTTTCTATTACGACTTCTCGTACAGCCGTCCTTTCACCCCAGAAGACTTGGTGGCGATTGAAAAACGCATGACCGAGCTGGCCAATAAAGATGAGCCCGTGGTGCGCCGCGTGTTGCCGCGCGACGAGGCGGTGACGTATTTCAAAGGCTTGGGTGAGCACTACAAAGCCGAAATCATTGGCAGCATTCCGAGCAATGAAGACGTGAGCTTGTACCGCGAAGGCAGCTTTGAAGACTTGTGCCGCGGCCCACACGTGCCCAGCACCGGCAAGCTCAAGCATTTCAAGTTGATGAAGGTGGCCGGTGCCTATTGGCGCGGCGACAGCAAGAACGAAATGCTGCAACGCATTTATGGCACGGCATGGGCCAGCAAAGACGATTTGCAGCAATACCTCACGCGTTTGGAAGAAGCTGAAAAGCGTGACCACCGCAAACTCGGGCGTGAGCTTGACCTGTTTCATATTGACGAGCACTCGCCAGGTACGGTGTTTTGGCACCCCAAGGGCTGGACGGTGTGGCAAGAGGTCGAGCAATACATGCGTCGCGTGTACCGCGACAACGGCTATTTGGAGGTCAAGGGTCCACAAATTCTGGATCAAAGCCTGTGGGAGAAAACAGGGCATTGGGACAAATACCGCGAGAACATGTTTGTCACTGAGTCGGAAAAGCGCGACTATGCTCTGAAGCCAATGAATTGCCCAGGGCACATCATCATCTTCAAGCAAGGCATCAAGAGCTACCGCGACTTACCTTTGCGCTTTGGTGAGTTTGGCCAATGTCACCGCAACGAGCCCAGTGGCGGCTTGCACGGCATCATGCGTGTGCGTGCCTTTACGCAAGACGATGGCCATATCTTCTGTACCGAAGATCAAATTCAAGCCGAAGTGGTGGCCTTTACCACCTTGCTGCAAAAGGTTTACCAAGACTTTGGTTTCACCGACATCATCTACAAACTTTCCACTCGCCCAGAGCAACGCATTGGCACCGAGGAAAGTTGGGATCGTGCGGAAAACGCCTTGGCCGAAGGCTTGCGTGCTTCTGGCTGTGAGTTTTCTTATTTGCCGGGTGAGGGGGCGTTTTATGGTCCCAAGATCGAATACACCTTGAAAGACGCGATTGGCCGCGAATGGCAATGCGGCACGATTCAGGTGGATCCCAACTTGCCAGAACGCTTGGATGCCGAGTTTGTGGGCGAGGATGGTTCGCGTCACCGCCCGATCATGTTGCACCGCGCGATTGTGGGAAGTTTGGAGCGTTTCATCGGAATTTTGGTTGAGCAACACGCGGGCGCCTTGCCCACCTGGCTGGCGCCAACCCAAGTTTCGGTGCTCAATATCACCGATTCGCAGGCCGAATATTGCCAAGAAGTTGCAAAAACGCTGCGAAATCAAGGGGTTAGGGTCGATTTAGACCTCCGCAACGAGAAAATCACGTATAAAATACGCGAGCATTCAATGCAAAAGCTTCCCTACATCTTGGTCGTAGGCGACAAAGAGAAGGAAGCTGGCGCCGTCGCAGTGCGCGCCCGAGGCAATCAAGACCTCGGTGTGATGTCCCTCGAAGCCTTCTGTGAAAAGATTGCTTCTGACATCTCCCTCAAAAGCTGATTTCATTGAGAAATTGCCAAGAGTTGTGCGTGGCACACGTGTGTCGGTTTGTTTTTGATTTTTAAGGATAGTCACCATCGCTACAGAATTTCGCGACCGCCGCCAGCGCGAGGAACGCAAACACCGCCTTAACCGGGAAATCATGGCCCCGGAAGTCCGCCTTTCAGGTCCTGACAACGAACCTCTCGGTATCGTGAGCTTGGCTGATGCCTTGCGCATGGCCGGTGAGTTGGATGTTGACTTGGTTGAAATTGCCGCCACGGCTGTGCCGCCGGTGTGCCGTTTGATGGATTACGGTAAGTTCAAGTACCAAGAGCAAAAGAAGGCTGCGGAAGCGAAGTCCAAGCAAAAGGTCATCGAGGTCAAGGAAATCAAGTTCCGTCCCGGTACCGATGATGGTGACTACAACATCAAGATGCGCAACATCAAGCGCTTCTTGGATGACGGTGACAAATGCAAGATCACGCTGCGCTTTCGTGGCCGCGAGATCACGCATCAAGAAATCGGTATGGCGCTGTTGCAGCGCATCCGTGATGAGTTGGCGGATCTGATCGTGGTCGAGCAGTTCCCCAAACTCGAAGGGCGTCAAATGATCATGATGGTCGCGCCTGGTAAGAAGAAATCGGGTGGCGCCGCCAAACCCGCTGCAGAAGCCGCTCCGGCAGCCTCTGCATAAAAGGCGACGCAAATTAGTGTCTCGGGGCTAACAAGACTGCACATCGGTGTGCAGGCGCCTCACGAGCACAAATAAAGGAGCATCTAAATGCCCAAAATGAAGACCAAAAGCAGCGCTAAAAAGCGCTTCCGCGTTCGTCCAGGCGGTACCGTGAAACGCGGTCAAGCCTTCAAACGTCACATCTTGACTAAGAAGACGACCAAGAACAAGCGTCACTTGCGTGGTGCAGTGAATGTGCATGAGACCAACATGGGTCACATGGCGCAAATGCTGCCCAAGTGCGGCCTGTAATTAACTGACGAACAAGGAGAAAAAATATGCCTCGCGTTAAACGTGGTGTTACGGCCCGTGCCCGTCACAAAAAAGTTCTGGCTTTAGCCAAAGGTTTCCGCGGTCGCCGCGGTAACGTCTTCCGCATCGCTAAACAAGCGGTGATGAAGGCCGGTCAATATGCTTACCGCGACCGCCGCACTAAAAAGCGTGTGTTCCGTCAGCTGTGGATCGCTCGTATCAATGCTGCCGCACGTCAATGCGGTCTGACATACAGCCAATTTGCCAACGGCCTGAAAAAGGCAGCGATCGAAATCGACCGCAAGATGTTGGCCGACTTGGCTGTTCACGACATGGCTGCTTTCACCAGCATCGTGAACCAAGTCAAAGCCAAATTGGCCGCTTGATCATCGCGGGTTAACCACCCACGAGCAAAGGGGTTGGGGCTACACAGCTTCAATCCCTTTTTTGTTTTCTTATTTCCCGAATTCTTATGAACGAGTTGGACTCTCTGGTCGCCAGTGCCCAGGCCCTGTTTGCGCAAAGCACCACACCGGCTGATCTTGAAAACGCCAAAGCCCAGTTCTTGGGCAAATCAGGCCGCATCACCGAGATGATGAAGGGCATGGCCGCATTGAGCGTCGAAGAAAAGAAATCGACTGGTGCCGCCATCAACGTGGCCAAGCAAGCGATTGAAGCGGCGCTCACAGCGCGCCGCCAAGCTTTGGCTGATGCTGAGCTCGAGACCCAACTCAAAGCCGAAGCCTTGGATGTGACCTTGCCCGGTCGCGCCCGCATGGCTGGCGGTTTGCACCCCGTGACCATCACACTCGAACGCGTCGAAGCGATTTTTGGTTCGATGGGATTTGAAGTGGCCCAAGGCCCAGAGATTGAAACCGACTGGTTCAACTTCACTGCGCTCAACACGCCTGAAGACCATCCCGCTCGCTCCATGCACGACACCTTCTATGTGGAAGGTGGCAGTGCCGAAGCGCCTAACTTGTTGCGCACGCACACCAGCCCCATGCAAGTGCGCCACGCCGTGCAACATGTCAAGCGCTACCAAGCGCATTTGGATGCCGGTCAAGGCATGCCCGAAATTCGCGTCATCGCCCCAGGCCGCACGTACCGTGTGGACAGCGATGCCACGCACTCGCCCATGTTTCATCAATGCGAAGGCTTGTGGATTGGCGAGAACGTCAGCTTCAAAGACCTCAAGGTGGTCATCACCGATTTTTGTCGCACCTTCTTCGAAAGCGATGACTTGGTGTTGCGTTTCCGTCCCAGCTTCTTCCCGTTCACCGAGCCCAGCGCTGAGATTGACATCCAATTCCAAAGCGGCGCTTTGGCGGGCCGTTGGCTCGAAGTGGGGGGCTCAGGCCAAGTTCACCCGAATGTGGTGCGCAATATGGGCCTCGACCCCGAGCGTTACATCGGCTTCGCCTTTGGCATGGGGATGGACCGTTTCACCATGCTGCGTTACGGCGTGAACGACTTGCGTTTGTTCTTCGATGGCGACATTCGCTTCTTGAGCCAGTTCCAATAATTTCACGCACACACGAGATTCATCATGCAATTCCCCGAATCCTGGTTGCGCGAATTCTGCAACCCCTCACTCACAACTCAAGAGCTGGCCGATACCTTGACCATGGCCGGTTTGGAAGTGGAAGAACTCCAACCCGTTGCGCCGCCTTTCACAGGCATCGTGGTGGGCGAAATCAAAGAAGCTGTCCAGCACCCAGACGCTGACCGCTTGCGCATTTGCCAAGTGGATGTGGGGCAGGGTGCCTTGCTTAACATCGTGTGCGGCGCACCCAATGCACGCGTGGGCATCAAAATTCCATGCGCCACCGTGGGCGCAGAGTTGCCACCGGGCGAAGACGGCAAGCCTTTCAAAATCAAAGTGGGCAAGCTGCGCGGCGTCGAAAGCCAAGGCATGTTGTGCTCGGCCAAAGAACTCAAAATCGCGGACGACAACGGTGGTTTGCTTGAGCTGCCTGCCGATGCGCCTTTGGGCCAAAACATCCGCGAATATTTAAACCTCGACGACACCTTGTTCACCTGCAAGCTCACACCTAACTTGGCGCATTGCTTGAGCGTGTACGGCATTGCCCGCGAAGTGTCGGCCCTCACCGGCGCGCCGTTGAAGGCACCGACATTCCCGTCGATTGCAGCGACCAATTCAGACACCGTGCCCATCAAGGTTAGCGCACCCGATTTGTGCGGTCGCTTCTCTGGCCGTGTCGTGCGTGGCGTGAACACCCAAGCGCAAACACCCGCATGGATGGTGAACCACTTGGCCCGCTGCGGCCAACGCAGCGTGAGCCCCTTGGTCGACATCTCCAACTACGTGATGTTCGAGCTGGGCCGTCCATCGCACATCTTCGACCTCGACAAAATTCAAGGTGGCTTGGATGTGCGTTGGGGCAAAGCCGGTGAACAGCTCAAACTCTTGAATGGCAACACCGTCACCGTTGACGAAAAAGTGGGTGTCATCGCTGACGCGCATCAAGTCGAATCACTCGCTGGCATCATGGGCGGCGACGCCACCGCGGTGAGCGATGACACGCAAAACATTTACATCGAAGCTGCCTTCTGGTGGCCCACGGCCATCGCAGGCCGTTCGCGCCGCTTCAACTTCAGCACCGACGCCGGCCACCGCTTTGAGCGCGGCGTCGACTCTGAGCTGACCGTAGAGCACATCGAGCGTATCACCCAGTTGGTGATTGACATTTGCGGCACGCCCAACACCACCGTCGGCCCGATTGACGACCACCGTGTGAACATGCCTGTGGCCAAACCTGTGACCTTGCGCGTGGCGCGCGCCGAGAAAATCATTGGCATGCCACTGACTCAGCAACGCGTGGCTGATGCTTTGCGTGGCTTGGGATTGCCCGTCACCGAAGGCGAGGGAACTGTTACCGTACAGCCGCCATCCTTCCGTTTCGATTTGCAAATCGAAGAAGACCTGATTGAAGAAGTGGCGCGCATGGTGGGTTACAACAACCTGCCCACCACACCGCCTCTGGCGCCCATCACGGCCAGCGTGCGCCTTGAATCGCAGCGTAGCCCACACGCCTTGCGCCATCAGTTGGCGGGCTTGGGCTACCAAGAAACCATCAACTACAGCTTTGTGGATGAGCGTTGGGAGCACGAGTTGGCGGCGAACGCCAACCCCATCAAGTTGCTCAACCCGATTGCCAGCCAAATGAGCGTGATGCGATCCACCTTGTTGGGCTCGCTGCTCAACGTGGTCAAGTTCAACGTCGATCGCAAAGCCTCACGCGTGCGCGTGTTTGAAATTGGTCGCGTCTTCCACAAAGATGCGTCTGTGCAGAACACCGACACCACCGTGCAAGGCTTCGATCAGCCCATGCACGTCGCAGGTATCGCCTTTGGTAGCGCCTCGCCTTTGCAATGGGGCACCAAAGAGCAAGCCGCAGACTTCTTCGAGGTGAAGGCCGATGTGGAAGCTTTGTTGGCACCCGCTGTGCCGACGTTTGAAGCGGCTGAGCACCCAGCCATGCACCCAGGCCGTTGTGCCAAGGTGTGGGTCAACGGCCAAGCCGTGGGCCATGTGGGTGAGTTGCATCCACGCTGGCGTCAAAGCTGGGAATTGACCCAGGCACCTGTGATGTTTGAACTCTCGCTCGATGCCGTGTTGCAGCGTGCGGTGCCTAAATCAACAGGCGTGGCCAAGTTCCCGAACGTGGAGCGCGACATTGCCGTGATCGTCAAAGACAGCGTCACGCATGCCCAGTTGATGGCCGCTGTGCATGCCGCCAAAACGCAGGGCTTGCTGCGCAACGCTGTGTTGTTTGACGTGTATCGCCCCAAAGCCGAAAGTGCGGCGATGGCGATGGACGAAAAGAGTTTGGCTGTGCGCCTCACGCTCAACAGCGACGAAGCCACTTTGAATGAAGCGCAAATCGAAGGCGTGGTGCAAGCCGTGTTGGCCGAGCTGACTGCCAAAATTGCCGCGCGTTTGCGCAGCTGATGTTGAGACGATAAAAGAGGACCGTATGGAACTTTCTTTTGAGAGCCTTGAAACGCCCGCGTTGACCAAAGCGCAGTTGGCCGATTTGTTGTTCGAGCAAATCGGTTTGAACAAGCGTGAGTCCAAAGACATGATTGACGCTTTTTTTGATTTGATTGCGCAAAGCTTGGTCAATGGCACGGACGTGAAAATTTCAAGCTTTGGTAATTTTCAAATTCGCACCAAAGCACCTAGGCCCGGACGCAATCCGCGCACGGGTGAGGCGATTCCAATTCAAGCTCGACGTGCCGTAACGTTTCACGCCAGTCATAAGCTGAAAGAGCAAATACAGGGTGACAGTAATTCCAAAGTTGACAACTGATTGAAAAAGAGGCCGAGTCGGCCTCTTTTTTTTTGACAAAACTGTCCAGCGATGCGGTGGAAGGGGCAATCTTCGTGTAACCTCTGCGGTCCCGTTTACAAGCCACTGATTTTCATGGAGAAATCCCTCCCTCCCATTCCAGCCAAACGCTACTTCACCATTGGTGAAGTGAGCGAGTTGTGTGGCGTCAAGCCGCACGTGCTGCGCTATTGGGAGCAGGAATTCACGCAGCTGCGTCCGATGAAGCGTCGCGGCAACCGCCGCTATTACCAGCGTCACGAAGTGCTGATGATTCGCCGCATCCGTGACCTCTTGTATGACCAAGGTTTCACCATCACGGGGGCTCGTAACAAGCTGCAAGAGTTGGTTCAGTCCGAGCGCGAACGTCGCCGAGCAGGCGGTGAATTGATTGACGTTGATTTGCCCGACGACGAAGGCTTTGACGACGATTTGGATGTCGACGCAGACGACGCACACGAGCTGCCGCCACTGGCCTTGAACAGCAACGATGAAGCGCTGCAAACCTTGCGAAAAGAACTCACACAAATTCGCGATCTGCTCTCTGAGCTGCATTGAGACGCGCTATAATTTCAGCCTGATTCGGTGTGTGGCGCAGCCTGGTAGCGCACTTGCATGGGGTGCAAGGGGTCGAAGGTTCGAATCCTTTCACACCGACCAAAAATGATGAAGGGTTAGCAACGCAAGTTGCTAACCCTTTTGTCTTTTGTCGGATGCGTTTAAGCCTCAAACAATGTCGACGTGGTGCAGTTCAAACTTACCCTTCTTGGCGTCGGAAAAGTAGTGCTGCAAAGTTTCTTTGACGGTGCGAAACGCAATCTCGTCCCAAGGGATTTCGTGTTCCGCAAATAAACGCGCTTCTTGCGTTTCGTGGCCAGGGTTGAACTGGTCGCTCGTGAGTTGCGCGCGGTAAAAGAAATGCACTTGGCCGACGCGTGTCACGTTCATGAGCGTGAACAAGTCTTGCATTTCAAACTGTGCGCCGGCTTCTTCCTCTGTTTCACGCGCAGCGCCTTGCGCCACGGTTTCGTTGAGTTCCATGAAGCCTGCGGGCAGCGTCCACTTGCCAAAGCGTGGTTCGATGTTGCGTTTGCACAGCAACACTTTGTCGCCCCACACAGGCACTGTGCCCACCACATTGAGAGGGTTTTCGTAGTGGATGGTGTGGCAGCTGTTGCACACCGCGCGCTCACGGGTGTCGCCATCGTCAGGCACGCGGTAGGTCACAGCGCTGCCGCACGATTTGCAAAATTGAATGAGCGGGCGATGCAGCATGTTTAGATGACGCGCACTTTGAGTTCGCCCAAGCCTGCAACCGCACCCACCATGGTGTCACCCGCAACCACAGCGCCTACGCCTGCGGGTGTGCCGGTGTAAATCAAATCGCCGGCTTGCAGATCCCATGCCGCAGACAAGTGCTCAATGGTTTCTGCAATGTTCCAAATGAGTTGGCTCACATGGCTGCGTTGGCGGTCTTCGCCGTTGACTTGCACATAAATCTCGGCGTGTTCCACATCACCAGCTTGCGCCGCAGGGGTGATGGGACCGATGGGCGCGCTGTGCTCAAAGCCTTTGCCGATGCACCACGGGCGACCTTGCTTCTTCATGTCGTTTTGCAAGTCGCGGCGTGTCATGTCCAAGCCCACGGCGTAGCCGTAAATGTGGCTGAACGCATCGGCAGCTTTGATGTTTTTGCCGCCCTTGCCAATCGCCACCACCAACTCAATTTCGTGGTGCAAGTTTTGCGTGAGGCTAGGGTAGGGCATGTGGCCGGTTTCGCCGGTGTTGACCACCACGAGGGTGTCTGCTGGCTTCAGGAAGAAAAAGGGTGGTTCACGGCCGGTGAAGCCCATTTCTTTGGCGTGCTCTTCGTAGTTGCGGCCCACGCAGTAAATGCGGTGCACAGGAAAGCGTTCAGCTTTGCCCACCACAGGCACGGAGACGACGGGGGTAAGTTCGAAGGCGTAGCTCATGCGGATTTGCTCACCAAGTTGAAGTGTTCGACCACAGGGGGCTGTGCAAAGAAGGGGCCAACGATGGCGCGCCATTCGCCAAACGCGGGCGATTCGCGAAAGTCCACGGTGTGGTTTTCGAGCGTGGTCCAGAAGATTTGCAAGATGTAACGCTCGGGTGATTCGATGCCATGGTTGATTTTGTAGCCTTGAAAACCTTTGGCTTTGGCAATGACTGTTTGCACGCCGCGTTGGATGGCTTCATTGAAGGCAGCTTGTTGGCCCGGTTGAATGCGAATGTCGACGAGTTCGAGAATCATGGTGTGTACTGGGTGAGTTAAATTTGCTTCAAGTCTACCGTCACTGCGCCAAGGGATGCGTCACGTTCGGGATATCCTTTGGCCTTATGAGTCATGCTTTAAACACGTCAGTTGCGCCTTTGTTTTGGTCCATGAATTGGACCTTGCCCGAGGGCGTGCACGCTGTGTGCACCACACGCGTAGGCGGTGTGTCAAAGCCGCCCTTTGAAGGTTTCAACTTAGGGGACCATGTGAAAGATGAGCCCCATGCCGTGGCGCACAACCGTGCTTTACTACAAACGCAGTTGGCTGGCGTGCGCCCCGTGTTTCTTTCACAAGTGCATGGTGTGGAGGTGGCGCAAGTCCATGGCGATACACCAGATGGCATCGTGGCCGATGCTTGCGTGACGCAAGCATCTCAAGTGGCTTGCACCATCATGGTGGCGGACTGTTTGCCATTGCTGTTTACCGACGAGGCTGGACAGATCGTTGCCGCGGCGCATGCAGGCTGGCGTGGTTTGGCCGCGGGCGTGATTGAGCAAACGGTGAATGCGCTGTGTACTCAAGCGAGTGTGCCTGCTGCACAGGTACGTGTGTGGTTAGGGCCGTGCATAGGACCTGACGCTTTTGAGGTGGGAGACGATGTGCGCTTGGCGTTTGCAGCCACAGAGGCGTCTTCACCGCTTGGTGATTACTTCAAGCCGCATCCCACGCAGGCAGGCAAGTGGTTAGCCGATCTTGCTGGGTTGGCGCGTTCACGCTTGCAAATGCAAGGCGTCATGTCCATTGCGGGCAACGACAGCACGCCTGAGTGGTGCACCGTAGCGCAGCGCTCAAGGCTCTTTTCGTTCAGGCGCGATGGTGTGACTGGGCGTTTCGCCGTTTGCATCTGGCGCGACTGAGGCTGCTTCTTTTGCCTTGATGGCACGGCGTCTCGCCGGCGTGCCCATGATGTATCCCACCACGCTCATGGGCAACACGCCGTAGAGTAGAAACGTAAAGGCTGCGCCGAGCAAAGAGCCCACGGGGCTTGTGGCTTCCGCGATGGCCATCATGAAAGCCACGTAAATCCAAGCGATCAAGACCAAATACATCTAGGGGTTTTCTCTCAAGTTTGATATCTGTCAGAAATTCGAAGGTAATTCACTGACATACTGGGGACACGTCAAAGACAACAGCGACTGTATAGGAGATAAGTGATGGATCAGAATGCGGCCCTCAAGAGCCTCGGGGATAGCTGGCTCAAAGCCTTGGCCTCATTTCAAACACTCGGTGGCGGCGATGCAAAAACACCCGCACTGAGCTTCTCTCCTGAAAAACTCGAAGCCTTGCAAAAGCAGTACATGGCCGAGGCGACTGAGTTGTGGAACCAAAGCTTGCAAGGCAAGCCCGAAGTGAAAGACCGACGCTTCAAAGGCGAAGCATGGGCGCACAACCCCATGGCTGCATTCACTGCAGCAGCTTACTTGCTCAATACCCGCACGATGATGGCGCTCACAGACGCCGCTGAGACCGATGCAAAAACCAAGGCGCGTATTCAGTTTGCCGTCGAGCAATGGGCCGCAGCTTCTGCGCCCAGCAACTATTTGGCGCTCAACGCAGATGCGCAGCAAAAAGCCATTGAGACCAAAGGCGAGAGCATTTCCAAAGGTATTCAAAACTTGCTGCACGACATGCAGCAGGGCCATGTGTCGATGACCGACGAGAGCTTGTTCGAGGTCGGCAAAAATGTGGCCACCACCGAAGGCAAAGTGGTGTTTGAAAACGAGTTTTTCCAATTGCTCGAATACAAACCGCTCACCGCCAAGGTGTATGAGCGTCCTTTCTTGTTTGTGCCACCTTGCATCAACAAGTTTTACATCTTGGATTTGCAACCCGAAAACTCATTCATTCGCTACGCCGTAGCGCAAGGCCATCGCACGTTTGTGGTGAGTTGGCGCAATCCCGACGAAAGCATGCGCAACACCACATGGGACAACTATGTGGAAGACGTGGCCATTCAAGCCATCAAGGTCGTGCAAGAGATTGGTGGTTCAAAGCAAATCAACGCGTTGGGCTTTTGCGTCGGTGGCACCATTCTTTCCAACGCGCTGGCCGTCTTGGCTGCACGTGGCGAAAAACCAGTGGCTAGCGCCACGTTGCTGACCACGTTGATCGATTTCACTGACACCGGTATTTTGGATGTCTTCATCGATGACAATTTTGTCAAGTTCCGCGAAGGTCAATTCGCCGAAGGTGGATTGATGAAGGGTAAGGACATGGCGTCCACCTTCAGCTTCTTGCGCCCCAATGACTTGGTGTGGAACTACGTGGTGGGCAACTACCTCAAAGGCGAAACGCCCCCGCCGTTTGACCTGTTGTACTGGAACAGCGACTCCACCAATTTGCCAGGCCCTATGTACGCTTGGTATTTGCGCAATACCTACTTGGAGAACAACCTCATCAAACCGGGCAAAGCCACGGTGTGTGGCGAGAAGATTGATTTGCGCAAGGTGGATATGCCCATCTACATCTATGGCTCGCGTGAAGACCACATCGTGCCGATTGGCGGTGCCTACGCCAGCACGCATGTGTTCCCAGGCAAGAAACGTTTTGTCATGGGCGCGTCGGGGCACATTGCAGGTGTGATCAATCCGCCCGCAGCAAACAAACGTTGCTACTGGACAGGCAGCGACACCAACTTCCCCAAAGATGCCGAGCAGTGGATTGCGAAATCCAAAGAGCATCCCGGTAGTTGGTGGACCGATTGGTCAACTTGGCTCAAAGCCCACGCAGGTAAACAAATTGCAGCGCCTAAGACCTACGGCAAAGGCAAACACAAACCAATTGAGGCAGCGCCTGGCCGTTACGTCAAAGCGCGCGCAAGCAACTGATTTTTAAATTTTCTAGGGAGATACAACAAATGGAAGACATCGTCATCGTTTCTGCAGCACGCACAGCCGTGGGTAAGTTTGGTGGTTCACTCGCCAAAATCGCCGCCACCGAGCTGGGCTCTATCGTCATTCGTGAAGCTTTGGCACGTGCCAAGGTAGATCCTTCGCAAGTTGGCGAAGTCATCATGGGCCAAGTGTTGGCTGCTGGCGCAGGTCAAAACCCTGCGCGTCAAGCTTTGATGAAGTCGGGCATTCCCAGCGCAGTGCCTGCCCTAACCATCAACGCCGTGTGCGGCTCAGGCCTCAAGTCTGTCATGTTGGCTGCGCAAGCGGTGGCTTATGGCGACAGCGAGATCGTGGTGGCCGGTGGTCAAGAAAACATGAGCGCTTCTGGCCATGTGCTATTGGGTTCGCGCGATGGTCAACGCATGGGCAACTGGAACATGATCGACACCATGATCGTGGATGGTTTGTGGGACGTGTACAACCAGTACCACATGGGCATCACGGCTGAGAACGTGGCCAAAGAATTCAACATCACTCGCGACATGCAAGATGCCTTGGCGTTGGCCAGCCAACAAAAAGCCACCGCCGCGCAAGACGCTGGCAAGTTCAAAGACGAAATCGTTTCGGTCAACATTCCACAGCGCAAGGGCGACCCCGTGGTGTTCAATGCCGACGAATACATCAACAAGAAAACCACCGCCGATGCGTTGGCTGGTTTGCGTCCTGCGTTCGACAAAGCCGGTTCAGTGACAGCCGGTAACGCATCTGGCATCAACGATGGCGCTGCCGCCGTGGTGGTCATGACCGCCAAAAAGGCCGCAGCATTGGGCCTCACACCGTTGGCGCGCATTGCCGCGTTTGGCACCAGCGGTTTGGACCCCAAGATCATGGGCATGGGCCCCGTGTCTGCTTCACGCAAAGCCTTGGAGCGCGCAGGCTGGAAAGCCGCGGACGTGGACTTGTTTGAACTCAACGAAGCCTTCGCAGCACAAGCATGCGCGGTGAACCAGCAGCTGGACATTGACCCAGCCAAGGTCAACGTCAACGGTGGTGCGATTGCGATTGGTCACCCCATTGGCGCATCAGGCTGCCGCATCTTGGTGACCTTGCTGCACGAGATGCAACGCACCAATGCCAAGAAGGGCTTGGCCGCGCTGTGTATCGGTGGCGGCATGGGCGTGTCGTTGGCGCTGGAACGCTGATTGAGCGTTCGCATCTCATCAAAATAAATTTCTTTCACTAAAAACTCATAAATCAGGAGACAAAAAATGAGCCAAAAAGTAGCGTACGTCACAGGTGGTATGGGTGGTATCGGAACCGCGATTTGCCAACGCCTTCACAAAGAAGGTTTCAAGGTCATCGCAGGTTGCGGCCCAACCCGTGACTTCAATAAGTGGCTCGATGAGCAAAAGGCGTTGGGCTATACGTTCCACGCATCCATTGGTAACGTGGCTGAGTGGGACTCCACCGTCGAAGCGTTCACCAAAGCCAAAGCCGAGCACGGCCCAATTGATGTGTTGGTGAACAACGCCGGTATCACCAAGGACCGCATGTTCTTGAAGATGACCAAAGAAGATTGGGATGCTGTGATGAGCACCAACCTCGACTCGATGTTCAACGTGACCAAACAGGTCGTGCCTGACATGGTGGAGCGTGGCTGGGGCCGCATCATCAACATCTCTTCGGTGAACGGTGAAAAAGGTCAAGCAGGGCAAACCAACTACTCAGCCGCCAAGGCCGGTATGCACGGTTTCTCGATGGCTTTGGCGCAAGAGCTGGCCACCAAAGGCGTGACGGTCAACACCGTGTCGCCTGGCTACATCGGTACTGACATGGTCAACGCCATCCGTCCTGACGTGTTGGAAAAGATCGTGGCCACAGTGCCCGTCAAGCGTTTGGGCAAGCCTGCTGAAATCGCATCCATCATTGCGTGGATGGCCAGCGAAGACGGTGGCTACACCACCGGTGCTGACTTTGCTGTGAACGGTGGTTTGCACATGGGCTAATGCGTTGCGCCCTCGGCGCTTTGCAACATGCACCAAGGCCGCAGCTCTGTCTGCGGCCTTTTCATTGGCCTCTTAGCCAATGGGTGTAAGTGTTAACCCGTTACTCATCTTTGTTAAAGTCTCCAAATTAAACAATAAAACGGCAAATTTGCTGGAGGCTGCGATGGGTGACTACACAAACATGGCCGGTTACTACGATGTCATCATGACCTCGGGCTACTACGATTACGCGAAGATTGTGGACAGCCTAGTGGCCCATCATCCCCAGCGCAATGTTTTAGAAATTGGCTGTGGCACAGGCCTGATCTTGGAGGAGTTGGCCAAGCGTCAACCGCAGTTGCCAATCACGGGGATTGATTTGACGGCGCCAATGCTGTCGATTGCACAAAAACGCTTGGCACCGTTTTCGACGGTGTCGCTCTCCCAGCAAAATATCACCGAGCTGTCGTTGAATGAGAAGCATGAACTGGCTTTCTCTTACGGCGGCGTTTGGTATTTTGTAATCGATGGTGACAAAGAGCCGTTCTTGGTCAGTCACATCGCAGACGAACAAGCCAATCACTTGGGCTTTGAGCATTTGGCCAAACACATTGCCGTAGGGGGCACGCTGCTTTTAGGCATTCAAGGCCCGCACCACGATTACGAAACCGTGATTTCAAACGGGATGAAGTATTCGCAAAAGATTGACCCCACAAATATCGGCTTTACCAAGCACTACTACCTCAAAGATGGTGACCACAAAGTGATGGATCAGACCGTGCATTACCGCACCTACACCTTTGCTGAAGCTCAAGCTTTGATGGGCACTTATGGGTTTGAATATGTGCCAGAGAAAGACCGCAACCAACTGTTTTTGCAGTTCAAGAAAGTGAAATGATGTCAGCTGCAAAACCAAGCCTGTTCTTCATCGGTGTTGGCAATATGGGCAATCCCATGGCCGTCAATTTGGTGAAGGCCGGTTACCCCGTCACGGTCTTTGATGTGTCCCGTGCGAAAGCCGACAACTTGATCGCCCTCGGTGCCACTTGGGTCAATAGCTTGGCCGAAGGCGCTGCACAAGCAGACGTGGTCATGGCGTCCTTGCCAGGCCCAGTGCAAGTGCGTGAAGTGATGTTGGGCGAGCAGGGCGTGTTGGCGCATGTCAAAGCGGGCGCGACCGTGATCGACACATCGACCAGCGCGGTGGAGTTGGTGCGTGAGTTGGTCGCTTTGGCCCAAACGAAACACGTCGACTTTTTAGAAGCGCCTGTGACCAATGCGGTGGACATGGCGGCGTTGGGGCGACTCTCTATTTTTGTGGGCGGTGACAAAGCCTGTTTTGAAAAACACAAACCCATCTTCGATGTCATTGGCGAAAAAATCTTTCACGTGGGCGACCCCGGCAACGGCGCGACCATCAAGCTGCTCACCAACTTGTTGTGGTTCGTCAGTGCCGCAGCGATTGGCGAAGGTTTGATGTTGGGTGCCAAGGCTGGCATTCCTCTGCATACCGTGTGGGAAGCCATCAAGTCGAGCGCCGGCAACAGCTGGGTGGCCGAGCACGATGTACCGTCCATCTTTGCGGGGCACTACGACCCTAGTTTTTCGTTGGCCCTGTGTTGCAAAGACTTGGGGCTCATCAATGGCATTGCCAAATCGCAAGGCTACGACTTGCCCATGGGTGGCATGGCGCAGCAGCTGTTTCAGCAAGCGATGGCCACCTATGGCTCAGAGGCGGCTGAGCTGCATGTGGTCAAACTCTTAGAAGAGCGTGTGGGACACATGCTGCGTCCATGACCCAACAATCTCGTTTACTCGCTGAAGCCCATTTGCACATGCCGCAAGGCGTGGCCGAAAACTACCGGTATTGGGGCGAAAAAGACACGGTGTTCATCGCCAGCGCCAAAGGCTGCATGCTCACCGATGTGGACGGCAAAACCTATGTGGACTTTCGCTTAGGCTACGGCCCCATCATCTTGGGCTACCGTGATGAACGCGTAGACAACGCGGTGATTGAACAAATCACACAACGCGGCACGCTCTCTGGTTTCTCGACCGAGCTTGACACCACGGTGGTCAAGCAAATCAAGGCCATGTGCCCCAACATCGACAAGATGCGTTTTGCCAACTCCGGCACCGAGGCGGTGATGGGCGCTGTGCGCACCGCACGCGGCTACACCCAACGCGACCGCGTGGCGATTGTGGAGGGCTCGTTCCACGGCTTGTACGACGAGATGATGTGGAAGTCGGACATTGAGCATTGGCAGCCGGGTAGCAAGCTTGCACCCAAGGTCATCCCCTTCGGCGGCGGCATTCCAGAGCGCAGCCGTGACTTGCTGAGCATCATCAGCCACAACGACTTTGAAGCTTTAGAAAACCTGTTTGCCACCCAAGGCGAGACCTTGGCGTGTGTGGTGATTGAACCCATCATAGGCAACGCAGGCAGCGTGGCTGCCAGCCAAGAGTGGCTACAACGTTTGCGAGATCTCTGTACGCAACACGGCACCGTGCTCATCATTGACGAAGTGAAATCGGGCTTTCGCGTGGCCAAGGGCGGCGCACAAGAGTTGTACGGCATTCACGCCGATCTCACCACCTATGCCAAAGCCATGGGCAACGGTTACCCCGTGGCTGCCTTCGGTGGCAAAGCGCATGTGATGGATGTGGTGGGCTCGCACCCCGGCGGTGTGGTGCATGGCGGCACGTATACGGCTAACTTGGTCGCGCTCAGTGCCGCGCATGCCACGCTCAAAATTTTGGCTGAGACCAACGCGCAGCAAACCATCAACCATGCGGGTGAACAAATTCAAGCGGTCTTGGGCCGCGTGTTCACAGCCGCGGGTTTAGAGCACGCCTTTGCAGGCCCGCCTGCGATGTTTGGCATTCACTTCAGTGCCACCGTGCCCACCAACTATCGCGATTGGCGCGTGACCAACAGCGAGCTGTATCGCAAATTTGCGTGGGAATTGATCGCGCGTGGTGTGATGCTCGAACCTGATTCGCGCGAACCTTGGTTCATTTGCGAAGCCCACCAGTACATGGATTTGGGTTGGCTCGAAGAGGTGGCTACGCAGTCCATCCGAGCAGCACTTGCGACATAAGTTGTTTGCGAGGTCGTTCGTCATCTGAACAGAGGCAAAGCAGAAGTCGGGATAATTGGCGCATGAATTTTCCCGATGCCTCGCTTTGGCGCACCTCCGTGGCCCCCATGATGGATTGGACGGACCGTCATTGCCGTTATTTCCACCGCCTGCTCAGCCGCAACACTTTGCTTTACACCGAGATGGTCACCACCGGTGCGCTGTGTCATGGCGATGTGCAACGCCATTTGCGTTTCAATGCCGAAGAGCATCCGGTTGCTTTGCAATTAGGCGGCAGTGATGCGGCCGATTTGGCGCACGGTGCCAAGTTGGGTGAGCAGTGGGGCTACAACGAAATCAACCTCAACTGTGGCTGCCCTTCTGACCGCGTGCAACGCGGTGCGTTTGGCGCGTGTTTGATGAACGAGCCGCAAACCGTGGCCGATGGCGTGAAAGCCATGATGGATGTGGTGAGCATTCCCGTCACGGTGAAGCACCGCATTGGCATAGACCGCATCGAGAGCTACGACTTTGTGCGTGACTTTGTGGGTACGGTGAGTGACGCAGGCTGCAAGGTGTTCATCGTGCATGCACGTAACGCATGGCTCGATGGTTTGAGCCCCAAAGAAAACCGCGAAATTCCGCCACTGCGCTACGAGCTGGGCTACCAACTTAAAAAAGATTTTCCGAACTTGGTGATTGCCATCAACGGCGGCATCACCACGAATGCGCAAATGGCTGAGCACTTGCAGCATGTCGATGGTGTCATGCTAGGGCGTGAGGCCTATTACCGCCCGTGGCTCATGACCACATGGGATGCCGAGTTTTACAACGACCCGCACGACACACTCAGCCGCGAAGCGGTGGAGGAGGCGATGGTGGCGTATATGGAGCGCGCCCACGCCGAAGACGGTTGCCCTTGGTACCCGATTGCACGTCACATGTTGGGCCTGTTCCATGGCCAGCGCGGTGCGCGTTTGTGGCGACAAACATGGAGCAACCACAAGCTCAAGCCCTTGCCACCGCGTGACGTGATGAAGATCGCCCGTGAGGCGTTGGCTCGCGGTGCGGCCGAGCGCATCGTCGAGACGGAATAAAGCTTGAAGCGAGTTGCTTAGCTCGCTGCCTCTAAGCCGTTGGCAAAGTGCTCGTTCATGCGCTGCACGCTCAAGCCAGTGTCGCGCGCCATCAACGCGTCCATGATGGCTTGGTGCTCTTTGAGCGACTCTTCTAAGCGACCGCTCTTAAACAACGAGTTGTGGCGGTTGAGCTTCATCACCTTGCGCAAGTCCCCCACCATTTGGTCGCGCCAACGGTTGTTTGCAATCTCCAGCAAGCGCATGTGAAAGCGCTCGTTGATTTCAAAAAACTTTTCGCGGTCGGTGACGGCGGCTTTCAGCTCCGTGTGCAAAGTTTGCAAATCTTGCAGTTGTGCAGGTGTCGCTTCCTTGGCGACTACGCCTGCGGCATCTGACTCTAATAATGAGAGCAGGTGGTACACATCGCGCTGGTCTTTCTCGTTGACCTCGGTCACGTACGCGCCGCGGCGCACTTTCATGGTGACCAAACCTTCAGCCGCCAAAACCTTGAGGGCCTCGCGCATGGGGGTGCGGCTGATGCCGTATTCCTCGGCCAAGCGCATTTCGTCAATCCAGCTGCCTGGCTCCAATTCGGCCGAAAAAATGCGTTGACGCAGCAGTTCAGCTACTTCTTCGTAGAGGGCGCGAGGGGTCAGTGTGACGGCGGACATGGGCTGAATTGTAAGCTCAGATAAGATTTTGAATCAATAATTATGAATGATATGATCGTATCAATGACCAGAACCGTGGGTTAACCTTCGGTCTGATTGCCTGCACAAGACCTTTTTCACGAGTGATTTGCCATGAGCCAAAAGCCGACTGAATTCAACGCATCCAACCTCGAAGCATGGGCCAAAGCCGCTGCTAAATCGGCCCCCGGCGGCGACGTGAGCGCCCTCAACTGGAAGACGCCAGACGGCATCAGCGTCAAGCCGCTGTACACCGCCGAAGACACGGCTAACTTGCCTTATGCCAACACGTTGCCCGGTTTTGAGCCCTTCTTGCGCGGCCCACAAGCCACCATGTATTCGGTGCGCCCTTGGACGATTCGCCAATATGCGGGCTTCTCGACCGCTGAAGAATCCAACGCGTTCTACCGCAAAGCTTTGGCTGCTGGCGGCCAAGGTGTGTCGGTGGCGTTTGACTTGGCCACGCACCGCGGCTACGACTCTGACCATCCCCGCGTGACGGGCGACGTGGGCAAGGCCGGTGTGGCGATTGACTCGGTCGAAGACATGAAGATTTTGTTCAATGAAATCCCGTTGGATAAAGTGTCGGTCTCCATGACCATGAACGGCGCGGTGTTGCCCGTGTTGGCCGGCTACGTGGTGGCCGCTGAAGAGCAGGGCGTGTCGCAAGACAAACTCTCCGGAACCATTCAGAACGACATTCTGAAAGAGTTCATGGTGCGTAACACCTACATCTACCCACCCGAGCCGTCGATGAAGATCATTGGCGACATCATCGAGTACACGAGCAAGAACATGCCCAAGTTCAACTCGATCTCGATCTCGGGTTACCACATGCAAGAAGCCGGTGCCAACCAAGCGTTGGAAATGGCCTTCACCTTGGCTGACGGCAAAGAGTATGTGAAAACCGCGACGGCCAAAGGCATGGACGTGGACGACTTCGCCGGTCGCCTCTCGTTCTTCTGGGCCGTGGGCATGAACTTCTATTTGGAAATCGCCAAGATGCGCGCCGCCCGTTTGCTGTGGTGCCGCATCATGAAGGGCTTTGACGCCAAGAACCCCAAGAGCCTCATGTTGCGCACGCACAGCCAAACTTCGGGCTGGTCGCTCACCGAGCAAGACCCCTACAACAACGTGGTGCGCACCACCATCGAAGCGATGGCAGCTGTGTTTGGTGGCACCCAGTCGCTGCACACCAACTCGCTCGACGAAGCGATTGCGTTGCCTACTGAATTCAGCGCACGCATTGCACGTAACACCCAGCTCATCATTCAAGAAGAAACCCACATCACCAACGTGATCGACCCTTGGGCCGGTTCTTACATGATGGAGAGCTTGACGCAAGAAATGGCCGACAAAGCTTGGGCCATCATCGAAGAAGTCGACGCCATGGGCGGCATGACCAAAGCCGTGGACAGCGGCTGGGCCAAGTTGAAGATCGAAGCTGCGGCTGCCGAAAAGCAAGCGCGCATCGACTCAGGCAAAGACGTCATCGTGGGCGTGAACAAATACAAGTTGGCCAAAGAAGACCCGATCGAAATCTTGGACGTGGACAACGTCAAAGTGCGCGATTCACAAATTGCGCGCTTGAACGCCATCAAAGCCAAGCGCGACAACGCGGCCGTGCAAGCCGCCTTGGCTGCATTGACCACCGCTGCTGAAAGCGGCGAAGGCAACTTGCTCGACCTGTCGATCAAAGCCATTCGCTTGCGCGCCACGGTGGGCGAAGTGTCTGACGCATTGGAAAAAATCTATGGGCGCCACCGCGCCGACACACAAAAGGTGACCGGTGTGTACGCTGCCGCTTACGACTCGGCCGAAGGCTGGGACAAACTCAAAGGCGAAATCGCCGGATTTGCAGACCAACATGGCCGTCGCCCCCGCGTGATGATTGCCAAGTTGGGCCAAGACGGTCACGACCGTGGCGCCAAAGTGGTGGCCACCGCCTACGCCGATTTGGGTTTTGACGTGGACATGGGCCCCCTGTTCCAAACACCGGAAGAGTGCGCACGCCAAGCGATTGAAAACGACGTGCATGCCGTGGGTGTGTCCACCCTCGCAGCCGGCCACAAAACCCTGGTGCCCGCCATCATCGCCGAGCTGAAGAAGCAGGGCGCAGACGACATCATCGTGTTCGTGGGTGGTGTGATTCCTCGTCAAGACTACGACATGCTGTACGAAGCGGGCGTCAAAGGCGTGTACGGTCCAGGTACACCGATTCCTGCCAGCGCGAAGGACGTGTTGGAACAAATCAAAAAGGCAGTGGGCTAATTAGCCCAAGGTCAAGACGGAAGTACAGCGCGTGACGCCTGAACAGCTGTTGGACGGCATCTTGCACGGGTCTGCACCCGTGCAGCGCCGCGCCATGGCCAAAGCCATCACGCTGCTTGAATCCACACGTTCTGACCATCGCGCTTTGGCTGACGAGTTGCTCACGGCCATGTTGCCGCATACAGGCAAATCGTTTCGTTTGGGCATCAGCGGCGTGCCCGGCGTGGGCAAGTCCACCTTCATCGAAGCCTTGGGTTTGTATTTGATCAACCAAGGTCACCGTGTGGCGGTGCTGGCGGTCGACCCATCGTCGACGGTGTCCGGCGGTTCTATCTTGGGTGACAAAACCCGCATGGAACACCTGAGCGTGCACGCGCAGGCCTACATCCGACCCAGCCCGTCGAGTGGCACCTTGGGTGGCGTGGCCGAGAAAACCCGTGAGTCGATGTTGGTCTGCGAAGCCGCAGGCTACGACGTGGTGGTGGTGGAAACCGTGGGCGTTGGCCAAAGCGAAACGGCCGTGGCCAACATGACCGACATGTTCTGTTTGTTGCAATTGCCCAATGCGGGCGACGATTTGCAGGCCATCAAAAAAGGCGTGATGGAGCTGGCCGATTTGGTCGTCATCAACAAATCAGACATCGACGTGAATGCCGCCACGCGCGCAGAAGCCCAAATCACCAGCGCTTTGCGCTTGTTGGGCATGCACGGCAACCCAGACAACATGCACCACAACGAGACACAGTGGCACCCCAAGGTCGTCAAGATCAGTGCCTTGCTCGGGCAAGGCGTGGATGCTTTTTGGGCTGCGGTCAGCGAATTCAAAGGATTGCAAACCAACAATGGCCGCTTTGACATGCGTCGCCAACATCAAGCGCTGTCGTGGATGTGGGAACGCATCGACGCCGGTCTGAAACAAACTTTTCGGGCGCAGCCGCGTGTGCAAGCGCTGTTGCCCGATTTGAGCCAACAAGTGGGCGCGGGGCAGTTGGCTGCCTCCACCGCGGCGAGACAGCTGCTCAGTGCTTACCAAGCACAGGGCTGAATCTGAAATCTTCCTGGAGTAAAGAAAGAGCAACCATGCAAGACATCATCGAACAACTGGAACAAAAGCGCGCTGCGGCCCGCTTGGGTGGCGGCCAAAAGCGCATTGACGCGCAGCACGCCAAAGGCAAACTGACGGCACGCGAGCGCATCGAAGTGTTGCTCGACGAAGGCACTTTCGAAGAGTGGGACATGTTCGTTGAACACCGTTGCACCGACTTCGGCATGGGCGAGGACAAGATTCCAGGCGACGGTGTGGTCACGGGCTACGGCATGATCAACGGCCGTTTGGTGTTTGTGTTCAGCCAAGACTTCACCGTGCTCGGTGGCTCTCTGTCTGAAACACATGCCGAGAAAATCTGCAAGATCATGGACCAAGCCATGAAGGTGGGGGCACCTGTGATTGGTCTGAACGACTCGGGCGGTGCGCGTATTCAAGAAGGTGTGGCCGCGTTGGGTGGTTACGCCGATGTGTTCCAACGCAACGTCATGGCCAGCGGTGTGGTGCCTCAGATCAGCATGATCATGGGCCCATCCGCAGGTGGCGCGGTGTATTCACCCGCCTTGACCGACTTCATCTTCATGGTCAAAGACACGTCTTACATGTTCGTGACAGGCCCTGATGTGGTCAAGACCGTGACCCACGAAGAAGTGACAGCTGAAGAGTTGGGTGGCGCTGTGACCCACACCACCAAGAGCGGCGTGGCCGACATGGCCTTTGAGAATGACGTGGAAGCTTTGCTCATGTTGCGTCGCCTCTACAACTACTTGCCACTGAACAACAAAGAGAAAGCGCCAGTGCGCCCCAGCGGTGACCCATCGGATCGCATGGACATCAGCTTGGATACCTTGGTGCCAGACAATCCCAACAAAGCCTATGACATGAAAGAACTCATCGTCAAAACGGTGGACGATGGTGACTTCTTTGAATTGCAACCCGACTACGCCAAAAACATCCTGATCGGCTTTGCCCGCATGGAAGGTCAAACCGTCGGTATCGTGGCGAACCAACCTTTGGTGTTGGCTGGCTGCTTGGACATCAAGAGCTCCATCAAGGCCGCACGTTTTGTGCGCTTCTGCGATGCGTTCAACATTCCCGTGGTCACGTTTGTGGACGTGCCCGGCTTCATGCCCGGTACCTCACAAGAGTACGGCGGCATCATCAAGCACGGCGCGAAGTTGCTGTACGCGTACGCTGAGTGCACCGTGCCAAAAATCACCGTCATCACACGCAAGGCCTACGGCGGTGCGTATGACGTGATGGCCTCCAAGCACTTGCGCGGCGACGTGAACTTCTCTTGGCCCAACGCCGAAATCGCGGTGATGGGTGCCAAGGGCGCGGTGGAAATCATCTTCCGCGAAGACAAGAACGATCCTGAAAAACTCGCAGCTCGCGAAGCTGAATACAAAGCCCGTTTTGCCAACCCCTTCGTGGCTGGCGCACGCGGCTTCATCGACGACGTCATTCAACCGCACGAAACACGCAAGCGCATCTGCCGCTCGCTGGTGATGTTGAAAGACAAGAAGATCGAAAACCCATGGCGCAAGCACGGCAACATTCCGCTCTAAGCCGCTAGGAGAAGAAGAACATGTTTAAAAAAATTCTGATTGCAAACCGTGGCGAAATCGCTTGCCGCGTCATCGCCACCGCTCACAAGATGGGCATCAAAACTGTGGCCGTTTACTCTGAAGCCGACAAAGAAGCACGTCACGTGCAACTGGCTGACGAAGCTGTGTTGTTGGGCCCGGCGCCTTCACGCGAGTCGTACCTCGTGGCTGACAAAATCATTGCAGCCGCCAAGGCGACGGGCGCACAAGCCATTCACCCCGGCTACGGTTTCTTGAGCGAGAACACCGATTTCGCCAAGCGTTGCGAAGAAGAGGGCATTGCCTTCATCGGCCCCAAGGCGCACTCCATCGCCGCGATGGGCGACAAGATCGCTTCTAAGAAATTGGCGCTCGAAGCCAAGGTCAACACCATCCCTGGCTACAACGATGCCATCGACACCGCTGAACAAGCCGTCGAGATTGCCAAAGGCATTGGCTACCCCGTCATGATCAAGGCTTCGGCTGGCGGCGGCGGTAAAGGCTTGCGTGTGGCGTTCAACGACAAAGAAGCCCTCGAAGGCTTCACCTCTTGCCGTAACGAAGCCCGCAACAGCTTTGGCGATGACCGCGTGTTCATCGAGAAATACGTGCTCGAGCCACGTCACATTGAAATTCAAGTGTTGGGCGACTCACACGGCAACGTGGTGTACTTGAACGAGCGCGAGTGCTCGATTCAACGCCGTCACCAAAAAGTGATTGAAGAGGCGCCATCGCCTTTCATCTCTGACGCCACACGCAAAGCGATGGGCGAGCAAGCGGTGGCGTTGGCCAAGGCTGTGAAATACCAGTCCGCTGGTACGGTCGAGTTCGTGGTCGGCAAAGACCAAGACTTCTACTTCCTCGAGATGAACACCCGTTTGCAGGTGGAGCACCCCGTGACCGAAGCCATCACCGGCCTCGACTTGGTGGAGCAAATGATTCGCGTCGCCGCGGGCGAGAAGCTGGCTTTTGGCCAAGCCGACGTCAAGCGTGACGGTTGGGCCATTGAGTGCCGTATCAATGCCGAAGACCCGTTCCGCAACTTCTTGCCATCCACTGGCCGCTTGGTGCGTTTCCAAACGCCAAAGCAAAGCATGTTCCAAGGCAACACCCAAGCCTTGCAAGGCGTGCGTGTGGACACCGGCGTGCAAGACGGTGGCGAGATCCCGATGTTCTACGACTCGATGATCGCCAAGCTCATCGTGCACGGCAAAGATCGCAACGAAGCCATCGCCAAAATGCGTGAAGCCTTGAACGGCTTCGTCATTCGCGGCATCAGCTCGAACATCCCGTTCCAAGCGGCGTTGTTGGCGCATCCCAAGTTTGTGACGGGCCAGTTCAACACCGGCTTCATCGCCGAGCACTACGCCCACGGTTTCCGTGCCGAAGACGTGCCTCACGACGACCACGATTTCTTGGCGGCTTTGGCTGCCTTCGTACGCCGCAAGTCACGCCAACGCGCAGCCAACCTCAGCGGTCAGTTGCCCGGCTACGACGTGAAGATTGGCCAAGACTACGCCGTGGTCGAGTTGGGCCAAAACGGCGACAACCGTTACGTGCCCGTGCATGTGGACGAGTTTGCTGGCAAGCCTGGCGTGGCGCAAATCACCATCGCTGGCAAGACCTACGCGATCGAAAGCAACTCACGCTTGAACGATATCCGCATCGAAGGCACGTGCAACGGCAAGCCGTTCACGGCACAAGTCGAGCGCGGCACGTTGAAGAACCCCTTGGCTTTGCAAGTGCAACACAACGGCACACGCATCGAAGCTTTGGTGATGTCACCTCGCATGGCCGAGCTGCACAAACTCATGCCCTACAAGGCACCGCCAGACTTGAGCAAGTACGTCATCTCGCCAATGCCTGGCTTGTTGGTCGAAGTGTCTGTGGCCCCTGGTCAAAAAGTGCAAGCAGGCGAACGCGTGGCCGTCATCGAAGCGATGAAGATGGAAAACGTGTTGTTTGCAGCCGCAGACGGCGTGGTCAAAAAAGTGGTGGCCGCTAAAGGCGAATCACTGACCGTAGACCAAATGATTGTGGAGTTTGAATAATGGCTCGCCCATTCAAAGTCCTCGGCATTCAACAAATTGCCATCGGTGGCCCTGACAAGGGCCGTTTGAAAAAGCTGTGGGTTGACATGTTTGGCCTCGAAGTCACGGGCACGTTTCAAAGCGAACGCGAGAACGTAGACGAAGACATCTGTGCCATCGGCGTTGGCCCTTTCAAGGTCGAAGTCGATTTGATGCAGCCCATGGACATCGAGAAAAAGCCTGCGGTTCACGCCACGCCGTTGAACCACATTGGCTTGTGGATCGATGATCTGCCCGTGGCTGTGGAATGGCTCACCGCGCAAGGCGTGCGCTTTGCGCCGGGCGGCATCCGCAAAGGTGCTGCTGGCTTTGACATCACCTTCATGCACCCCAAGGCGAACGACGAGTTCCCCATTGGTGGTGAAGGTGTGTTGATTGAATTGGTGCAAGCGCCGCCCGAAGTGGTAGAAGCCTTTGCGGCTTTGGGGCTTCCCACACTTAAAAATATTAGATGATTGGATCACCGCCACGGTCTTATCTGTGACGGCTTCCATCAGGCTTCTCTTGAGGATTTACTTGAATTCAAGTATGGTTGCGGCGCACTATAGTCGTCGTTGACACATCTAGGCCGTAGCCTTTTTTGATTGCATAGTGCAGTCGCTCATTGAGCACAAGAGTAACTCAAAGACAATTGCTAAACACAAGCAGTCTTGCGATGTTCGGAGTGTCGATAAGCTATCAGAGACTTTGTGATTTTTCATGCCACATTGCAAACAATGCGTCGCCAAATTTTTCCGAAAATAGAGATGTATTAAATAATGGTGATGCTAGGACGTTTTTTTGAAGGTTTAATCTTAGTTCACTGAGTTTTTGTGGATTGGACGAAAAATTTATTGCTTTTCTAACATAGTCATCAACATCCTCTGCCACCCATTCACTTAAACCAGCATTCACAGCAATGCTAGTTGCAGTACTGGATAAGAATCGATCCCCTTTTAAGCTAAGAACAGGAACTCCCATAAATAAGGACTCTAGGCTAGTAGTAACTCCTGGGTATGGGAAAGTGTCTAATGCGATATCCACTTTGTTGTAAGTAGTTAAATGATCACTATAAGATTCTGTTGCATCGATCACCTGAATACGCCGAAGATCAATTCCTTTAGATGCAAAAGAGTTTTTAACTTTTACTTTCATCCAAGGGTCATTCAGTTGATTGCTTTTAAGCAATAAGATTGAATTTGAACGCAACGTAAGAATCCTAGACCAAGCATCTATAACAACGTCATTTATCTTTGAGACGTTATTAAAACTGCCAAAAACAATTTGATGGTCATTTTTTTTATGAATTTTTCTTATGTCGAAATGTTCGTCTAGAATCTTTAAGCATAAATAGGACTCAGGCAGTCTCCATAACTTCTCCGTAAACTGATTTTTATATTCATCAAGTAATGAGTAACAATCGCCCAAAATGTAATCTATTTCAGGTACGCCGGTCGTAACAGGAAGCCCTAGCCATGTGATTTGAACTGGCGCAGGCTTGTAAGAAAAAACTGGTAAGCGATTGGTCGCTGTATGGCCAGATAAATCAATTAATATATTGATTCCCTTGCTATGAATACAGCTTGCTGCGTCGTAATCCGATTGATTATAAATTGGAACCCATTCTTTTGAATAGGTACGAATGGATTTAGTTATCTCATCTGATTTTGATTGAGTAGGGAAAAAATAGACTTCAAACTTATTTAAGTTAAGATTTTCTAGCAATCCCAAAATGAAATACCCAACCGGATGTTTTTTAAGGTCCCCAGAAACAAAGCCAATGCGTAACCTTGAGTTGTCAGAGTCTACATGCCAACTCGAAAATTTAGGATGCGCGCGAGATGAAACTCTTAAGCCATATTTAGCCGCTTCATTTGCTATTTGTTCAGGTTTGACATTGTGCATGTAGTTCAAATTGAACACGAAATTACTGTTTAAAACATCGAAGCCTGGGTGAATGTTAATTGCTTCACGGTAATTAAAATCGGCTTCATGATGTCTGCCTGTTGCCGCTAATAAAGTTCCTCGGTTATACCAGCCTTCAAAGAATTTAGGCTCTAAGGAAATGGCTTTATCGTAACAAGTGAGCGCTTGGTCATATTCTTTTAATTCTTTTAAAGCGTTGCCTTTGTTTGACCAGGCTTCGAAAAGATTAGGGTTTATATTTATGGCTTTATTGCAGGATGATAAGGCTTCATTATAACGAGTTAATGCATTTAATGTATTACCTCGGTTTGACCAAGCTTCGGCAAAGGTTGCTTCTAACTCTAGTGCTTTTTCATAATAAAATATTGCTTGATCATATTTTTTCAATGTGTGTAATATACATCCTATATTAAACCAGGCTTCAAAGAAATTGGGTTCAAGTTCGAGTAGTTTTTCATATGAAAATAATGCTTCATTAAAATCTTTCAATTCTTCTAACGTTTTTGCTCGATTAAGCCATGCTAATGGTTGTTGTGAGTTTATGCTTATAGCTGTATCGTAAGCTGTCAATGCTTCTTTATAATTTTTTAAATTATCCAAGCTGATGCCATAATTTATCCAACATTCGTGGTTTTGGGGATTTAGCTTAATTGCTGCTAAATGATAAGTTAATGCTCTATAATTGTCACCCGAGTCCGTTAGTGATTTTGCATAGTTGAAATTTAATAAAACATTGTTGGGGTTGATTTTTAATGCCTTTTTAAAATGTTGTTGTGCCTCTTTGTGCCTATTTTTAACTCCTAGAACAATTCCTTTAAGATGAAGTGCATCAAAATTCCTCGAGTTTTTATTTAAAATAAGGGTTAGAATTCTCTCGGATTCTTCAAGGTTTCCTTTCTCGAAGCTCTGAAGGGCGTATGTCATTAAGGTATGAATTTGAGGGAACATTTTAAAAATTTGAGTTAATTTGCGTTTTTAAAAATTCTATATGAACTTTCAAAAAAGCAGTAGACAAGATCGAAGTTCCAATTGAGGTTGGTTAAGGGGCTTTAGCGCTGACGTTCCACCGCTTAGGTCGCTGTGGCAGTTTGTTCAACCGTAAAAAGCCAAGATGTCCTACGTGAGCTAAGCTTCCAGGGTACATAGGCTTATACATACGACACTTGTTCTACGCGCTGAAGCGAAATTCAGCTGTAGCCATATCCCAGTCATTGGCTTGGCGACTTGTGTTAGATACAGCCAAGGTGGCGATGTAAAAGCACTGTCAATTGGTGTTTTTGTAAATTTCTAAATTGTAGTTACTTGTTTATGGCCACTTGCTTGGCCAGCACATAGGCCAACAACGACGCGCAGCTGGCAACCACCGCACACAACCAATAGTGCGTGACTTGGCCATTCGGTTCGCTTTGCAGCAACAGGCCACCCACCCAAGACGCCATGCCCATGGCGAACGACTGCACGGCGCCATTGAGCGACATGAAGGTGCCGCGAAACTTGGGATTGGCAGCTGAGGTGAGCAAGGCCATGCCGGGAATCATGCGGGCGTTCATGGCGAAGAACAAGGTGCTGGTGGTCATCAGAACTAGGGGCAATGGCAATGGCGTCATCAGCGTGATGGCAAACATCGGAATGATGGAGAACAACACGGCGCGCTGAAACGTTTCGCGTTTGCCCAGACGGTCGGTGATGCCACCCACCCAGCGGCCGCTGAACAGCGTGACCACACCGCCACAAAAGTAGAGCCATGGAATTTCGTGTGGAGCCATCACATGGTTGTTTTGTAAATACAGGGTGATGTACGGAATGATGGTGAAGGCTGCAAACATCATGGTGGCAGACAAAAGTAAGGCCATGCGTTGGTTGTGCTCGCCCAGCACTTGACCCATGGCGTGCAGCACATGCTTGTCTTTGGCGTGGGCTACGTGGGCATCGAGCTTCGGCACGCTGTAGTGGGCCAACACGCCGACGGCAATGCACATCACACCGATGGCAAAGAAGGCGGTGTGCCAACCCCACAGGTTGGCAAACAACAAGCCCGCAGGCACGCCCGCCACGGTGGCCACCGAGAACGAGGTCATCACAATGCCGGTGGCACGACCACGGCGGTCGAAGGGCACCACATCGCCAATGATGGTTTGTGTCATGGTGGTGAGCACGCCGCCAAAAAAGCCAGATGCGATGCGCGCGGCCATCAGCCAGCCGTAAGTGGGTGCAATGCCGCAGGCCACGGTGGTGAGGGCAAACAGCACATACAGCGTGAGCAGCAAATGCTTGCGGTCAAAGCGGTCCACAAACGTGGTGGCAAACAAACCCGACAAACCTGCGGCTACGGTGTAAGCCGAGACCAACAAACCAAACTCAGCAAAGCTGATGCCAAACAGGCTGGTGAGTTGAGGCCCGAGCGGCATCATGATCATGAAGTCCACGATGTGTGTGAACTGAATGCCGGCGAGCGACAAAAGCAACAGAAGTTCTTTGCGTGCAGTGAGCGGGGTGTGCATGGTGATCAAGCTTTCGAGGCTTGGCGAGCTTTGGCTTTGGCGAGTGCGGCCTCGATGATCGCACGCTTGCGGTCAACTTCTGGCGCATGTTCGGTGCCCTTGGTGTGTGCGGGCAAATCGGCGAGCTTCTGCACGGCTTTGGCAGCCAAGCGTTCGTCATGCTCAAGCGCTTCACGTTTGAGGCGTGCTGTGCGTGCGTCATAGCGTTGGCGGGCGAGGTTCGCCAATTCTTGCGGCCACGAGGCCCAACCGCTGAGGTTGATGTCGATGGGTTCGAGTGAGATGCAATCGACGGGGCAAGCGGGAATGCACAGCTCGCAGCCGGTGCAATAGGACTCCACCACGGTGTGCATGCGCTTGTTCGCACCCACGATGGCGTCGGTAGGGCACACCGCAATGCACAGCGTGCAGCCAATGCACCAAGCCTCGTCAATGATGGCGATGGTGCGTGGGCCTTCTAAGCCGTTGTCTGGGTTCAGGGGGCGGGCTGGCTTGCCGGTGAGGGCGGCCAGCCGTTCAACGCCTTCTATGCCGCCTGGAGGGCACTGGTTGATGTCAGCCTCGCCTTGGACGATGGCCTCGGCGTAGCGCTGACAGTCAGGGTAGCCACAGCGCGTGCATTGCGTTTGTGGCAGGGCGTTGTTGATCTGTTCGACCAGACTCACTTTTTAGCCGTAGCGGCTTTTTTAGCGACAGGCTTAGCGAGCGCTTTGACGGGGGCTGCCTTCTTTGCCGCAGGTGCCGCTTTTTTTGCTGCAACTTGGGCTTTGGGTTTAGCCGTTGATTTGCCTTGCCCGTTGTTGTGCTCCAAGATGAAGCTCTTGACGTGTGGGTACACCACCTCGCGCCAACGACGGCCACTGAAAATGCCGTAGTGGCCTGCACCTTTGACTTCGAGGTGATGCTGTTCTTTACGTATGATGCCGCTGCACAGCTTGTGCGCTGCTTCGGTTTGACCTGAACCAGAGATATCGTCCAACTCACCTTCAACGGTCAACAAGGCCGTGGCATGAATGTCTTGTGGGCGCACCCGTTCCAATTTGCCTTGTGGGTTTTTGATTTCCCATGTGCCACGCACCAGCTTGAACTCTTGGAACACCGTGTTGATGGTTTCCAAGTAGTAATCGGCATCCATGTCGAGCACGGCGTTGTACTCGTCATAAAAATCACGGTGCGATTCGACGCTGGAGTTGTCGCCCTTGATCAAGTCTTTGAAGTAGTCGTAATGGCTCTTCAAGTGACGGTCGGGGTTCATGGCCACAAAACCTGTGTGCTGTAAGAAGCCGGGATACACGCGACGGCCTGCACCAGGGAAGCTGTCAGGCACGCGGTAGATCACGTTGTTTTCAAACCAGTTGTGGCTCTTGTTCATGGCCAAGTTGTTCACCGCGGTGGGGGACTTGGTGGCGTCGATGGGGCCGCCCATCATGGTCATGGTGATGGGCGTTTTTTCGCCACGGCTGGCCATCAGCGACACAGCAGCCAACACCGGCACGGTGGGTTGACACACGCTCATGATGTGGCAGTTGCCGTACTTGCTTTGCAAATCACGGACGAACTCTTGCACGTAGTTCACGTAGTCGTCGAGGTGGAATTCACCTTCGCTCATGGGTACCAAGCGGGCATTTTTCCAATCGGTGATGTAGACCTTGTGGTCGCGCAGCATGGTGCGCACGGTGTCGCGCAACAAGGTGGCGTAGTGGCCAGACAGCGGCGCCACGATCAACACCACGGGTTGTGCTTTCAGTTTGGTCAGGGTATCCGCATCATCGGTGAAGCGCTTGAAACGGCGCAGCTCACAAAATGGCTTGTCCATCTCGATGCGCTCGTGGATGGCCACCTCGGTGCCTTCAACCATGACGGACTTGATGCCAAACTGTGGCTTCTCATAGTCTTTGCCCAAGCGATACAACAAGTCGTAGCCCGCTGACACGCGCTGTGACATCGGATTTTGTGCGATGGGGGAGTTGGTTTGACCGTACAGCTTAGAAGCAGCCTGTGCAAAGTCTGCGAACGGTTCCATCAGGCTACGTTGTGTTTCGAAGATTTGGTAAAGCATGGTTTCGTCTTAAAAAATGTTGCAGTGCAATATAGCAGCTGTTGGTCGGTACAAAATGGAGTCTGTCCCCCAATTTACTTTTGATAACGATTTGTCTAAGACCTCGATGAACACCTCGACACCCACCCGAATGCCTGTGCTTTTTGTGGGGCACGGCAGCCCCATGAATGTGATTCAGGACAGCCCTTATCGACGCGCTTGGCAAGCGCTGGGCGCGCAGTTTGGTGTGCGCTGGCCCAAGCCGAAATTGATCTTGTGCATTTCGGCACATTGGATCACGCAAGGTTGGTGGATGACGGGCATGGCACAACCCAAAACGATTCACGATTTTGGTGGTTTTCCGCAAGAACTGTTCGAGCAGCAATACCCCGTCGCAGGGGCCCCCGAATGGGCGGCACACACCGCGCAGCAACTGCGTCAACCGCACACGGGCCAGCCTGTGGGCGTGGACCTGACCGAGTGGGGTTTGGACCATGGTGCATGGGGCGTGTTGAAGCCCATGTTTCCAGCTGCTGATATTCCGGTGGTGCAACTCAGCATCGATTACCACCGCCCACCCGCAGAGCACTTTACGTTGGGCCAGCAGCTGCGCGCGTTGCGTGAGCAAGGCGTGCTCATCGTGGCCAGCGGCAACACCGTGCACAACCTGCGCACCATCAATCGCGCTGCCGCCGATGACCAAGCCTACGAGTGGACAGTGGCGTTCGACCAATGGGTGGGCGAGCAAATCAGCGCGAGGCACTTAGAGGCGCTCGTGGACTTTCAGTCGCAAGGCCAACTGGCGCAGTTGGCGCATCCCAGTTACGACCACTTTTTGCCTTTGCTGTACGCAGCGGGGGCAGTCGAGGCCGATGAGCCGGTTGAGTTTTTCAACGAGGGCTATCAGCTCGCATCGATTGCGATGCGCTCGGTGATTTGGGGGGGTGAGCTTCGCCAACGCTGAGGTGCGCGGCGCCATGAAAAAAGGGCCTCACGGCCCTTTTTTATTGCTGCACGCTCAAGCAAGCGTGCAATCGGTGCGCAGTTACATCACTTTCGCGATGGCTTGGCACACGTAGTCGATGTTTTTGCTGTTCAACGCAGCCACGCACATGCGGCCCGTGTCGGTGCCGTACACACCAAACTCAGAGCGCAAACGCACCATTTGGTCTTTGCTCAAGCCTGAGTAGCTGAACATGCCGATTTGTGTGGTGATGAAGCTCATGTCTTGCTTCACGCCAGCGGCTTTCAAGCCGTCAACCAGCTTTTGACGCATGGCTTTGATGCGCACACGCATTTCGCCCAATTCTTTTTCCCACAACGCGCGCAGCTCTGGGTTGCCCAAAACTGCCGCCACCACAGCGCCGCCGTGGATGGGTGGGTTGGAGTAGTTGGTGCGAATCACGATTTTGAGTTGGCTCAACACGCGGCCACATTCTTCTTTGTCAGCGCACAAGACGCTCAAAGCACCCACGCGCTCGCCGTACAGGCTGAAGCTCTTGGAGAACGAGGTGGACACGAAGAAGCACAAGCCAGCATCCACAAACTTTTGAATCACGGCGCCGTCTTCGGCAATGCCGTGGCCAAAGCCTTGGTAGGCCATGTCCAAGAATGCAGTGAGGTTTTTGGCCTTGACGACGGCCACCACTTGGTCCCATTGGGCTGCGGTGATGTCGTAGCCGGTTGGGTTGTGGCAGCAAGCGTGCAACACCACCACGGTGCCAGCTGCGGCTGCGTTCAAGGAGGCCAACATGCCGTCAAAGTTTACGCCGCGCTTTTCAGCGTCGTAGTAAGCGTAGGTGTCGACCTTGAAACCGGCGTTGGTGAACAAGGCGCGGTGGTTTTCCCAGCTGGGGTCAGAGATCAACACAGTGGCGTTGGGGTTCAAGCGCTTCAAAAAGTCAGCGCCGATTTTCAAACCGCCGGTGCCGCCAATGCCTTGCACCGTGGCCACGCGGCCAGAGGTGACGGGCTCAGAGTCGGCGCCAAAGACCAAGCCTTTGACGGCGTTGTCATAGGCCACGATGCCGTCGATGGGCAAGTAACCACGCGCAGTAGGCGTGGCCATCATGGTTTTTTCTGCGGCTTGCACGCATTGCAAGAGAGGCAGTTTGCCGTTGTCGTCGAAGTACACACCCACGCCGAGGTTGACCTTGTTGGGGTTGGTGTCGGCGTTGTATTGCTCGTTCAAACCCAAGATGGGGTCGCGGGGTGCCATTTCGACAGCGGTAAACATTGACATCGTCAGTCCTTGATCACGGATAAAGAGGAGAGGTTAGGTAAACAAGCGCAGTCTGCGGTAGGCTAGCGTGTTCGGCCTTAATTTTAAGGGTCAACCCGCAGGGTTTTGAGCGCCTCACAATTTTTTCGAGCTATACCGTTTTCATTCGTCATGTCAGCATCTACCGAAACACGCACAGACGCATCTTCTGATGCCACTGACGTCAGCGCCACGCCTCAGGGCACGATGGTCAGCTATCCGGGCTCGCCGTTTGAGCTGTTTCAGCCATACCCCCCAGCCGGCGACCAGCCCACGGCCATTGCGCAGTTGGTGGAAGGCATCAACGACGGCGAGGTGTTTCAAACGTTGCTGGGCGTGACGGGCTCGGGCAAGACCTACACCATGGCCAACACCATCGCCCAGTTGGGGCGTCCGGCCATCATCTTCGCGCCCAACAAAACCTTGGCGGCGCAGCTGTACAGCGAGTTTCGCGAGTTTTTTCCCAACAACGCGGTGGAGTATTTCGTCAGCTACTACGACTACTACCAGCCCGAGGCCTATGTGCCGCAGCGCGATTTGTTCATCGAAAAAGACAGCGCCATCAACGAGCACATCGAGCAAATGCGCCTGTCTTGCACCAAGAGCATCTTGGAGCGCCGCGATGTGATCGTGGTGGCCACGGTGTCGGCCATCTACGGTATTGGCGAGCCCGAGAGCTACCACCAAATGATCATGACCTTGCGCACGGGCGACAAGGTGGGCCAGCGCGATGCCATTGCCCAGCTGGTGCGCATGCAGTACGAGCGCAACGACCAAGATTTCTCACGCGGCAAATTCCGTGTGCGCGGCGACACGATTGATGTGTTCCCCGCTGAACATTCCGAACTGGCGATTCGCATTGAATTGTTTGATGACGAGATTGAAAGCTTGCAACTGTTTGACCCGCTGACGGGCCGCATTCGCCAAAAGATTCCACGTTTTACCGTGTACCCATCCAGCCACTACGTCACCCCACGCGACCGCGTGTTGGCGGCGGTGGAGACCATCAAGGTGGAGTTGGCGGAGCGACTGAAAGAGTTGGTGGGCATGAACAAGCTGGTCGAAGCCCAGCGCCTAGAGCAGCGCACCCGCTTTGATTTGGAAATGCTCACCGAAGTCGGGCACTGCAAAGGCATTGAGAACTACACGCGCCATTTGTCGGGTGCGCCTCCTGGTGCGCCCCCCAGCACGTTGACCGACTACATGCCCAAAGATTCGGTGATGTTTTTGGACGAAAGCCACGTCATGATTGGCCAGCTCGGTGGCATGTACAACGGCGACCGTGCGCGCAAAACCACCCTGGTGGAATATGGCTTTCGCCTGCCCAGCGCCTTGGACAACCGCCCCTTGAAGCTCGAAGAGTTTGAAAAGCGCATGCGCCAAGTGGTGTTCGTGTCGGCCACGCCCGCCGACTATGAAAAGACCCACGCCAGCAAAGTGGTGGAGCAGTTGGTGCGCCCCACAGGTTTGGTCGACCCCGAGGTGGAAGTGCGCCCCGCCACGCACCAAGTGGACGATGTGCTGCAAGAAATTCGTATCCGTGTGGAGAAAAACGAGCGTGTGCTCATCACCACACTCACCAAGCGCATGGCCGAGCAGCTGACTGATTACCTCACGGACAACGGGGTGAAGGTGCGCTACGTCCACAGCGATGTGGACACGGTGGAGCGCGTGGAAATTTTGCGTGATTTGCGCTTGGGCGCGTTCGATGTGCTGGTGGGCATCAACTTGCTGCGCGAGGGCATTGACTTGCCCGAGGTGTCGCTGGTGGCGATTTTGGATGCCGACAAAGAAGGCTTCTTGCGCTCTGAGCGCAGCCTGATTCAAACCATTGGCCGCGCAGCGCGTAACTTGAATGGCAAAGCCATTCTGTACGCCGACCGCATGACCGACTCGATGAAGAAGGCCATTGGCGAAACCGAGCGTCGCCGCGCCAAGCAAATTGCCCACAACGAAGCCAATGGCATCACGCCGCGCGGTGTGGTCAAACAGGTGCGTGATTTGATTGATGGCGTCTACAGCGAGAAGGCGGGCAAAGAAGCGCAAGAGCGCGAGATGCAGCGCGCGGCGGTGGAGGACATGAGCGAGCGCGATGTGGCCAAAGAAATCAAACGCTTGGAAAAGCTGATGATGGAGCACGCCCGCAACCTCGAGTTCGAGAACGCGGCCCGCGTGCGTGACCAGTTGGCCACCTTGCGCGAGCAAGCCTTTGGCGGAGCAGGGCACGATCGGGTGTAAGGGGGCTGCGCGACAGAGTACCCGAGCAATTTTGTGGGGATTAAGGTATACTTGACCTAATTAGTCGACAAAGCCCAAACCACAAGGAGCTTGCCATGCGTCTCACCACCAAAGGCCGTTTTGCGGTCACCGCCATGATTGATTTGGCCCTGCGCCAAAACAGCGGTCCCGTCACCTTGGCGGCCATCAGCCAGCGCCAACAAATTTCGTTGTCTTACCTCGAGCAGCTGTTCGGTAAGCTGCGCCGCCACGACTTGGTGGAATCCACCCGTGGCCCCGGCGGTGGCTATTCGCTGGGTCGCAAAGCTGCAGACATTACCGTGGCTGACATCATTTTGTCGGTCGACGAACCCATCGACGCCACCCACTGCGGCGGCAAAGAAAATTGTTTGGGCGAAACCGGCCGCTGCATGACGCACGAGCTGTGGGCTTCGCTCAACCAACGCATGGTGGAGTTTTTGGACTCAGTCACCCTGCAAAAGCTGGTGGATGACCAAATCGCCAAAGGCGTGGAGATTGAAAACAAGCCCACTTTGAAGCGCGCGATTCAGCCCATGCCTGTGGTCAAACCCATTCGCGTGAATGCGCCTAATTCTGTGTTTGCACTGGGCAATGCCTTTGCAAAAAACTAAACCCTCACTTTTGATTCACACCTTCTGGATATGACACCTCATTTCCCCATTTACCTCGACTACGGCGCCACCACGCCGTGTGACCCCCGTGTGGTTGACGCCATGATTCCTTGGTTGCGCGAGCACTTTGGTAACCCCGCTTCACGCAGCCATGCGTGGGGCTGGGAGGCAGAAGCCGCGGTTGAAAAAGCGCGTGGCGATGTGGCCGACCTCATTGGCGCAGACCCTCGCGAAATCGTGTGGACCTCGGGTGCGACCGAGTCCAACAACCTCGCCATCAAAGGCGCGGCGCAGTTCTACAAGTCCAAAGGCAAGCACCTCATCACGGTGAAGACCGAGCACAAAGCCGTGCTTGACACCATGCGTGAGTTGGAGCGTCAAGGTTTTGAAGTCACGTACCTCGACGTGCAAGAAGATGGCATGTTGAGCATGGATGCCCTCAAGGCGGCGATTCGCCCCGACACCATCCTCATCAGCATCATGTTTGTGAACAACGAAATTGGTGTGGTGCAAGACATTGCGGGCATCGGCGCGATGTGCCGTGAAAAAGGCATCATCTTCCACGTGGACGCGGCACAAGCCACCGGCAAAGTGGCGATCGACCTCAAGACCTTGCCGGTTGATTTGATGAGCTTGGCCTCACACAAAACCTACGGCCCCAAAGGCATTGGCGCTTTGTATGTGCGTCGCAAACCTCGCATCCGCTTAGAGGCGCAAATGCACGGCGGTGGCCACGAGCGCGGCATGCGCAGCGGCACCTTGCCAACGCACCAATGCGTGGGCATGGGCGAAGCCTTTCGCTTGGCCAAAGAAGAAATGGCGCAAGACTTGGCCAAGGCCCAAAAGCTGCAACAGCGTTTGTTGGATGGCTTGAAAGACATTGAGCAAGTGTTTGTCAATGGCAGCTTGGAGCACCGCGTGCCACACAACCTCAACATCAGTTTCAACTACGTGGAAGGTGAGTCGCTCATCATGGGCATCAAGGGCTTGGCGGTGTCGTCGGGCTCGGCCTGTACCTCGGCCAGCTTGGAGCCCAGCTATGTGTTGCGCGCTTTGGGCCGCAGCGACGAGTTGGCGCACAGCAGCCTGCGCATGACGATTGGCCGCTTCACCACCGAAGAAGAAATTGACTACGCGATTGAAACCATTCGCCACAACGTGGCGAAGCTGCGCGACCTGAGCCCCTTGTGGGACATGTACAAAGAAGGCATCGACCTCTCGACCATTCAGTGGGCTGCCCACTAAAGGAGAAACACCATGGCTTATTCAGAAAAAGTAATTGACCACTACGAAAACCCACGCAACGTCGGTTCGTTTGAAAAGGGTGACGACTCCGTCGGTACCGGCATGGTGGGCGCACCCGCTTGCGGCGACGTGATGAAGCTGCAAATCAAGGTTAACCCCACCACGGGCGTGATTGAAGATGCGCGTTTCAAAACCTACGGTTGTGGTTCGGCCATTGCCTCGTCTTCGCTCGTGACCGAGTGGGTCAAGGGCAAGACCTTGGACGAAGCCGCAGCGTTGAAAAACAGCGAAATCGCTGAAGAGCTGGCGCTGCCGCCCGTGAAAATTCACTGCTCCATCTTGGCTGAAGACGCCATCAAGGCAGCTGTGGATGACTACAAGAAAAAACACGCATCGTAAGAAGAGAACTTCATGGCTGTCACATTGACTGAAGCTGCGGCACGACACGTGACGCGCTACCTTGCCAAACGTGGCAAGGGCGTGGGCGTGCGTTTGGGCGTCAAAACCACGGGCTGTTCGGGCTTGGCCTACAAGCTCGAATACGTGGACGAGCAAGAGCCTGAAGACGTGGTGTTTGAAGGCCACGGCGTGAAGGTGTTGATCGACCCCAAGAGCTTGGCCTACATCGACGGCACGCAACTCGACTTCGTGCGCGAGGGCTTGAACGAAGGCTTCAAGTTCCACAACCCGAACGAACGCGACCGCTGCGGTTGCGGCGAGTCGTTCCGCATCTAAGTCGAGGCAGCAGGTGAGCGAATCGGCCCAGCCGTTGTCGGCGCAGCTCGCGGTCAACGATTTTGAGTTGTTCGATTTGCCTGTGCAATTCGCGCAAGACCGTGCGCAGCTCGATACGCGTTGGAAAGACTTGCAACGCGAAGCGCACCCCGACAAATTTGCCTCACAAGGCACCGCCGCACAGCGTGTGGCCATGCAGTGGTCGGTGCGCATCAATGAGGCCTACCAGCGCCTGAAAGACCCGATGCGCCGCGCCGCGTATTTGTGCGATCTGGGCGGCGCACCCATTCAAGCCGAGAACAACACCGCCATGCCTGCTGCATTTTTGATGCAGCAAATGGAATGGCGCGAAGCGATGGACGATGCAAACGATGTGGCCGCGCTAGAAGCTTTGTTTGACGAGGTGCAACAAGCCCACACAGCGGCATTGCAGCAATGCGCGCAGCTCATTGACACCGCACACGACCTCTCCGCAGCTGCGCAGCAGGTGAGGGGGCTGATGTTCATCGAAAAGTTTTTGCGTGACATCGAAGCCCGAATCGACTGAGACAATACACACCTATGGCGTTGTTACAAATTTCCGAACCTGGCCAAGCGCCAGACCCGCACCAGCGACGCATCGCGGTGGGGATTGATTTAGGCACCACCCACTCCTTGGTGGCCGCCATGCGCAACGGCGTGGCCGAGTGTTTGCCTGATGCCCAAGGGCATGTCATCTTGCCGTCTGCTGTGCGTTACCTAGAGAACGATGGCCGTCAAATTGGCCGCGCTGCTTTGGCGTCACAAGCCGAAGACCCAGAAAACACTTTGGTGTCGGTCAAACGTTTCATGGGCCGCGGCGTCGCCGACATTGCCAACCGTGAACAGTTGCCGTATGTGTTTGTCGACAAGCCTGGCATGTTGGCACTTCAAACCCGCGCGGGTGAGAAGTCACCAGTTGAGGTGAGTGCCGAAATTTTGGCGACCTTGCGCTTTCGCGCCGAAGACACCTTCAACGACGACTTGTATGGCGCGGTCATCACCGTGCCTGCGTACTTTGACGATGCCCAACGCCAAGCCACCAAAGATGCTGCACAACTCGCCGGCATCAACGTGCTGCGCCTCATCAACGAGCCTACGGCCGCTGCCATCGCTTATGGCTTAGACCAAGCCAGCGAAGGTGTGTATGCCGTGTACGACCTCGGCGGTGGCACGTTTGATATTTCTATTCTGCGTTTGACACGCGGCGTGTTTGAAGTGCTCGCCACCGGCGGCGATTCCGCCTTGGGCGGTGACGATTACGACCGCGCTTTGGTGGCGTGGGTGCAAAGCCAAACCGGTTGCACCATTACCACGCCTGCTGACAAAGCCAGCGTGTTGGTGGCGGCCCGTGCGTGCAAAGAAGCCCTGTCTTCAGCGGATACAGCCGAGTTCATCGTGGCGTTGTCGGGTGGGGCGCTGAACCACACCGTCACACGTGCCGAGTTTGATGCGGCCACTGCCGCGTTGACCCAACGCACCTTGTCTGCCGTGCGCAAAGCCTTGCGCGATGCCAAGCTGAGCAAAGACGACATTCAAGGCGTGGTCATGGTCGGCGGCTCTACGCGTATGCCGCAGGTGCAACAAGCGGTGGCCGATTTGTTGGGCTGTGCCCCGTTGAACAACCTCAACCCAGACGAAGTGGTGGCCCTCGGTGCAGCCATTCAAGCCAACCAACTGGCAGGCAACAACCCTGATGGTGAGTTGTTGTTGCTCGATGTGATTCCTTTGTCGCTCGGCATTGAAACCATGGGCGGGTTGGTGGAGCGCATCGTGCCGCGCAACCAAACCATTCCCACGGCGATGGCGCAAGACTTCACCACTTACCAAGACGGTCAAACTGCTTTGGCCTTGCATGTGGTGCAGGGCGAGCGCGACATGGTGGCCGATTGCCGTAGCTTGGCGCGCTTTGAATTGCGTGGCATTCCACCCATGGCGGCAGGCGCTGCGCGTATTCGTGTGACCTTCACGGTGGACGCCGACGGCATGGTGAGTGTGAGTGCGGTGGAGCAACTCAGCGGCGTGACCGCCAACATCACCGTCAAGCCTTCGTACGGTTTGTCGGACGACCAAATCGCGGCCATGCTGCAAGACAGCTTCAAGACGGCCGAGCAAGACATCAAAGCCCGCGCTTTGGTCGAGGCGCGTGTCGATGCCGACCGCATGTGGCTGGCCACGCAAAGCGCGTTGCAAGCCGATGGCGATTTGTTGTCGGCTGAAGACCGCGCACGCATTGACGTGTTGATGGCCGCAACACTTGAAGCCAAAAAACTCGAAGACGCTTCCGCCATTGAAGCTGCCACCGAGGCTCTTGCCAAAGGCACCGAAGCCTTCGCCGCGCAACGCATGAACCGAGGTATTCAACACGCCTTGGCCGGACAAAACATTGAGAGTATTTAAATGCCTGTCATCAAAATCTTGCCCCATGCCGAACTCTGCCCACAGGGCGCAGAGCTGAACGCTGCTGCAGGCAGCACCATTTGCGAAGTGCTGTTGGAAAACCACATCCATATTGAGCACGCGTGTGACATGAGCTGCGCGTGCACCACGTGTCACGTCATCGTGCGCGAAGGGTTTAACTCGCTCAACGAAGCGGACGAAAACGAAGACGATTTGTTGGATCGCGCGTGGGGCTTAGAACCCAACTCGCGCCTGAGCTGCCAAGCCATCGTGGCGCAGCAAAATTTGGTGGTGGAAATTCCGAAGTACACCATCAACCACGCCAAAGAAAACCACTGACCATGCGCCAGATTTTTCTAGACACGGAAACCACAGGTCTGTCGCCCGACAACGGTGACCGCATCATCGAAATTGGCTGTGTTGAGCTGCTGCACCGCAAGCTCACGGGCAACAACTTGCATCTGTACATCAACCCCGAGCGTGACAGCCACGAAGATGCGTTGCGCGTGCACGGCATCACCACGGAGTTTTTGAAAGACAAGCCCAAGTTCGCTGAAGTTGTGGATCAGTTTCTCGACTACATCGAGGGCGCTGAAGTCATCATTCACAACGCGCCGTTTGACATTGGCTTTTTGAACAAAGAGCTGGAGTTGCAAGGCCGCAAGCCTTTGGCTAACTACATCGAAGGTGTGATCGACACCTTGGTGATGGCCAAGGAAATGTTCCCAGGTAAACGCAACTCGCTCGACTCTTTGTGTGACCGCTTAGAGGTCGACAACTCGGGCCGTACCTTGCACGGCGCGTTGCTCGACGCCGAGTTGTTGGCCGATGTGTACATCAACATGACGCGTGGGCAAGACGCCTTGCTCATGGAAGTAGACAGCGGTGACGATCAGGTGCACAGCACCGAGCGTGTGGACCTCAGCAGTTACCAATTGCCGGTGATTGCTGCCTCTGAGCAAGAACTGACCCAGCACGACGATGTGCTGACGCAGTTGGATAAATCGAGCGGTGGCAAAACAGTTTGGCGAAATCTAGAAAATTTTGTGGCATAATTGCGTTCTTTCCAGAGATGGAAACGGTAAAGATGGGCGATTAGCTCAGGGGTAGAGCACCACATTCACACTGTGGGGGTCGCAAGTTCGAAACTTGCATCGCCCACCATTTTTACCAAAGCAGTCGCTTGCTCAAAAGCAAATATCAAAGGTTCCGCAGGGAACCTTTTTTGTTTTCAGCTTTACTTTTCACCCTCTTGTATTTGCGATGAGAACGCCCATTTAGGCGTGATGCAACGCTTGCTTGAAGTGTTCAGTTTCGATGGAAAGGTTAAAACCCATGTTGTCTCGTTTGTTGAAATTTGCGATGGCCGGTGCGTTGGTGCTGAGTGCCACGCTCGCGTTGGCATTGCCCACGCCCAAGGACATTGAAGCTGCGGTGGCTGCCGGTCATTACACGCAGGCCGAAACCATGCTGCGCGAGGTGTTGCAAGACAAGCCGCAAAGTGCCAAAGCGCATTACGAATTGGGCCAAGTGTTGGCACATGAGCAGCGTTACAAAGAGGCTCACACCGAGCTGCAAAAAGCCAAAGACATGGATCCGTCTTTGAAGTTCGCCAGCAGCCCCGAAAAGTTCAACACTGTCTTTGCCAAGGTGAATGACTTGGCGGCAGCCCCTAGCTCATCGGTGGTGATGTCGCCCTCGGTGGCACCCAGCACGCATGTCGCAACGCAAGCGCCATCCAGTGCAGCGCCTAGCAGTGGCGCCATGTCGCTGGGCTATGTGTGGTTGGCGATTGGTGGCTTGGTCGTCTTAGGCTTGTGGCTGCGTCGTTCGGCCGCCGCCAATGCCTCAAACGGCAATTTCCCAACCCAAGCCACTCCGATGGGTACGCCACCCGCACAACGCGGTTTTGGCGCTCAGTTCACACCCAACGCAGCACAAGGCGCTTATGCCCCTCAAGGCTACGCGGGGCAGGGCTACGCACAGCCCGCTTCAGGTGGCTCCACCATGACGGGCGCTGTCGTGGGCGGTTTAGCGGGCGTGGCGGCGGGCTATGCGTTGTCTAAAGCCCTAGAGGGCGATCATCATGCGTCATCTGCGCCTTCGTCCGCAGGTGCCAGTCCAGTGGCTGACAACGGTGGCTACGTGCCATTCGATGCACCCAGTCAACCAAATCTCGGTGCGTTCGATGCAGGCTCTGGCAGCGATTGGGACAGTGCCGATGCTGGCGGTGGTGGTGGCAGCGACGACAGCTGGTAACTTTGCTGGGTGATTGAAGGCCGCAGTTTTAAGACGCCACTTGTGCGCAGCGCTCAGCCTCTGCGCTCATGCCTTCTTTGTCTACCGCAAAGAAGCCGGGCATGTTGAAGCGATTCAGGCTGGGGTAGCTTGAAAAAGCCATCGACCAATCCGTGAATCGACGTTTTTCTAAAGGGCCACGTGCCAGCAATTCGATGTCTTGATGACGGGCATCGTGTTGCAGGCTTTCCCACAACGAGGCAATGGCCTCGGGCGGTCCTTCGATGCACTGCACAAACACTTCCTCTGTGTAGAGCAAATGGCCGGTGATGCCCAACACCGCATTCTTCGCACGCGCTTCGCTGAGCATGTTGAAGAGATGCAAACTCCCCAAAGTGTTGGTGGCTTTTGAGCGATAGAGCAGGCGTTCGAGCAAGGGGGAGTCTGTTCGTGATAAAGGTTAAATGTTACAAATTTGCGATTAAGTGGCGCTTACAAGCTCGTTTAAGACAAAGCTGCGTCGCACAAAGAAAAAGCCCCGCGAGCGTGAGCTGACGGGGCTTTTTGATGGACAGACGATTTACATCGTGTCGATGAAGCTGCGCAGTTTGTCGCTGCGGCTGGGGTGCTTCAACTTGCGCAAAGCCTTGGCTTCGATTTGACGGATGCGCTCGCGCGTGACGTCAAATTGTTTACCCACCTCTTCCAAGGTGTGGTCAATCGCCATTTCGATACCAAAACGCATGCGCAGCACTTTGGCTTCGCGTGGGGTGAGGCCATCCAAGATGTCTTTCACCACATCGCGCAAGCCTGCTTGCATCGCAGCTTCGATCGGCGCAGTGTTGACGCTGTCTTCGATGAAGTCGCCCAAGTGGCTGTCGTCGTCGTCGCCAATCGGTGTTTCCATCGAAATTGGCTCTTTCGCGATCTTCATGATCTTGCGGATCTTGTCTTCTGGAATTTCCATCTTCTCGGCCAAGACGCTGGCATCGGGCTCGAAACCAAACTCTTGCAAGTGTTGGCGGCTGATGCGGTTCATCTTGTTGATGGTCTCGATCATGTGCACCGGAATACGGATGGTGCGCGCTTGATCGGCGATGGAGCGTGTGATCGCTTGGCGAATCCACCAAGTGGCGTAAGTGGAGAACTTGTAGCCACGGCGGTATTCGAACTTGTCCACGGCCTTCATCAAACCGATGTTGCCTTCTTGGATCAAGTCGAGGAATTGCAAACCACGGTTGGTGTATTTCTTCGCGATAGAGATGACCAAGCGCAAGTTGGCTTCGATCATTTCTTTCTTCGCACCGCGTGAGGTGCGTTCACCCGCATTCATGCGCTTGTTGATGTCTTTGAGTTGTTCCAAAGGCACCACCACGCGGGCTTGCAAGTCGATCAATTTTTGTTGCAAGTCTTGAACGGGCGGGATGTAGCGGCCCATGGTGGTTGACCATGGCTTGCCTGCGGCAGCTTGCTTTTCCACCCACTTGAGGTTGAGCAAGTTCGGTGGGAAGTCTTTGATGAAGGTGGCTTGTGGCATGCCGCACTTGTCCACGATGATGCGACGCAATTCGCGTTCGTTCTTGCGCACATCGTCCACTTGGCCGCGCACGGATTCACACAGCTTTTCAATGGTCTTGGCGGTGAAGCGGATGCCCATCAACTCGGCGGTCAACGCGGTTTGCGCTTTCATGTAAGCCGGTGTGCCGTAGCCTTCTTTGTCGTAGAGCTTGCGCAGCTTGTCGAACAAGGCGGCCATGCGATCAAAACGCTCCAGCGCGGCGTTCTTCAACTCTTCCAATTTCTTGGTCAGCGCTTTAGAGCCGCCTTTGCCGTCGTCATCGTCCTCTTCGTCAAATTCGTCGAAGTCTTCTTCGGCCACGTAGTCATCGGCTTCGTTGAGGTTGTTGAAGCCGTCCACGATGGTGGAGATGACCACTTTGTTTTCGCGAATTTCTTCGGCCATGGCCAACACCGCAGCGATGGTGGCAGGCGAGCCAGAGATGGCAGCCATCATGTCCATCAAGCCGCCTTCGATGCGCTTGGCAATTTCAATTTCGCCTTCGCGGGTCAGCAACTCCACGGTGCCCATTTCGCGCATGTACATGCGCACGGGGTCGGTGGTGCGGCCAAATTCGCTGTCCACGGTCGACAAAGCCGCTTCGGCTTCTTCTTCCGCTTCTTCTTCGGTGGCGGCTGTGGGGGCGTTGTTGTTGAGCAGCAGGGTTTCTGCGTCGGGCGTGTGTTCGTACACGGCCACGCCCATGTCGTTCAACATGCTGATCACCACTTCAAGTGTTTCAGCATCCACCAACTTGTCGGGCAAGTGGTCAGAAATTTCGCCGTGCGTCAGGTAACCGCGTGTTTTACCCAGCTTGATCAGGGTTTTCAAACGCAGACGACGCTTTTGCATGTCTTCTTCAGACAGCACGGTTTCGTCCAAACCAAATTCTTTCATCAAGGCACGTTCTTTGGCCTTGCTGATCTTCATGCGCAGGGGTTTGACCTTTTCGGCACCGGCTTCGACGACGGGTTCGCCTTCGAGGTCGGCTTCGATGTCGCCGAGGTCTTCGTCATCGGCGCTGGCTTTTTTGCCTTTGGCTTTGGTGGCCTTTTTGGCAGGCGCTTTTTTAGCGGCTGCTTTAGGCGCGTGCGCTTCTACAGCGGACGCTTTTTTCTTGGTGTCTTCAGCCTTGGCTTTGGTGGCTGTTTTGGTGGCTGGCTTTTCAGCAGCTTTTGATTTCGATGCGGGCACTGACTTGGCTTTCGTTGCGGGCTTGGCTACCGGTTTGGTAGCGGTTTTGGCTGCGGGTTTCGCAGCAGTTTTTGCAACGGGCTTTGCGGCTGACTTTGTAACTGCTTTGGCAGTGGCTTTAACGGCTGGCTTGGCTGCAGCTTTGGGGGCGGCAGCGGCTGGCTTTTTGGCCACAGGCTTGGCAGGCTTCTTGGACTTGCGGTCAACAGGCATGAAAACTCCTAGACTTCAAAGAAACGAATACACAGCGCCACAAAACCCGGCGCGGGAAAAGAAAAAGGGGGATGAAGTGTGAACCTCTAGAAGCAAGCGGATTGGGCGAACATTTGGAATGCAGTCCTTGCGGTAAGGTGGCGAGTCGTGTGCTTGTGTCACGGTTGGCCGGGCCCGGAGGTGCTGCTGTCGCACTTGCTAAGTGTGGATTATACCCAAAACGGTGGCCTCAGATGAGCCACAGGCGCATCAATCGTGGCTTTCAGCGATTTTTTGGGGCAACTGGCCGAGTTGCTTGCGCCGCTCAAACAGAGCTTTGTAGCGCTGCATGGCCGTGGGGTCGGCGGCGGCTTCGGCGATGGCCTCTTTCATTTGTGCGTCAAGGTTTTCAAACAAAATTTTGTTCAAAATGCCGCGCAGCTCGTGGCCCGCTTCTTTGCGTTGCTGTGCCGGTGTGAGGCTTTCGGGCATGGGCTTGCCCTCGTCATCGAGCAAAGGCGTGAAAGCGCTGGCCATCACGCGCAAGGCGAGGTCTTCAGATTCGTGGCCGCGTAGCCCCTCGCGCAGAACGCCCCAGGCTTGGTTGCCGTGCTCGTGGTGTTGGTGGTCGAGCCACACAAACAGCGGGCCGTGGGGCGGGGCCAGTTCGCACAAGAGGTTGTGGTCTTCGGTGGAGAGGTCGTCCCACAAATCCATGTGCGAGAGCAGCACGCGCGCCGAGTGGTCGGCGCGGCCTTGCGGAATCAGGCGTGTGCCGCGCTTGTAGGTCTTGGGCGCGCTCGCTTCGCGGGGCTTGAACTTGGATGATTTTTTAAATTCACCCGAGCGTGCGGGGGCAGCCGCTGGTGTGGCGGGCATCCACAGGTCTTGCAACTCGTGGTTGCCCAAGTCGGCCAGCTCGGCGATTTCGCTCAGCAGTTGGCGCTTGAGCGCGCCATCGGGCAGTGCCGTCCACAAAGGCTTGGCGTTGCTGGCCATGTGGGCGCGGCCTTCCGCCGTGTGCAGGTCACAGCCTTCACGCGCCACTTCGATGAGGAAGCGGCTCAGTGGCATGGCTTCGGTCACGCAGTGGGCAAAGGCTTCTTTGCCAAATTCACGGATGTAGCTGTCGGGGTCGTGCTCAGCGGGCAAGAACAAAAACTTCACACTGCGCACATCGGTGGCGTAGGGCAGGGCGCCTTCCAGCGCCTTGCGCGCGGCGCGGCGGCCTGCGCCGTCGCCGTCAAAGCTGAACACCACGTTGTCGGTGAAGCGAAACAGCTTTTGCACATGGTCGGTGGTACACGCCGTGCCCAGCGTGGCCACTGCGTTGGGAAAACCCAGCTGCGCCAAGGCCACCACGTCCATATAGCCTTCGGTCACCAGCACATAGCCCATGTCGCGCAGCGCGTTGCGGGCTTCAAACAAGCCATACAGTTCGCGGCCCTTGCTGAACACGGGGGTCTCGGGCGAGTTGAGGTACTTGGGTGTGCCTTCGCCCAACACGCGGCCACCAAATCCAATGCACTCGCCCTTGACGTTGCGGATGGGGAACATCACGCGGTCGCGGAAGCGGTCGTAGCGTTTTTCGTCTTCGCCGTCTTCTTGGTTGACGATGACCAAGCCGCTCTCGGGCAGCAGTGGGTCTTGGTAGTCGGGAAACACGCTGGCCAAGCTGCGCCAACCTTCGGGCGCGTAGCCCAAGCCAAACTGCTTGGCAATTTCGCCGCTCAAGCCGCGGCTTTTGAAATACTCAATCGCCTTGGGCGAGTTGCGCAGTTGTTTGCGATACGCCTCGCCCGCTTTTTCCAACACATCGGTCAGCGTGGCTTGCTTTTGGCGTTGCTCGGCGGCGCGTGCGCGGTCTTGGGGGGATGCGTCGTCTTCGGGCACTTGCATGCCGATGTTTTGCGCCAAGTCCTTCACCGCTTCGATGAAGGTCATGCCCGCGTGCTCCATCAAAAAGCCAATCGCGTTGCCGTTCTTGCCGCAACCAAAGCAATGGAAAAACTGCTTGCTGGGGCTTACCGTGAACGAGGGCGACTTCTCGCCATGGAACGGGCACAGCCCCATGAAATTGGCCCCGCCTTTTTTGAGCTGCACGTAGCGGCCCACCACCTCGACCACGTCGACGCGGGCTAAAAGCTCTTGAATGAAGGACTGAGGGATGGCCATATGCAAAAAGGGTGAAGCCTGATTTTAGGCTTCACCCTTTGGGGAGAGATGGAGGAACGTTTTGGCTTACTTCGGTGCCAAACGAATCGCCCCGTCCAAACGAATCACCTCGCCGTTGAGCAAGTCGTTTTCAAAGATGTGCAGTGCCAGCTTGGCGTAGTCTTGTGGGGTACCCAAGCGTGAAGGGAAGGGCACGCCAGCGGCGAGCGCGTCTTGCACTTCTTGGGGCATGCCAAACAACATGGGCGTGCCCATGATGCCGGGGGCGATGGTCATGTTGCGAATGCCGCTGCGGGCCAAGTCGCGGGCGATGGGCAAGGTCATGCCCACGATGCCGCCTTTGGATGCGCTGTAAGCGGCTTGGCCAATTTGACCGTCATAAGCTGCCACCGATGCGGTGGAGATCATCACGCCACGTTCGCCTGTGGCTTCGGGTTCGTTCTCGCTCATGGCTTCGGCGGCTAAGCGAATCATGTTGAAGCTGCCGATCAAGTTGATGGTGATGGTTTTGCTGAAAGTGGCCAAGGCGTGCGCGCCGTTTTTGCCCACGGTTTTTTCGGCTGGGGCAACGCCCGCGCAGTTGATCAAGCCCATGAGCTTGCCCATCGACTTGGCTTTGGCCACCACGGCTTGGCCGTCGGCTTCTTGGGTCACGTCGCATTTCACAAACGCACCGCCAATGTCTTTGGCCACGGCTTCGCCTTTGTCCACTTGCATGTCAGCAATGACGACCTTGCCGCCCTTGGCCGCGATGGCGCGTGCTGTGCCTTCGCCCAAGCCCGATGCTGCGCCCGTGACGATGAAAACCTTGCCTTGAATGTCCATGAGGATCTCCGTTTTGTATTGACGTTTACGTAAACGTCAATTATGGGTGAGGCGGGTCGCCTTTCAGCCTGTGGTCGATCTAGGACAATCCCTAGTGATTTGTTTTGTTGAAGGCGTTGGTATGAAGTTGGGTGTGCGTGCTTGGGTGTTGGTGTTGAGCGTGGCTGTTTTGGCGGGGTGTAGCTCGCGTGGGCCATTGGCACCTGTGGAGACGGACAGGCCCGATGCCTCCGTGACCAAACGTGCGCCCAAGTTCGGCTTGGCCTTGGGCGGCGGCGCAGCGCGTGGTTTTGCACATGTGGGTGTGATTCAAGTGTTGGAAGAGGCAGGCATCAAACCCGATTTGGTGGTGGGCACCTCAGCGGGCAGCGTGGTGGCCGCGTTTTATGCCAGCGGCAAAGACGGCGCACAGTTGCAAAAAGCGGCTGAGACGATGGAGGAGGCCACCATCACCGACTGGACCGTGCCTTTGCTGGGCCGCGGCATGATGCGCGGCGATGGCTTGGCCCGCTACGTGAACAAACAAACGGGGAACCGCCGCATTGAAGATTTCAAAATGCCGCTGGGCATTGTGGCCACCGACCTCAAAACGGGCGAGGGCATTTTGTTCCAGCGCGGCGATGTGGGCACAGCGGTGCGTGCGTCGAGTTCGGTGCCTTCGGTGTTTGAGCCCGTGCGCATTGGCAACCGCGAGTTTGTGGATGGTGGCTTGGTGTCGCCCGTGCCGGTGCGTTATGCCCGCCAGATGGGGGCCGAGTATGTGTTGGCCATCGACATTTCAAGCCCGCCCGAATCGGGCAAAACGGGCGATATGTTTGACATCTTGATGCAGACCTTCACCATCATGGGCAAGAGCATCAACAAGCTCGAGTTGCGTGACGCCGACCTCGTGGTGCGCCCCGCGCTGAACGATGTGGGCAGTGCTGACTTCAAAGCCCGTCGCCGCTCGATTGAAGCGGGTCGTGCTGCCATGCTGCAAGCCTTGCCCAAGCTCAAGGCTGCCTTAGCGGCGCAATAACGACAGACGAAAAAAAGGGGCCCACCTTGCGGCGAGCCCTTGAAGGGATTCTGCACCCTGAGGTGACGAAGAATCCGAGGAGACAATCGTTACAAATTAGCGCTTTTTAGCGACGCTCTTGGTGGCTTTCACAGCAGTTTCAGCCACAGTTTTCATTTGTGATTCGGCCAAGTCAGAAGCTTGCTTGACAGCTTTCTGCACAGATTCCACGGCAGTGTTGCTGGCAGTCACGGCTTGCTTGAAGAAAGCGACAGCTTGCTCAGAGCCAGCAGGTGCGTTTTTCAAAGCTGCTTCGATGTAAGCCTGAACAGCTTGTTGGCCTTCAGCGGCTTTGCCTTCGAAACCCTTTGTGAACTCAGCACCAGCGCCTGTGGCGATGTCGTACACGTGGCGGTTGTAAGCAGCTGCTTTTTCAGCCAAAGGTTGGAAGTAGTTGGTTTGCAAAGCAACCAATTCTTGTGCGTCTTTGGCACCCAACACAGCTTGTGCGTGAGCGGCAGACTCAGCCAAGGCAGTGCGGCCAGCGGTGAGGTTGAGTTCGACCAATTTTTCAACGCCAGTGAAGGCCTTGTTGGACAAACCGAACAAGTTGTCCAGGTTGGCTTTGTTGGTGGCTGTGATTTGTTCGACGTTGATCATGTGAATACTCCAAAAAGTTAAGTGAGCTTGCAAAAAATGTTGCGGTGCAGCATTGGGATGGAGTTTAGGGTTATCCCGTGGGTTTGCAAGAGGGTTTGGGGCTCAGATGGCTTGATTAGAGGCAAGGTTCTAAACCCTAGGGTTTTTGCAAATTGGTCACAATGCAGCCTTGTTTCATGCGGTTTCCAAGGGATATGCGCGCTTTTTATTCGGATCAATTCGTGTTGCCCTTGCCGCAAGGCCATCGTTTTCCGATGGCCAAGTACCGCCTGTTGCGTGACCGCTTGACCACCGAATTGCCTGAAGTGGCCTTAGAGGTTGCCCCCCCTGCGAGCGATGGTGAGCTGGCTTTGGTGCATACGCCCAGCTACATACAAGCCGTGGCGCAGGGTACGTTGAGCGAATCGCAACAAAAAGAAATTGGCTTTCCGTGGACACCCGCGATGGTCGAGCGCTCACGCCGCTCGGCGGGCGCTACCGTGATGGCTGCGCGCACGGCCTTGTTTGGCGGGCAGGGCGTGGCGGCCAACCTCGCAGGCGGCACGCACCACGCTTATGCGGACAAAGGCAGCGGCTTTTGTGTGTTCAACGACGCAGCCGTGGCCACCCGCCTCATGCAAGCCGAGTGGGGGCGCGTGCACAAGCAGCCCCTGCAAGTGGCCATCATTGATTTGGATGTGCACCAAGGCAACGGCACGGCACGCATCTTTGAGCGGGACGACTATGTGTTCACCTTGTCCATGCACGGCGCGCGCAACTTTCCGTTTGACAAAGAAACCAGTGATCTCGACATCGAGCTACCCGATGGCTGCAACGACGCGGCGTATTTGGAAGCCCTCGAACAAGCGTTGGCAGAGCTAGAGGCCCGCTTCACGCCAGGCTTGGTGATTTATCTGGCTGGCGCAGACCCACACGAAGGCGACCGATTGGGCCGTCTGAGCCTGAGCTTTGATGGCCTAGAGGCCCGCGACCGCCGCGTGTTCGACTGGGCGTGGTCCAAACGCATTCCCTTGGCCTTTTCGATGGCCGGTGGTTATGGTCGCGAAATGGCTGACACAGTTCAGGCGCAAGTTAACACTTACCGTGTCGCCTATGCGTACTGGCGACGCTGGCAAAATCTGTCTCAATGAGTTCTGCTTCCACTTCCCGCCCACAACCCGAATCGCGCAGCGCCTTCCAGGTGTTTCGTCGCATCGACACACGCTGGATGGACAACGATGTGTATGGCCATGTCAACAACGTCGTGTACTACAGCTGGTTCGATACAGCGGTCAATGCGCACCTGATTGAGCAAGGCGCACTCGACATCCACCATGGCGAGACCATTGGCTTGGTGATTGAAACCCAGTGCAACTACTTTGCGCCCTTGGCATTTCCGCAAACGATTGAAGCGGGCATTCGTGTGGCGAAGATGGGTAGCTCCAGCGTGCGCTACGAAATCGGTTTGTTCGCACAGGGGGAAGACCTGTGCGCGGCACGTGGCCACTTTGTGCACGTGTATGTCGATAAAGAAAACCGTCGGCCTGTGAAGGCCTTGCCTTTGAAATTAAAAACAGTCTTGGAGACCCTTGTATGACCAACCCAGCCAACATTGCCGCTGTTGACCACGCCATCACTTCACGCATGTCTGCCCGTGCCTTCACGCAGCAAGAAGTGCCGCGTGAATTGATCACCGAAATTTTGCAAATCGCCAGCCGCGCGCCCTCGGGTACCAACACGCAGCCTTGGAAGGTGTATGTGCTGCAAGGCGCGACGCGTGATGCGCTGGTCGACAAAGTGTGCGCGGCCCACGAAGCCATTCGCGCCAATCCCGAAGTGGCCAAGCAGTACACCGAGCAATACGACTATTACCCCGCGCAATGGGTCAGCCCCTACATCGACCGTCGTCGCGAAAACGGGTGGAGCTTGTATGGCTTGCTCGGCATTGGCAAGGGCGACAAAGACCGCATGCACGAGCAGCAACAACGTAACTTCAAGTTCTTTGATGCACCCGTGGGCTTGATGTTCACCATCGACCCCATCATGGGCCGTGGTTCGTTGTTTGACTACGGCATGTTTGTGCAAAACATCATGCTCGCCGCGCGTGCGCGTGGCTTGCACACTTGCCCGCAAGCGGCGTGGAATGGTTTTCACAGCATCATCCTGCCGCACATCGGTGCGGGCGAGGGCGAGATGATGGTGTGCGGTATGGCCTTGGGCTATGCCGACGAGACAGACAAAGTCAACACACTGGTCACGCCACGCGTGCCTGTGAATGAATTCACCCACTGGGTGGCCTGAGTTTTATTGAGTTAGTTTGCGATGATCATTACCAGCCTGCTCGACACCGACCTGTACAAATTCACCATGATGCAGGCTGTGCTGCATCAGTTCCCAAGTGCGCAGGTGTCGTACAAGTTCAAGTGCCGCAACCCCGGTGTGGCGCTGGCGCCGTATGTGCAAGAAATTCGTGACGAAATTCGCTCCCTGTGCAGCTTGCAGTTTCAAGATGCCGAGTTGGCTTGGCTGCGCAGCTTGCGTTTCATCAAGAGCGACTTTGTGGATTTCTTGGGGCTGTTTCGCCTGAATGAAAAATACATTCAGGTGAACGCGTTGGCGAACGGTGAGATTGACATCAGCATTCAAGGCCCTTGGCTGCACACCATCTTGTTTGAAATCCCCGTGTTGGCCATCGTCAACGAGGTGTACTTCCGCAACACGCACAAAGTGCCCGACTTCTTGGAAGGCCGCCGCCGCTTAGACCAAAAAATCGAAGCCTTGCACGCCGAGCGTTTGAGCGATTTGAAAATTGCCGATTACGGTACGCGCCGCCGCTTCTCCAAAGCGTGGCACGAAGAGTTGTTGCGTGTGTTGATCTCCAAACTTGGCACAGGCAGCAAGGGGCAGTTGGCGGGTACTAGCAACGCCTTGTTTGCCATGAAGCTCGGCCTCACCCCCTTGGGCACGATGGCGCACGAATACCTGCAAGCCTGTCAAGCCTTGGGTCCGCGACTGCGCGACAGCCAAGTGTTTGGGTTCGAGACATGGGCGCGTGAATACCGAGGCGACTTAGGCATTGCCTTGAGCGATGTGTACGGCATCGAGCCGTTCTTGCGCGACTTTGATATGTACTTTTGCAAGCTCTTTGATGGTGCGCGTCACGACAGTGGCGACCCCTTCACATGGGGCGAGCGCATGATTGCGCACTACCGCAACAACCGTGTCGACCCACTCACCAAGACGCTGATTTTTTCAGATGGCTTGACGGTTGAAAAAACCATCGCGCTCTACCAACAGTTCCGTGGCCGTTGCCAGCTTGCGTTTGGTATTGGCACCAACCTCACCAACGACTTGGGCTACGAGCCATTGCAAATCGTCATCAAGATGACGCAGTGCAACGGGCAACCTGTGGCCAAGTTGTCGGACACCCCCGGCAAGGGCATGTGTGATGACGAAAACTATTTGGCCTACTTGCGGCAAGTGTTTGACATTGCGCAACCGGCCTGATGCTTATGAACTACCTCAAAGTTGCAGTGGTGTTTGCGTTGGCCTTTGCGGTCAATGCGGTGGCACCTGATTTGCTGGCGCACATGGCACATCTCGATGGCACAGAAGCTGCCATTGCCGCGACGCTGTGGTGCTTGGGCTTATTCTTGGTGTTTGGCTGGGCGTGCAGTAAAGCGGCTGAGGGTACGCTGTTTCCGAGCTTCACTTTGCAGTTGTTGGTTGGCATTGTTTTGCACGATGCGCTGGCACCGTTGTCCGCGCAGTTGGTGTTGTCGGTGGTGGTGTGCACAGCATTGGCCGCCATCATCTTGAAGTCGGGTGGCGATGAAATTGAGCATCAAGACTTTTTGAAAATTGCTTGGCCTACCGTGCTCATTGCCACCGTGGGGTACTTGGTGACGTTCTTTGTCATGTTCCCGGTGCTGATGGCGTTGGGGCTTGATAGCCAAACTGCTGCGCTGCTGTCGGCCATCATTGGTTCCACCGATCCTGCGGCGCTCATTCCTACGCTCAAGACCTTGGTGTTCAAGCCGCAGTACAAACAAGTCTCTAATTTATCGGTGGCTGAAAGTGCACTGAACGATGCAGTGGGCGCCATCTTCACCGGTGCGATTGCTGCCATGATTTTGGGTGGCGTCAATATCGACAACGTGGGCGCGTTGGCCACAGGGTTGTTCAGTGGCGATAACTTACGTTTGCTGGCCGCACAGTTTGGGTTTGGCATCGTGGCAGGCGTGTTGGGCTGGTTGGGTATGTATGCGTTTGAACGCTACAAATCCAAACGCAACGCGGCTGGCAAGCTGGATGTGCCGTACGACTTTGCCTTGGTGTTGGCGGTGCCTTTGGTCACGTTTGTGCTGGCGCAGATGATGCACGGCAACGGCTTTTTAGCCGCCTTCATTGCGGGCTTGTTGGCCAATTTCAACCACGGCACGCACCACTTTCATGGCTTGTTGCACAACCTCGAAGTGAAGATTGAAAGCGTGGCCAAACCCACCATCTTCATGATGGTCGGCCCCTTTGTGGCCCTGCAACAGTTGGCCGATACCGCAGGGCTTGGTTTGTTGGTGGCTTTGGCCTTCATGCTGTTGGCGCGGCCTGTGGCGGTGTTGGTGGCTTTGTTGCCCACGTCCATCAGTCGCCAAGAGAAATTGTTTTTGTGTGCTGTGCGTGAAACCGGTGTGATTCCGGTGGTGTTGGCCGTGGTCACCGTCGCGCAGTTTCCGCAGATGACACAACTCATGCCGCTCACGGCATGGGTGGTCATTTGGACCCTGACTTTGCTGCCTGCGCTCACACCTTGGTGGGCCAAGCAATTGAACATGATTGAGTAACCCTATGAAACCCAAAATCATCGTCGCCCGTCCGATCTTCGAAGACACCTTGGCGCGCTTGCGCGAACACTTCGACGTGACCGACAACCAAGCCGATGTGGCATGGACCAAAGCCACATGGACGCAAGCGCTGTCGCAACACTCGGGCGCACTTACCACAGGCTCTGACCCCGTGGATGCGGAGGTGCTCAAGGCGTGCCCCCATCTCAAAGCTGTGGCCAACATGGCCGTGGGCTACAACAACTTCGATGTGCCCGCCATGACCGCACACGGCGTGCAAGCCAGCAACACGCCCGACGTGTTGACCGAAACCACAGCCGACTTCGGCTTTGCCTTGCTGATGGCCACCGCACGTCGCATCACCGAGAGCGAGCACTATTTGCGCCGCGGCGAATGGACGCAATGGCGTTACGACATGTTTGCCGGTGCCGAAGTGCACGGCAGCACGATTGGTATTTTGGGCATGGGCCGCATCGGCCAAGGCATTGCGCGACGCGCGGCACATGGCTTTGGCATGAAAGTGATTTATCACAACCGCTCACGCTTGAGTGCCGAAGCTGAAAGCGAATGCAAAGCCACCTATGTGAGCAAAGAAGAGTTGCTCACAACGGCAGACCATGTGATGTTGGTCGTGCCCTACAGCGCAGCCTCGCACCACACCATTGGCGCGGTCGAGTTGGCGCAAATGAAGCCAACCGCCACCCTCATCAACATCGCACGCGGCGGCATTGTGGATGACGCGGCTTTGGCTGCGGCCTTGCGTGACAAACGCATTGCCGCCGCGGGCTTGGATGTGTTTGAAGGCGAACCCAAAGTGCATCCCGATTTGCTGACCGTGCCCAACGTGGTGCTCACACCGCACATCGCCAGTGCGTCGATTCCTACGCGCATGGCGATGGCCAATTTGGCGGCTGACAACCTCATCAGCTTCTTCACCCAAGGCAAAGCGGTGACCCCTCTGAACACGGTGGGCGCATGATGGAAGTCTGGATCGCCGTTGGCGTGGGGGCGTTCAACGCCTTGCTGTTGTTGCTGCTCTTGCGCCGCCCGAGTGGCCACAACGAAGCGGCCGCGCAAGCCTTGCAACAAAGTTTGCAAACCATGCACGACAAGCTAGAGCGCATCGAGCGCGAGCTGCGCACCGAAATTACCGAAAGCTCACGCGGTGGTCGCCAAGAGCTGACGCAAAACTTGGCGCTGTTTCAGCAAAGCCAAGTGCAGCAACTCACGCTCATGCAAAAAAGCATTGGCGACACGCTCAACCAACAGTTGCAGCAGCTGCAAAAAAGCAATGCCGACAAGCTGGACGAAATGCGCCGCACGGTCGACGAGAAACTGCAAACCACGCTGGAAAAGCGTTTGTCTGAAAGCTTCAAACAAGTGGCGGAGCGTTTGGAGCAAGTGCACAACGGCCTAGGCCAAATGCAAAAGCTCGCCGATGGTGTGGGCAGTTTGCAGCGCGTGCTGACCAACGTCAAAACACGCGGCATGTTTGGCGAGGTGCAACTCGAGGCCTTGCTCGAACAAGTGTTGACGATGGAGCAATACGCCAAGCAGGTCGAGACCAAACCGCGCAGCAACCAACGCGTGGACTTTGCCATTCGCTTTCCAGGCCGAGGCGGTGCAGACGGCGAGCCTGTGTGGTTGCCCATCGACGCCAAATTCCCCCGCGAAGACTACGAGCGTTTGCTCGACGCCCAAGACCGCGCCGATGCCGCGGCCGCAGAAGTCGCTGCCAAGGCGCTGGAAACACGCATCCGCACCGAAGCCAAGAGCATTGCTGAGAGCTACTTGGCCCCACCGCACACGACAGACTTTGCGATTTTGTTTTTGCCCACCGAAGGTTTGTATGCCGAGGTGTTGCGTCGCCCCGGCTTGATGGACAGCTTGCAGCGCGAATACCGCGTCACTTTGGCAGGCCCTACCACCTTGCTGGCCATGCTCAACAGCTTGCACATGGGCTTTCGCACGCTCGCGCTGGAGCAACAGGCTTCCGAGGTGTGGAAAGTATTGGGCGCGGTCAAAACCGAGTTCGAGCGCTACGGCGATTGGGTGGAGAAGGTGCGCGAGCAAGTGCAAAAAGCGGCCGACACCTTGGACCGCGCCGACACGCGCAGCCGCCAAATGCGCCGCGCATTGAAGAACGTCGAAGCCTTGCCCGAAGGCGAAGCGCAAGCCTTGCTGCCCAAGTTTGACGACGCCTTAGACGACACGGATGCCAAAGTTTGAAACGTGAACTCGCCAAGCTGATTGCAGGCCAAGTGTGCTTGCACGCCTGCATGGCAGGCATGCGCATGGCCGCACCCTTGATGGCCTTGCGTAGCGGCCAGAGTGAAGCTGCGGTGGGTGTGCTGCTGGCCATGTTTGCCTTGACCCAAGTGTTCTTGGCTTTGCCTGCTGGCCGCTACGCCGACTTGCATGGTTTGAAACGCCCCGTCATGTGGAGTGTGCTGATGGGTGCGACAGGCGCAGGGGCTGCGGCGTTGTGGCCCATCTTCCCCGTGTTGTGTTTCAGCGGCTTGATGACGGGGGGCGCGACGGGCATTGCCATCATTGCCTTGCAGCGCCACGTGGGCCGTGCCGCGCAGGGATTGGCGCAAATGAAAGAGGCGTTCAGTTGGTTGTCGATTGCCCCCGCGTTTTCTAATTTCATCGGCCCGTTGATGGCGGGCTTGTTGATTGACCATGCCGGTTTTCAATGGGCGTTTGCGGCCATGGCCTTGTTGCCTTTGATCGCATGGCTGTGGATTCGCCAAGCGCACGAGCTGCCCAAAGTGGTCAAACCCGAAGGCCATGAAAACAACAGCGCATGGGATTTGCTGAACGAGCCCATGTTCCGCCGCTTGTTGATGGTGAATTGGTTTTTGTCTGCCTGCTGGGATGTGCACACCTTTGTGGTGCCCATCTTGGGCCACGAGCGGGGCCTCAGTGCGTCGGCGATTGGTTCGATCTTGGGGGCGTTCGCCTTGGCGGCCGCTTTCATTCGCATGATGATGCCCTTCATCGCCGCGCGACTGCACGAGTGGCAAGTCATCACTGGGGCGATGCTCATCACCTCGTTCATGCTGGCGGTATACCCGTTCACCGAAACGGCTTGGTTGATGGGGGTGTGCTCGGTGTTGGTGGGCTTGTCGCTAGGCGGTGTTCAGCCGATGGTGATGAGCACCTTGCACCAAATCACGCCCGAGCATCGGCATGGCGAGGCGCTGGGTTTGCGCTTAATGGGCATCAATGCCTCGAGCGTGCTGATGCCCATGGTGTTCGGTGCGGCGGGCACCGTCATTGGCATCAGCGGGGTGTTCTGGTGTGTGTCAGCGGTGGTGGGCTTGGGCTCACGCAGCGCTTATCAGCTCAGAGTTCATAAAAAGAGCGAATGAAGTTCCACGCGTCGTCCACGGTGTCGACGTATTTGAACAAGTCCAAGTCTTCTTCAGACACCACGCCTTCTTCCACCAATACATCGAGGTGCAGCAAGCGCTTCCAGTAGCTGCTGCCAAACAACACGATGGGCACGGGCTTGGATTTTTTGCACTGCACCAAGGTGAGTGTTTCAAACAATTCGTCCAGCGTGCCAAAGCCGCCGGGGAAAGCCACCAACGCTTTGGCGCGCATCATGAAGTGCATTTTGCGCAACGCAAAGTAGTGAAACTTGAAGCTCAGCTCGGGCGTGATGTACGGGTTGGGTGTTTGCTCGTGGGGCAGGGCAATGTTGAGCCCCACGCTGATGCCGCCCGCTTCTTGCGCGCCACGGTTGGCTGCTTCCATGATGCCTGGGCCGCCGCCGGTGCAAATGAAAAGTTTACGGCCATTGGTTCGGCCTTCGCTGTATTTGGTGATGGTGTGGCCCAACGCACGCGCTTGCTCGTAAAAGCGCGCGTTACGCACCAAGGTTTCGGCTTTGGCAATTTGCTGCTCGTCGCCTGTGGCACGCGCGCGAATGAGCTCTTGGTGAGACACCTCTTCGCTGCGAAAACGCGCACTGCCAAACACCACCACGGTGTGTTCGATGCCGTGGTCTTTTTGCGCCAAATCGGGCTTGAGCATTTCGAGCTGAATGCGCATGCCGCGCGTTTCGCGGCGCAGCAAAAACTCGGGGTCTGCAAACGCTAAGCGGTTCGATTCGGGTTTGAGTGAGTCGCCGTTGTCGTAATGCGCTTTGAGGGTTTCCCAAGCTTCGGCAAGGCGTCGGTCGTGAGGGTCTAGCATTCCATCCATGCCGCTATGTTAGCGGCTCGTTTTGTCAAGGCCATGAAAAAAGGCTCCCGAAGGAGCCTTGATTTGTAAAGCCAGTGAAGGCTCAACAGGGAACGCTTAGACGCGCTTGCGGTATTCGCCAGTGCGTGTGTCGATTTCGACTTTGTCGCCTTGGGCCACAAACAAGGGCACAGCCACTTCGAAGCCAGTTGCGATTTTCGCGGGCTTCAACACTTTGCCTGAGGTGTCGCCTTTGACAGCGGGCTCAGTCCAAGTGATTTCGCGCACGACGTTGGTGGGCAATTCGACAGAGATGGCTTTCTCGTCGTAGAACACCACTTCGAGTTCCATGCCGTCTTCGAGGTAGTTCAGGGCGTCGCCCATGTTGCTGGCTTCGACTTCGTATTGGTTGAAGTCAGCGTCCATGCACACGTACATGGGGTCTGCGAAGTAAGAGTAGGTGCAATCTTTCTTGTCCAAGATGACTTGGTCCATCTTGTCGTCGGCCTTGAACACGACTTCGGTACCGAAGTTAGCGATCAAGCTTTTCAATTTCATGCGAACGGTGGACGAGCCACGACCGCCACGTTGGTATTCGGTGCGCAGGACAACCATAGGGTCCTTGCCGTGCATGATGACGTTGCCAACGCGGATTTCTTGTGCGGTTTTCATAGTGATGTGAAGTTTTCTAAGAGGTATGTGGCCCGTGCAGCCAACAGGCCACTGGGGTTCGCAAAGCCGCTTATTTTAACGTTTTTGGGCCACGAAACTCAGCAGTTGGGTGGTGAGGTCGGTTTGGCGCTGCAAACCTTGCCGCACGTGATGGCTCCAACGTCGCCAATCGTCAATGGCGGCGCGGGATAGCGCAGGAAGCGGGCCCGTGGCAAGGCCATTCCAAACCGCATGAAATTGGTTTAAATCAGCGGGCATCTCCACTGCCTCCGCAAAGGCCAATAGCTTGTCGTGGTGGGCGTTGTCGTCTTGCGGGTAGATGTGCCACACAAACGGCTGGCCAGCCCACAGGGCACGCACCAACGAGTCTTCGCCGCGCACAAAGTTGAAGTCGCAGGCCCACAGCAGGTGGTCAAAGTCGGTTTGGCTCAAGTAGGGGAGTTGGCTGATGTGGAGCTGGTCCATCCCGCTATGTGGCATGTTCAAGGCCTGTGCGGCTTGCGCCACTGCGGCGCTGGGGCGACCTTGGGCAACCAGCAAGCGGGTGGGCTCGTTGGCTTGGCTGAGTTGCTTGAGTAAAGCTGGCAAAGCTGCGGGCTCGTAGCAAAACAGGCTGATGAGTTGTTCGTTTTCAGCAATCGGTTTGTCGAGGAGTAGGGCGCTTAGCCATGGGGTGCGCTTGTTATCAGGCGTTGACGCATCCAGCAAATCCGGCTCGCGCAGCAAACCGCCGGTGTCGGGCGTGAATCCCGGAAAGAAAAACCATTTGGTGCAGCCTTTGGCTGGCCCGCTCATCACGGGCGAGGCCAAGCCGTGCGAGCGTGCCACATAGTTTTCGGCGCTCAGGTATTCGAGGTTGACCCACGCGGGCGCTGTGCCGTCCCGCACCATGAGGGCTTGAAACGCCTCGGGGAGTTCGCAACCAAAGGCTTCAACCACCACATGGGCTACTTGAAAGGCTGCGTCTTCTGACAAGGCTTGCAGCTCGGCTTCGGTAGGCCACGTGCGTACCTCAACACCTGCATGGCCTTGTGGGGCCATCCATGCCAAGGCTGAGGCGTCGTCCACCCACAGGCGCACGTGGTGGCCACGTTGCGCGAGGTCGGCGCTCAGCCGCCAGCACACACCCAAGTCACCGTGGTTGTCAATGACGCGGCAAAAAATGTCAAAAGATAAATTCACGCTTGAGATTGTCCACAATACGCGCATGTCCCAAGACACCACGCCCGAAAAAGAACCCGCAGCGCAAGACGCCAGCGAAGCCAAGCCCAGCCCAGCCAAGTCCAGCAAGGCTGCTGAGGCTGCGCCGCGTCACACGCCCGAGTTGTTGGCGCAAATGGCCAGCTTGCCTGCGCTGCCCGGCGTGTACCGCTATTTCGACACGCAAGAGCAAGTGCTGTACGTGGGCAAGGCCATCAACTTGAAAAAGCGGGTGTCGAGCTATTTTCAAAAAGACCACGGCGGTACACGCATTGGCCACATGGTCAGCAAGATCGCGCGCATGGAGACCACGGTGGTGCGCTCCGAGGCCGAGGCGCTGCTGCTGGAAAACAACCTCATCAAAACGCTCAAGCCCAAGTACAACATCTTGTTTCGCGACGACAAGAGCTACCCGTATTTGAAGATGACGCGCAGCGTGGCTGTGAAGGCAGGTGCTTTGACGCACGCCAACCCAAGCCCGCAACAAGTGCCCCGCGTGGTGTATTACCGAGGCGCTGTCGACAAACGCCACGACTACTTTGGCCCTTACCCCAGCGTGTGGGCGGTGCGCGAAGCCATTCAGTTGCTGCAAAAAGTGTTTCGCCTGCGCACGTGTGAAGACACGGTGTTCAACAACCGCACGCGTCCGTGTTTGCTGTTTCAAATCAAACGCTGTTCCGGCCCGTGCGTGGGCCACATTTCGGTGGCCGATTACCAGCGCGATGTGGACAGCGCCATGCGTTTGCTGCGTGGCGAAACGCAAGAGGTCATGGCCAGTATCGAAGCGCGCATGATGGCGCACGCCGACAAATTGGAATTTGAACAAGCCGCCGAACTGCGTAACCAAATGAGCGCCTTGTCTAAAGTGCTGCACCAGCAAGCGGTGGACACTGTGGGCGATCAAGACGTGGACATCCTCGCGGTCAAAGTGCAAGGCGGCAAAGCCTGTGTGAACTTGGCCATGGTGCGCGGCGGCCGACACTTGGGTGACCGACCCTACTTCCCCGTGCATGTGGACCAAGACGAACCCGCGGATGTGTTGGAGGCCTTCATCAGCCAGCACTACTTGGATGTGCCCGTGCCGCCCACGCTCATCACCAGCCACGTGGTGGACAAAGCGCTGCTGCAAGCGTTGACCGAGCAAACGGGTGTGAAGATCACGGCGGTGCATCAGCCGCGCGAACAACGCCGCGTGTGGCTGGAGATGGCGCAGCAAAACGCCGACATTCAACTGGCCCGTTTGCTCGCCGAAGAAGGTTCGCAACAAGCGCGCACGCGTGCCTTGGTGGATGCGCTCGATTTGGCACCGGAAGACTTAGAGCAGTTTCGTGTGGAGTGCTTTGACATTTCGCACACCTCGGGCGAGGCCACGCAGGCCTCGTGCGTGGTCTACCACCACCACAAAATGCAAAGCGCGGAATACCGCCGCTACAACATCGAAGGCATCACGGGGGGCGATGACTACGCCGCCATGCGCCAAGTGCTGGTGCGCCGCTACAGCAAGCTGGCCGAGGCCGTGCGCGCAGGTGAGGGCAAGCTGCCCGACCTCGTGCTGATTGACGGCGGCAAAGGCCAAGTGAGCATGGCGCGCGAAGTGTTTGAGTCGCTCGGGCTCGACCTCTCGCGCATCGTCGGGGTGGAAAAAGGCGAGGGCCGCAAAGTCGGCTTGGAAGAGTTGGTGTTTGCCGATGGCCGCGAGAAGGTTTACCTCGGCCGTGATTCTGCTGCGCTCATGTTGGTCGCGCAAATACGCGACGAGGCGCACCGCTTTGCCATCACCGGCATGCGTGCCGCACGTGCCAAGGTGCGTGTGGGCGGTAGCAAGCTCGAAGACATTCCGGGCGTGGGGCCAAAGAAACGCGCCAAGCTGTTGCAACGCTTTGGCGGCGCACGCGGCGTGGCTGATGCCAGTGTGGCCGACCTGTGTACGGTGGAAGGTATTTCGGAAGAGTTGGCGCAGACGATTTACAACGCGTTGCGCTAGGGACTTAAGGCTTCACCACTTCCAACAAACGGTCCAAGCCACCCTCGTTGATCGCCACCATCGCTTGTTCGCGCACTTTGGGTTTGGCGTGGTACGCGACCGACAAACCGGCTTCGCCCATCATCAACAAATCGTTTGCGCCGTCGCCCATGGCGATGGCTTGGCTTGGGCTGATGCCCATTTGCGCGCAGATGTGCAGCAGCATCTTGCGCTTTTCTGCGCCGTCGCAAATATCGCCCCAGCTCTGTGTGACCACATCGCCGGTGAGGTGGCCGTTGTCAATCGCCAGCACATTGCTGCGGGCGTAGTCGATGCCCAGCATCTCGCACACGCGGTTGGCAAAGAAGGTAAAGCCACCGCTGACCAACAACACTTTCATGCCTTGGGCTTTGCAGGTGTCCACCAGTGTTTTGGCACCGGGGTTCAAACGCAGGCGATGTTCAAACACCTCGTGCAGCGCGGCCTCGGGCACGCCTTTGAGCAGTGCCACGCGGCGGCGCAAGCTGTCTTTGAAGTCCGTAATTTCACCGCGCATCGCCGCTTCGGTGATGGCTGCCACCTCGGCCTTGCGGCCTGCGGCATCGGCGATTTCGTCAATGCACTCGATGTTGATGAGTGTCGAGTCCATGTCAAACGCGATCAGCTTGAACGCAGACAAAGACAGTGGCGCAGTGAAGCCTTGAATCACAAGGCCGGGGGCAAATTCGGTTGCAGAAGTCATGGGGTGGAATTATCGGGTTACCGAATGATGGGTAATTTGGTAGTTCTTGGCTGAAATATGGTGATAATTTTTGCATACATATGTTGCATATGCGTTCGCTGGTGTTAAAACCAAACTTAGGAAATATTCATGAGTATTTGTTTGTCGCAGCACTCCTTTCATGCGCGGAGGATGTGTGATGAATGAAAAAAGAGTCGTGCTTGTTCTCAACAAAGACGGTGTTTGGGAAGATAAGACTGACGAAATTATTGAGTGCGTTGTTGCTCCGAATGGTGTTCGCATTCACATTCGGTTCAAGAGTAATCCAGAAAAGCTTTTTCCGTACTCTCAAGAACGAGTACGTCAGTTGGAGACGCCCATTACGACTCACAATCCAGCCGAAGTTCAACTTCGAGTGAGAGGTAAGGTTCTTTTGGGTGTTGACGGCATTGCTAAATATGCCGATTTTTATCTTGTGACATTGCAAGGAAAACGCAGGCCATATAGCGTTTCAGATGTGAATGTTGAACGCAACATTGCAGTTGATCCAGCTTGCAAGACTGCTTTAAGTTACTTTCGTTCAATTACGGAAGTGGTTGGCGTTCAAAATAATGAAGATGAATCTCTCTTAACCAAACAGTTTGATTTTTTATCTCGAGTCTCTGATGCCAGCGTTCTCGCTACATATTTGATGCCTGATGCTGAGTTAAAGGTTTTAAAGGCACCTGAAGTGCTGATTTATCCGTTTGGTACGAACGTTAGTCAGAAGGTCGCTGTTGAGAAGGCCTTTCAATCACAAGTTGTTCTTGTTCAAGGGCCACCAGGTACAGGTAAAACGCAAACCATTCTTAATGTGGTAGCAAATGCAATTCGTTTGGGGCAAACAGTGGCGGTTGTTTCGAACAACAATGCGGCGACTCAAAATGTTGCAGACAAGCTTGAGAAGCATGGATTAGGTTTTTTGTTAGCTCCCCTCGGACGGAGAGCGAATAAAGAAACTTTTATTGAACGGCAAAGTGCGTATCCAGACTGGATTTATCAACCATGTGAGGAGGGGAGCAACCTCTCTCAGGTTGAGGCTCATCTCAAATTATTGACAATTTCCCTCGATAGATTGATTAAGGCAAACAATGAGCGTGCGACGCTTGTTGGAAAGATTTCTCAAACTCAAACAGAGTTTGAGCTACATAAAAGATTGCAAGAAACCATGCCATCCGAGGCAGCTTTCAGCTTATCTCAAGAATTGTCGGCGCATGACTTGTTGAAGTTGCTCGTCGAAGTCGAGGAAGTTGACTGGCGTGTGCAAACAAATTTCTTTCGTTTAGTGAAAGAAATTTTTATTTATGGAATATGGGGGCGAAAGAGACGGCGACAGCTCTTCTCTGAAGGTGCAATGGTATTGCGCAGTCTTTACTACCAGGCGTATTTATCTGAGTTGCATAAGCAATTGTCGAAAGTGGAGAGTGTTCTGCATGAGAACAACTTTCTAACTGTGCAGCAGCAAGTTCAAGAAACGTCATGGAAGTTGTTGAGAGGAATCGTTGCTCAGAGGTTTCGTCATCAAGCGGAACGAACGAAATTTACTAGCCGAGAGTTGTGGTCTAAGTACGATACTTTCTTAAAAGAATACCCTGTTGTGTTCAGTACAACACATTCAATAAAAACTTCTTTGTCACCAGATTGCCTTTATGACCTAATCATTCTTGATGAGTCATCACAGGTTGACGTTGCAACTGGGACTCTTGCCTTGTCATGTGCGAAGCGTGCAATCATCGTTGGTGATGAGAAACAGTTGCCGAATGTCATTTTTTCCAACATCAAACAACGAACTTTGGATGTTTGGGATAAATATGGCTTGAGTTGCCAAGCGTGGAATTACGCAAATCAAAGCTTGCTTTCTTCTGCGAAAGCTATGTGGCCTGAAGCGCCCAATGTTTTGCTTAAAGAACATTACCGTTGTCATCCGAAGATCGCTGGATTCTTTAATCAGAAGTTTTATGACGATCAACTCATTGTTATGACAAAAGATGAGGGTGAGTCAGATGTGTTGCAGGTGATCTTTACTCCATTAGGCAATCATGCACGTGGGCGTATCAACCAGCGACAAGCAGAGGTTATTCAGCAGGAAATACAGCCAGAGTTGCTTCGAAAAGGAGTGACTGATGTCGGCGTTATTGCCCCATATCGAGATCAAGTGGCTATCCTCAAACAAACCTTAGGTACTGAAGTTGAGGTTGATACGGTGCATGGTTTTCAAGGTCGAGAGAAGCAAGCGATCATCATGTCTACTGTGGACAATGAAATTGGTGAATTTGTCGATGATCCGCAAATGTTGAACGTTGCTGTGTCTCGAGCACAAAAAAGCTTCACAGTCATCATGTCTAACGAGCGCGATAACTTCGATACAAATTTTGGTGACCTTGTTCGCTATATTCGTTACCAAAACCAATTGATCAAACATTCAGAAGTTCGCTCAGTGTTTGATTTGCTCTATAAAGATTACGCTGAGGTTCGTAAACAATTTTTGGATGAGCATGGTCGTACATCCGAGTGGGATTCCGAGAGCCTTGCTGAAGCCGTTGTTAGAAAGGTTTTAACAAAACCCGATTTTTCAAAGATGAGTCTTTCTTGTATGAGACATGCTCCGCTTGCATGGATGATTGGTGATACATCCAATTTGAATGAACGTGAGCGGGAATTCGCCCATCATCCTTGGGCACATGTTGATTTATTGATTTACGACACTATCGGAAAATTGCCTGTTCTAGGTATTGAAATTGATGGGTGGACATTCCATCGGCCAGGGACGATTCAATCCGAGCGCGACAAAGTGAAAAACTCAGTTTTTAAACACATCGATTTACGTCTAGTGAGACTTTCAACGACAGGTAGTAACGAAGAGGTGGTCATTGAAAATGCGCTCAGAGAGATTGTTCATTCGAGCATGCCACTTTCGAAGATGAGCGTTGAGAGTAATTAACTTTTTAAATACAGGTGGTCCGACCAAGTGGCCAACCACTGCGGCCTGAACGCCACAAAGATGGCACAGACCATGCCGGTGATGAACGCATCACCCCAAGCCATGAGCCAAAAGCCGATGAGGGACAAGCCTGTGCCGACGTTGGGTAGTTCGTGGCCGGTCCATTGCGCCAAGAGGCTGGCGGCGAAGATGCACAGCACCGAGCCCAAAAAGCCGCGCCCCAGCACATAGACAAACGGGTGGTGCGACACCCAGCGGCGCAACGCAGCGCCGAGCAACAACACAAAGGTGGCGGGTAGCAAGCCTTGCCACACGATGAGCGCGGCAGCTGTGTCCACCGACGTGGCCGAAATAAAAGCGGTGATGATGCCCACACTGATGAGCGCCAACACCGCCAGCGGCCAACCGAGCATGAGCGTGACCAAGGGCGCACCCGACCAATGCAGTTGCAGCGGCATGTGGTGCAAGCTGGGCAACGCCCACAGCCACGGCAGCAGCACCAAGGTGGCGAGCAAGGGCGTGAGCAACTCGGTGCCCACCAACATGCGCCAAGGCTTGAGCCACAGCGATGCCGTGAGGCAAGCCAAGATGACGGCGATTTCAAAGTCCATGCTTATGACTGCGCTTGAGCCGCCTTGGATGCAGGCGCGGTCGGTGTGCCGAGTGAGCGCAACACATCGCGCACCATTTGCGCACGGGCTTGCGTCTCGGGCAGCTCGCGCTCGATGCGCAGGCGGTCGTTGCCCGCGAGTTTGATGTGTTTGTTTTTTTGCACCAGCTCAATGATGCGCATGGCGTCAAACGGTGGGTTGGGTTTGAAGCTGATGTGGGTCACACCAGGCGCGGCATCAACCTTGGTCACGCCATAGCTGCGTGCTTGCACACGCAGGCGATGCACGTCGATGAGGGTTTGCGCTTGCGCGGGCAGTTTGCCAAAGCGGTCCACGATTTCTTCGAGCAGTGCGTCAATTTGGTCGCCGGTTTTTGCGGTCGCCAATTTTTTGTAGAACGACAAACGCAAGTGCACGTCACCACAGTAATCGTCGGGCAGCAGGGCAGGCGCGTGCAGGTTGATTTCGGTGGTGGCGCTCAAGGGGCTGAGTAAATCGGGCTCTTCGCCGTTCTTCAATGCGCGCACAGCCTCTGACAACATCTCGTTGTAGAGCTGAAAGCCCACTTCGAGCATGTTGCCGCTTTGGCTTTCACCCAACACTTCGCCTGCACCACGAATTTCAAGGTCGTGCATGGCGAGGTAAAAGCCAGAGCCCAGCTCTTCCATTTGCTGAATGGCGTCCAAGCGCTGCGAGGCTTGCTTGGTCAGACCCTGTGTGTCGGGCACCATGAGGTAGGCATAGGCTTGGTGGTGGCTGCGGCCAACGCGACCACGCAGCTGATGCAGCTGTGCCAAACCAAATTTGTCGGCGCGGCTCATGATGATGGTGTTGGCCGAAGGCACGTCAATGCCGGTCTCGATGATGGTGGAGCACAGCAGCATGTTGTAGCGCTGGGCCACAAAGTCGCGCATGACGCGCTCGAGTTCGCGCTCTGGCATTTGGCCGTGGGCTACGGCAATGCGTGCTTCGGGCAGCAGCTCTTCGAGCTGTGCGCGGCGGTTTTCGATGGTGGCCACATCGTTGTGCAAGAAATAGCATTGGCCGCCACGTTTGAGTTCACGCAGCACGGCCTCGCGAATCACACCGTTACCTTCGTTGCGCACAAAGGTTTTGATGGCCAAGCGGCGTTGTGGCGCGGTGGCAATGACGCTCAAATCGCGCAGGCCTTCAAGCGCCATGCCGAGCGTGCGCGGAATGGGTGTGGCGGTGAGCGTGAGTACATCCACCTCAGCGCGCAGGGCTTTCATGGCCTCTTTGTGGCGCACGCCAAAGCGATGTTCTTCGTCGATGATCAAGAGGCCAAGGTCTTTGAATTTGACCGACTCGCTGAGCAATTTGTGCGTGCCCACCACGATGTCGACGGTGCCTTCTTCCACGCCTTTGACCGCAGCGTTGATTTCTTTGGTCGAGCGAAAGCGGCTCATCTCGGCAATCTTGATGGGCCATTTGCTGAAGCGATCCACCAGCGTTTGGTAGTGCTGCTCGGCCAGCAATGTGGTGGGGGCCAAGAAGGCCACTTGCTTGCCGCCGGTAACGGCCACAAACGCGGCACGCAACGCCACCTCGGTTTTGCCAAAGCCCACATCGCCACACACCAAGCGGTCCATCGGGCGCGGGCTGATCATGTCTTGCATGACGGCGTGGATGGCGGCACGTTGGTCGGCGGTTTCTTCAAAGCCAAAGTCGTTGGCGAAGGTTTCGTAGTCTTGCGGTGAGAAGCGGAAAGGATGGCCTTCGCGTGCAGCGCGGCGGGCATAAATGTTGAGCAACTCGGCTGCGGCATCGCGCACTTGTTCGGCGGCGCGGCGTTTGGCTTTGTCCCATTGGGCAGAGCCGAGTTTGTGTAGGGGTGCTTCGTCGGCGCTCACGCCGGTGTAGCGGCCAATCAGGTGCAGCTGGCTCACGGGCACATAGAGCACGGCGTTGTCTGCGTATTCGATGTGCAAGAACTCTTGCAGGGCGGGAGACCCGTCTGCGTTCTTTTCGCCCAAGTCCATGTTGATGAGGCCGCGGTAACGGCCAATGCCGTGAGCGTTGTGCACCACGGGGTCGCCGAGGTTGAGCTCGGACAAGTCTTTGATAAGCGCTTCGACATCGCTGACTTGCTCTTGTTTTTTGCGGCGGCGGGTGGTGGCGCCGACAGCGAACAGCTCGGTCTCAGTGATCAGATCGAGGCCTGCTTCTGTCCAGCTAAAGCCTACTTGCAGCGCAGCGGTGGCGATGCCGATTTTTTCGGTGCTGCCTTCGAACTCGGCCAGTGAATCAAACGCAGGCGGGCTGACGTTGGACGAGCGCAAGAAGTCGAGCAAGCTCTCACGGCGGCCATCGCTCTCGGCCAAGATGAGCAAGCGGTTGGCTGTTTTGCCAGCGTGCGCTTGCAGCTTTTGCAGCGGGTCGGCTGCGCCGCGCACCACGGTGAGATCGGGCAGCGCTTGTGCAAACGCGTTGTCGATCACGTCTGTCACTTGCGGGCGCAGCGCAAACTGGGCGTAGCTGTTGGCCGAGGCGTAAAACTGTTCGGCGCTCAAAAACAAGTTGGTGGGTGGCAGGGCGGGACGCTCGGGGTCACCTTGCACGAGGCGGAAGCGGTCTTGCGTGTCTTGCCAAAAGCGCTGGAAAGCGGGCTCTAAATCGCCATGCAACACCACCGTGGCCGATGCGCCAAGGTAGTCAAACACCGTGGCGGTTTCTTCGAAGAACAAAGGCAAGTAGTACTCAATGCCGGCGGTGGCGACACCGTTGCCAATGTCTTTGTAGATGCGACTTTTGGTTGGGTCGCCATCGAGCATTTCGCGCCAACGGTTGCGAAACAGTGCACGCGCAGCATCGTCCATCGGGAACTCTCGGCCTGGCAGCAAGCGAACTTCAGGCACAGGGTAGAGGCTGCGTTGGCTGTCGG
>Ga0228699_1000110_pt1 | contig 79393 bp, 59 predicted proteins | sample McNCre217_Aug_MG_FD_178016 | JGI IMG/M metagenome (GOLD analysis project Ga0228699, IMG submission 178016) | Freshwater microbial communities from McNutts Creek, Athens, Georgia, United States - 2-17_Aug_MG | ecosystem: Environmental > Aquatic > Freshwater > Creek | place: USA: Georgia... | reverse complement strand
CAAATTCTAAAACAAATAAGTCATTAAATTCCGTATCGATTATTCTCATTTTAGCGGTTTAAGAAATCAACAATTTGTTGTGATGTATAATCAGATATTAGACGTTTATCGATTGCAAATTGCCTATACCAGTCCGATGTTAAAGTTATAGTTTCTTTAACATTCAATTTAGGGCTCCAATTTAATTCCTGAATTGCCTTGCTAATATCAAGCATTAATAAACCTGCTTCGTGCGGTGAATTTAATTCATTTTCACATCTATAATTTCCTGAACCCCATACCTCAATGAACATTTTCAATATTTGTTCAACTGATAAGGCCTCATCTGATTTAGGGCCAAAATTATATGCTTGTGAAAAATTAAACGGATAATCATTCAATCTTTGCCCCAACAACAAGTATCCACTTATTGGTTCTAACACATGTTGCCAAGGTCTCACCGAAATAGGATTCCGAATAATAATATCTTCCCCTAGTATAAGTGACCTAACAGTATCAGGAATTAATCTATCTTTTGACCAATCACCACCACCAATTACATTACCTGCACGTGCAACTGCTATTCCTTTATTGTGAATTTCTAGATTATTTATGTTAAAAAAAGAATTCCTATAAGAATCTATTAACAATTCAGCACAAGCTTTACTGGCACTATATGGATCATACCCCCCCAATCTATCATTCTCTCGATAAGGATATAGCCATTCATTATTGTGATATACTTTGTCCGTTGTAATTAAAACAACGCTACATTTCTGATTAAGCTTTTTAACCGCATCTAAAACATTTGCTGTTCCAATAACATTTACCTCAAATGTGTCGGCAGGAATTTCATAAGATAATCTGACCAAAGGCTGGGCCGCAAGATGAAATATGTAATCAGGCTGAAAATCAATAATTGATTTTTCTAATTTCGTTTTATTTCTGATGTCACCTATTTCAGAAGAACATAATTTACCACCCTCAATTAAACAAAATAAATCATTAGGGGTGTAAGGATCCAAGGCAAAACCTTTAACTTCTGCTCCCAACAAGGATAAAGTTTTTAAAAGCCATGCCCCTTTAAAACCAGTATGACCCGTAATAAATATTTTTTTACCTTGATATGCTTTCTTTAATATTTGATAAATTACCATAACTTCCATTTAGCTTTACCTGAGTTCCACATTTCTTCCAATTCTACACGATCTCGTAAAGCATCCATACATTTCCAAAATCCATAATGTTTAAATGCTGCTAGTTGATTATCTTTCGAAATGTTACCCAAGGGTTCCTTCTCCCATTGAATATCATCTGCTTGGTCGTTTAGATAGCTAAATATTCCCGGCTCCAAAACGAAGAAACCGCCATTAATCCAAACCCCATCACCCATGGGCTTCTCAACGAAACTATCTACTTCTCCAATAGAATTTATCTCCAAATTCCCAAATCTTCCCGGAACCTGCACACTAGTCAATGTTGCCAAACGTCCATGAGATTTATGAAATTCAAGTAATTCAAGAATATTTACGTCTGAAACTCCGTCACCATATGTCAACATAAATGTTTCATTGCCTACATATTTCTCAATTCTCTTCAAACGACCTGCAGTATTTGTATTTAAACCTGTGTCAATCAGAGTAACTTTAAAGGACTCGGTTTCGGAATAATGTACATTTATGTTATTGTTAGACAATTCGATTGTTACATCTGAGTTGTGCAAATAATAGTTGTAAAAATATTCTTTGATAAAGGTTGCTTTATAGCCTAAACAGATAACAAATTCATTGAACCCATAATGTTCATAAATTTTCAAAATATGCCACAGTATTGGCTTTCCCCCAATTTCCACCATGGGTTTGGGTCTAGCCTCAGTCTCTTCCATTAGACGAGTACCGAAACCTCCCGCAAAAATTACTACTTTCATTGTGATATATTTATTCTATTTCAATTACTATTTCCTTTGTTATTGGATAGCTGCAACATAAAAGAATTTGGTTAGCTTTTGAAGCTCCAAATTGTTCATCTATGTTAAAATGACTAATTTTTCCATCTATTAACATTGCTTTACACGAACCACAATCACCAGTTTGACAAGAATAAGGAATTTCAACCTCATTATCCAAGGCTACATCCAAAACACTCTTACCCTTTGGAACAAAGATTTCAAATTCTTTTCCTTTGAACAAAACTGTTGCCGTACAATTCTCCAACAAAGCTAATTCACTGTCACCCAACTCAAAACTAAATTCTTCCGAAAGTATTGAATTCTTTTGTACCCCAAAGAAAATTAAAGACTGTATTAACTTCTCTTTCATTTCCTTTGGACCACAAATTAGATGGGAACTTTCACTAAAATTAGGATTTTGAGAATTCAACAGCGAAACAAATTCGTCATTTATTCTACCGTTTATTTTACTTGAGGACTGAAATAATAGATCATCATTCGTGTAAAAATTAGTCATTGTAAATTTTCCTTGATTTGAATTACTCAAATCTTCCAACTCTTTTAAGAATATTGAAGTTGACCTATTTTTATTTCCGTAAATCAAATGAATGAAGATATCGTTGCGTGTAGCTAATATTTCATTAATTATTGAATACAACGGGGTTATACCACTTCCTACTCCCCAAAAATATATTCGATTTTGAATGAAATTTTCATTAAATACAAACTTCCCCATAGGCCCATTAACCTCAATAACATCTCCTACTTTCAATTCATTGTTTATATAATTAGAAACAACTCCGTCACGCACTTTTTTAACAGTAATTTCTAAATTTTTATTTAGTGATGGAGAGGAAGAAAATGAATAAGCCCGCGAATATTTCCTACCATTGATTCTCAAATTCAATGAAATATATTGACCCGCTTGGTATTTTATTTTACGCAGTGCTGGCTGTTTAAAGCAAATTGTACAAGCTTCATCAGTTTCTTTTCGAATTTCAACAACCACAAGAGAGTAACTATTCATTAACAAAATTCAAATTAAAAAACCGTCTTAAACTACTTAAATGTAACTACAGATAAAAATTAAGATTGGTAGCAAAATATCTTCATTCTTATGACACCAACTTCATCCACTTCCCTCCACCCTCAATCATCCCCTCCTGAAACTCATCCTTCCCAAACACCCCCACTCGCACCTTCTTCTGAATCAAGGGTTCTACTTTTTCGATCAATTGGTACAAATAAGGTCGGTCGATGTTACCCACCAGCACGAGGTCCACAAAGGGTGAATTTTTACCCTCTGCCAGTTCCCCGGTCAAATATACCTGATCCACATTACCCAGCTTCTTAATGATCTGATCCACAATTTGGTCCAAACCCACGAATTGCAGGATAATCCCGCGCAAGGTTTGGAACATCGGATGCGCCTGGTTGACCCGGTAATGCTTCACTTTGGCATTCTCTTCTTCCTCCTGCGCCTGAATCAAATGCATTTCCTGCAATTTGTTCAATTCCAAACGCACGGTATTACTGCTCACTCCCAAATCGCGCTCCAAGCCACGTAAATACACTTTACTGACCGGATTCAACAGCAATTTGGTTAGCAAAGCTAACCGAATCTTTCCCGAAAACAAGTTATCTAATACCAAATCACCAAGGCCTGAAACGGCTTCGCCCTCCTGAGTCACATGAACCCTGGGCGAACTGATACAATTTTGAGTAACAAAAATACTGATTTTTGCTAAAGCATATTCAAAAATGAACGAGAATTTATGCAACGGCACTAAGGGTATATTATTTCCAGGCCCAGGGCAGCGAGGATTCCAAAACAAGCTGCTCCGCGGCTACATTGCCGCGCCCCGCCGTTAAAAAAAAGGTCCGCAATTCCGCCTGCGTTTCCACACGCGCTCCCACCCAAATGCCCGCTTTCAAGACCGGTGGTATCACCCGAAAACGGCGTTCCTGCCCATCTGCATAACGCACCTTCGCATACAGATATGGCGGCTGCGCGAATAATCGCATCAGTTGGCCCCATACATTCAATCGCGCATCCACCTGCAAACGCACCAAACCTCCCCTCGGAATCGCGATCCCCTGACCCAAGCGCATGGTGGGTACCTGTATCTCCTGAACCTTTGGCCTAAAAAGACCTCCTCCACGTTTGAATAATTGCAGCGTATCCCCATGAACATACACAGGAGCTTGTAATTGATAGCGCTTCAATAATTCCAAAGTCACCTCGGAATCCATCCAAAAGGGATTTTGATTCCGGAATGGTTCCAGTTTATAAAAAACCCAGTCGGGGGCTTGATTAGACCGATAATGCGCCCCATTCATCCGAATCAATTCCGGAGTGTAGGCAGAATAGGATTGAATGACCGGCCGTGCGCGGTAAGCCAGGCGATTAAAAAACACATAGCCTAAATCATGCTGCAAGAAATCCACCGACGCATTTCCCAAGCGCCTCCGCAGCGTATCCGGCAAATCCAAGGCGTGCTGATCAAAGTTTTTGGCATAATCATACCACGTATAAGGAACCGCGTAATAGCTCAGATTCATGTGGGGCACCGGACGCGAACGCACATAATTCCCCCAGGAACGATCCGACAAGCCATATCCCGTATAGGCCATGCTCAGGAGGTACATGGCCAACATCCCTCCCGCGATGCGGAGGTCTTTGCGATCCCAAAGCTTGGGTACAAAAAGCACATAGAGGCAAACAATCAAGGGGGCGATTTGGAAGAAATTACGAAATCCAGCAAAGCCTATTCCGACATGGCTCTGTTTGAAGGCGAGCGCCAACAATAAATGCGAGGTGAACAACACGACAAATGTTTCCCGCCAAGATTTCCAGCTCCGCCAAAGCAACAGCACAAAGCCCAAGCCAAACAATATTTCAAGCATGGCTAAGATGAAAAACTCTTTGGGAAACAAGGCAAATGACGACATCGCGTCTATGTAGCCGTCGGTCAAAGCAATGCTATTTCGGATATATCCCCATAAATCGACCTGTAAAATGGCCGCTAAGCCCCACAAGGAAAGCACATAAAGCACCGCCAAAACACCTAGTTTAACCGGTGAAAAAATCCGTTTCCAGCCTGCATAAACCAGCACAAGCATAAAATAAGGCCCAGCGATAAAAAGTACATTGACCTTGATAAAAAACAAGAGCAGCGCAATAGCTGTCGCGAGAATTAATGCCCAAAAGCGGCGTTCCTGCAGCGCATAGAGCAAAAATGCAAACTCATAAAAGAGTAGCGAAAAAACACGGTCGGCAAATAAGCCCTCCGGATAGATGACGATGACGGCCAGAATTGCCACGAGGTAGGCGTATTTCCCTGCCTGTCGCATCGCGTAAGCGACGGAAGCGGTAGCCATGCCAACGAGCGCAAAATCAAAAACAAAAAACCAATAAATGGAATAGCCTTCCGGCATGATGCGGTAATTGAGAAATCCGAGGGGGCCGTAGGTAAAGGCGACATCCTTTCCAAAATTCGCCCCTTGCTGAATCAGCAGATTGATGGCCAAATTCCAACTGGGATCGAGACCCAAAGACGCATAGCCATACGGGACAGTCATCGTCAGTGCATACACTGCAAACAGGACTAAAAAAATCGATGAACCGTAACGCATTAACATAAGCCACAAAAATAGTTTGAGGGCTAGGACAAAAACCAAGGAAACTTATTTATCGGTCAACGGAAAACAATTTGAGGGCTACTGCGTTTCGTTGCTATGTCAAATGCAATTGTTTTTATCCGTCAGCTTTCGAAGCGTTTTGGTCCCTTTCAGGCCTTGAAGGAGATAAATCTTCAGGTGGAGCAGGGTGACATCTATGGTTTTTTAGGCCAAAATGGCGCGGGTAAAAGTACGACCATGCGTTGCATGCTGTCATTGATTCGTCCGGATGCGGGGGAGATTGAGCTGTTTGGTCAATCGCTGACAACGAATCGCGAGGCGATTTTGAGTCGGGTCGGTTGTTTGATTGAGAAACCCGACTTTTACAAATACCTCTCCGCATTCAGAAATCTCGAATTATTTTCCCGCATTTCAGGCAAGTCATCCAGTCGGGCTGAAATTATGGATATGTTGGAATTTGTGGGTTTGGCAGGACGTGAAAAAGATTTAGTAGGCGGTTTTTCCCATGGCATGCGGCAGCGGCTGGGCATTGCCCAAACCCTTTTGCATGACCCGGACCTCATCGTTCTCGATGAACCTACCACCGGATTGGACCCGCAAGGGATTATCGATATGCGGAATTTGATCCTTCGCTTGAAAACGGAGAAGAACAAGACGATTATTTTATCCTCGCACAATTTGCATGAGGTGGAGTTGATCTGTAATCGGATGGTGATTATTCACAAAGGGGAAAGTCTGGTGGAGGGCCGCGTGGATGCCCTGTTACAAGAAGAAGACCAAATCATTCGGATTCAGTCGACGGCCACGGGACAAGCGCAAGCGATACAGGTGCTTGCTGCGCAATTCCCGGGTTTAAGTTATCAAATATTGGGATTAGACAGCCTTGAAATCGTATTGGCCAAAGACCTGATCCCTAGTCTGAATGCCGCTTTGGTGCAGTCGGGGATTCCGGTATTTGCCATGGAGGCAAAACGAAAATTAGAGGACTATTTTATCAATTTGGTGAGCGCATGATCTTTTTATACAGTACCTACAATGAGTTAATCAAAATTGCACTGAAGCCTCGGAGCTACCTGGGTTTGGCAGCTATCACGGGTCTTGTGGGCATTATTTTATTTGCGTTGCATGCGGATGGGATGTCGATGATTTCCTTCGTGACAGCGTCTTTTGAACAGACCTTGAGATTTGAGGGAGAAGTGCTCAATGGCAATTTAGTTGCGTTTATCATTTTACAGATGTTGATCGTCCACATACCTTTACTCGTGGCCCTCGTGACCGGCGATTTGATCTCGGGTGAAGCTGCGATGGGTACCTTGAGGATGTTGGCTACCAAACCCATCTCCCGTAGACAATTGCTCGGCTCCAAATTCCTTGCCGGAGGTATCTATACGTTGTTGATTGTGATTTGGCTAGGCATATTAGCAGTGCTGGTTGGCCGGTGGATTTTTGGTCCCGGCGATCTCATGGTCTTGAATTCAGATGGTTTGGTGATCATCCAAGAGAACGATGTGCTTTGGCGTTATGCAGGGGCATTTTGCGTGGCCTTTTTTGCTTTGTTGACGATCAGCAATTTATCCATTTGTTTATCTTGTTTTTCGGATAATTCGATCGGCCCCATTGTATCCACGATGGCGATTATCCTATTGTTTACGATTATAGGAACGTTGGATGTACCTGTTTTTGATCCGATACGACCCTTTTTATTCACGACACACATGGCGGCATGGCGGTCCTTTTTTGAGGATCCGATGCCTTGGGATTCGATACGAAACTCTTTGTGGGTGATGACCCTGCACCATGTGGTGTTTATCGCTGTAGCGATGTTTAGTTTTAACCGAAAAGATATTACTGTCTAATGAAGTATTTACTTTTTTTATGTTTGCCGTTTTTGGCAGGGGCTCAGCAGGCAGATGCGCTGTTTGGCCAATTGGTCCAAAAATTTAAGAAAGTACATCACTACGAAGTTTTGGCCCAAATAAAGCCGAATATTCCCATGATTCGCATCTTGCCTGTGCGGGCCAACATCCAATTTCAGTATCCGAATAGCTATAAAATCCAGTCGGCCGGCATCTCCATCCTCCCGAAAAACGGGTTCTCGGAATTGCCGCAACTGTTCAGCAAGCCCAATCAATTTACGGTGATTGCCTCGGGACAGGAGACCCTAGACGGCGTGAATACAAGCATTTTAACCTTGTTGCCGCTGGATAATGAAGGGGATTTGATCCTCGCAAAGATTTGGGTGGATGCCACATCGTTGCTTGTCATGAAGTCGCTGATTACCAGCAAAACCAATGGCAGCATTACGAGTACGTTTCAGTACGCGGGCGAAAAATCCTGGGGTTTACCGGCACGGATGACTTTTTCCATGGATGTGAAAAAATTCAAAATTCCGAAAGGCTTGGCGACGGATATTAACCGGACGAGCAGGCAGGTGGACGCACCCCAACAAAAAGGGCGTATTGAGATTACGTTTTCGAACTACAAGGTTAATGGGTAGGTGATGGCTTTCATCCTTTTGTAGCCCCAGGTTTTAACCTGGGGTTTAGGATATACCCATCAGCCTTCGGCTGTCCCTAGGCTAAAGCGTAGGGTTATAATGTTCACCCTTTTATAGCCCCAGGTTTTAACCTGGGGTTTAGGACATACCCCCTCAGCCTGCGGCTGCCCCTAGGCTGAAGCCTAGGGTTATGTCATCTCATCCCTTCAGCCTGCGGCTGCCCCTAGGCTGAAGCCTAGGGTTATGTCATCTCATCCCCTCAGCCTGCGGCTGCCCCTAGGCTGAAGCCTAGGGTTATGTCATCTCATCCCTTCAGCCTACGGCTGCTCCCTAGGCTAAAGCCCAGGGTTATGATGTTCACCCTTTTATAACCCCAGGTTTTAACCTGGGGTTTTTTATCGCCCCTCCTTCAGCCTGCGTCTCTACAAATACTTCCTCAACATCTCCACGCTCTTCTTCACCCCAACCTCCCCAGGCTCCTTGCCCTCGAACTCAATGGAGATGTAGCCATGGTAGTTGGCCTGCTTCAGCATCTTCACAATCCGCTCATAATCCAAATCCAGGCTATACCATTCGCCACCGCCGTAATAGGTTTTGGCCTGTACAAAACTGGTTTTGGAAACAATTTTCTCTAGTTTATCGTAGGGATTTTCTAGGAAATTACCTGTGTCCATCAGAAGACCCAACCAAGGTGAATTCACTGTGTCGTGGATGCGGAGCATGCCTTCTGGGGTAGAACCTAGGCCCCAATGGTTTTCGAGCGCGAGCAAAACGCCACATTCCTCGGCCTTTTGCAAGCATTGTTGGATTCCATCCACACACCATTTATAGCCGTCGTCTTCGGTATATCCCGGCAAGATGGGCTCAATACCCCGATTCGCCATCAACTCGTCGAAGCTTTTGATCGTGTTCCAACGACCCGTATTCAGACGGAGGGCGGGAATTCCCATTTTATATGCGAGTTCGATACAGTGATTCGTATGATCCACATGCTTTTTCAGTTCCGCTTTATCGGGCGTAACGAAGCCTTGGTGGATGGACAAACAGGTCATGGCAATACCATTGAGGAAAGCGTGTTTTTTGAGTTTTTGGAGGTAGGCATTGTCCTCACTTTCCATTTGTCGGTGCAAAACATCGATGCCGTCCAAACCTAATTTGGCAGCTTCATCGATCACCTTTTCGATGGGAAATTTATCCCCTTTGAAATGCCAATAAGAATAGGAGGAGACACTTAATTTGATTTTGGGTTGTAGCTTAGGCGCAGCACTGGTATGCTGAATCGCTGGGGCGGCGGAAGCCAAAGCTGCCGCGGAGATAAAATTTCGTCTGTTCATAGGTTTAAGGTTTTCATTGCTAACTTACAGAATATTATACGTTTGTGTATGTACTTAGATGAAATTTGCGATTACTGTATGTCCCTGCCCTTAGTGGAGGAGACGCAGCCTTTTGGTCCCGACCACATCGTGTATAAGGTCAAAGGCAAGATGTTTTTGCTCGTGGGAATCGAGGAAACGCCCATTCGATTTAATGTCAAATGCAACCCGGAACGCGCCATTCAATTACGAGAAGAGTTTCCACATGCCGTGCTACCAGGCTATCACATGAATAAAAAACATTGGAATACAATCGTGATGGGCGAAGGGCTTAGTCGGGCCCAATGCGAGGAGATGATCCGGGATTCGTATGCGTTGGTGGCGAAACTGTAGAGACGCGATACTTCGCGTCTATCGGACGTTGGACATTTGAGTGTAGAGAAGCGATACCTCGCGTCTACACAAAATTTGCCCTCCCTCCTAAAAAACCTTGCAAATTCGCACCCACCGCGTTAGCTTTGGCAAACCTCATAGGATTGCCAAACCTGAGACAAAGCTCAGAGACCGAGACACATGAAAAAAATACTACTGATCTGTTTATTGATTCCATTTTTGAGCAATGCCCAACAGCCTGCCCAAACGATCCAACGCTTTTTTGACGCCCTTTCTGTAGGAGACCAGGCAGGAATGAAAGAAGCAATTACACCGGATTTCAAGCTCGTAGAAAACGGTGAAATTTGGACCATTGATACACTCGTTAATCGGATGGCAAAAGGCAGACCCGCCGACTTCTCCCGCATCAATCAATTGGAAATCCTAAAGACCGACATCGATAAAAACAGCGCGCATGTATTCTATAAAAATCAGGCGTTGATACATGCGGCAGGCAGGGACCGACAGGTAAATTGGCTTGAGACCGCTTATTTCATCAAGCAAGGTGGACAATGGAAAATGTCCAATATGCATTCATCTGCCGATGCCTCCTTTCAAACAACCTGGGAATTAAGTGGCTTCAAAAAAGCTGATGCGGAAAACCCCATCATGAAACCTGATGTGCGCGCGACCTTTTACTGCCCGATACAAAAGAAAATCGTAGGATGGGAAAATAAGAATGTGTTGAATCCTACCGCATTGGTCTATCAAGGCAAAATTCATTTACTCTACCGCGCTCAAGATTCCTTGGGAACTTCGCGCATAGGTATGGCAATTTCAGAAGATGGAATTCATTTTACCAAACAAGCAAAACCCATCTTGGCACCTGCCGACGATGCTTTTAAGGCCTACGAATGGCCCGGTGGCATTGAGGACCCACGAGTTATTGAGACCGAAGATGGCCAATTTTTGCTCACCTACACATCTTATGATGGCAAAACCGCTCGGCTCTGTTCCGCGATTTCAAAAGACTTGCAACATTGGGAAAAATTAGGACCCATGCTCGCAAGTCCCAAATACATCAACCTTTGGTCCAAATCAGGTGCGATTGTAGGAAAAGAAACGAACAGTCGGGTCATCGCCCAAAAAATCGATGGTTACTTTTGGATGTATTTTGGCGACACCGATTTATTCATGGCCAAATCCTCCGATTTACGGCATTGGGAGGTCTGTGAAAATGCAGAAAATCAAGTCAAAATATCTGTCTTACAACCGCGCAGTGGCTATTTTGATTCAAGACTAGTAGAACCCGGCCCATACGCGCTCATTCGCCCAGAAGGAATTCTTTTAATCTATAACAGCAGCAATGCCGCGAATTTTAATGACCCTAAATTTCCCAAATTCACCTATGCGGCTGGGCAAGCACTTTTTGATGCAAATAAGCCCTACCGACTGATCAACCGCAGTAAACAAGCTTTTATTTGGCCCGACAAAGATTACGAACGCGTGGGGGAAGTCAACGAAGTTTGTTTCGTGGAAGGCCTTGTGCATTTCAAAGGCAAATGGTTCATGTATTACGGCACGGCTGATTCCAAAATCGCGGTGGCAATTGGACGTTAGACATTAGACGTTTGGCATATTTATAGCCCCAGGTTTTAACCTGGGGTTTAGGGTATACCCCATCAGCCCTCGGCTATTCCCTAGGCTAAAGCCTAGGGTTATGAAGTCTAGCCTTTTTATAACCCCAGAGTTTAGTCTGTGGCTCTACAGGTTTTAACCTGGGGTTTAGAATATACCTCTTCTGCCTTCGGCTATTCCCTAGGCTAAAGCCTAGGGTTATGAATTCGACCTTATTTATAGCCCCAGGTTTTAACCTGGGGTTTAGGATATACCCCATCAGCCTTCGGCTGTTCCCTAGGCTAAAGCCTAGGGTTATCAGAGTTCTGATAATTTCTTTCCACTGCTCAATTACCTCTTGCATATCCACTCCCACAACCCTAGCTTTGCCAAACCTTGGAGGATTGGCAAAGCTAAGGGGGAAATATCATGATAACAGGAATACACCACATCGCAATAATCTGCTCAAACTACGAAGTCTCCAAACACTTCTACACGCAAAAACTTGGCTTCAAAATCGTTCGCGAAGTTTATCGGGAAGCGCGCGACTCCTATAAATTAGACCTAGAGGTCAATGGTTTATATCAAATCGAACTCTTTTCGTTTCCGAATCCCCCTGCTAGAACTTCCCGACCAGAAGCTGCGGGGCTACGCCATTTGGCATTTTCTGTCAACGATTTAGACGCGATGGTCGAGGGATTAAATCGGCAAAATATTGCATCTGAACCCATTCGAATCGATGAATTTACAGGAAAACGCTTTACTTTTATAGCAGATCCCGATGATCTACCCATTGAATTTTACGAGAAATGAATCGAATCGATAAGAAACCCCTTGCAGATTTAGGCTATGGCTTTGTCACGGCAAACTACCTGCAAAAGGATTCCAATGAATACCTATACCGCAATAAAAACATCACACAAGCCGATTATCGCCAGCTTTCCGCACGCGAAATCAGCATCATGGAAGCGAATCTTAACGAAGCAGAGAACTGGAAAGACATCTGGGTCAAAGACGGATTCAACCCCTACCTCGTCAAAAACTGCCGCTTTTTTGGATTGATTCGCATCGGTATCTTGGAATCTTGCTACCTCGAATTCAAAAACCTACGAATGCCCGTAGGACTATACAATTCGACCATTATTTCCAGTGATTTTGGGGACAATGTAGCCATCGACCGTGTCAATCTCCTCTCCCATTTTCAAATTGGAAACGAGGTCATGATCCTGCAAGTCAATGAATTAGCTACCACCCCGACAGCCAAATTTGGGAATGGAATCGTGAAAGATGGTGAAGAAGAACGCATTCGAATTTGGTTAGAATTAGGCAATGAAAATGGTGGCAGAAAGGTTATTCCGTTCATCGGCATGCGTCCTGCAGATGCTTATCTATGGACGCAGGATCGGGATGATAAGGCACTCCAAGAAGGTTATTTTAACCTGACCCAACAAGAATTTTCGACACACCGAGGCTATTATGGTCAAATCGGGGATCGTACCGTCATAAAAAATACGGGCATCATCAAAGATGTCAACATGGGTTCGGACACCTACATCAAGGGTGCGAACAAATTGAAAAACCTAACCATTATTTCCTATCCACATGCCTCCACGCAAATAGGGGAAGGATGTGAAATTGTGAATGGAATTATCCATGAAGGTTGTCGGATATTTTATGGCGTCAAAGCCGTGCGTTTTATTTTGGCAGCACATAGTCAATTGAAATATGGAGCGCGTTTGATCAACTCCTTTTTGGGGAGTAATTCGACCATTTCATGTTGCGAAGTTTTGAATGCCCTGATTTTCCCGGCGCACGAACAACATCACAACAATTCCTTTTTGTGTGCGGCGATGATACAAGGCCAAAGTAATATGGCTGCCGGCGCGACGCTCGGATCGAATCACAATTCCCGTGGGGCCGATGGCGAGTTGCAGGCAGGAAGAGGTTTTTGGCCAGGACTATCTGTGGCACTCAAACATAATTCGAAGTTTGCGGCCTTCAATTTGATTTCCAAAGGAAATTATCCGGCCGAAATTCATAATCCCATTCCCTTTTCCCTATTAGGGAATGACGACGAATCAGGCGGCTTGTTGATTATTGCCGGCTATTGGTTCCAATATAATATGTATGCCATTGCTCGGAATGCCTGGAAATTTGCGGCACGTGACCAACGTGTCGAGAAAAACATGCTCTTGGAATTCGATTATTTGGCTCCTGATACGGTTAGCGAGATGCTGAAGGCACGAGACTTATTCTGCCAGTGGGTCGGCGATGCGCTTGAAAAAGACAGCCAAGCAGGGAAGGCATGGTTGGAAAACCCAGCGAATGCTCAAAACAATTTAGCCGTTTGGGCGACCGGAATCGAGAACTCGAAACGCAAGACACGCGTGGCTAAAATTCACCGCGCTTATCAGATTTTTGGGGATTTATTGCAGTACCATGCTGCCAAAGAATGGGTTGCGACATGCCAACGAAATCCTAATCAAAAGCCCATTGAGCTATTGAACAAAACCTTAGCAAATGCCACAGCAATTCAGACTTGGGACAATTTAGGAGGCCAATTGATTCCTTCGGGTGCCGTGGCTGACATGAAAAATAAAATTAAATCGGGCAACATCAAGGCCTGGTCGGAGGTACACGAATTCTACGAAAAACAGGCTGTATTATATCCAGACCAAAAATTCGAAAATGCATTAAATGGCCTATTAAAGGTAAATCCAAACGCCATCGAAAACATTCCTGCCTGGCTAAATAAGGCCGTTGAAACCTCGCGTTTCTTAACCGAGGGCATCGAAAAATCACGTGCCAAAGATTATCAAGACCCATTCCGTTTAGCGATGTTTGGCAATGCCCAAGAACTTGAAGCGGTGATTGGGGATTTGGATGATAACGAGTTCATTCAGCAGTCGAAGGTGAATCAACAGGTGTTCGAAGAGAAAATAAAAAGCTTAGTGTAAGTCCTTTGGCAATCCCCAGGTTAAAACCTGGGGTTATAAGTTTCTTTGGCAAACCTTAGAGTTTATAACCCCAGACTTTAGTCTGGGGATTAGGACCTCCTTTCAGCCTGCGGCTATTCCCTAGGCTGAAGCCTAGGGTTAGATACATCATTTATAACCCCAGACTTTAGTCTGGGGATTCCCAAGCATCGCTTGAGGCCTCAAACTTTGGCAATGCTCAAAGCTTTGCCAAAGAAAAAACCTTAGGGCTTATTCGAATCCACCTTCAATCTTTCCTCGCGATTCGAAATCTCCCAAGCCATGTAGAAAACCAATCGGCCAACTTTCTGTACTTGATCAAATTCAATTTTCTCCACATCATCGCCCGGTTGGTGATAATCCTCATGCACACCATTAAAGAAGAATGCTACGGGAATACCGTGTTTGGCAAAATTATAGTGGTCGGAACGGTAGTAGAAACGGTTCGGATCGTTCGGATCATTGAAACGAAAATCCAATTCCAAGCCTACATGCTTCTTGTTTTGCTCCACCAACACCTCGCGTAAAGACGATGATAATTTGTCGGAACCAATCTCATAAATATAATCCGGCTTGCCCATGTGCTCCTCATCGTAACGACCCGTCATGTCTGTATTGATATCACAAACGGTATTCGCCAAAGGAAACAAGGGATGGTTTGAATACCACTCAGAACCCAAAAGGCCTTTTTCTTCTCCAGTTACCGTCATAAACAAAATACTCCGACGAGGTCTCTTTCCTTCCGCTGCAGCCTTACCAAACGCCTCCGCTAATTCCATCACCGTCACCGTTCCAGAACCATCATCATTCGCTCCGTTATTAATCTTTCCATCAAACGAAATACCAATGTGATCATAATGGGCTGTCAAAATAACAACTTCATCTTTCTTGTCTGTCCCTTCCAAATAACCCACAACATTATACGTATCGACAGGTTTCTCCGTGCGTTCGATCGTCAAGCTAATTGGTGAAGTTTTAAATTTAGCAGGTACCGATTTTTTCTCAGAGGCTACTGCAGCTTTATAAGCCAACAAATCGGCTTCGGTCGTACCTAAAATTTCAGCCGCCATCGCAGATGAAATCAATAAGACAGGTGCTTCATTAGGTGAAGCCGCAACATCAGCAAAAACCATGCGCTCATTTCCAAAACGCTGCATAATCACTTGGCGTTGGCGTAATTGATTTCCGAAATCTTTCTCCGACTTATCTGAAATCAAAATCAAGCCCTTCGCGCCCAAGGCCTGCGAACGCTTTAATTTCTCTTTCCAACCATCACCTTTTCCGAAAACCGAAGGATCTTTGGTCCCTGATAACACATAATTCCCTTGCGCATCTTTGGCCTCTCCATCGAACGCCAAAACATATTTCCCTTTAGCAACTAATTTGTCGTAATCCGCAAATCCAGCTTGTTGGACCCCGTATCCCGCAAACACCACAGGTAATTTTGAATTAGCAACAACGGGTGCCAAAGCATTAGCCATAAATTGGCCTAAATAATCATACGATTTTCCTTTTATAGACAGACCCACTTTCGTCCAAGAACGATTCACCAAATCCACTTTTTGGAAATATAAGCCATTTACAGGCGCTAAGCCCGATTTCTTAAAATGATCTGCGATGTAATTCGCTGCCACCTTCTGCTCTGCAGAACCTGTATTACGGCCTTTCAAGCTATCAGAAGCAATAAAAGTGAGGTGTTTTTTCAAATCCTCCGCCTTTATCGTATAGGCATACGGGACGGGATTTGATTGAGCCAAAGCTCCAAAAGGAATAATTTTAGCGAGTAAAATAAGCGCTAAAACATAGATTGTTGATTTTTTCATTGATTAAAACAAATTTAAAGAAAGCGAAGTTAAGGAATCAAAAATAAATCGCTAAAAAAAGCTTACTTTTGTGGCGATTTTTCAATCCAAATTCAGACGAATTTTATGACCCCAAATTTCAAATACCGGGAAGATTTTGCATTGCGTCACAACAATGTTGAACCTGCCGACGTAGCCGCCATGTTAAAAGAAATCGGCGTAGCTGATTTAAATACACTCATCAATCAAACTGTACCTGAAAAAATTCGTTTGGCACAAGGCCTTCGCCTACCTGCACCGAAAACTGAATTTGAATTCCTTCGTGATTTCAAACAAGTAATGGGTCAAAACAAAATCTTCAAAAGCCATATCGGTTTGGGGTATTTTGATACGTTCACACCGAATGTGATTTTGCGTAATATTTTGGAAAATCCATCTTGGTACACGGCCTATACGCCTTACCAAGCTGAAATCGCGCAAGGTCGTTTGGAAATGTTATTGAACTACCAAACGATGATCATCGACCTAACGGGCATGGAATTAGCTAACGCCTCCCTTTTAGATGAGGGAACGGCAGCTGCTGAAGCTATGACGATGTTATACGGCCAACGCCCTGCAGAGCGCGCAAATGCGGAAACACTTTTCGTTTCTTCCCTTTGCTTGCCACAAACCATCGATTTATTGATGACGCGTGCAGAGCCAATCGGTATCGAAATTGAAGTAGGTGATCATACGAAAATCGACTTAACAGATCCGAAATATTACGGAATCGTTTTACAATATCCGGCAGCAAACGGTGAAGTATTTGATTACGCAGCATTTGTTGGCGCAGCCAAAGAACAACATCTACAAATCGTTGTCGCGGCTGATTTATTAGCCTTGACCTTGTTAACGCCTCCAGGTGAATGGGGCGCGGATGTCGTGGTAGGAAGCTCGCAACGTTTTGGTGTACCAATGGGATTCGGTGGACCACATGCAGCTTTCTTTGCGACGAAAGAAAAATACAAGCGTAGCATCCCGGGTCGTATCATCGGGGTATCCGTGGATGCTGAAGGAAACCGTGCTTTACGTATGGCGCTTCAAACACGCGAGCAACATATTCGTCGGGAAAAAGCAACGTCCAACATCTGTACGGCACAAGTATTGTTGTCGATCATGGCAGCGGCTTACGCGATCTACCACGGACCGGAAGGGTTGAAAAAAATCGCTTCACGCGTTTACGGCCTCACAGAACTATTGGCCGCTGGTTTGAAAAAACTAGGTTATAGCTTAGAAAACACACAACACTTTGACACCTTAACGGTTCTTACGGGTACTCAAACAGAAGAAATTCGCGAATATGCGGAAGAGTCGGAGCGCAATTTTAGATACTACAAAAACGATGCAACGAAATTAAGCATCGCTTTAGATGAGACAACTTCGGAAGACGATGTGATTGAGATTTTGGCATTTTTCCAAAGAGCTCAAGGCCAACGCATCTTAGGAGATGAGTTGACCGTTGCTTGGAATCTTCCTAGCTCTTTAACGCGTACGTCCAACTTCATGTCGCATGACGTGTTCAATCGCTACCATTCGGAGCATGGCATGTTGCGTTATTTGAAGTCTTTGGAATCCAAAGATTTATCCATGGTTCACTCGATGATTTCGCTGGGATCATGTACGATGAAATTGAATGCAACCACGGAAATGATTCCGGTGACTTGGCCAGAAATGGGCAAAATGCACCCATTTGCGCCGGCATTCCAGACACGTGGGTACCAACAAATGATTACGGAATTAAGTGCTTGGTTATGTGAAATCACAGGCTTTGCGGCGATGTCGATGCAACCGAATTCGGGAGCTCAAGGCGAATATGCTGGTTTGATGGTTATTCGTGCTTACCATGCTTCGCGAGGAAATTCACATCGTAACATCGCTTTAATCCCTTCATCTGCGCACGGTACAAACCCTGCATCAGCTGTAATGGCAGGCATGAAAGTGATTGTGACTCCATGTGATGAAAATGGGAATATCGATGTAGCAGCATTACGTGCTAAAGCCGAGGAGCATAAAGATGATTTGGCATGTTTGATGGTGACGTATCCAAGCACGCACGGTGTGTTTGAGGAAAGCATCATTAATATATGTGCGATGATTCATGAATTTGGTGGACAAGTTTACATGGATGGAGCCAATATGAATGCGCAGGTGGGATTAACTTCGCCGGCACGCATTGGCGCCGACGTATGTCACTTGAACCTACATAAAACCTTCTGCATTCCACACGGAGGCGGTGGCCCAGGCATGGGACCGATCGGTGTAGCACCGCAATTGGTACCTTTCTTACCTGGTCACGTGATTACGGATTCGGTTGATGCACCTGCACACGGAGCCGTTTCAGCTGCTCCGGTAGGTTCTGCTTCGATCTTAGCTATCTCTTACGCATACATCGCGATGATGGGCGGAGAAGGCTTAACAATGGCTACCCAAACAGCCATCTTGAATGCGAATTACATCAAAGCGCGTTTGGAAAAAGAATTCCCAATCTTGTACACAGGCTCACAAGGGCGTTGTGCACACGAAATGATTGTGGATTGTCGGCCGTTCAAAATCTCCGCAGCCGTAGAAGCAGAGGATATCGCGAAACGATTGATGGACTACGGTTTCCACGCACCTACCCTATCGTTCCCGGTAGCTGGAACCTTGATGATCGAGCCTACTGAATCAGAAAACAAAGAAGAATTAGATCGTTTCTGTGATGCTTTATTGAGTATTCGTGCCGAGATTCGCGCGATCGAAGAAGGCCGCGTGGAAAAGACGAACAACTTATTGAAGAACGCACCACACACGCAAACACGGGTGATGGTTGCCGACTGGGACAAGGCGTACACACGCGAAGAGGCAGTTTTTCCACTTCCGTATGTAAAAGCCAATAAATTCTGGCCTACGGTTTCACGTATAGATTCGGCATATGGTGACCGAAACTTGGTTTGCGCATGCGAGCCGACGTCGAGTTACGCTTAAAATTTATCAAGTTCTTGATTATTTTAATCCCCCTGGCGAACCCCAGGGGGATTTTTACTGATAATTTATATAGTATGCTTGCATAACATTTTGTTTTTTCGGTATATTTACTGCGGTAGACGCTGACAGGGTCAACGACCCTGTCAACGTCACCAAAAAACCATCTCAATCTTTTTAACATGAATCGTTCCATTAAACGCGTAGCCATCCTTGGCTCTGGAATTATGGGCTCTCGCATCGCCTGTCATTTCGCAAACATTGGCGTTCAGGTATTGCTTTTGGACATTGCTCCCAAAGAACTGAATGCAGAGGAACAAGCCAAAGGCCTTAGCCTGGAGCACCCATCCGTGAAAAATCGGATCGTTAATACGGCATTTCAACAAACTATACAGGCAAAGCCCGCATCGCTTTACAGCAGCAGCTTTGCCAAAAACATCAAACTGGGCAACTTCGATGATAATTTATCAGAGATTGCGCAGGCCGACTGGATCATGGAGGTCGTCGTGGAAAATTTAGCGATCAAAAAATCGTTGTACGACCGCGTCGAGCAATTCCGTAAACCCGGTACCTTGATTACTTCGAACACTTCAGGCATTCCTATTCACTTGATGGCAGAAGGACGTTCAGAAGATTTCCAACAACATTTCTGCGGCACGCACTTTTTCAATCCGCCTAGGTATTTGCGTTTATTGGAGATTATTCCAACCGCCAAAACTGACCCTAACATCATTGAATTCCTTTTACAATTCGGTGAAACCCAATTGGGCAAAACGACCGTATTGTGTAAAGACACACCGGCGTTCATCGCGAACCGCATTGGTGTTTATTCGATGATGCAAACGATGAAGGTTGTTGAGGAATTGGGATTAACAGTCGAGCAAGTGGATAAGTTGACCTCGAAAGTCGTAGGCCGACCGAAATCCGGAACCTTCCGTTTGTCGGATGTCGTGGGTTTAGATACCACGGTTCACGTAGCGAATAATCTGAAGCAAGCATTGACGAACGATGAAAGCAAGTCGATTTTTGATTTGCCCAACATGCTTCAAAAATTAATGGACAACAAATGGCTCGGCGATAAAACCGGCCAAGGATTTTACAAGAAAACCAAAGAGGCTGGCAAAACAGTCATCTTGAGTTTAGACTTACAAACATTTGAATACCGCCCGGCGCAGAAGGTTTCTTTTGAGACCTTGGAGCGTACAAAGGCCATCGACAAATTAGCGGATCGCTTTGCAGTATTATTGGCCGGCAAAGATTTAGCAGGAGAATTTTACCGCAAAACCATCTTAGACGGCTTCCGTTATGCCTCCATGCGCGTACCCGAAATCGCGGATGATTTTGTCAAAATTGACCAAGCCATCTGTGCAGGATTCGGTTGGGAAATGGGCATTTTCGAAACCTGGGACGCGATCGGTGTGCAAACGGGAATCGAGCTCATGGCTGCAGAAGGCATTCAACCCGCGGCATGGGTAACGGAAATGCTGCAAGCTGGGCATACAAGCTTCTACCGAGTTCAAAACGGCGAGCGTCAATATTATGACATTCATAGCAAGTCCTATCAAACCATTCCTGGTTCGAATAAGCAGATCAATTTACAAATTCTAAAACCGACCAAAACCGTTTACAAAAACGACGATGCGAGCATTATCGATATCGGCGACGGTATCATCAACTTGGAATTCCATTCGAAGATGAATACGATGGGTCAAGGCGTTTTGGAAGGTGTTCAAAAAGCGATTGATCTAGCGGAAAAAAATTACCGTGGATTGGTCATCGGAAATGAAGGCGTTGAAGCGTTCTCGGCGGGAGCAAATTTAGGGATGCTGTTTATGTATGCAGCCCAACAAGAATTTGATGAAGTCAATCAGATGATTGCCATCTTCCAAAAAACCATGATGCGCGTGCGTTATTCATCCATTCCGGTGGTAGTCGCTCCGCATACCTTGGCGCTAGGTGGAGGAACAGAGATCAACTTGCATGCCGACAAAATTGTGGCTCATGCGGAATTGTACATGGGATTGGTGGAAGTGGGTGTAGGTTTAATTCCAGCCGGTGGGGGTACAAAAGAAATGGCCTTGCGGATGGGCGATGCCCGAAGAAAAGGCGACGTTGAACTCAACCGTTTGCAAGAAGCCTTCATGAACATAGCTACGGCGCGCGTGAGTACATCGGCGCATGAGGCTTTGGAAATGAATTATTTGCGCAAGGAAGATCGCATTGTGTTGAACAGAAGCCAACTCATTTCGGAAGCGAAAAAAGAGGCAATCGCATTAGCGGATGCGGGATACGTGCAACAGCAACAAAGAAGCGATGTTTGGGTAGAAGGAAAACAAGGTTTGGCCTTGTTTAAAGCCGGGATTCAAGGCATGTTGATGGGTAAATACATCTCCGAACACGATGCCTTAATCGCAAATAAACTAGCTTATGCGATTTGTGGTGGCGATTTAGATGCACCGCAAATGGTCACAGAAGAATACTTACTCGACTTAGAGCGCGAGGCATTCTTATCGCTTTCGGGCGAACGCAAAACTTTGGAACGAATCAGTAGCTTATTAAATGGAGGTAAACCTTTAAGAAATTAATCATGAACGCATATATCATAGCAGGTTACCGCACCGCGGTAGCAAAAGCAAACAAAGGTGGATTTAGAACCATGCGACCAGATGATTTGGCGGCAGAGGTAATCAAACATTTAATGGCGCAAGTTCCTTCCGTGGACCCTGTACTCGTGGAAGATTTAATCGTGGGTAACGCGATTCCAGAAGCAGAACAAGGGATGCAAATGGCACGGTATATTTCCTTATTGTCACTGCCAAAGAGCGTACCCGGATTCATTATCAACCGCTATTGCGGGTCGGGCTTAGAGGCCATTGCTTTGGCATCTTCCAAAATTGCGGCTGGCATCGCAGATTGCATCATTGCAGGTGGAACAGAATCCATGAGCATGTTACCTATGATGGGACATAAAACCGTATTGAATTACAACATTGCCTCCGAGCATCCCGATTATTACATCGGCATGGGCCTAACCGCCGAGGAAGTTTCCAAAAAATATGAAATCACACGTGACGAGCAAGATGCTTTTGCATTCGCCTCACATCAAAAAGCGCTAGCCGCACAAGCAGCTGGTCATTTTGATGCATCGATTGTACCCATCAACGTATCTGAAAATTATTTCGATGCGGCATCAGGCAAGAAAAAAACAAGAACCTGGACTGTTTCCAAAGATGAAGGTCCTCGGGCTGACACAACCATGGAAGCACTCGGAAAATTGAAACCCGTATTCGCCATGGGTGGAACGGTGACCGCAGGAAATGCTTCACAGACTTCTGATGGAGCAGCGTTTGTCTTAGTGGTTTCGGAAGCATTTGTCAAACAACATAAATTGGAACCAATCGCACGCATGGTAACATATGCCACAGCAGGCGTGGAACCAAGTTTGATGGGAATCGGTCCGGTAGAAGCAATTCCATTGGCTTTGAAAAAAGCTGGACTTTCTTTGCAAGACATCCAACAAATTGAATTGAATGAGGCTTTTGCAGCTCAATCATTAGCAGTCATGAAGACCTTGGGCATTGACCCGAGCATCGTGAATGTAAATGGAGGTGCGATTGCTTTGGGGCATCCACTGGGATGTTCGGGCGCTAAATTGTCCATTCAATTATTCGATGAAATGAAACGCCGCAACCAGAAATACGGCATGGTAACTGCCTGTGTGGGTGGTGGCCAAGGGGTCGCGGGGATTTATGAGCGACTTTAACTCCCTAGGCTAAAGCCTAGGGTTATCAAGTACCTAATAACCCCAGACTTCAGTCTGGGGCTCTACAGACTTAGTCTGGGGCACATCAACAAACTTTTTATAACCCCAGACTTTAGTCTGGGGCTCTACAGACTTAGTCTGGGAAATTCACCAACAATGACATCAACCGATTACATCCGCCTAGAATCTGAATACGGTGCCCATAATTACCATCCCATTCCCGTCGTCCTGACCAAAGGCCTCGGCGTACATGTTTGGGATGTAGAAGGCAAACAATACTTCGACTTTTTGTCGGCCTACAGCGCCGTCAATCAAGGGCATTGTCATCCGCGCTTAATACAAGCTATCACGGATCAAGCCCAAAAACTCACCTTGAGTTCGCGTGCCTTTCACAATGACCAATTAGGATTAACCGAAAAAAAACTCGCAGAGAAATTCGGTTATGAGAAGGTATTGTTGATGAATACGGGCGTAGAAGCCGGAGAATCCGCAATCAAATTAGCCCGTAAATGGGGGTATGAAGTAAAAGGCATTCCAGCTAATCATGCCCAAATCATCGTCGCCGAAGGGAATTTCTGGGGTAGGACCATTGCGGCAATTTCGTCCTCAACGGATCCTAGTAGCTATCACAACTTTGGTCCATACGCACCAGGATTTATCAAAATTCCATACAATAATTTACAGGCCTTAGAGGAAAAATTACAAGACCCAAACGTTTCGGCCTACATGGTCGAACCCATTCAAGGGGAAGCTGGGGTTGTTTTACCCGATGCAGGTTACTTGAAAAAAGCCGCCGACCTGTGCAAAAAACATAAGGTTTTATTCATCGCCGATGAAATTCAAACGGGCCTCGGTCGGACAGGCGCGTGGTTAGCTTGCCACCACGAATTCGTTCATCCCGATATTCTATTGTTGGGCAAAGCTTTGTCGGGTGGATTCATGCCCGTTTCTGCCGTATTATGCAGCGATGAAATCATGCTAACAATTAAGCCCGGCGAACATGGATCAACCTTTGGTGGAAATCCTTTGGCATGTACGGTAGCGAATGTGGCCATCGACATTTTGGAAGATGAGGATTTAATTGAGAACGCGGAAAAACGCGGACACCAATTGATGCAATTCCTACAAACGTTAAAAGCCAAAACAGCTTTAATCCGTGAAGTGCGAGGAAAAGGTTTATTGTGTGCAATCGAAATCAATACCGACGAAGATAGTCCGGTCGCATGGGAAATATGCATGGATTTTATGCGCGCAGGCCTTTTGGCAAAACCAACCCACGGCAATAAAATCCGATTGGCACCACCTTTGACCATTACGAAAACCGAGATGAATCAAGCCTGCGATATCATTGAAAAAGTCTTCTTGGGATATTAATGAATCTCGAAACAACGCATCGAAATTCCCCCGTAAACGAGCTGCTCGTAAGTCGTATAGACTTGCTCGTCTTTACGTGCCAGCGCCAAACTGTACAACAAGGGAATGTAATGATCTGGTGTAGGAACTGAATAACGTCCACCCGGTGCGCGTTCGTAATCGAGTAATCCTTCGACGTTTTTGTCGGCAATTAATTTCGCCGACCATACATCAAATTCCTGTGCCCATTCGTAGCCAAAGTTCTCCTGACCTGAACTGAGATTTGGGAAGCTTGCTTGCAAATTATGCACGATATTGCCACTACCCATAATCAGTACCCCTTTTTCACGCAAAAACTGAAGTTCGCGGGCAAGCGAAATATGGTAAGCTAATGGTCTCGAATAGTCGATCGACAATTCGAAACATGGAATATTATGTTGGGGAAACAAATGACATAACACCGTCCACGCGCCGTGGTCTAAACCCCACTCAGTCGTAGGCTGCACCGATTTCACCTCGTCTGCTAAGGCGGAAGCAAAGAATGGACTGCCGGGTGCAGGATATTGGAATTGATGTAATTCGCGGGGGAATCCACCGAAATCATGAATCGTTTCTGGTTGTGGGGAAGCCTGAACAAAAGTTCCTCCACGGGTCAACCAGTGCGCTGAAACAACCAATACAGCCTGTGGTGGCGCGATAGAAGCACCTAACTGATTCAAAGATTGCGTAAATGGATTGTCCATTAACGCATTCATCGGACTGCCATGCCCGATAAACCAAACGGGCTGACGATCCGATGAACGTAATTCAATGGGTAAAATCGACATGATTAGCGATTCATAGATACCAAGAACTCTTCGTTATTACGCGTACCTTTCATTTGCTGTTGCAAGAATTCCATGGCCTCTACCGAGTTCATGTCCGACATGTGCTTGCGCAAAATCCAAACGCGTTGTAATACTGCTGGATCCATCAATAGATCCTCGCGACGCGTACCAGAAGCCGTTACATCAATTGAAGGATAAATACGGCGGTTGGCCAATTTACGATCCAATTGCAATTCCATATTACCTGTACCTTTGAATTCCTCAAAGATTACCTCATCCATTTTCGAACCGGTTTCAATTAAGGCTGTTGCGATGATGGTCAATGAACCGCCATTCTCCACATTACGTGCCGCTCCGAAGAAACGTTTTGGTTTGTGTAAGGCATTGGCATCCACACCCCCAGATAAAATCTTACCGGATGACGGAACAACCGTATTATATGCACGCGCTAAACGCGTGATTGAATCTAATAAAATTACCACATCATGACCACATTCTACCATACGTTTTGCTTTCTCCAAAACCAGATTAGCCACTTTCACGTGACGCTCTGCTTGCTCATCAAACGTAGATGATATCACTTCTGCACGTACCGAACGTTGCATATCAGTTACCTCCTCTGGACGCTCATCGATCAATAAAATGATCAAATAAACCTCCGGATGATTGCGCGAAATCGCATTGGCAATGTCCTTTAATAAAACCGTTTTACCCGTTTTTGGCTGAGCTACGATCATACCACGCTGTCCTTTACCGATCGGCGCAAACAAGTCCAAAATACGCGTCGAATAATTATCTGGCGTCGAAGACAAGTTTAATTTTTCCTCCGGGAACAAAGGCGTTAGGTATTCAAAATTGATCCGATCACGAATCTCATCCGTCGTCTTTCCATTCACGGATTCCACTTTCAATAAGGCAAAATACTTCTCTCCTTCTTTCGGCGGACGAATCTTCCCTAAAATGGTATCACCTGTCTTTAAACCAAACATTTTGATTTGAGATGGCGACACATAAATATCATCTGGTGATGCCAAATAGTTATAATCCGAAGAACGCATGAAACCGTATCCGCCTTCTTGCATGATTTCCAACACCCCTTCATTGTCAATTAAGCCATCCAATTCTTTGATGACTTGATTGTAATTATTGCGGTGTTGACGATGTTGATGCTGCGGCTGTTGAGCCGGCGCATCCTCTTTTGGCAAGGTATTTAAATCAACCGGTGCATCCGTTGGCGAAACTTTATCCGCTGCCAAAGGCGCATCACTTGTCACGAATGACGTATCTACTTCTTCAGGTTCGATGATTCCTTCTACTTCGATAGGGGCCTCATCTGATTGATTAGGCTTCCCTTTCCGTGGGCGAATGTTCTTCGCTGGTCTCGCAGGAGCAGCCGACTCAGTTACTTCTGGAGTGGATTCTACGGCAGGAGCCTCTCCCATCGGTAATAAGGGAGCTTGATCTTCGGTTGGTTTTGAAATTCGTTGGCGCTTAGGACGGTTGGTTGAATCGGATTTATTATCCATAAAAGGGAAATATTTGATATTTTTTGATTGAACAATTCCCAAAACTTAACAAAAAAATCTCCTTAAAACATGAGGCAGAATCCGGAGGATTAGCAGCACAAACAGAGAATGTATTGGGTGAATTGTTAACAGAAACGTTTGCGACATTGAAACGTTGTGCAATACTACATCAGAGTTCGCGGATTGTCAAGCATTATTTCCGCTTTTTCATCCAAATTATCAATTAACGCATTTTTTCAGCACATTACTCACAGAATTGCCCCTTGTTTCGTAGTTTTACACACAAGATGTCAAATACAAATTCAGCTAACAATCTTCTGATCAATGCCTTAAGCGAACGAAAAGACGCGGGGCTGTTGCGTGCGCTGGTGGATGTGGATCAACTGACCGACTTCTGTTCGAATGATTACTTGGGACTCGCGAAAGACCGTGCATTAGCTAAGCAAATTTCCGATGAATTTAGTACCTGGGAATCTGTGCAAAATCCAGAAACTCCGATAAACGGCTCCACGGGTTCGCGCTTAATTTCAGGGAATCATAGCTACATAGAAGCATTTGAAAAATCATGTGCACAAATGCATCAAGCACCCGCAGCACTTCTATTTAGCTCCGGGTTTGAAGCAAATTTGGGGCTTATCGCTTCCTTGGCTCAAAAAGAACATGTTATCTTCTGTGATAAATTACTGCATGCGAGTTTAATTGACGGCCTCCGTTTGGCACCGGCGGAACGACGCATCTTTAAACATAATGACCTAAATGATTTAATTCATTTATTGGAGCAATATCCCAGAGAAACCATCAAATGGGTCGTGGTCGAGTCGATCTACTCCATGGATGGCGATATCGCTCCCTTGAAAGAACTAGTCGAACTCAAATCAACTTATAACTTTGAACTCATCGTCGACGAAGCCCATGCGGGCGGAGTTTACGGACAAAAAGGCGCAGGTTTGTGTGTGGAATTAGGCATTCAGGATTCCATTTTTGCCCGGGTGATAACCTTTGGCAAAGCCTGGGGAAATGCTGGCGCGATCGTGCTGGGTTCTGAGACCCTTCGCTCCTACTTGATTAATTTTGCCCGACCGTTTATCTATTCAACCGCTCCTACGCCGCATCATGTGTTGAGTTTAAACACGGTGATGGACTTTGTTGGAAAAGCAGATGAAAAACGAAAAGCGCTATACGACAATATCATTTACTTTAAAAATTTACAAACTTCGGAACATTGGGGCGACAGTCATACCGCCATTCAAACCTTTTTTGTCATAGGCAATGAAGCGGTTCGCGCGAAAGCTGCCAAAGCTCAAGCTGCAGGTTTTGCCGTAAAACCCATTGTTTTCCCTACAGTCCCGAAAGGAAAAGAACGAATTCGCATAACCCTAACGGCGAACTCTTCACGTACCGAGATGCAAAAACTCATTCAAACACTTGAATCCAATGCCTAAGCAATACATTATCGCCGGAATCGGTACAGAGATTGGCAAAACCGTCTGCTCAGCCATCGTCACGAAAGCTTTGCAAGCAGATTATTGGAAACCCGTGCAAGCAGGAAATTTGAATGATGGAGATGCGTATTGGGTCCAACAATGGGTACCGGGGACGCATGTTTTTGCGTCTACTTATGAACTTCAAAAACCCCTTTCGCCACATACCGCGGCAGAATTGGATGGAATTCGTATTGAATTAAATGCCTTTCATGTACCAGAGACAGAACAAAATTTAGTGATCGAATTAGCCGGTGGAATCATGGTGCCGCTAAACGACCAACAAACCAATCTTGACTTAATTCAGCATTTAGGTCTTCCTGTTATTTTAGTGAGTAAAAACTATTTGGGAAGCATCAATCATACGCTGTTGACCTACGAAATTTTAAAATCCCGAAACATTCCGATGGCCGGAATTATTTTCAATGGCCAAACAAATGCATCTGGAGAAGCGTTTATTGTGAAACACACGGGCTTACCTGTTTTGTTACGTGTCAACGAAGAAAAAGAAATTAACTCTAGCATTATTGCGCATTATGCCGAATCATTCCAACGCTAATTTATCCCAACGAGATGCCGCGGTTATTTGGCATCCCTTTACCCAGCATCAAATCGAACCCATTTCGATTCCGATCACGCATGGGAAAGGAGTCTATCTTTATGATGCGGAAGGAAAAAAATACATCGATGCGATTTCGTCCTGGTGGGTGAATATTCATGGCCATGGACATCCGTATTTGGCACAAAAAATATACGAACAGGCGCTCAAATTAGAGCAGGTGATTTTTGCAGGCTTCACGCACGAACCAGCAATTCAATTATCCGAGCGATTATTGGGGCATTTGCCTGATAATTTCCAAAAGGTTTTTTTCTCGGACAATGGTAGCACAGCCGTGGAGGTGGGGATCAAAATGGCCTTGCAATTTTTCCATAATCAAGCTCAAACACAAAAGCGCAAAATTATTGCCTTCGAAGATGCCTACCATGGAGATACTTTTGGAGCCATGAGTTTGGGGTCTCCCAGTGCCTTTAATGCGCCTTTTCAGGACATGTTGTTCGAGGTCGAATTTCTGCCAAGCCCTTGTGCCGCGGATGCTTGCATCGCCGCAATGCGCGAGAAAATGAATCAAGCGAATGAATATGCGGCCTTCATTTTTGAACCCTTAATTCAAGGAGCTGGCGGCATGAAAATGTATGCGCCCGAAACATTGGATGCATTGATTTCGATGGCGCATGAAAACCAAATACTCTGCATTGCCGATGAAATCATGACGGGTTTCGGTCGGACGGGAAAATGGTTCGCCATGGATTACTTGACCCATAAACCAGATATTGCATGTTTCTCCAAAGGCCTCACTGGTGGTATGATGGCGATGGGAATCACGACTTGTTCGAACGAATTATTTGATACCTTTTTGTCCGACGACAGGAAGAAAACACTTTTCCATAGCCATTCTTTTACGGCGAATCCCATGGCTTGTGCAGCAGCGTTGGCCAGCATGGATTTAATGGAGCAATCGGAAACCTGGGAAAATATTGCCCGCATTGAGGCGAGTCACCGCGCTTGGAAATTAACACAGGAAGGCCATTCCGTCATTCAACATATACGCATCCAAGGAACAATCATCGCTTTTGAGCTTGCGGTAGGTGAATCCAATGGATATATGCATTCCATCCGGGATCGTGCTTATCAGTATTTCATTAAAAAAGGGGTCCTCATGAGACCCCTCGGTAATACCTTATACATCCTAGCTCCTTACTGTATTAGCAATGAAGAGCTTAACTTGATTTATTCGGAAATCGAAAATTTTGTAGCAGAATTAGTTGGCTAATTTCGTGGATTGCCACGAAACCATTTGCCAGCGCCCCGACTCAAAAACAAAAACATCCGTAAATCGTATTTTTACCGGAGTTTCTTTCCCATCGGCATTTAGGTTTACCAAATTGATCACTCCCGTATTAATACCCGTTTTACCATAAACGCGCGTTTGCATTTCAGCAGCTTGAATAGAAACGTAGCTCGATTTTCCAGAGAATATAGAAGCGATATAGGATTCTTTATTATCTGTATTTCCTCCGGAATGGTGATAAACTAAATCTTTGTGCAATACGGCTTCTAGGCCAGCACGGTCTTTGGCAATCATCACTTTAAATCGGCCTAATTCGGCATCTTTTAGAGATTCAACTGTTGGCTTTTGCGCAAAAACGAAGAGAGGAAGGCAAACTAATACCAGGGTTAAGATGCTATTTTTCATGTGCTAAATTTTAAATTAAAGTCATAATAATCAGCCAACTACTCAAAATATTATAAACATTTAAATAAATTGCATGAACTAAACCTCAATCATGTCTATCTTCCAAACGTATCTACAACTTGGATTTCAGCATATTCTCAATTGGCAAGCCTTCGATCATTTATTGTTTATCTTAGCCATCACCTGCATATTCACCTGGTCTGATATCAAACATGTTTTGTGGCTCGTGACGGCTTTCACCCTTGGACATTCCATAACACTGGCACTCGCTACGATAGGTTGGATTACAACAAACCCTACTTGGATCGAATTCCTCATTCCTTGTACGATTTTCCTTTCAGCCATCCAAAATCTAAACTTCAAGGATCAGAGGAAAACCAACTCATCTAAAATCCCTTATTATACCGTCTTGTTTTTCGGACTTATCCACGGACTAGGATTCTCTAATTACCTGCAAAGTCTATTAGGAAAAGAATCATCCATTTTCACTCCCCTTTTGGCTTTTAATCTGGGATTAGAATGTGGTCAATTAATTGTGGTTGCGATCATCCTTTTCTTCATGACAGCCTTGACGAGTTTTACCCGCTTCAAACGGATACACATGGTCTATGTCATTTCAGGCATCATTATTGGACTGGTCGTACCGATGTTGGTAGAGCGAATCCCATAAAAAAAGCCCAACATCTCTGCTGGGCTTTTCCTTGTATCCTAATAAGACTAGAAATCTTCGTCCATGGAGAAGGACATCGAATCTTTATCAGCCATAACACCTGATTTTTGATATTCTGCCACACGCTTTTCGAAGAAATTGGTCTTTCCTTGCAAGGAGATCATCTCCATGAAATCAAATGGATTGGTTGCGTTGTAATTCTTTTGGCAACCTAAAGAAACCAATAAACGGTCAGCCACAAATTCAATGTATTGACACATCAATTCTGCGTTCATACCAATCAATGAAACTGGCAAAGCTACGGTTACGAATTCTTTCTCAATTTCTACCGCATTTAGGATAATCTCGTAAATACGCTCTTGGGAAATTTTATTTTTGATGTGATCCGCATACAATAAACAAGCGAAATCACAGTGTAATCCTTCGTCACGCGAAATCAACTCGTTTGAGAATGATAAGCCTGGCATCAAACCACGTTTCTTCAACCAGAAAATCGAACAGAATGAACCTGAGAAGAAAATACCTTCAACCGCTGCGAATGAAATCAAACGCTCAACGAAGCTATCGCTCTCAATCCACTTCAAAGCCCAATCCGCTTTTTTCTTCACACAATCAATCGTCTCGATGGCACGCAACAAACGATCTTTTTCTTTAGGATCTTGAATGTATGTATCGATCAACAAAGAATAAGTTTCTGAGTGAATGTTTTCCATCATGATTTGGAAACCATAGAAACACTTAGCCTCCGCATATTGAACTTCTTTCAAGAAATTATTCGCCAAGTTCTCATTTACAATCCCATCAGAGGCTGCAAAAAAGGCTAAAACGTGTGAAATGAAATGACGCTCTCCATCATTTAACTTCTTCCAATCCGACAAATCTTGTTGTAAATCAATCTCTTCAGCAGTCCAAAATGATGCTTGCGATTGCTTGTAAAACCTCCAGATATCATCGTGCTTGATCGGGAATAAAACGAAACGATTTGGGTCCTCAACTAAAAGAGGTTCAGGTAAAAGTGCTTTTGACATGTGAATAATAAATGAATTCGAAATTAAGAATTTCTTGTTGATAATTGTCGAATACTAAGACAATATTTTAGGCCAAATTGTTTTGAAAAATTTAAAAGAAAAATCCACCTACTTGGACAACTAAGGCAGAGCCATAAGGAGACGCTTTTGTCGCAGAATAATTCAAATCATACATCACATTTAAATTAATCCCAATCTTGGATCCAATCCCGATTCCCACCAAAACCGGATTAGAATATGCATAGCTAGGATTTGTTATATCGCTGAAATTTTCCACCTGTGCCGTAAGAAAACTTTGGCCTAAAAGTGCCGACAAAGCAGGAACGTATTGACGAACAAAAATCCGCTCCCCGATTAAATTAGATGCCGCATAACCACGATAAGCAAAATACTGATAGGTCATTCCCACCCCTATAATTGTTGTATTCGTGGCCATGTAACCAGCCATGGGTGAAATACCGATACTCGTAGGATTTCCAAAACTCAGACCCGAAATTCCTCCTCCAAAATGCAAACGCTCCCGAAAGCTTAATTCACTTACATCCGGCTCCACATCTAGATCGCCTTTCGCGCCTTCTTCTGCAATGACAACCGGGTCTTGCGCAAGACAATTAAAACTCAATGAGCAAAATAAAATAGCAAAAAATAAGTAAGTCGATTTCATATTATCAAGTTGTTGGAACGCAAAAAAAAACATTCCCGCTAACTTAGCTTTGGCAAACCTTCAAGGATTGCAAAACTTAAGGGTTGGGTTTGTCAAAATTAAAGGATAATTTTGAGATATGAGTTCTCCCGCACCCCAAGATTTTGCAAATTTAGACCCCAAAACACACATCATTATCAAAGGTGCCCGCGTACACAATTTAAAAAATGTGGACGTTGCCATTCCGAGAAATAAATTGGTCGTCGTGACGGGCCTATCGGGTTCAGGAAAATCATCACTTGCCTTTGATACACTTTTTGCAGAAGGCCAACGAATGTATGTCGAAAGTCTAAATTCCTATGCGCGCCAATTCTTAGGTCGTATGGAAAAGCCAGCCGTGGATTACATTCGAGGGGTCGCACCTGCGATTGCAATTGAACAAAAAGTCAATACCAAAAATCCCCGGTCAACCGTAGGGACTACGACCGAAATTTACGACTACCTCAAATTACTCTTCGCCCGCATTGGGAAAACAATTTCACCCGTTTCTGGCCAGGAAGTAAAAAAGGATTCTGTATCGACAATCGTAGATTGGATCGTTTCGCATGATCAAAAAAAGGTTCTGATTTTAGCCCCTTTACTAAATCACCCAGAAAGATCCTTACTCGAAGAATGCCAATTGCTTATTCAGAAGGGCTATACCCGACTGAAATTCGAATCTGAAATTTTGGATTTGGAGGAGCTCGTGGAAGATGAGGCAAGCTTAAAGAAGCTAACAAAAAAACGAAACGAAATCGCCATTCTTATTGATCGCTTGATTGCCAACAACGAAGAAGAGACCATTTTCCGACTAGGCGATTCGGTTCAAACGGCCTATTTCGAGGGTGATGGCGTTTGTTGGGTCGAAATCCAAGACCAAAAACGCAAAAGCTTTTCCAATAAATTCGAATTAGATGGCATGGCCTTTGAAGAGCCTAGTCTGAATTTATTCTCGTTCAACAATCCTTACGGGGCTTGTCGGAACTGCGAAGGCTACGGAAAAGTATTAGGCCTAGATCCCGATTTAGTCATTCCAGATCACGATTTATCCGTTTATGAAGGCGCTATTGCCCCTTGGCGAAGCGAGCGCATGAGTGATTGGCTACATCCTTTGTTGCGAAATGGCATACATTTCGACTTCCCGATTCACCGCCCTTACAAGGATTTAACGGAAAAGGAGAAGCAATTGCTATGGAAAGGGAATAAATACTTTGCGGGTTTAACCCAGTTTTTCGATCACCTCGAAAAAGAAACTTATAAAATTCAATACCGCGTTCTACTTTCACGTTACCGTGGCAAAACCAATTGCCCGGAATGTCAAGGTTCCCGTTTACGCGGTGATGCTGGTTATGTAAAAATTGATGGCGCGTCCATCATCGACATGGTGCTTTGGCCCATTTCAAAAGTCAAAGATTTCTTCGACAAATTAACCTTGAGCGAAAACGATACAGCCGTTGCAAAACGCATTCTCATCGAGATCAAAAATCGTTTGGATTACATGAATCGCGTAGGATTGGGTTATTTGACTTTGAACCGTTTGACGTCTACTTTGTCGGGCGGCGAATTCCAACGCATCAAATTAGCAACTTCTTTAGGAAGCGCCTTGGTCGGCTCGATGTACATCCTGGATGAGCCGAGTATCGGTTTGCATCCGCGCGACACGGAAAGACTCATTTCAGTATTAGAAATGCTCAAATCCATGGGCAACACGGTCATCGTCGTCGAACATGAAGAAGACATCATGCGTGCGGCAGATCAGATAATTGACATCGGTCCCGAGGCTGGTCGGCATGGAGGCAATCTAAGTTTTCAGGGAAATTTGGCCGAAGCGTTATTGGATACGACGACCGACAGCCACACCTTGCGGTTTTTACAAGGCCAAGACACGATACAAGTTCCAAGTTTCCGTAGAAAGCCTTTGGCCCATATTGAAATCAATGGAGCGAGTGAAAATAACTTAAAGAACATCGACGTCAAGATTCCTTTGGGCATCATGACGGCGGTGACGGGCGTTTCCGGTTCAGGCAAATCGACCCTGATTCGTAAAATCTTATACCCGGCATTGTTAAGAAATTTACAATTAGGCACTGAGGAAACGGGACGATTCCGCGAATTAGGCGGCAGTACGAATAAAATTGCGAGCATTGAAATGGTGGACCAGCAGCCCATCGGAAAATCTTCGCGTTCTAATCCGATTACCTACATCAAGGCTTATGACGCGATTCGTGCCTTGTTTTCAGAATTACCTTTGGCCAAAACCCGTGGATACAAACCGGCTCATTTTTCATTTAATGTGGAAGGCGGTCGGTGCGAAACTTGCCAAGGCGAAGGGGAAATCACCATCGAGATGCAATTCATGGCTGATATTAAATTGACCTGCGAGTCATGTAACGGCCAACGATTTAAGCAAGAAATTTTGGACATCAAATTCCAAGACAAACACATCGCGGATATTTTGGATATGACGGTGGAGGAAAGCATCCCCTATTTCCAAGAAAAAGCGCCCAAGATTGCCGAGAAAATTGACCCGCTCTTTCAAGTGGGATTAGGTTATATCAAACTAGGCCAATCATCGAATTCCTTGTCAGGCGGGGAAGCCCAACGAGTTAAATTAGCCAGCTTTTTAGGCAAAGGAAATGGAAACAAAGGCAAAACGCTTTTTATCTTTGATGAACCTACCACAGGATTGCACTTTCATGACATCAAAAAATTATTGAAAGCGATGAATGATTTGGTGGAGCAAGGCGACACCGTTATCATCATCGAACATAATATGGAGGTTGTAAAATGTGCCGACCACATCATTGACCTAGGTCCAGAAGGCGGCGAAAACGGCGGAAATTTAAGTTTCGAAGGAACACCCGAGGCAATGTGTGCATTGAAAGACAATAACCCGACGGCCCACTATTTAAAACAAAAAATGTAATTCCATGATTGCAGACGGACTTATGCAGGCATTACCCAACCAATTGCAAAGAATTTTGCAAGGGTATGAGCATATCCTACCCGAATTAGTGATTGCCGCTTGGATTCTAGTGAGCATCGTGGGCGATTTATTTTTGGTTGGGGGAAATGAAAAAAGCGCGCGTTCATGGCGCTATTTGATTGCACAAGGGGGACTTATTTTGGCATTATTACTTGCTTACCAACGGATGAAGCACGGAACAGAGGGCTTTGTTGCCTTTCGCATGTTGTGGGTGAATCCGGGTGCGAATGCCATTAATTGCTTGATTTTGGCGATCGGTTTCGTCATTATAGGTATGAACCAATACCAACAAAAATCCTTCTCATTTGAAGAAAAAATCGGCTTTTTCTCGATTTTATTGGGTTCTCTGCTTACCAGTTTAAGCATTCATTTTCTGAGTATTTTCTTAAGCATCGAACTCATGTCCTTGGGGACCTATCTATTGGTTGGTTTGCGAAAAGACAAAGAAGGCGTACGGGCTTCATTGCCTTACATGTTGTTCGGCATGGGAACATCGGCCATGTTATTGTATGGACTTTCGCTGATTTATGGCCTAACGGGAACGATGTTAATTTTGGACTCGGCATTCAGCAGAGGCTTGGCTACGGCCGATCCCTATTTTGCCGGCATGGCCTTAGCAATGGTGGGAACTGGAATTTTATTTAAAATGTCTTGGGTACCCTTTCATCCATGGAGTCCAGATGTCATGGAAAGTTTGTCCGCGGGCTGGATGAGTTGGATTTCCACAGCACCTAAAATCGCTGTGGCTTGGTTGGGCATTCGATTGGTACATTTTGTACCCGTTTCCATGCAGGTTGTCATTGCCGTTTTAGCAATTTTGACACTGTTAGTTGGGAATTTAGGAGCATTAAGTCAAACAAATGCCAAACGTTTGGTTGCCTATTCCAGCATTGCACACGGCGGATTCTTGGCCATGGCCTGGTTGATGCCTGCTGAACAAGGTGTCGATAATTTATTGTTTTACAGTTTGGTTTATAGCGCGAGTACAATTTTAGTATTCTACATTTTAGATGAGCTAGAAACAACGCAATACCAAATCGATGACATGAGTAATTGGGCGGGCTTTGGACAAGCCTATCCCGTACGCGCTTTGGCATTATTTATAGGATTCATTGCTTTGATTGGTTTGCCGCCAGCAGGCACCTTTCTAGCTAAGGTCAACTATTTCAGTCAATTATGGGAAAAGTACCAAATGACACAAAGCAATCCCATCCTAGCCTTATTGATTATCGCCATTTTAATGACGGCCGTTTCCATCTATTATTATTTGCGCATTCCTTACTTCATGTACTTTAAAAAAGGGGAAGCAATTCATCCGGCAGACATCTTCAAAAACAACTGGATTTATTTGTTATTGGGAGGTGGAATTATTGCGTGTATGCTATTTCCAACGCTTATTTACAGCATTTGGAAGGTCTAGATTAAAAAAACAAAAAATAACATTTGTAGCTCATAATATTTAGCTAATTTTGGGCTGATTTTTAGCCAAAACCCACACCCCCAATGTCTGAATCCATCAAACACGAATGCGGAATTGCACTGATCCGATTGCGAAAACCTTTTCAGCATTACTTGGACAAGTACAATACGCCGATGTATGGCTTAAACAAGCTTTACCTCATGATGGAAAAGCAAGTAAACCGGGGACAAGATGGAGCAGGGGTCGCTAATATCAAGATAAACGTCAAACCGGGAAGTCGCTATATCAGCCGCTACCGTTCCGTAGAACCTCAAGCTGTGGCAGACATCTTCGGAAAAATCAACAAGAAATTCAGAAAAGCACAAAAACTGGCGAAAGACACGAAGCGTGAAACGGGCATTGATGCCGTGCATGACGCGGCGTGGTGGCAAGACAATGTGGCTTTCACAGGAGAAGTATTATTAGGCCATTTGCGTTATGGAACGCATGGTCAAAACGAAATCGAAAACTGCCATCCGATGCTACGCCAAAACAACTGGCGCAGTAGAAACTTGGTGATGGCGGGTAATTTCAACATGACCAATGTGGACGATTTGTTCGACAAATTGGTTTCCTTAGGCCAGCATCCAAAAGAAAAGGTGGATACGGTAACCGTGATGGAAAAAATTGGTCACTTCTTGGATGAAGAAAATCAACGCCAATTTGGAAAGTTTAAAGACCAATACGAAAATCCAGAATTATCGGATGTTTTAGCTGCCAACATAGACCTAAAGCGTGTTTTAGAGCGCTCTTGCAAAGATTTTGATGGCGGCTATGCCATGGTGGGAATGACCGGATACGGGGCTTCTTTTGTGGCGCGTGACCCAGCGGGAATTCGCCCAGCCTATTATTACATGGATGAAGAAGTCGTTGTGGTGGCTTCCGAAAAGCAAGCGATTAAAACTTCATTCAATTGTGCATACGATCAAATTCAAGAAATTACACCGGGTCACGCATTGATTATTGCGATGGACGGATCGGTACAAGAAGTTCCATTTATCGACCGCATTGAACAAAAATCCTGTTCGTTTGAACGTATTTATTTCTCGCGCGGATCTGATCCGGATATCTACCGTGAGCGTAAAAAATTAGGCCGATTATTGATCCCCCAAATTCTAAATGAGGTTCAACAGGACTTAAAACACACCGTTTTCTCATACATTCCAAACACCGCTGAAAGTGCCTTTTTAGGCATGATTGATGGTTTAGAAGATCATTTAGCCAAAGAACGCAAGCAAGCGATCATGGAAGGGATTCTGTTTGAAGACCAACTGGAAGAATTGCTTACTTTCCGACCGCGTGTAGAGAAATTGATATCCAAGGATGTCAAAGTTCGTACGTTCATTGCGAGCGATGCGATGCGGGATGATATGGTTTCTCACGTGTATGATACGACTTACGAGGTAATCGAGAAGAACGTAGATTCTGTCGTTTTAATTGACGATTCCATTGTGCGTGGCACGACCTTGGAAAAGAGTATTTTAAGTCTTTTGGATAAATTATCTCCGAAGAAAATCGTAATCGTTTCTTCTGCACCACAGATTCGTTACCCGGATTGCTATGGTATCGACATGTCCAAAATGAAGGAATTTGTTGCTTTCCGCGCCGCTTTGGCCTTATTAAAGGAGCGCAATTTGGAGCATATCTTGGATGAAGTCAACTTGAAATGTTTGTTGGCCCTTGAAAACGGAACAGCATCTCAAGAAAACTTTGTGAAGGCGATATATGCGCCATTTACCGACCAAGAAATCTCGGATAAAATTGCGGAAATCGTAAAACCCAAAAATCTGAAAGCGGAACTATCGATTGTCTACCAAACGGTAGCGAATCTAAATATCGCATGTCCGAACCACTTAGGGGATTGGTATTTTACGGGTAATTTCCCAACTCCAGGAGGAAATCAGGTTGTGAATAAATCATTCGTGAATTTCATGAAAGGCATAGAGGTTCGAGCATATTAGTAAACCACTAATACGCCACCTCTTGCAGTTAAAGTTCCCCGTTCTGGATAATCCAAGGATTCGTATTGGAGTTGCCAAACGTAAGACTCTTGCGGCACGCGCGAACCATTCACTTTACCATCCCACGAAAATTCGGGTCCTTTGCTCGTAAAAAGTAATTCACCCCAGCGATTGAAAATTTGCAAGCCTAAAATTCTCGCACGTTTGGTGCTTTTAGGCTGCGGGGTAAATAAATCATTTTTCCCATCCCCATTCGGTGTGAAGACATTGGGAGTTAATAAGATTGGTTCGCATTTGTCTGATACCGTAAAGGTGTGATTGATGCTGCAATTATCTAAATCGGTAATGCGGACCGTGTAATTCCCGGCTTCAGTCACACGAACTTTGTTTTGGGTGCTGAGTATCGTGCTACCAAATTTCCATTCAAATGTTAAACTGTCCACACGACCATTCAATTGCAAATTGTAGGGCTTTGGATCATCCATACAAATCGAATAGGCAGTTGTTGGGATAAAGTATGGATTCTCTAGAAAATTCACTTCCGTGTTCAATTTAACAGAACACCCTGTGGCAGTATCCGACAACATCAAGCTTACCTTACCCCCGGGAGCTGGAACATTGATAGTTGGCGTCCGTGCACCCGTACTCCACAGATATTGCAAATTGGAACTAGCTGGCAATTTAGTTGGTGTAATACTCGCACTCGTTTTACAAATTCGATTATATACCGGCGTCAATTTCGTAGGCTTTAACACGACGATATCAAACTCTTGGGCATCCAAAGGAAAGTTCTTGATACAACTATTACTTATCGCTGCTGTAATGACATATTTCCCCGAAACAGGAAAATCAAAATTCAGCGTTGAGCCCGTGTAACTGTACAGTAATTTAGTTGAATCTAAAGGAACCATGAGACCAATTTTATTCGGGAATGGACTCAATACGGTTTGATATATTTTCCAATCGATTCGGTCATTATTCAAGGGGTCACATAACTTTTGATCAATCGTAAACTTAAACGATGTTCCTTCACAAATTGGCTTGGAAATACTTGGTGGGCTACTCGGGTCCTGCGGACTCGGTATGGAGGGAGGCAAACCTAGTCGGCTTGTCACCCCTGGCGTTGAAAATGTAACTGCATTCCGCACAAAACTTGCCTTCGTAATCGTCGTATCCGTGGAGCCTAATAATCCATTGGGATTTGTAATTTTCGCTAAGGTATTGCTACCATCAATGGCGACAAAAATAACGGTGTTGAATACAGGGTCAATCTGCAAAGCTCCGATCTGCTCCATGCTGGAATAGAGTTCCGCTTTTGATTTGGCTACTTTGGCTGAATCTTTAGAAGACAAGTCAAATTGTAAAATTTTCGAAGATATGCTATTCCCATCCCCTTTCAAACTCACATACAGCACATCCTTATTAGGCGAATACTCTAAACCGTAAACAACCGGAGGACTTGGACCTAAGTCGACACTCATTTTGTAAGTTGGCTTCCCAGTTTGTGGATCAAAATCATAGAGATCCACTTTATTCCGAGGAGGGCCCGGGACCGCGACAGCCATCTTAGTCCAGTCAACTGAAATTTTAGTCGTGGATCCATTTCCCGTGGTACTCGTCATTTGCGTTCCACCTTGACTGTTTTGCGGAGCAGAAATACCCACATTGGAAATTTTATAGGTCCTTGTATTACTTGAATTCATGTCCTGAACGACTAACCAGTAAAAACCTTGCCCTCCTTCTGATGCTAACAAACGTGAAGTTGCAGGCACCGGACTGACCAATTGATTAAGAACAGAAATCCCACCCTTCCCTTTATTCAACTTCATATCCACGATACTGTAATAGAGCAGATTTTCTCCTTTGGAATTTTTAGACAAGGTAAAAACGTAGTATTCAGCCTGACAACCTTTACATGAAGTTTTTGGAATAACGGTAACGCCTTGCGCGTTTGTCAGATCTCCATTCAACCGTTTGGTCGTATCACCTACCGCATAAATAGGATTGTTATTCCGGTCAAAAATCTTTTGTCCATCGGTATAAAATATCAGACTATTAGTCGGGTCCGTCATTTTCGCAACTCCTTCAGGAACGACCAAACCACCCGTTGTATCTTTCGGATTATCTGCCGATCCATTAAACAGCACACCTGCGCCATTTCCAAAATACCAAGCGTCAACATATTTATTGATATTGGCATTCGGATCGCGATCGCCGCAGATTTTCACCTGCATTTTAGCTTCTACCGTACATCCTGAAGTAGGCTCTGTCACTTGTACGGAATAACAACCAGACGAATCCGCAGTGATTTGATCTGTCGTTTCTCCGTGAGGGAACCAGGCAACTTGCACAGGAAAATTGGGTTTACTTACCTTTCCAAAAGCATTTAAAGGCACTTTTTGACCTTTACAAATCGTAATCGTAGAATCTTTTTCGTCTTTACCTAAGTAGATGAAGGGCAATTTACCAATCTGAACTACTTGTGTATATTTAGTTGTCGTGGCCCCAAATTGAATAGTCAACGTAACGGTCTTGGGACCAGCTTCACAATATTGATGAATACCTGTTCGGTTTGTTGAAGTGTTTAAAGGGGATCCACTATCCCCAAAATCCCACGCATACTTGGCAGATTTAGGCAGATCTTCCGAAAATTCAAAGACAGTTGCCATGTCGCTGGAAGCCGAAGCACTACAATCAGCACATTGAGTCAAACAATTATTCCGATAAACGATGCGCTGCCCCCAAGTGAAAAAATTCACCCCGATCAAAAAACAAAAAATGAACAAGTACCGTAGCATGGATTTTGGGTCAGGTTGTACAAATTAACGCATTTTATTGGTTTTTGTAAAGCGAAGACCTAAATTGCGGGGCTGTAATGAGCGGTATGAAAAAAAGCTTAGCCATTTTCGTGTTTCGCCTAATCTGTGTTTGTCTTCCATTCTTGGGTCGAACACAAGATCCGCAATTGTCGCAATTCTACTCGGCCCCACTTTTGATATCTCCTGCCTTTGCAGGAATTAATAGTACCTCCAAAGTCAATTTCAATTACCGGAATCAATGGCCTAATTTGGAGGCCAACTACCAATTCACGTCCATTTCGGCCGATTTAAGTATTGGGAGTATTAACAGCGGAGTGGGGATTATCGCGACGACCGACAAGCAATTTGCCAACTTAAAAACGACGAGTTTAGGACTTCAATACGCCTATCACATCGATTTAAGCCCAGATCAGACACTTTCGCTGGGGATGCAGGGGACGTATGTGAATCGAGGATTAGATATGAGCAATTTGATTACGGGGGATCAAATCAGCAATTTATTAACAAGTGGAAGTTTGGGTGCTAGCAATGACCCTTTACTTTCCGAAATGACTAGACAACGGTCATTCGTGGACCTAAGCGTAGGCGGATTATTAAATACTCGAAACTATTGGATTGGATTCTCCGCGCATCACCTGAATCAACCAAATAAGTCACTTATTGCTTCTTCTGAAGAGCTTTTGGCAACAAAATTCAGTATGCAAGTAGGGACCAAAATCATCCTGCAAGAGAACTTTTACGAGGCGGATTCCTATGAGGACCGTAATAACGAGAAGAGTATCAGCCCGGTCATCCATTATAAACAACAGGGGGATTTCCAACAAGGGGGCCTATTTAACCTGGTCACCGATGGTTTTGGGTCTATGGTATCGTGGAATTCCGATAGCCAAATCCAAAATCGGAACGCCTAATCGAGAATCCATCGTCGCATTGCTGGGATATAAACAAGATAATTTCTCGATCGGCTATTCGTATGACTTAACCTTATCGCAATTAGGACCCGCTGCCGGCGGAGCTCATGAATTATCCATTGCATATTTATTTGATTTTGATTTCGCATTGAAAAAACCATTTGTCAAATGGAAACGAAATCTCTCCTGTCCAAAGTTTTAAATTTGAAAGGGTAGATTTAAAATTTTACCTTTACAGAAATATTGAAAGTACATGAATAAGATTACCCAACAAATAAAATCATCTTGTGTCTTACTCATAAGCATCATTTGCTTATTAATAGGTCAAACAGCTCAAGCGCAATTTACATTGAGCTCCCAAAAGAGAAATGTAGATGACTTATCAGATGCGGAAGTAAGCATGTTCATGGAAAAAGTGCAGGCTAGCGGAATGTCGGAAAGTGAAATTGAAAAAGCCGCATTAACACAAGGGTATACCGCAGCAGATATTGCCAAAATGCGCGAAAGAGTTGCTAATATGCAACTTATCCCAGCAACTGTGGATCCCTTTCAAAAAAACAACGCCTTAGATAAAGGAAACTTACAACAGGATATTCGAAGTAATAAACCAACTTATTATTCACCTCGTGTCAATACCCCAGTCTTACAAGAGAGTATCTTTAATATTGAAGAGCGAAAATTATTAGCTAAGCCATTAAATATTTACAATGATAGTTTAGTTACGGAATACAATAAGTTACAGGAACGTGCCTCAAACTCATTAAACAAAAAGATTTTCGGAGCAAGCCTATTTCAAAGTGAAAAGCTCACTTTTGAGCCCGATATGCGCATTGCAACGCCTAAAAACTACCAATTAGGTCCTGATGACGAATTAAACATTCACATTTTCGGAGATGTATTGGATAATTTCAAAGTAACGGTAAGCCCAGAAGGAACCGTGAAAATTTTAAATCTGAGTCCAATCTATGTCAATGGACTATCCATGGATGCAGCAAGCGAACGAATTATCAGCCGATTGCGCCAACTATACCAAGGATTAAATAAACCAGGAAGCGGATCTTCTGCGCAAGTTACCTTAGCGGGCGTTCGTAGCATCAAAGTAACCTTGACAGGTGAAGTTAATTCCCCGGGGTCCTATACGGTTTCGTCATTAGCAACTGTTTTTAATGCCTTGTACCTAGCTGGAGGACCAAATCGGAATGGATCATTTAGAAATATCCGTGTCATTCGCGGCAATAAAGTGGTTCGAACGCTCGATCTATATGATTTCCTTTTACGTGCAGATCAAAAAGACAACATTCATTTAAATGACCAAGATATTATTCGCGTAGGCGATTACGAAAACCGCGTTGAATTGATGGGTGAAGTAAAACGACCTTATATATACGAATTAGTGAAGGGTGAAAGTTTCAAAGACCTCTTACGCTACTCCGGAGGATTTACTGAAAAAGCATACACGTATACGATTAATGTACGCAGAAACACATCAAGAGAAATAAAATTATTGAACATCAGCCAAGAAGAAGTTGAAACTTTCTTACCTAACAACGGCGATGTTTACACGGTAGGTACTATTATTGAACGCTACGAAAACCGTGTTGAAATCCAAGGTGCTGTCTTCAGACCAGGAAATTATGCGATTGAACCAGGGTTAAATACTGTCAAAGAATTAATTAAGAAGTCGGAAGGCTTGCGGGAAGATGCCTTTTTAAATCGGGCAACCCTGACTCGTCGGAAAGAAAATTATGACCCAGAAGTATTATCCATTGATTTAGGTAAAATTTTACGTGGGGAAGCAGCCGATATTTCGTTGCAACGCGAGGATGTGTTACAAGTCTATTCAATCAATAATCTACGTGAAAAACGCTTTGTCAATATCGTAGGCGAAGTAAATGCTCCTGGAGAGTTTGAATTCAAAGAAGGGATGAAAGTAGGTGATTTAATATTACTTGCCAAAGGTCTCAAAGAATCCGCTAGTTATGCGAATCTAGAATTAGCTAGACGTATTATCACGCATGGAACAGCTGACCCAAAAGCGTCCAAGATTGAGATTATTAGTTTTGCGATTGATGGAAGTCACAAAATTGCGAACGAAGGTAATCAGATCACCTTGCAACCCTTTGACATCATTTCGATTCGTCGGGCACCTAATTACGAGGAACAAAGGTCTGTAAAAATTCTAGGTATGGTGAATTTTCCAGGGTCATATGCGATTGAAAATAACCAACAACGTATTTCGGATTTGATTAAACGTGCGGGAGGTTTACGTGTGGAAGGTTATTTAGAAGGTGGTAAATTGATTCGTGGGACAATGACAGTAGGTGTTAATTTGAAGGAAATCCTAAATAATCCTTCTTCACAAGAAAACCTACAATTGATGGCAGGCGATGAATTAACGATTCCGCGTTTATTGCAAACGATCAAATTGACAGGAGCTGTACAGAATCCATTGGCGGTTAGCTATAAAGAAGATTTCACCTTGAAAGAATACATTGCAGAGGCAGGTGGCTACACAGTTAATGCGAATAAGAAAAAAATGTATGTTACTTATGCGAATGGTGTTTCCAATCAAATTCGCAAGTTTTTTATTTTTAAGAAAAATCCACGCATTGAACCGGGTTCCGAAATAGTCATTCCAGCATTTCCAGAAAATCGTAAGAAAGGATTATCTGCAGCTGAAGCCATCGGATTAACCTCAAGTCTCGTGTCAGTATCCATCGCCATCATCACATTGATTAATAATATTCCGAAGTAATAGCCATGAACGAATCCAACGTAACACAGCCTACCAATTCGGATGAAATTGCAATCAATTTTTCGGAGATTTGGCAAGCCATCGTCAAGTATAGACTAAGTATATTACTTGTAACCTTCCTTTTTACGGCCTTAGGAGCATTATTCTCCTTGACATTGAATAGCCAATATGAATCTGAAGTCAAGTTACTTCCTGAAGTAGATTCAAAAATGAGTAGTTCAGGAGGTAGTCTAGGTGGTTTATCATCCCTCGCTGGATTAGCAGGCATTAACCTATCTGGAGCCATGGGAGGTTCAGATGCGATTCAACCCGCCATGTATCCTGAAATTGTTCAAAGCATGCCATTCTTGCAAGAACTAAGCCAATCGAGTGTCTACAATTTGAAACTTAAAAAGTATCAAAAATTAGCCGAATACCTCAAGCAAGATAATTCCAATGCACCCATCGGAATATTCAAAACGGACAAAAATAAAGCTTCGAGTGATTTGGAAAATGTAACGATTCCGCGTGGCGTCCTTAGCACCGATTTGATTAACATTAGCAAACAAGAATCCGCGATTTTTAAAGAACTGAGGGAATCTATCGTTGTCGAAATAGACAAAAAAAGTAATTTGATTAAAATTGCGGTCACTAGTCTAGACCCTGTCGTATCTGCTAATTTAGCTAATTTGGTCTTAATTCAACTCCGTAAATACATCATCCATTACCGGACTGAAAAGGCTCGCAAGGAATTAAACTTTTTAATTGACCGACAAGCAGAGGCACGCAAACGATACGACCAAGCGCTTTTTACTTTATCAAACTACAAGGATCAAAACAGAAATGTATTCTTGAATGTGGCCAAAGACCAAGGCAAAAAATTGCAGTATGAAGTTGATTTAGCATTTAGTGTCTATTCAAATCTAACAAGCCAAACAACCGAAGCCAAAATCAAATTACAAAAGGAAACACCTGTCTTCAAAGTACTTGAACCTGCTCAGATTCCCTTAAAACGATCAAGTCCTAAACGTAGCTTAATCACCGCGGGAGCATTATTCCTGGGCTTATTCTCAGCCCTCATCTTCGTCTTCTTCAAGTCGGTGAACATGAAAGAACTACTTGCCTAAACAATAAAAAAGCCGTCCTTCAATCGACGGACGGCTTTTTTTATTTAAGAACGTTACCTAATTATTTCAAGGTACGTTTCACTTCTTTCATTTCGTAGCACTCTAAGTTGTCGCCTACCTCTAGATCATTGAATCCTTTGATCGACATACCACATTCGTAGCCAAACTTCACCTCAGCCACATCGTCTTTGAAACGCTTCAAGGCTGAAATCTCTCCGTCGTGAATCACAACGAAATCACGAATGACACGAATCTTATGTGCACGCTTCACCGTTCCGTCCAAGACATAACATCCTGCAACCGTACCGATTTTCGAAATCTTAAATACATCACGCACTTCGATGTTTGCTGTAACAACTTCTTCAAACGAAGGAGCCAACATACCTTCCATCGCCGCCTTGATTTCATCAATCGCTTGGTAGATAATCGAATAGTTACGAATCTCAATCTGCTCTGCATCCGCCATACGACGTGCATTCTGCGAAGGACGTACTTGGAACGCGATAATCACCGCATCTGAAGTTGAAGCCAAAGCCACATCCGACTCAGATACCTGACCTACACCTTTGTGAATAATACGAACCTGAACTTCTTCGGTCGATAATTTCAATAGGGAATCAGAAAGAGCCTCTACCGAACCATCCACGTCACCTTTTACAATCACGTTCAATTCACGGAAAGTACCAATCGCCTTCCGACGACCAATTTCCTCCAAAGTAATATGCTTACGCGTACGTAAAGACTGCTCACGCAAGATTTGCTCACGCTTGTTGGCAATCTCACGCGCCTCGCGCTCGTTTTCTAAACAGATCAATTTATCTCCAGCTTGTGGAGCTCCATTTAAACCAAGTACTTGTACTGGCGTTGATGGACCTGCTTTTTTAATCTTATTTCCGTGGTGGTCAAACATGGCCTTAACACGACCGTAATTATCACCTGCTAACATCATATCACCAACGTGCAAGGTCCCATCTTGAACCATCATCGTTGTAACATAACCACGGCCCTTATCCAATTCCGCCTCAATAACAGAACCGATAGCTTTCTTCTTAGGATTGGCTTTTAATTCAAGCATTTCGGCTTCTAACAATACTTTTTCAAGCAAGTCATTGATACCTAAACCTGATTTAGATGAAATTTCTTGGCACTGGTATTTACCACCCCAATCCTCCACCAACATATTCATGGTCGCTAATTCCTCACGTACTTTATCCGTGTTGGCGCCATCTTTATCCACTTTCGAGAATGCAAAGACAATCGGTGCACCTGCAACCATAGCATGGTTGATTGCCTCTTTTGTTTGTGGCATGACCGAGTCATCCGCTGCAATCACGATAATGACAATATCCGTTACCTTCGCACCACGTGCACGCATCGCCGTAAAGGCTTCGTGACCCGGTGTATCTAAGAACGTAATTTTCTTTCCTGATTCAGTTTCCACAGAATACGCACCAATGTGCTGCGTGATTCCCCCTGCCTCACCTGCAGTTACTTTTGACTTACGGATGTAATCCAATAAGGATGTTTTACCGTGGTCAACGTGACCCATGATGGTAACAATCGGAGCACGAGGAACTAAATCTGCTGGATCATCTTCTACTTCCTCTTCAACGGTGTCAATTTCTTCTTCCGCTGAAATGAAGTTCACTTCATAACCAAACTCATCTGCAATGATGGTAATCGCCTCCGCATCCAAACGCTGGTTGATCGAAACGAACATACCCAAACTCATACAAGTTGAGATAACCTCGTTCACTGAAACATCCATCAAAGAAGCCAAGTCACTCGCCGAAACGAATTCAGTTACCTTCAATACTTTTGCCTCTTCATCTTCAGCCATTTGGCGTGCTTCTTCAGCATCAGCACGTTCACGACGTTTTACACGACGCTTATCTGCACCAAAACTTTGCTTATTTGTCGCACCTTGTAAACGCGCCATCGTAGCCTTAATCTGCTCTTGAATATCCTTGTCAGAAAGTTCCTCACGAGGTCCTCCTGGCTTAGCTCCTGGAGCTGGCTTTTTACCAAAATCTTTTTTGTTATTATTCGCCGCATTCGGATTATTAGGACGTTGTTCATTCACAACGGGCTTTTTCTCCTCCTTAACAATACGCTTACGCTTATGCTTGTTATGGCTATCACGTCCGCTATCTACCGGCAATTCAATTTTACCTAAAACCGTTAAGCCCTTTAAGGTCTCCCCTTTTGCTTCGATCAACTGAATGTCTTCCACAACTGGTGCCTCTGGTGCTGCTGCAACAGGTGCAACGGGCGCTTCAACAGCCTCTACGGGAGCAGCAGGAGCTTCCACCACAGGTTTTTCCTCCACAACAGGTTCTGGTTTTGGTGCTGGTTTTGGAGGAACTGGGTTACCCTTTTTGTCCAAATCAATTTTACCTAAAACCTTTAGGCCTATTTGCTTTTCAACGACAGGTTCAGGCGTTTCTTCCTTCACCTCAGGAACTACCGGAGCTGCTTCTTTCACAGGCTCTGGAGCAACTTCTACCACAGCCACCGGCTCTGGCTTTTTCTCCTCAACTACTGGAGCTGGAACGACAGGCTCCTCAACAGGCTTCTTAGGAGCCTCCTCTGTTGCCAACAAATGGTTTGCACCATATTCTGCTGCCAACAAACTCAATTGCTCATAATTAAGCTTTGCATTCGGGTTATTATCGACTTTATGTCCTTTAGCAGAAAGAAACTGTAGGATCGTAGACGTTCCTATGTTTATTTGCTTTGCTACAAGACTTAATCGCATTGTCTTCTCTTCTGCCATATAAATTACTAAATACTTATGCTTTCAATTTAAAAATCTTACTCGATACAGCGCGTGCCTTATTCAAACTCAGAACGTAAAATAGACAAGATCTCCTCGATGGTTCCCTCTTCTAATTCCGTTCTACGCTCTAATTCTTCTTTAGATAAAGCCAAAACTTGCTTCGCTGTATCCAATCCAATTTTATGAAGCTCTTCCAAAATCCAAGCCTCAATTTCATTGGAGAATTCTGTCAATTCTACATCCTCATCATCCATCTCCTCTTTCGGTACATCACGGAATACATCAATCTCGTATCCGACTAATTTACCTGCCAATTTAATGTTTTGACCTCCACGACCAATCGCCATAGAAACCTGATCTGAATTCAAATAAACCGAAATACGACGACGCTCTTTGTCAATTGCCATTGAATTTAACTTCGCTGGGCTCAACGTACGCGCCACCAATAATTCTAAATTATCTGTGTAATTAATTACGTCAATGTTTTCATTCTGCAATTCGCGAACAATGCCGTGAATACGTGAACCTTTCATCCCCACACAAGCTCCCACTGGATCAATGCGATCATCAAATGACTCAACTGCCACTTTCGCACGCTCACCTGGTTCACGAACAATTTTACGAATCGAAATCGTTCCATCGTAAATTTCCGGAATTTCTTGCTCGAATAAACGCTCTAAGAATACCGGAGAAACACGTGACAAAATGATACGAGGCGTACCATTTGACATTTCAACTTTATGAATGACTGCACGAATCGTCTCACCTTTCTTGAAACGATCTTTTGGAATCATTTCACCTTTTGGTAACACTAATTCATTGTCTTCATTATCTAATAAGATCAACTCACGACCTAAAATTTGATATACTTCAGAAGTCACTAACTCCCCTACCAAATCCTTGTATTTGTCATGCAAGCCTTCTTTCTCAATATCTTTGATACGCTGAATCAAGGTTTGACGAGCAGTTTGAACCACACGACGACCGAAGTCTTCCAATTTGATCAATTCCGCTACCTCTTCACCAATCTCAAAATCCGGCTCGATCAACTTAGCTTCCGCCAACGGTATTTTATCAAAATCCCAAATATCTTCTGAGTTATCGTCCACGATTTCACGCGTACGCCACATCTCTAAGTCACCACTTTCGGGGTTGATAATGACATTGAAATTTTCATCGGAACCGAATTTCTTGCGAATCATCGTACGAAAAACCTCTTCCAAAACCGAAATCATAGTCGGTTTGTCAATGTTCTTCTCCCGAGCAAAATCTGAAAATGACGAAATTAATTCAACACTGTTCATTGCTATCCTTACGTTTTTTTTATTGAAATGAAACTTGTACTCTTATTTTATCTATCGCTGTTAAACCAAATGTCGTTGGTTCCTTTGCTACTACTTTACGATGCTTAACCGTCTTCTCCGTCAACACCTGAATCGAATCTGCCGTATGCCCTTGCAAGGTCCCCATGACAGTTTCCCCGTCCTTCAACCACACCTTCACCGTACGACCCGCATTCTTTTCAAACTGCCAACCCTGTGTCAAAGGAAAATCCAATCCTGGTGATGAAACTTCTAAATTATAGGCTTCTTCAATCCAAAGATTTTCCTCGATGTGATGGGCCAACTTCCGACTCATCAATGCGCAAGCATCAATGGTAATTCCTTCCATGGTATCCACAAGAATCGTTACTAACGAACGTTTGAGTCCCTTACTTATCGACAAATCCACTAAAAATATAGGACCATCACCGATATACTCTTGAATCCAACCGTTAATCTTCGTTTTTAAATCTTCCATCAATACCTTGAAAACAAAAAGAGGGATTAAAAACCCCTCTTCTTTCTTAAATTTCCTTGGCAAAGGTAGGCAAATTTTTCCAAAATGCAACATATCAGCATAAAGTCGCTTATATCTGATCAAACAAATGCTCATTTTGTCCAAAATATTTCACTAATTTCGAAGCTACATTTTAGCTATTACGAATAGGAACCTACCCACGACCTAGTACATGAATCGCATCTACCTGCTTATGTTTTTTACATGCACCATGCTTGCTTCTCTAGCAAACACGGCAGATCGATTCCCAACCCCACCGGATTCTCCCATTCGTTTGTTTTACATCCAACGTAGCTCAAATGCAAATACGGTCATTTACGATGCCAATTTAACAGGAAACAAATCCTTAAATCCTAAATCGCCAGTTCATACGTATTGGATTCGCTACGGAGATAATGGTCAAAAGGAAGAACTTTCTACCATCCAAAGAACCTTAGCCTACGGACTCTATACGGATCTAATCAAATCAGAAAGCAATGCCTATGAAGGTTATTTCCTGGCCTACCGAAAACGCAAATTCGTCGTTAAATTAGATCCGCGAGGCAACCCAATCGCATTATTCCCAATCAATGGAAAATTGCAAATCCTCAAACGCGTTTTTGTCAGTGTCGACGAAAGCCACATGATGCCTTCCGTAAACTACATCGAACTTTTTGGCAAAGACCAAATCACTGGAAAAGACGTTTACGAACGCTTTAAACCCTAAAAAAAATAGCTCCTTTCGGAGCTATTCTCATTTAAAAAGTCCCTAATAGACTTAACTGAACATTTCGAGGCTGTCCTGAATACCCATATATTTCGGTTGGCATTTGATTCAATACATTTTTCAATAATGCCTGTACACGCCAGCGCTTATTCAATGCATAAGTCGATTGCAACTCCGTCCATACATAGCCTGGCAAAATCACGCTCTGCGTTTGATAAGTCGCATCATCATAATAATAGTCGGTACGTTCACCCACATATTGGGCATATGCACTCGCCGACCACCTTTTAGACAATTGCTGATTTACTCGTAAAGAAAGCTGATGTTTAGGTCTACGTATCAAGGAAGAATAGGTTGAATCCTTTCCATTGATCACATTATGCATCTCGCCGTCCAAGTAGGTATAACCTAATTCCGTAGCGAATCCCTTCCATGCATAACGAGCCTCTAACTCGATTCCACTTGTTTTCTGCTTGGAAACATTGGCATAACGTCCATAAGGCTCAACAGCAATAGATTGAAACACAATTCCATCCTGAACATCTTGTTGGAACCCCACCAAACGCACATAAAGCGCCCCCAAATTCTGCTCAAAACCCGCTTCGAACGTTTTGCCTTGTTCCGCTTTCAAGTCTTTATTCCCATATGGAGAATACAGCTGATACAAAGATGGCGCTTTAAAACTGCTGTAATAATTCGCAAACAATTTACCCTTTGGCCAAACATATACATAAGGATTTACATGGTAGGTAAAATTATTACCATACAAGGAATGATTACTTAATCGGCCACCTAGCTCCAATCCCCAAACATCTTCCTGGTGCTTTTCAAACGTCACATAAGTCCCCAATAATTGAATATTCGCCAAAGAAGCTGCTAAAGCTGGTGAATCATAGCGTCCGTATGCACTGATCGAATAATCGCTTTGGGCCGTCGACTGATTCCGAAACTCGACTCCGGCCTCCGTTTGAATTCCAACAGGTAATTTCCATTTCACATAGCCTTCGGCTCCTTGATTCAAACCTACATAGGCTGATTCGCTGTAATTTGACCATGCATTCGCGGGAATGTCCGTCGAGTCATTTCTAAAATAGCGATGTGTAATATCTTGAAAAAGGCGAACAAATAAATCTCCTTGAACAAATTGCTGATGAAATTGGCCACGAAAGGCATGATTCGAAGCTTTTGCCGTATAATCTCGCTCATCCATGAAAGGGCCACCATCCAAACTCGCCTGATAAAATTCGCTTTGATAATACAAATCCCAGTCGGCATGTTTACCTATCGCACTCCCCAGATTCACCCGAATGTTTTGTTGGCCCATCCCATCTTTCTCCAACTGATTTGCCGCCGCAGAAAAGCCCTGGGTTTGAAAATTTTTCAAAGCAAGACCGAGTTTCAAACTTTTGATTGTTTTCTGAATTTGAAACGCCTCCGCATGCGTTCCTAAACCACCCGCTTGCAGGCTGAGAGATGAGCCTGATTTTCGGGTAATTAAATTAATCACACCGGCCATCGCATCTGAACCATACAGCGTAGATTGTCCGCCCTTCATGATTTCGATTCTTTCCAAACTCCCCAAATCAATTAAATTCCAATCCAACACCGAAGAGATGTGAGAAGGGTCGTTGGCCGGAAAGCCATCGATCAACAACAGGACATTGCCTGTATTTGAACCGCGGACATAAACTTCCTGATTACTCCCGGGTGCGCTGCGGGCACCTACAATAGAGATTCCAACGCGCTCTTGCAATAATTCGCCAAGATTTTTACCCAGACTTTGTTGGATTTGTTCTTGATTAATGATGGAAACTACTTTTCCTGTTTGGCTTAATTTAGCCGGATACTTGGAGGCTTTCACTTGAACTTCCGTTAATAAGGAATCCGGGCGAATAGCCGTTTTCGCCGCATACACAGTAGGTAGGCATGCGAATGAGAACGCTGTCAAAAGCGTCAATCGAATGTTGAACATGTTTTTTGCCCTCTCGGGCGATCAAATAAAATAGTAATCGAACGCTCAACCCCATCGCATCCTCCGTGATACAAGGTTAAGAATCATCTAAGGCAGGTCTCCTGACTCAATTCCGTTTCTTTTCTGCCTTCCCAGCCGAAGCCAGTGACCTGAAATGAAAAGCATTATGGAATTTCACAGTTGCGGGGACAGTTTTAGTATTACACTAAATTCCCTATTAAGTAACCTACGCAGAAACGCAGGCAACACCCTAAACTGTTGCAAAATAACGATAAACTGATAATAATACCTAACCATGCCGCAATGAATAAAAATTTAGCAATTTTTGTGAATGACAAATAACCCAAGGTTTTAACCTGTGGATTTACCCCAAACCTAATCACCACATGAACACACCCACACGCTGCACCTGGCCCGGAAATGACCCACTCTACATCGCCTACCACGACCAAGAATGGGGAAAACCCCTACATGATGACCAACAATTATTCGAACTCCTCGTATTAGAAGGATTCCAGTCGGGTCTTTCTTGGATCACCATCTTGAGAAAGCGCGAAAATTTCCGTGATGCATTCGCTCAGTTCAACCTAGCCATTTTAAGCCAATGGTCGGATGCGGAATTATCAAATTGTCTTCAAAACCCAGGAATCATAAGAAATCGGTTAAAAATCGAAGCTGTTCGGACGAATGCACGCGCTTTTATCCAAATTCAGGAAAAATTTGGTAGCTTTGACCGATTTATTTGGGATTATGTCCAACAGCAACCCATTACGAATCAGTTTACCGAGCACAAGGATTTACCCGCTCAAACAGACTTGTCTGTTCGCATCAGTAAAGATCTCAAGAAATTAGGTTTCAAGTTTGTGGGCCCTACCATTTGTTACTCTTTCATGCAAGCCGCAGGACTCGTAAACGACCATATAACAAGCTGTTACTGTTACAAGAAATAACCTATGAATACGCGGATCGTCATCATTCCGACTTACAATGAAATTGAAAACATTCAAGCCATCATCGAGAAGGTATTGAGCTTAGAGCCTGTTTTCGATCTTTTGATTGTGGATGATGGTTCCCCGGATGGTACGGCGGCATGTGTAAAAACACTCCAACAAGCACATCCAGATCGCATTCATTTACTCGAACGCAAAGGGAAATTAGGTCTAGGAACCGCTTACATCGCTGGTTTTAAATATGCCTTAGAAAAATCTTACGAATATATTTTCGAAATGGATGCCGACTTCTCGCACAATCCAGATGATTTAGTGCGATTATACGATGCTTGTGCAAATCAAGGCGCATTTATGTCGATTGGCTCACGATACATCAATGGGGTAAACGTGGTCAATTGGCCTATTGGACGTGTTTTAATGTCTTATTTTGCAGGATTTTATGTGCGTTTCATTACGGGAATGCAAGACGCCACAGCGGGATTCGTTTGTTACCGAAGAAAGGTTTTAGAGACCATTCCCTTAGATCAAATCAAGTTCATCGGATATGCTTTCCAAGTCGAGATGAAATTCACCACGTGGAAATACGGATTCAAAATGATTGAAGTACCTATCATCTTTACCGATCGCACAAAGGGCGAAAGCAAGATGTCGGCAAATATCTTCAAAGAGGCAATTTTTGGGGTGATTCAGCTAAAAGTCAACAGTCTATTCAAACGCTATCAGACAAACTAAATGGATTATAATTTCCTAAAATCATTGCACATTATTTTTGTTGTGAGCTGGTTCGCAGGATTATTCTATTTGCCACGCTTATTGGTTTACCATGTGGAAGCGCAAGATAAAGACGCGCAAGCCAAGGAAATTTTATCGAAGCAATTCGAGAAAATGGAAAAACTGCTATTCAACGCCATCATGATTCCTGCAATGTGGCTTACTTGGTTAACTGGCCTTTCCATGATCTACATAACCTGGTGGGATAATTTTCATGCGCATGGTTGGCTACACCTGAAATTAGCCTTTGTCGTTTGCATTACCATCTACCACTTTGTCTGCAGGCACCTCATTCGCAAATTCCGAGCTGCTGAATTCATTTTAAGAAGTGTTCAATTGCGTCTATTCAACGAAATTGCAACCATCCTATTAGTCGCGGTCGTATTCTTAGTCATTGCTAAAAATACCTTTGATATGGTATTGGGAATCGGGGGATTTATTGCCTTTGCCATCGTGATTATGGCGGCCGTGACGATCGTGAAGAAAATTCGATCTAACGCATAGAACGATCCATTTCACGCTTGATATCTTTTTCTTTGATATCATCTCGCTTATCAAACGTCTTCTTTCCTTTCGCTAATGCGATGTTCAATTTGGCATAACCTTTATCGGAAATAAAGAGTCTCGTAGGAATGATGGTCAACCCGACATTCTTCAACTCCTTCTGCAATTTTGTCAGTTCTCTTTTAGATAGTAATAGCTTGCGGTCACGCAAGGGATCATGATTGAAATGGGTGCCTTCGTCATACATGGAAATATGCATGTTGCGCACAAACAACTCATCTTGAAAGAATATGCAATAGGCATCAGTTAAATTCGCTTTGCCCTGACGAATGGATTTTATTTCAGTACCGGTCAAAACAAGTCCAGCCGTGAAGGTATCCAAGAATGCATATTCGAAGGATGCTCGACGGTTTTTAATCTCAACTTGCTTTTGGATTTTATCCTTTGCCATACTCAAATAAAAAAGCCACACAGCTACGAGGCTGCGTGGCTCCTTAAAAATTTAAAATCTATTTCTCAGCTTTCTTCGCTGCGTATTCTTTGTTCAAACCGTCAACCAACTTCTGTGTTACGTCAACAGATGGATCTGCGAACAAGATACCACCACCAATTTTAGAATAACCTAAAACGAATTCGTATTTGTTTTCCTTGTTCACCTTTGCGATATACTCACGAATGTTGTTGTATAACTCTTCGTTTTTCTTCGCTTGTTCTTGACCTAATTCAGCTTGCTTTTGTTGCGAATATTGTTGCAATTCAGAACCTTTTTTCTTCAAAGTCATATCAGCAGCTTGCAATTGTGCTTGTGTCATTGCAGCCGCACGTTGTTGGATTGCTTGAAGTTCAGCTTGTAATGCACGCTCTTTTTGACCTAAGTCTACTTGTAAACGATATCCTTTATTTTCAAACTCTTTTTGAGCGTCTTTGTAAAATTGGTAATTCGTCAACAATGAATCTGAATTAACGAACACAATGCGCTTGCCTTCAGCTGTTACGCCTGCTCCTGCAGAACCAGCACCTGTCGTAGGCTTGAAGAATGAATAAGCGACAGCAAGTGTTAAAACTGCTAACCAAACGTAAGAGATACTTGAATTTTTCACGAGTTTAATTTTAATTATAAATGGATTTAATGGTAAATATACAATCTCTGTCTTGATTGTCCTAAATTTTTACTAATTCTGTCTCAATCGAGCGCCAGCCATCGTCCAAAATCCCAAAAGGATTCCACCGATCAGCCCTGTTACCACATAAAGTAAGGCAACATTACCCTGCAGCGGCAATAGGGTAGCCATCCGAACCGGCAAGGCACTTGGATTCGAAAAATTCAACCACCAAGCGGAACCTCCCCAGAGCAAAAGACCTGAAATAAACCCGATGGAAAATGAATTTTTAACTGGAAATTTCAATAAATAGGCCAAAACGCCCGCCTGAATTCCCATCGCATACCAAGGTAAATATAGGCCTGCGAGTGCGCCCACAATGATTAATATGATGATCCGTATTGTATTACTTTGCATGATAATTAGTTTGATAATGTGATGGATTTACGAATGCGGCTTGATGATTGATTCGCTGATTCTAGGAATAAAAGTGGCCGAAGTTCCCCTTTAGCCCAAGTATCAATTAAATCATCGTAATGCACACTGCCTGGATTTCCCGATTGGCCCCCTGGATAAACACCATAAGCTTTCGGATTACCTGTTTTCGATAATTCAACGATGAAACGCCAAGAAGGACCCGTCTTTGTCGTTGCAGCATTCACAATGGAACCTCCCCCACCAATGGGAATATTTAAGCGACTTAGGGCATCCATGCCCGGAATTAAGTGGCGAACACCCGTTTGTTTGTGTTTGTACCAAGCCCATGCTGGCCCCATCGGACCATGGTGTTTCACCAAAGTATCTACAGTTGCCTGGAATGAGGCAGAAATAATCTGATCCATCGTCTCCTTCTGACCTTTAGTTTTGACATTATCCCACCAGCGTGCATTGGCCTCATGTTCAATTAAATGAATCATACGATCTATCGCAGGCCGATTCATCGGAACCTTTTCGTCGGCAGCAAATTCATCATCCCATAAAGCCGCTTGCAAATTGAGCACCCATGTTTCAAAAATTGTTGCGCCAATCGACTCCGGTGCATTCAGCAAATTCCAACCTTTTAATACCCCTAAAGCCTGATTATTCGATTTCACAGAACGCATCAACAAAGGCAATAATTTTCTTGCTCGAATGTTGAAGTTATCATTTTGCAATCCGCGCAAGGAGTCAATGGTCACTTTTTGCATCGCCGACAAGCGTTCATTGATGCGTCGGCCACGCTCAGATGGCGCATATTGCCAACCTAAATAATACGGATAGCTCGGATCTGTTGAGAATTGATTCGCGGAACTAACGAATCCTCGGGCTGGATTTTTGACATGTGGATTATGCGCCTGTGGAATAAATCCTTTCCAGTCGGCCGCCGCATCCGTCCCATCCATCAAATACTTTCCTTGCAATTTCGACTTCAACGGAAACTTTCCATTCACCCAAAGCGCAATGTCACCTTCGTTACTCGCAAAAACAAAGTTTTGAGCAGGAGCTGAAAAATAGCGCAATGCCTCCGCGTAATCCGTGTAATTTTTAGCACGATTCAAACGATAGAAAGTGGTTAGCTCTTGTGATTTCTCATGCGCGATCCAGCGTAAAGCGTGTCCCACGGGGATGTTGGTTTTAAACGCCTTCTCATGACTTAAATAAACCACAGGACCATGGTGGGTAAAAAACACAGTGTCGACAAAATCTTTTTTGCCTTTGATTTTAAAGGTTTCAATCCGCAACTTGGTTTTTTTCCACTGACCATCATGCCAATATTCCAATTTAGATGCGTCCTTAAATTTCACTTGATACCAGTCCAATACATCGGAACCAACGTTCGTCACGCCCCAAGCAATATTTTTATTGAAACCCGTAATCACGTTGGGCGTACCCGGCATCGTAGACCCATACACATTGACACCCGGCGCAACCAATTGCACTTGGTACCAAATAGAAGGCAGTGACAAGGTTAAATGGGGATCATTTGCCAAAATAGGCATCCCCGAAACCGTCTTATTTCCAGAAACTGCCCAGTTATTTGAGCCGATATTCGGATCCTTTTCAGGTGTTTGCATCGCACTTCCTAAGCCGATAAAATCTTTAGGAGCTGCTGGAATGGGAACAGGTTTAAAATCCACTGGTGTTCCAGAAGGAATAATTGGACTCTCTTCAAAGGGGTAATTTGGAAATAAATCTTCTGCCACTTCCCTACCGTATTGTCGGAGGATATTCGTCATTTTCAAATCATCCGTGCCTGAGGCTAAGACGAAAGACATATTTTTCAAAAACAAGGCACTTTTGATCGGTGTCCAAGGCTCTGGTTTGTAGTTTAATAATTTATATTCCAAAGGTAGTTCGCGCTCAGAAAGCGACGCGATGTATGCGTTAATCCCATCAGAATAAGCCTCCAAAGCTACCTTAGCTTGTGGATCTTGTTTCATTCCATCAAAGGATTGTTCAGCACCATAAACGGAGCCCATGCGACGCTGGAATTGATCCGAAGCCAAGCCTTTTTCGCCCACAATTTCGGAAATTCGACCACCAGCAAAATGTGTTTGAAACTCCATTTGCCACAAACGATCTTTGGCAGTCACATATCCTTGCGCTAAAAATAAATCGTGGTCATTTTCGGCAAAAATATGGGGGATTGCCATCTCGTCATAGACAATCTTTACGGGCTTCAACAAGCCAGGAATATTCAATTCTTCTTCGCTCATTTCCTCAGATCCTGCCATTTCAGCATTAATCCAAAATCCATGATAAGGGCTTAAAAGTTTACCAAATGGTGGAATTGTCCCCCAAGAATTGTCCCATCCAATCGTAACTAAAATAGCTAAAATCAGAGGAATAATAGATTTAATGAATTTCATTTGTTGATATAAATAGGAGAATAATAATTTTTCGAAGAATTTTTTCTATTTTAGAAAGACAATTTTACGCAATAGTTATACAATCAACAAATAAATTATCTTTAAATAAAATTCGTTAAATCAACATCCATGAGAAGAAGATCATTTTTACAAACGGCAGGTTTACTCGGTGTTGTAGGTACAACTAAGGTTCAAAATCCTGAGCCTGTCATTATTGCCACATGGAAAAATGAAGCGGGGACGAAAGCAGGATATGATAAAATATTACAAACAGGCAAAGCACTTGACGGCGTAGAAGCTGGGGCTTGGGTCCCTGAAGCTGACCCCAATGAAACGACCGTAGGTTATGGGGGTTATCCCGATCGCGACGGACATGTAACCTTGGATGCATGCATCATGGATCATTTGGGCAATGCGGGTTCGGTGACCTTTTTGGAAGGCATCATGCACCCCATTTCGGTTGCGCGGGCGGTTATGGAAAAAACACCACACGTCATGCTTTCCGGCGAAGGGGCCTTACAATTTGCTCTTTCACAAGGATTCAAAAAACAAGATTTATTAACCGAAAAATCCCGCAAAGCCTGGGAGGAATGGAAAAAAGTGGCCAAATATGAGCCCAAAGTGAATATTGAACGCCACGATACAATTGGCCTACTAGCTTTAGGAAAAGCCGGGGAGATCGCTGGGGCATGCTCAACAAGCGGGATGGCATTTAAAATGCACGGTCGGGTGGGTGATTCGCCCATCATTGGTGGCGCTGTGTTTTGCGACGATGAAGTGGGTGGTGCATGCGCGACAGGATTGGGCGAATTTGTCATGAAGACACTTGGTTCTTTTTTGATTGTTGAATTTATGCGCCAAGGTATGACACCGCAGCAGGCATGTGAGGCCGCGATTATGCGGATTGTGAAACGCTATAAATACCAAGAATTCCAAGTAGGATATTTGGCGATCAACAAAAAAGGGGATGTAGGCGCCTATGCCATCCAAAAAGGATTTAATTATACGATTACCAAAAACGGCATGACCCAAGTCATTGAAAGTGACTCATACATTTAGCTTATGGAGAAGAAAGTAGCCGAAAAGAAGAAGTTTTTAGTTGAAGTTGCTTGGGAAACTTGCAACCAAGTGGGTGGAATTTATACCGTGATTCGGACCAAGGTCCCTTCCATGGTGGAGAAATGGGGGGATGATTACTTGTTATTAGGTCCCTATTTCCCACAAACGGCTGCGGCTGAATTTGAGGCCCTGCATGTGACCGATGAAACACCCGTCGGGCGTGCCATTTTATCCATGCGGGCCCTGGGTTTGCAGGTACATTATGGAAACTGGTTGATTACAGGTAAACCCAAAATCGTCCTTTTCGATATTGCCTCGATGTATGATCAGGTGGATATCATCAAAGGAAAAATCTGGGAGAACCATAAAATTTCCACTTTGGGAGTTGAAGAATTAGTCAACCAAACCATCGCACTCGGCGAACTCATTCGTATTTTTCTGACCCAATTTGCCGCAGAAAACAAATCCAAAAAAGACATCGTTGTGCATTTCCATGAGTGGATGGCCTCGACCTGCCTGCCGGATTTAAAGAAGGATAAGGTGAAAATCTCAACGGTATTTACCACGCATGCGACGATGTTGGGCCGCTACCTCGCAGGGAATGTGCCTAATTTTTACGATGTTTTAGACAAATTTGATTGGCACAAAGAAGCCGTGCATTATGGCATTGAGGCGCAAGCTTCTTTCGAGCGGGCAGCGGCACAAAAAGCCGATGTTTTAACAACCGTATCTGACATTACTGCGAAAGAATGTGTCGCATTTTTAGGTCGGATTCCGGAATTAATTCTTCCAAATGGATTAAATATCCAACGATTTGCAGCGATGCACGAACATCAAAATCTACACTCGCTCTACAAAAAGCGAATTTCAGATTTTGTTATGGGACATTTCTTCCAGAATCAAGCTTTTGATTTAGACCAAACGCTTTACTTATTTACTTCGGGCCGTTTTGAATACTCCAACAAAGGCTATGACATCACGCTTGATGCCCTGGAAATATTGAACAGAAAAATGAAGGAAGCAGGATCGAAAAAAACGGTCATTATGTTCTTCATTACGAAGCAGCCTTACCATTCCATTGATCCGGAAGTCTTGCATTCCCGTGCGGTCTTGGATGAGATTCGCGAGAATTGTCAAGCGATTCAAAAGGAAGTTGGCGATAAATTATTCGAAGCTGCTGCCTCATCGAACGATTTACAATTGCCGGATTTAAATCAATTCGTGGATGAATATTGGCGCCTTCGGCTTCGTCGGACAGTACAAACTTGGAAAACAAATGCCCGACCGAAAGTCGTTACGCACTTATTAAAACAAGAGGATGACATCATTCGCAATTTGCATCGGACGCAATTACTCAATAACCCTGATGATAAAGTGAAGGTGGTTTATCACCCCGATTTTATTGTTTCGACGAATCCTTTATTCGGCTTGGATTATGGCCAATTCGTTCGTGGTTGTCATTTAGGTGTCTTCCCTTCGTACTATGAACCTTGGGGGTATACGCCATTAGAATGTATGGCGCGCGGGGTACCTACGGTTACTTCAGATCTATCGGGTTTTGGTGATTACATGATGCAAATTATGCGCGACTATGAGCAATGGGGCGTGAGTGTCGTGAATCGTAAAACACAGAACTACAAAGAATCTGCAGAGCAATTAGCCAATATGCTTTTCAAGTTCACCCAGCAAACCCAACGTGATCGCATCACGCAACGAAACCGTGTGGAGAGTATAGCGGATACATTTGACTGGTCAAATTTGCGGGGATATTACGACACAGCACATGAATTAGCCGTGTTAAAAAAGCGGAAATAGATTATCAGTTTTAGCTCCTCGAATGAGCCCAGAACTCCTTACCTTTGGCAATCCTCCAAGGTTTGCCAAAGGTAGTTAGGAGATGTGTTTCAAAGCCTCCCTTTTCGACAAAGGCATCAAAGCATTTTCTGCTACAAATTCCCTTACCCAATCCGCATCCGTACGGGCATATTGTCGCAAGGCCCAGCCAATCGCTTTCTGTATAAAAAATTCTTTAGAGCTATTCAAAGATAAAATCACCTGACTCAACAGCTTCAAATCCGTTTGGCTTTTATAATTCAATTGAAATAGAATACATAGACGCTGATGCCAGAAAATAGGCGATTGCATCCAACGAGCCAGCCAAATATCTCGTTGATCTGGAAACTTAATGAAGTATTCACTTAAGACTTTGGGGGCTAAAACATCCACAACATCCCACCACGTTTTCGCATCCACCCAGCGATCGATTAACTCCGGAACACGCGCATCCCAAGATTTCTTCGCCATCAACAAATATTCCATGGCGGCATATTGAAATTCACGCTCAGGCAAAGCAAACAACTCCGAACAAACTTCAAACCAATCTTCCGCTTGCCCACATTGTTTATAAATATCCTTGAATACAAGCGCGCGCTCAGGCTTTTTAATCCCGATAAATGGATATTGATCCCGCATATACCAGCGCATCCAATGCGCATTTTCAGGATTTTCTAAGGCATAAAATGCCTCTTTGATAGCAGATACAAAACCCATTAATTACTGAAATATAATTCTCCCTCAATCCCACTCGGCGTAACTGCCCAAGTTGATGCATCAAAAGGTCTGTATTGAATATCCACAAAATTGATCTCATAGAAATTCTTCCAATTGAATTTCTCCCGATCCAACTTCCGAACGCGGTTTGCCGAGACATTCATCACTTCTAGTTCGATGTGATTTTTTACTTGTAATAGACCTTCAGGAATACTGATTTGATAAGGTAATGACCAAACAAGCCCTAGTTCTTTTCCATTGATTTTCACACGAACCCAATCCCGGATTTTATCAAAATGCAAGACCTTCGCTTGTGGTATTTGCTCGGCCGACAAATCAAAATCAAAGGCATAAGTGCCTTTGCCCCAATAATCATGCGTGGAGGAATCTTGAGTCCAAAATTGTAAGGATTCCATGGATTGCGCCGGCAAAACCTGTTGGGGAAAATTCAATTGGATTTTTGCGGTAGGAACCAAAGGCGTAAAAACCTTTGACTCAGCTTCCGTAGGAATCGCTTTCTTTGTCGCAGGAATTGATCGAACCAATAAACTCTGACCAGGTGCTAGTTGCAAATAGAATTGCTTATCCTTGCTCAAGTTCGGTTTCCATATCTCGCCAGTCAACGGATCTTCCAGCTCAACACCGCCAGAAATTTTGGCAAATTGCACCATACCATCGGAAAACTTATTCGAAAGATTCGCGACAAAATACTGCGCGCCCGTTCCCGTTTTCTTACGAATAAAGGAAATGCCTTGATCGGCAATACTTTCTCTAGTAACCCGGTAACGCTCAAGAATATTGATTGGATCCGAAACCCAATGCATCAATAATGTTTCCTTAGCTACGGCCCAACGAGCTTTCTCATCTGCAGTCAAACCAAACGAATTAACTTGTAAAGGCAAATGTTCCAAAAAATAAACAGGTAAGCCTTGTTTCACCCACTTGGCCCATAATTCCATCGTTTCAAGAGAAACATAATGCGCCGCAGGAATTAACAAAACCTTGTATTCTAAACCGGATTTCGTTTTCCAGGTATGTTTGGGCGTCAACTGCAATCCCGCCATTAATTGATCTGAAATATAATCTACCTGATAGCCTTTGTCCTGCATGTGCTCCGACCAGCGACCGAAAGAGGTATTCTTCATCCAATCACGGCTGTTGGCATGCAAATCCAAGGCATGCATTTTCCCTGTGCCATTTCGTTCATGCCAAATATCCTCCATCGGGAAATACATGAGTACATCTGAATCCGTCTGATGCGCTTGCAACATTTTTTGACAGGTTTCAATGTAGTGATTCAACGAAGGCAAAGCCTCCCAAAAATGACTCTGCGGATTAAAATTAGTACTCGCATAAAACAACCAACCCGGCCAAGCGACTTCTGGTGGCGAATAGGTTGCTCCATGGTAAAATAAGTGATTCACACCGCCGATGAATACTTGATCCACCACGGGTTTTACCTGAGCTAGTGAAACTTTAAAGTGATTCCCAAGCCAAGTAGTTGTCTCGGATGATACCAATTTCTTGCCGGTCAAATTCGCCGCAGAAGAGGCTAATTTTAAATTTCGAACATCGGGAATTCCAAACCGAATAGTGTCATAATCCGGATCCACTTGATAACCCGGTATATCAAACGATTTACTGCCAAAGAATTCCGTTTCAGGAATATCCACAGCCGCATATAAATCCAATAAATTTCCAGGCGAGCCATGTGCCTGATCCCGACTCACAAAGCCCATTTGTTTGATCCAACCTGCGAAAGGTTGGGTAAATTCGGTCAACAACAAAGAAGATAAAGTCCGATGGTAATCCGCCCAAATAGCATTTTCATCCTCCGATTCTGCTTTAGGTTTGGCCAAGACATCCAGATGTTTCCGCAAATCGTAGTGATTCATTTGCTCAAAAGCCTCAAACAATTTTGGGGTATAATTTGCCCCATACACTTCATAAGAATCATTATACAAAGCACGCAAAGGAGCATGAGCTTGTTTAAGCAAAGGCACAAATTCCCCACGATAATGTTCAAAAGCACTTTTGGAAAAATGGTCCATGACCAATCCCTCTCCCCCAGGTGCAGCCCGTTTAACTTGTTGGCCCGTCCCCTTCTGCACCAAGACATAAATCGTTGCACCCTTAGGCCCAGCGGTATATTGGCTAATATGCGCACTGATTAATTCTTGCTCAAAATTTCCATCCACGAACACTGAGGCCGCTTGTACGTCGGCAGCAGACAATTTATAGCTTTGATTTGCAGCTATCTGAACCATTTCAATTTGGTAGCGTTTCGCGGCATCGGAGGCATTGATCGTAGGTCCACCAAGCGGCCAACCAGTTCCTAAAGTCATGTCGATCCCTAGGTGTAAGCGCTTTGCTTCTTTAAGTACGAAAGCAAATTTCTGTTTCCAAGCTGGGCCTAAGAAAGATAAAAATGCCGACTCATAGCCTTTGGCGCCATAAATAGGAATGATGTGAAGACCACCAAAACCCGCTTTGGCGAAAGACTCTAAATTATGTGTAATTCCTTTCTCACTAACTGCGCTACCTGGCCACCACCAGTAAGCCCAAGGCTTAGAAGTAGAAAAAGCAGCAGGATCAGATGCTCCCGCTGCTTTTGTTAAAATCAATAAACATATAATTAGGTATGCGAATTTTCTCATAACCCGAATGTCGTTTTTTTAGACAAAACGACCTAACAAATTCTCTAAATATTCTTGTTTACCAGAGATCATGGCAGGCTCGCCAATCTCAACAGCAATTTGATATAAATCTTCTAATTTAAGCTTCCCAGCCTCAAAATCAGCGCCTTTACCCGAGTTGAAGCTTGCGTAACGAGCCGCCTTCAAGCGATCCATTTCACCATGTTTCGCTAATTTATCCGCGATGATCAAAGAGCGAGCGATTGTATCCATTCCACCAATGTGCGCATAGAATAAATCGGCAGCATCCGTTGAATTACGACGACGTTTCGCATCAAAATTGATACCGCCACCGGCTAATCCGCCTTGCTTCAAGATGATTGACATTGCTTCTGCCCACTCGTAAATATCCGTTGGGAACTGATCCGTATCCCATCCGTTTTGATAATCTCCTTTATTTGCGTCAATCGAAGCTAACATCCCCGCATCCGAAGCCACTTGGCATTCATGAGCAAATGTATGACCCGCCAAAGTCGCGTGGTTCACTTCTAGGTTTAATCCAAATTCAGATAACAAATCAAATTCGCGCAAGAAACCGATAACGGTTGCCGCATCGTAATCATATTGATGTTTGGTAGGCTCACAAGGCTTAGGCTCAATGAAGAATTTTCCTTTGAAACCATTGCGACGTGCATATTCGACGCAAGTATGTAACATGCGTGCAAAATGTTCCCGCTCACGCTTCATGTCCGTATTTAACAAAGACATATAACCTTCACGACCTCCCCAGAACACATAACCATCACCGCCTAATTTGATTGTTGCATCAATGGCTCCTTTTAATTGAGCGCCTGCATGCGCGACAACTTCGAAGTTCGGATTTGTAGACGCACCGTTCATGTAACGCTCATTGGAGAACAAATTCGCCGTTCCCCACAATAATTTCACGCCACTTTCTGCTTGTTTCTTCTCAAAAATATCAGAAATGAATTTCACACGATCCGTGAATTCTTTCGGATCATTATGCCCTTCAATCGCATCCACATCGTGAAAACAATAAAATGGCGCACCAATTTTCGTGATGAATTCGAATGCAGCATCTGCTTTATCAGCGGCACGTTGGCGCGCATCCGAAGCTACATCCCAAGGATAATGATGCGTACCTGGACCAAAAGGATCTGAACCATCGCCGCAAAACGAATGCCAATAGGCAATCGCAAAACGTAAATGTTCTTTCATGGATTTTCCAGCAATGATTCGGTTCTCATCGTAGAACCGAAATGCTAATGGGTTATCCGATTCTGGGCCTTCAAATTTGATTTGATCGATGCCTTTGAAATATTCTTTTTGTCCAATTAATACGCTCATGTGATTCGCTAAAAAGTATTGTAATTTGCTTGATAAGGCTCAAAACTACGAATTCTCTGCATGATTCCAAACGCTTTGAAATATTTTTTTAGCATAGTATAGCACAGCTAAGTATATATATAATGATATGATTCTAAATTGTTTTTTCTATTTTTGGAAAACACTACTTCATTTATGTATAAACTTATCAAACTTAGTTTGTTGATAATCATCGCATTACCAACATTCGCTCAAACGGCATTCAATGCCAACGGTCGTTTCGAACAATTGGAATCGACTTTACCTACACCCAATTCGTATCGTACTGCGAGTGGTTCACCCGGAAAAGATTATTGGCAGCAACGCGCCGATTACGATATCAAGGTGGAATTAGATGATATCAACCGCAAAATCACGGGAACGGAGACGATTACCTATTTCAATAATTCTCCGGACGAGTTACCCTATTTGTGGATTCAATTAGACCAAAACTTATTCGAGAAGAACGCAGCCCGCAAAACAGCGGCAACGGGTGAGATCAAGAATGGAATCAGCGCAGCTACTTTCAAAGAATTGACAGATCCGAAGGAATATGGTTATAAAATTACTGCGGTTAAAGACATCAAAGGAAATCCTTTGCGTCACACGATCAACCAAACGATGATGCGCATCGATTTGCCTACACCGGTAAAATCAGGTGGATCGGTAAGCTTCAACATCGATTGGAATTATTTGATTACGGAATATTATGGTCGTTCAGGCTATGAGTTTTTTGCCAAAGATGGTAACGCAAATTATTTCATCGCGCATTGGTTCCCACGCATGGCAGTGTACAATGACGTGTATGGCTGGCAGCACAAGCAATTCATGGGTCAAGGAGAATTCACCTTGAACTTTGGTAACTATAAAGTAGCGATTACGGCACCAAACGATATCGTTGTAGGTGCAGGAGGTGAATTATTAAACCCGAATCAGGTGATGTCGGCAACGCAATTAAAGCGTTGGGAAAAGGCCAAAACAGCCACACGTCCTGTGGAGATTGTGACACAAGCAGAAGCTGAAGCGGCAGAAAAAGGCAAGCCGATAGGCAAAAAGACTTGGATTTTTAAGGCCGACAATGTCCGCGATTTTGCATTCACGGCATCACGTAAATTCATTTGGGATGCATTACAAGTAGAAGTTGAAGGAAAGAAAGTATGGGCGATGTCTTATTACTCGAAAGAGGGAAATCCACTTTGGGGAAAATATTCAACGATGGTGGTAGCGCATACATTACGTTCTTATTCAAAAAGAACAGTTGCCTATCCTTATCCGGTAGCGATTTCATGTCATGCGACCTTAGGTGGCGGAATGGAATATCCGATGATTTCTTTTAATGGCGGTCGGCCAGAGGCGGATGGAACCTACACAGAAAACGTGAAAAACGGCATGATCGGAGTGATTATTCACGAGGTGGGACATAACTTCTTCCCGATGATCATCAACTCGGATGAGCGTCAATGGTCTTGGATGGATGAGGGTTTGAATACTTTTTGCCAATATTTAGCAGAGCAAGAATGGGATCGTAATTTCCCAGCACGCCGTGGAGAACCCCAAAACATTGTGCCTTACATGCGTTTGGATTCCAAGAATCAAGTACCCATTATGGCAAACTCGGAGAACATTATGGACTTCGGGAATAATGCCTATGCAAAACCGGCAACGGCTTTGAATATCTTGCGCGAAACGGTGATGGGACGTGAATTATTTGATTATGCGTTCAAAGAATATGCGCGTCGTTGGGCATTTAAACAACCGTATCCGGCCGACTTCTTCCGGACTTTGGAAGATGCATCGGGTGTGGATTTAGATTGGTTCTGGCGTGGATGGTTCTACGGTACTGAGCCGGTGAATCAATCGATTGAAACGGTAGAATGGTTTGGTGTAGACAACATGGATCCAGTTGCTAAAAAGGCGACAGAGCGCGCAACGGCTGATTCAAAGCGTCAAACGATGTCTAATATTCGCAACAAGACAGACATCAAATCTACTGTTGTGGAGGAAAATCCAGATTTAACAGATTTCTACAATACGTATGATCGCTTTGCAACAACAGATGCAGAGAAGAAAAAATACCAAGAATATTTAAGCGGCTTGTCGGAAGACGAACGCAAATTAGTCGCGGAAGGAAAAAACTTCTATGTGGTTAATTTCAAGAATAAAGGAGGATTACCAATGCCTGTGATTGTGAAATTGAGCTATGAAGATGGGACGGATGAAGTATTGCGTTTCCCAGCGGAAGTTTGGCGATTGAATGATGTGCAGGCGAAGAAAATCATCCCTACTTCGAAGAAGGTGGTTAAATGGACGCTTGATCCATTCTATGAAATTGCCGACATCGATACGGATGACAATTCGTATCCACGTGAGCCAGCTCAGCCGACGCGTGTTCAGCTTTTCAAAGCACAGCCAAGAACCTACAGTGGAGGTCAAAATCCAATGCAGGAGGCTCAAAACGCGAAAAAATCAGGAGCTGTAACAGGTTCTAAAAACTAGCGAGGGGCTAAACGCTGACGGTTCTTTTATCTCCGTCAGCGTTAGTCAAAATTCCTCGAAAATCGAATAAGAAAAACTGATAATCCTTATCAGTAACCTGATAAATAAAGCCCGATTAGCGATCTAATCGGGCTTTTTGCTTCTTATTCTGCCTCCACAGAATCCAACAAACTTAAATCTAATTTTGTATTCGATTTTCCTCTAAAGTACATCGGGGCAAATCGGTAACCAAAAAAGAGGTCATTTAAAGCATAGGAATTACGTGCCATGACCGTCGACGAATACACCTCATCGAAACCGATTAACAATGCACTAACCTCAGGTTGAAGATTTTGTATATCTTCCTGAGATAATCCCCAGAAAGGACTTTTTTCATTGATCGGATGCACAATTGTCCAGTTCAAGACCAAGCTATCTACGTGCGAACGTTCTAAATCTAAATTATAAAACTGATAATTTCCTTCCGGACTAAACAAACGGGCGCTTACCTTGATTTCAACATTGGTCAAAATATGATCATCTTTATAGCCCACCAGTCGGAACATCAAGGCCTTCCCACCCTGGTAATTTGTCAACAACATTTTCTCCGAAAAACGAACAAAGGAGCGTGGTCGAGAAAAGCGACCATAGAGTAAACCGGCTGCAATGGCGAAAGACAAAAAGCCAATTAACGATTCAATCGCGGCAATCCAGTTGGTCAATTCTCCCACGGGATTCACGCGTCCATATCCAACCGTCGTAAAGGTCTGCGTACTAAAAAAGAACAATTCCTTTACCCGCGAAAAACTATGTTCACTATCAACCCCTTCCAAACCCGATGGACCGGCAAGCCAGTACAAGAGCGTGAAAAAGCAATTCATCACAAAATAGGCATTAAAAATAACCAAAATGAAACGCCAGCGAGGCATCGTCAGCATGCTATGGTAGCTACTCACCCGCGTAAAAAATGGAATACCTAGGCGCTGAATATTAAAGGTTCCATCACGGTTGACCATTCGACCACCCATTTGGGAGGCCTTATCCCCAAATCCCGTATCTTGATTGTTTTGACTCATTTATATGACTAATAATTTCACAGATGCAATCAATAAAACCAAAGCTAATATCCAACGAACCGCCTGATTCGAGGCGATTTGAGCGCCCCAACGAGCACCTAGCATACCGCCAAATAAAGCAATAATGATCCAATATACAAGCGATTCATCCAGCGGAATCCAGTGTTTTATTCCTAATAATCCTGCAACGGAGTTCACAAAAATAAATAAGGAAGAAACAGCAGCCGCTTCCTTTAAACTCGACCATCGCATCAACAATAGCACAGGACTTAAAATAATTCCACCACCAATACCAATCATCCCAGATAACAATCCAATCCCTGCGCCAAATGCCAGTGCGATGGGAATCGACAAAGAACGATTTGTTACATCCTTAAAATTGGCCATCATTCGAATAATCGCGATCAAAAGACAAGCGCCTAAAATTCGTTTATAATTCGCATCGCTTAGCACAAACTGTGCCCCTAAATAGGACATCGGTATGGACGTCAGCGCAAACGGCCAAAATAATTCAAATCGGAAATAACCTTTTTTATAAAACTGATAAAAGGCGAGCAGTGAAACGCCTAAGTTCAAGATCAATGCCGTTTGCTTCATCACGGCTGGCGCCACAGCAAAAATGGCTAGCACTGCCAAATATCCGGACGCCCCTCCGTGCCCCACCGAGGCATACAAAAAGGCCATCACTCCCAATAATCCCAATAATATCCAAAAGTCCATTATACGCGTAAATAAATCAATAGTTTCTCCCAATCAGGTACACGAATCCGTTCGGATTTTAATCGCGCTACCGGAACTTGCTTAATTTTTTCAAACAATCGAATGTAATATTCATAGGCCAACAAAACCCCCTTCTTTGCCTTTGCAGGCAAATTCTCTATCCCGCGTAAGCCCGCATCAAAATCCGCTTGAATGTCGGCTTCAATTTCCTTTTTCTGTAAATCCGTGAATTGATCATAATCAATACCCGGAAAATATACCCGACCTCGATCTTCAAAATCCGACTTAATATCGCGTAGAAAGTTAATCTTTTGGAAAGCAGAACCTAAGGCACATGCATCGGATTTCAATCTTTCATACTCAGCTAAATCACCCGCACAAAAAACCCTCAAGCACATTAATCCTACGACTTCCGCCGAGCCATAAATGTATTGTTTATACAACGCTGCATCATATTCCCGATCCGATAAATCCATCTCCATCGAATACAAAAAGGCATCGATCAAGTCGCGCTCCATATGATAGGTATTCACTGCCCACTGAAACGAGTGCAGTATAGGATTTAGACTAATCTGCTCCTCAATCGCTTGATAGGTATCTTCTCGAAAGCGCGTTAACAGCGAAGCCTGATCTTGCCCGTAAAAGGTATCCACAATCTCATCTGCCAAACGTACAAATCCATAAATCGCATAAATCGCCTCATGATACTCCTTGTCCAACGTTCGAATTCCCGACGAAAACGAAGTGGAATAGGCCTGCGTCAATCGCTTACTCGCATCTAATGAAACCTGTAAATATAAATCCATGCTGCGTTTAGTTCAATAATTTATCTACTTCCTTCGCGACCACAATACCCGAAATCAAAGATGGTGGAACACCTGGGCCCGGCACTGTCAATTGGCCCGTATAAAACATATTTTTCAAATGCTTATTTTTCAAACTTGGCTTTAAAATAGCCGTCTGCATTAAAGTATTCGCAAGTCCATAGGCATTCCCCTTAAATGCATGGTAATCACCCATAAAATCTTGGTGTGCATAAGAACGTTTATAAACAATTGAATCCCGAATCGATACACCACAATATTGCTCCAAACGATCCATCAATTGATCAAAATACTGTTCTCGAACTTCCTCGGTATCTACCAAATTAGGGGCAACGGGAATCAACAAAAATAAATTTTCACAACCTTCAGGTGCAATAGAAGGATCCGTCACAGATGGCGCAGACGCATAAAACAAGGGATCAGATGGCCACATCGGATCCGTGTAAATTTCATGGGAATGAACCGAGAAATCGCGATCAAAAAACAAATTATGATGCTTTAAGCGAGGCAAACGCTTATTAATACCTAAATAAAACAACAGCGATGAGGGTGCCATGACACGCTTATCCCAATAGGCCTCGTCATAATTGCGATGGGCATCGCCCAACAAAGTCTCGACATGGTGATAATCGGCACTTGCGACAACAGCATCAGCAGTTAGAATTCCTCCAGCAACCTTTACCCCCTTCACCTGACCAGCCTCGATCGCAAATCCTGTTACTTCTGAGTTATATTGAATGTTAACACCCTTGGAAATGGCTAAATCTACCATTCCTTGGACAATTTTATGCATCCCTCCCATGGGATACCAAGTACCCAATTTGATTTCCGCATAATTCATTAAGCTATACATCGCCGGCGTATTTTGCGAAATGGCCCCCAAAAATAAAATGGGAAATTCCATCAATTTCAACAAGGTCTCCGACTTGAAAAATTTGCGTACATGCGAATAAAAGGAAGAAAACACATCCATCCGCAGGGCATCCACGAGAATGCGCAAACTTAAAAATTCCGTTATTTTCACGGAAGGCTTCCAGACAAATTCCTGAATACCCACCTTATACTTATAGGCCGCTTGATCCAAAAACCGATCCAAAGCGTTTGCCGCACCCGGCTCTATCGATTCGAATAATTCGCGCAATGCACCATAATCCGCTGGCATATCGACCACCTCTTTATCAGAAAGTATCACACTATATGAGGGATCTAAGCGCTTTAGCGTGTAATAATCGGCAGTTTTCTTACCAAAACGAGCAAAATAATTGTCGAAAATATCAGGCATCCAATACCAACTTGGTCCCATGTCGAAGGTAAAACCCTTTTCCTGAAACACCCGCGCACGACCTCCTGCCTGTTCATTCTTCTCTACGATTGTTACCTCGTAACCTTTGTCGGCAAGCTCCGTTGCCGTAGACAAGCCCGAGAATCCCGCACCTATTACAATGACTTTTTTATTCTTCATGCTAAACAAATATACTAAAAACTGATAAGCTTTTGGCAAAAGAAAAAGTCAGATAAAATCTGACTTTTTGCTCCATCTTCTGTTAACCAAAAAACTAATTATTACAATATGAATTCACTTAGGCATACATGCTTAAATGACTTTTTAAAGTCTTTCGAGCAATGTGGATCCGATTTTTTACCGTACCGATTGGCAAATTCAACTCTTCCGCAATCTCATGGTATTTAAACCCTTCGAAATACATCAAAAAAGGAACTCGGTACATTTCTTCCGTATGACGTAAGGCTAAGGAAATATCATCGTTCATAAAAGAGCGTTCCGCACCATTTAATTGGATGGAATCTGATGAGTTGATGTAGTGTAAATTATCTGTTGTGTCGATGAACGTATTCCGGCGAACCATGCGCTGGTATTGCGTAATGAATGTGTTCTTCATGATCGTAAACAACCAGGCTTTCAAATTCGTCCCGTCTGAATATTTCTCACGATTTGTAAAGGCTTTTACAAGGGTGTCCTGAACTAAATCGTTGGCGTCATCCCCATCACGCGTTAAGCGCAATGCAAAGGGCTTCAAAAATTTAGAAAAAGTACCTACTTGATATGAAAACTCTAAAGCTGTCATGTTTTTTTGCTTTTTGTGTTTAACAAATTTACCAAAAGATTAAACAAAACAAATAATTGTTTAACATTTTTCAAAATAAATTAAACAAAATTTCATCGACATGCCTTTGCCGTTCGTCGGCCATTTCGTTGCATTAGTCAACCCGCCAATAGATTTATCTTTATTTGGAGCTATATTTAACCTTTTGAACACAATTGATGCTTCGTAAAATATTCTTCTTTTTTGCACTTATGACTTTGTCGCTCCCTATGTGGGCACAAAGTAATTGTTCATGCACATTAGAAGGAAGCGTTACATCAAAAGAGAATAAAGAGACAATCCCGGGTGCTACTGTTTACATCAAAGGCACCAATAAATTTGCTCAATCAGACAGCAATGGCTTTTTCCGAATCACAGCCCTCTGCCCAGGCAATTATATCCTCATCTGCCAAATGAGCAGTTTCGATCCCGTAGAAATACCCATTTCTATTCAAGATGAAGTACGTCACCAAGAGAATTTCCGATTAGAAAGCCATGATGAACACTTGCAAGAAGTTGTTGTCAGCGGAAAAAAAATAGAAACTAGTGCTCAATTACGAGGAAATCTCAGCAAAGAAGAACGCGCTGAACGAGATGGGCTCAGCTTGGGCGAAATGATGCGTGGTATCAGCGGTGTTCAAAGTTTGCAAACAGGTAGCACCATCTCAAAACCGGTTATCCACGGCATGCACTCTTCCCGCGTCATTATCTTAAATCAAGGAGTAAGACAAGAAGGCCAACAATGGGGAAGTGAACATGCTCCGGAGATTGATCCATTCGTATCCAAAAACATCCAAGTAATCAAAGGTCCAGGGGGCTTGCGCTATGGTGGAGATGCGATCGGAGGAATTGTCATGATGGAACCTGACGCCCTGCCAGATACTGCAGGAATCAAAGGGGAAATTCAATCCATATACTTTACGAATGGCAGACAAGGTGTTATTTCGGGCACTTTACAAGGGGGAATCACAAATAACAAGGGCTGGGGATGGCGCATTCAGGGTACCTTGAAAGATGGAGGTAATATTCAAACAGCTAATTACTACCTCGCAAATACAGGCGTACAGGAGCAGAATTTTTCCGCAGCTTTAGGTTACAAGAAGAACAGGTGGTCGAGCGATCTTTTTTTCAGCCATTTCCATTCTGTAATCGGCATCTATCTAGGTTCACACATCGGCAATGTGAATGATTTGGAGAACTCCATTGCACGCACTCGACCATTTCAGGCATTTACTCCCTTACAATTTAGTCGGGAGATTGACCGCCCCAACCAAGATGTCACGCATAGTTTGGGAAAATTCAAGACCCAATACCAACTGACAAACGGTCGAGCTATTCGATCGACATTGGCATTACAAAACGATGAAAGACTAGAATTGGATGTATTACGAGCAGGGAAAAATATCAATAACCTACAATTCCTATTGCGGACTTTCAATGGTGAAATATTGCTCGATGAATCGAATGCTAACCAATTATGGAAGGGTCAATTTGGGGTAAACTTTCAGCTCCAAGGAAATATCACTTCCGGAAAAGATGTAGCCAACCCGACTCTAACGACAAGCCTATTGCCTAATTACTTTCAAAATACGTTTGGTCTATTCGCTATCGAACGATTGGTAAAAGAAAAATACGAACTGGAATTAGGCCTCCGCGTCGATGAAAAAACGATCGATGTGCACCGACCTAAATCGAATTATTCGAATATCATTTATCGCAATGCCAACCACTACTTGGGACTCTCAGGAAGTCTAGGCCTAAAATATCATTGGACCGAGAAATTAGAAAATCACCTGATCCTTGCACGAGCATTCCGGGCGCCTGGTGTCAATGAACTCTTTTCATATGGTGTTCACCACGGAGCGGCGGCATTTGAAATTGGCGACCCAGGACTAAAGGGTGAAACCGCCTACAACCTGAGCTTAAATACTATTTTTGCGCCTAAAAATCTTCAAATTGAGCTTGGCCTATACAACAATTACATTCAAAACTTCATTTACCTGAGACCCTTAGTTAACAATGGAGAAGCCGTCTATTTCACCACCGTGCGCGGTGCATTTCCAGGTTTCGCCTATGAACAGATAAACGCCATTTTTCAAGGAGTTGACGCACAAGTGAATTACCAAATCAGCCCTAAATTGTCATTCCAACAGAAATCAAGCATTGTACATGCTTTTGATGTAAGCCACAATTTTACTTATCTGGTTAATATCCCAGCAAATCGATTTGAATACACGCTTAGTTATCGCTGGATGCAGGAAAAACAATATGTAAGTGTGGGACTCGTACAAGTAAGCGAACAAACGCGCGTAGAACCCGGATCAGATTATGCTGTTCCTCCCAAAGGCTACCAATTGGTCCAGGCAAATTGGGGAATCAGTTTAAAGAAAATCGACATCGGATTACGCATCAGCAATGCATTCAATACAGCATACCGCGATTACTTAAACCGCTTCCGTTATTTTGCGGATGACCAAGGTCGGAATATAAGTTTGCGCGTACTTTACAAAATCTAACGTCGCAACCAGCTTTCTGGATTTTGATGTTGCGTGTTTTTCCAAACTTGGAAATTGATTTCAGACGTTCCATCTTCATCAGAAGCAACTGACCCAATTCGTTGGCCCGTTTTCACCTTTTGTCCAGCACTGACAGAAACATTGGCCAATTTACTGTACACGGTAAAATACTCCCCATGCTGAATGGCAACCACCATGTTAATCCCTGGAATATTTTGAACCGTAGCAACAACGCCATCATAAACTGAATGAACGGGAGATCCAGCCGATGTCTGAATATCTATCCCATTGTTATTCACCATAACACCTTTCAAAACGGGATGTTTATGAACCCCAAAATGATCTGAAATAAATCCGGATGGTACCGGGAAAGGCATCCGACCACGCAAAGCGGCAAATGAACTTGCTAACCTTGCCTCATCCGCATTCATGTAATAGGTATTCGAATTCAAAGCAGGTTCCTCCACTTTCGCAACAGGAGCAGCCTCCTCCTTTTTCGGTTTTGCTACTTCTTTTTTCTCAACACGCGCCTCCAATTTCGCCTCTTCTTTCGACTCACCGCCTGTTGGCTTTTCGTATTTCTTCACCATCCCTTCCTCTAATTTCGGTTTCGGCAATGCGGGCTTATTCACTTCTAATTTACGCGCTTGAGCCGCCATGCGTAATTTACGCTCACGTTCCATCGATTTCTGAATCTCCCGCTGAACAATACCAGCGATCAAATTATCCAATTTCCGAATCGCTAATTTCTTACGCTCTAATTCCGTACGAAGCTTCTTTTCCTGTTGGGTCAAAACCGTCACCACCTTCGTCTCTTTTGTCTTTAACACCTCGAGGGTAGCTTTCTCCTTCTCCTTCTCAACTAAAACCTTTTTCTCTTCATTCTTTTTGAAAACCACTTGCTGCTTCTTCGTCATCAAATCCTGTCGCGTTTCAAAAATTTTATGGGCTTGTTGTTTCCGGTTCGTCGTAAAATGGCGCAGGTAATCAAAGCGACGCGTAAACTCACCCAAGTCCTGGGATAATAACAAGAAACTGATTTTATTTGAAACAGTCGAAACCTTTTGCGCCTCATACAACATGAGTGCATAGTTTTTCTTCAGGCGCTCCAACTTCGCAGCCAAAACATCACTTTCGTGCGTTAATTTGGATGCCTCCGCAGCTAGCAAAGTTTGATTCTCATTTAATACATTGATCTGTTTTTTCTGAACAACTATCTGCTCTTTCAAGACATTCAACTTTCCAATCGATACATTTTTCTTTTTCGATGTACGAGAAATAATCGAATTTAACTCCTTGATTTTTGCCAAGTTGTCCTTTTTTTGTTGCTCTAACTGTGTCTTCTTATCCACTTGTCCCCAAGCCACAAAAACACCTAACAAACAAATAATTAAACTGATATAGCGCATTACTTTTTCAAAAATTTAGCCGGAAGTCTAAATGGAAATTCAAGTGGCGTTTCCAGCAACTCCACTTTCGAATATTTAATTTGAATGACCGTTGTCACTCGCTTGTCCTCCTTATTCTTCACATCCAAAGTTATTTGGCTTGAAAATGGAAAAATCACTTGATTCAAATTCGTAAACTCCTCAAAATCCAAAGTTAATTTATTACTCGACGGTTCATCACGAACCAATAATTTCTTCAATTTCCGATTCGGCCCCACCATGTTATCTATCTTGATTCTGCCCGAATCTTGTTTGATAATGATGTTCTCATTTTCCCGAATAACCCGTGAATTATTCTTCTTAAATGGTTGATTCCCCACGATCAAGGACTGTAGCATCCGGTAATCAATCCGAAAACCCATCACCGTACTCAAACTATCATAGGTCAAATTATAATACTCGCC
>Ga0228699_1000109_pt1 | contig 79476 bp, 90 predicted proteins | sample McNCre217_Aug_MG_FD_178016 | JGI IMG/M metagenome (GOLD analysis project Ga0228699, IMG submission 178016) | Freshwater microbial communities from McNutts Creek, Athens, Georgia, United States - 2-17_Aug_MG | ecosystem: Environmental > Aquatic > Freshwater > Creek | place: USA: Georgia... | reverse complement strand
ACGCGTATCGCAAAGCTGAGCGAGTGCGTATGTCACGAACATCAGATCAACAACTCGCCGCGCTGACTGCCATGGAGTCGGGGGTGCTGCAAGCGCCGTGGTACCAAGACAGTGATGATGCGTGGTTACCTTGGGACAAGTTGCGCAGCTTTGCCCATGCCGTGTTTCAACGCCTTCTGCCTTGGCTGGTGCCATTGGCTTTGATCAGCGTATGGCAAGTTTCTTCGGCGCAAGGTTGGATTTCGGTGCGTGTGCTGCCAGCCCCCCTTGCGGTGGTTGAGGCTGCGTGGGCTTTGGCTGAATCCGGTGAGCTTTGGAAGCACGTGCAAATCAGCGCAGGGCGTGCCTTGCTCGGTTTGGCTGTAGGCGGTGGTTTGGGCTTGGTGTTAGGCCTGATCACAGGCTCTATTCGCTGGGCCGAAACCTTGTTGGATTCGACCATTCAGATGGTGCGCAACATCCCAGCGTTGGCGTTGATTCCCTTAGTCATCTTATGGTTTGGTATTGATGAAACCGCCAAGCTATTTTTGATCGCAGTGGCGGTGTTCTTTCCGATCTACATCAACACCTTTCACGGCATTCGCAATGTGGATGTGGGCTTGATTGAAATGGGTCGTACCTATGGTTTGTCGCAATGGGGCTTGTACCGCCAAATCATTCTGCCTGGCGCTTTGTCGTCCATCTTGGTGGGGTTGCGTTTTTCGCTGGGGCTGATGTGGGTCATCCTCATCGTGGCTGAAACCATTTCGGCACAAGCGGGCATTGGCTACCTCACCATGAATGCACGTGAATTTTTGCAAACCGATGTGGTGTTGGTGGGCATCTTGCTCTACGCCATTCTTGGCAAATTGGCCGATGTGTTTGCCAAAGGCTTAGAGCGCTATTGGTTGCGCTGGCATCCCGGCTACCAATGATCGAAAGACAGCCATGACACACATAACTACTGATGCACCCGCAGGCGGTGTGCGCTTAGACATTCAACACGTGGGCAAAGCTTATGGCCAGCGTCAAGTGCTGCACAACACTGTGCTCACCATTGAGCCTGGTGAGTTTGTGGCCATCGTTGGTCGCAGCGGTTGCGGTAAAAGCACCTTGCTGCGTTTGGTGGCGGGCTTAGAAGCACCCACGCAAGGCAAGCTGCAAATCGATGGTCAAGACGTGACGGGCTTGCGTCACGACACGCGCATCATGTTTCAAGAAGCACGCTTGTTGCCTTGGCAGCGCGTGGCTGACAACGTGGCTTTGGGCTTGCCCGAATCACGCCATGCTGATGCAGTCAAGGTCTTGACCCAAGTGGGATTGGGCGATCGTTTGAACGAATGGCCCGCCAAGCTCTCTGGTGGTCAACGTCAACGTGTGGCTTTGGCTCGCGCCTTGGTGCACAACCCCCGCTTGCTGTTGCTGGACGAACCCTTGGGTGCCTTGGATGCACTCACACGCATCGAGATGCACGCGCTCATTGAACAGCTCTGGCGCGACAACGAATTCACTGCTTTGCTCGTCACCCACGATGTGCAAGAAGCGGTGGCCTTGGCAGATCGTGTCATCTTGATCGAGGACGGAACCATTGCCTTGGATGAACGCATTGATTTGCCACGCCCTCGCTCACGCGGCGATGCACGCTTTGCAGCGCTAGAAAAATGCATCTTGGACCGCGTGCTGCAACACCCAGACGAAGAAACCACACCGGCCAACGACGAAGCATGGCCAGGCTTGCCTGCGCATGGTTTGCGGTGGGCCATCTAAAACTTTCATTTTTCAAAACGGACTTTCAAAGGAGAACCTCATGTCCATTCAAGCCATCAACGTACGCAACCAATTCAAAGGCAAAGTGCGCGAAATCATTCGCGGCGATGTCGTGTCAGAAATCGATGTTGAAACCCCGTGGGGCATCGTCACGTCGGTCATCACCACACGCTCTGTGGATGACTTGCAACTCGTCATCGGCTCTGAAGTAGTGGCTTTGGTTAAGTCGACAGAAGTGTCGATTGCCAAGCTCTGATGCCGGCACATATGGAGGTGTCACGATGAATATTCCACTGTTACTCAGTCGGACACCACGCCGTGTGGTGTTTGCCACAGTGTTCACTTATGTCTGCATGGTTTGTGTCACGTCATCACTTCATTTGAAGATGACACAGATGTTTTAGCAATAAACAAACAAATAAACAGTAGTTTGGTTTTTTAGGGGCTGGCTATAGAGTTCATTTCACTGTCTCAAGACGGCAATAGTTGCCACGAGACGTTGAACTTTGAAGGCACACAGCATGACAGTCGATTTAGAAATTTCACCGCAGCTCGCTTCTTTAGAAGTTTTGCAAGTTCAAGCAAAGGAGGATGGTTTGCCTTATGCAGGGCGCGTGTCGCCTCAGCTGGCATGGGCGCTTTTCTCGAGCGATGAAGCACAGCTGGTCGATGTGCGTACCGCTGAAGAGCGCAAGTTTGTAGGTCACGTGCCTGGCACGGTGCATGTGGCATGGGCTACGGGGACGGCGCTCACACGCAACCCACGCTTTGCACGTGAACTGGAAGCCAAGGTCAAAAAGGACCAGGTTGTGTTGTTGCTCTGCCGCAGTGGCAAGCGTTCGGCTTTGGCTGCAGAAGTAGCCACCAAAGCAGGGTTCACAAAAGTGTTCAACGTGCTCGAAGGTTTTGAAGGTGAGTTGGATGTCAACCAGCACCGTGGCGGTGGCGACGGTTGGCGCTTCCAAGGCTTGCCTTGGGTGCAGGACTGATTTTTAGTTTGAAGAGGAATTCATATGTCACACGTATTCACAGACAACTCGTTGTCTATTGGTCGCACACCGCTGGTCAAGCTCAACCGCATCACCGATGGTGCAGCGGCCACGGTGTTGGCCAAGATCGAGGGGCGCAACCCTGCGTATTCCGTCAAGTGCCGCATTGGTGCGGCGCTGATTTGGGATGCTGAAAAGCGCGGCTTGCTGGGCGCGGGCAAAGAGTTGGTGGAGCCGACGAGTGGCAACACAGGCATTGCACTGGCCTTTGTGGCAGCAGCGCGCGGTATTCCCCTCACGCTGACCATGCCCGAGACCATGAGCATTGAACGTCGCAAATTGCTCTTGGCCTACGGCGCCAAGCTGGTGCTGACCGAAGGTGCGAAAGGCATGAAGGGTGCGATTGCCAAGGCTGAAGAAATTGCGGCCAGCGACCCCAAGTACGTGTTGCTGCAGCAGTTCAAAAACCCAGCCAACCCCGCCATTCACGAAAGCACCACTGGCCCCGAAATTTGGCAAGACACCGATGGCGCGATTGACATCTTGGTGTCGGGTGTGGGCACGGGCGGCACCATCACGGGCGTGTCACGCTACATCAAGCAGACACAAGGTAAAGCCATCACCGCTGTGGCGGTGGAGCCCACGGCCAGCCCCGTGCTCACGCAAACGCGTGCGGGCGAAGAGGTCAAGCCCGGCCCCCACAAAATTCAAGGTATTGGTGCGGGCTTTGTGCCCGATGTGTTGGACTTGTCGTTGGTCGATGCCATTGAACAAGTGAGCAACGAAGACGCGGTGGAATACGCCCGTCGTTTGGCACGTGAAGAGGGTATCTTGGCTGGCATTTCTTGCGGTGCGGCCACGGCGGCTGCGGTGCGTTGGTCGAAGAAGCCTGAGAACGCTGGTAAAACCATTGTGGTGGTGTTGCCCGATTCGGGCGAGCGTTACCTCAGCTCGGTGCTGTTTGAAGGCGTGTTCAACGAGGCAGGTTTGGCAGCATGAGTGAGTTGACCGATTCACGCACTGCGTCGTTTGATTTGCAGCGCGTGGTGTCTGAGCTGGCGGCCGTGCGTCAAAGCTGGCGTGAAGCGCAGCAACGCTCCACCGAACCCGGTGGGCGTGAGCTGCCTTCGCGCGAGGCCTTGGCTGACATCGTCAAAGGTTTGCGCGGGGCCTTGTTTCCCATGCGTTTGGGGCCGTCTGACTTGCGCCAAGAAAGCGAAGACTTTTATGTGGGTCACACGCTTGATTCGGTGTTGCACGGCTTGCTGCACCAAGTGCGCTTAGAGCTACGCTACGCCAGCCGACACGATGCCAGACAAACCGAAGCAACGCTGGACGCACAGGCCCTGCACATCGTGCGCGAGTTCAGCCACGCCTTGCCCCAGATTCGCAGCTTGCTCGACAGCGACGTGACCGCCGCCTTCGAGGGCGATCCTGCGGCACGCAGTGTGGACGAGGTGTTGCTTTGCTATCCCGGCATCGAGGCCATGATTCACCACCGCATTGCACACCGCTTGTATGCCTTGGGCGTGCCACTGTTGGCGCGTTTGGTGGCTGAGTTGGCGCATGGAAAAACGGGCATCGATATTCACCCCGGCGCCACGATTGGTGCAGGCTTTTTCATCGACCACGGCACGGGCGTGGTGATTGGCGAGACTGCCGTCATCGGTCAGCGTGTGCGCGTGTATCAGGCCGTCACTTTGGGGGCCAAGAGTTTTCCGACCGATGCCCAAGGCCATCCCCTGAAAGGTTTGCCACGCCATCCGCATGTGCAAGACGATGTGGTGATTTACGCCGGTGCCACCGTGTTGGGCCGCGTGACGATTGGCAAGGGCGCTTCGATTGGCGGTAATGTGTGGGTGACCCACGACGTCGCTCCAGGGGCGCAAGTCACACAAGCGCGTTCGCAGCGTGATGAGGCTTTGGCACTGTTATGAGCCAACTACCGAACTATTTTGGTTTGGCTCTGCGTCAATTGCGCGAGCGTGAAGGTTGGTCGCAAGAAGCATTGGCCGAATACGCCGACCTCAACCGTTCGTATGTGGGTGAGTTAGAGCGTGGTCAAGCCATTGCTTCCTTGCTCACCGTTGAAAAACTTGCCTTCGCATTTGGTGTGAGTGTGACCACTTTGGTTGCACACGCCGAGCGAATTTCTTCTTCTCAAACCCTCAGAGGCATTGAATTGACGGCTATAGCATGTTGATGGATGGCTCTGAACGTTTGACACTCAATCAACCCTTTTCTAACTTTCTTGGAGCTTTCCCATGTCGGAACAAACATCCTCTCAGCTCGCGCTGAGTGACAACGCTGCACGCCAGCTTGCCAATGCGACCAAAACGGTCCCCATTTTGTCGACCATCAGCCCTCGCTGGCTGACGCACTTGTTGCAATGGTCTCCTGTGGAAGCAGGTATCTATCGCTTGAACAAAGTCAAGAACCCAGAAGATGTGTTGGTGGCTTGCGCCAAGCGCGATGAGTCTGAGTTGCCACAAACCTTTGTGGACTACGAAGACCAACCGCGTGAGTATTTCCTCAACGCCGTGTCTACCGTGCTCGATGTGCACACCCGCGTGAGCGATCTCTACAGCAGCCCACACGACCAAATCAAAGAGCAACTGCGCTTGACCATTGAGACCATCAAGGAAAAGCAAGAGAGCGAACTCATCAACAACCCTGACTACGGTTTGTTGGCCAGCGTGGCACAGAGCCAAGTGATTTATCCCCTCACAGGTGCACCTACGCCAGACGACCTCGACGAGTTGCTGACCAAGGTGTGGAAAGAGCCTGCCTTCTTCTTGACCCATCCTTTGGCCATTGCTGCCTTTGGTCGCGAGTGCACACGCCGTGGCGTGCCACCTCCCACTGTGAGCTTGTTTGGTTCACAGTTCCTCACTTGGCGTGGCATTCCACTGATTCCTAGCGACAAAGTGCCAGTGGCTGATGGCAAAACCAAAATCTTGCTGTTGCGCGTGGGCGAAAAACGCCAAGGCGTGGTGGGTGTGTACCAACCCGGTTTGGCTGGCGAACAAAGCCCCGGCTTGTCAGTGCGTTTCATGGGCATCAACCGCAGCGCGATTGCGTCGTACTTGATCAGCTTGTATTGCTCGCTGGTGGTGCAGTCTGACGATGCGTTGGCTGTGTTGGAAGATGTTGAGATTGGCAAGTTCCATGAGTATCCAGACACCTACAAGTGATGTGCACAGTCCGCTGGATGTGGTCGCTTTGGCTCAGCTGGCGGGTGAGTTCTTCGCTGCCCTGCCCGGTGAACGTGTCGAGCCACAGGCTGCGTTGAACGTAGCTCCTTCAGCTACAGCTTTGGGCGGTGTGCCTGCGCCTGTGAACGTGCTTCCAGCGGGCTCGTCGTTGGGCCCGCTTGGTAATGGCCCACAGTTGCCGGGAACGATTGCGCCTGGTGCCAATGCCGCGCCTCAGTCGCCACAAAGCGTGTTGAACCTGGGTGCATCCACGCCCTCGTTGGTGCCGCACTCAGCTGCGCCCAATGGTGTGCCCGACCATGCTTCCATCGTGCCGCCTGCGGTGGATGGTCGTGTTGGTAGCGGCTCATTGGGTGTGCCACAAGCGTATGCACCTTCGCTGCCAGCGGTGGGTGGTGCATCGCCTGAGCGTGCTGAGGCCCTAAGTTCAGGATTCAGTCCTGCACATCAGCGTTCGCCTGCACCGTCAACGCCTTACTACTTCTTGGGTGAGTCTGCGGGCTATCCCACCACCGTGCAAAACTTTGAGGTGCCGCGTGAAGACCGCGTGTCAGCTCAGTCGTTTGGCTTGCCTGGTGCGGATGATTTGCGTGCTTTGTTGGGAGAAAACCCGCGCCACCAAGCACAGCCGTTGCCAGCCCATGCCCCCACAACGGCGAGCGAGCAGCCCACATCGCTCTCTTCATCCAATTTTTACTTTGCACAACCCTCGCGACAAGCGCACGGTTTTTCAGAGCGTGTGCCCCAAGCCGACGAGGCCCGTCATCCGGGCTTTGACGTGCATGCGGTGCGCCGTGATTTCCCCGTGTTGCAAGAGCGCGTGAATGGCAAGCAGTTGGTGTGGTTTGACAACGCAGCCACGACGCACAAGCCGCAATCGGTGATTGACCGCATTGCCTACTTTTATGCCCACGAGAATTCCAACATTCACCGTGCGGCTCACGAGTTGGCTGCGCGAGCGACCGACGCCTACGAAGGCGCGCGCGAAAAAGTGCGAGCTTTCTTGGGCGCTGGCTCGGTCGAAGAAATCATCTTCGTGCGCGGTGCCACCGAAGCCATTAACTTGGTGGCCAAGACATGGGGTTGGCAAAACGTGGGCGAGGGCGACGAGATCATCGTCTCCAACCTCGAACACCACGCCAACATCGTGCCTTGGCAACAGTTGGCGGCGGCCAAGGGCGCCAAGCTCAAAGTGATTCCTGTGGACGACAGCGGCCAAGTGCTGTTGGACGAATACAAGAAGCTCTTGAGCGACCGCACCAAGATTGTGTCGGTCACGCAAGTGTCCAACGCCTTGGGCACCGTCACGCCGGTCAAAGAAATCGTGGCCTTGGCACACCGTGCTGGCGCGGTGGCTTTGGTGGATGGCGCGCAGTCGGTTAGCCACATGCGTGTGAACGTGCAAGACATTGACGCCGACTTCTTTGTGTTCTCTGGACACAAGGTGTTTGGCCCCACAGGCATTGGTGTGGTGTACGGCAAGCATGCTTTGCTTGATGACATGCCGCCTTGGCAGGGGGGCGGCAACATGATTGCGGACGTGACCTTTGAGCGCACGATCTTCCAACCGCCTCCCAATAAGTTTGAGGCAGGCACAGGCAACATTGCCGATGCTGTGGGCTTGGGGGCTGCGATTGACTATGTGCAACGCATTGGCATGGAAAACATTGCACGCTACGAGCACGACTTGCTGGCCTACGCCACACACCACTTGCAGCCGATTCCGGGCGTGCGTTTGGTGGGCACGGCGAAGGAAAAAGCCAGTGTGCTGTCTTTTGTGTTGCAGGGGTACACCACCGAAGAAGTGGGCAAGGCCATGAACCAAGAAGGTATTGCCGTGCGGACCGGCCACCACTGCGCGCAGCCCATTCTGCGTCGCTTTGGGTTGGAAACCACCGTGCGTCCATCGCTGGCGTTTTATAACACCTGCGAAGAAGTGGACCGCATGATTGCGGTGGTGCGACAATTGAGCAACGCCAGACGCTAAGCTCCTCTTGGAAGAGGCGTCTAGCCTCTTCCAAGTTGTCGCTTATGCACCCCAAGACTCCCTCTCGCCTCGTGATTGCTTGTTTTTGTGCCGCTTGGTGCCGAACGTGTGATGACTATGTACACGTCTTCGATGGGCTTAAAAAACGCTACGCCGAGCACGCTGATGTGGTGTGGGTGGATATTGAAGACCAAGCTGAAGTGCTAGACGACGTGGACGTTGAAAACTTTCCCACCCTGCTGATTTCGGATCAACAGCAGGTTTATTTTTGGGGTACGGTGCTGCCGCATGAGCTTACGGCAACGCAGTTGATAGACCGTGTATTGTCTGGGTCTATTGAGGGAATAGACTCGCCTGATATTCTTCGCTTAGATCAGCATTTGCGATCCTCTTTTTTATCTTAGGAAACCTTCATGTCATTCAATGCCCTCAACGATGCGGCTCTTAATCAACTGTTTCGCGATGCACGCACCGTGCATGCTTTCAAAGACACGCCCGTGTCTGATGCGGTGATTCACCAACTGTACGATCTGCTCAAGTGGGGGCCAACTGCGTTCAACGCGCAGCCTGCACGCTATGTGTTTTTGAAAACAGCAGAAGCCAAAGCCAAGCTCATCCCTGCGCTTATGCCCGGCAACGTTCCCCAAGTGCAAAGCGCTGCCGTGACCGTGATCGTCGCGCAAGACACACGTTTTCATGAGCACCTGCCCACGCAGTTTCCTGGCTACGACGCCAAGCCTTTGTTTGACGCCAACCCTGCCATGACCGAAGCCACGGCTGCACGTAACAGCAGCATGCAAGGCGCTTACCTCATCTTGGCTGCACGCGCTTTGGGCTTGGATAGCGGTGCCATGTCTGGCTTTAACCCACAAGCAGTCAACGATGCGTTTTTTGCAGATGGACGTTACAAAGCCAACTTCCTCATCAACCTCGGTGTGGCAGATCCCGCAGGCATTCACCCACGTGCGCCTCGCTTGGCGTTCGATGAAGCCGCTCAAATTCTCTAAAGGTCTACCGCCATCCCCTCAAAGCCCGCATATTCGCGGGCTTTTTGCTTTATACGGATCTGTAATTAACTAACAAATAAACAGTCGTTTGAGTTTGCTCAAAGCTCACTCACAATCGCGGCCATGTCTCAAACACCCACCATCCTCATCGTGCCCGGTTGGCGCGATTCTGGTCCCGGCCACTGGCAAAGCTTGTGGGCTGATTCTGTTGTGGGTGCCGTGCGCGTGCAGCAAGATAATTGGATTTCACCCACACGCAGTGCCTGGGTGGGGCGTATTGCTGAAACGGTGCTTGCCCAAGAAGGGCCTGTGGTGTTGGTTGCGCATAGTTTGGGTTGTATTGCATCGGCCCATTTGCCGTCAGAAGCTGTGGCTCGTATTCAGGGGGCCTTGCTGGTGGCGCCTGCTGATCCTGACCGCCGTGCGCCTTTGGTGGACTTTGCGCCTGTGCCGTATCAGCCCTTGCCTTACCGCAGTGTGGTGGTGGCCAGTAGCAACGACCCGTATTGCCCTGTGCGCACCGCTGGCGCGTATGCCCGGTCGTGGGGCAGCGAGTTTGTACGGCTGCAAAACGCAGGGCACATCAACATTGATTCAGGTTTTGGTGCTTGGCCGTTGGGGCTGGCACTGTTGCAATCTTTGGTGGAAACACCGCTGGTCTTCAAGTCGGCTACACCTGCGACGTCTGATCATTCTTTGGAGCTTCAAACGGTATGAAAAAACTTTTGCACACCACCTTGGCCACTGCTTTGCTGACCATCAGTTCTTTGGCCTCTGCACAAACACTGCTGAATGCGTCTTACGACGTGGCCCGTGAGTTCTACAAAGACTACAACCAAGCCTTTGTGGTCCACTACAAAAAGATCACCGGCAAAGACATCAAAATTGACCAAGCCCACGGTGGCTCTAGCGCCCAAGCGCGTGCGGTGAACGATGGTTTGGATGCGGATGTTGTCACCATGAACACCACCACCGACATCGAATTCTTAGCCAGCACAGGTGTCGTGGCCAAAGACTGGGCCAAGAAGTTTCCCAACAACGCATCGCCTACCACGTCGACCATGTTGTTCCTCACCCGCAATGGCAATCCCAAGGGCATCAAGGATTGGGACGATCTGACCAAACCCGGTGTGCAAGTCATCATCGTCAACCCCAAAACGGGTGGCAATGGCCGCATGGCGTATTTGGCGGCTTGGGCCTATGCGCGTAAAAAAGGTCAGACCGATGCACAAGCGGCAGAGTTTGTGGGCAAGATTTTTAAGAACGTGCCTGTTCTCGCTAAAGGTGGACGGGACGCAACCACCATCTTTTTGCAACGCAACATCGGCGATGTGCTAGTAACGTTTGAATCTGAAGTCGTGTCAGTTGACCGTGAGTTTGGCGAGGGCAAAGTTGATGCCGTGCATCCCTCAGTCAGCATCATTGCTGAGAACCCAGTGGCTGTGGTGGAACGCACGGTGGCCAAGAAGGGCACAGGCGAATTGGCAAAGGCTTATTTGAACTACTTGTACTCGGATGAAGCGCAAGAGATTGCAGCCAAGCACGCCTTGCGCCCACGTTCACCCGCCTTGCTGAAGAAATATGCGTCCACCTTCAAGCCCATTCAGTTGGTGCCGGTGAGCGAGTATTTCGGTTCACTCAGTGAAGCGCAAAAAGTCCACTTCAACGACGGTGGCCAGTTCGACAAGATTTATACGGTTAAGTAATTCATGGCATTGTTTTCTCTGGCGCGCAGCCACAAGGCGGCGCGTGTGCTTCCTGGCTTCAACATCACGCTCGGTTTCACGCTCACGTACCTGAGCCTGATTGTGTTGATTCCGCTCTCGGCATTGATCTTCAAAACCTTCACGCTCACGTGGGACCAATTTGTCGAGGCCGTCACAGGGCCTCGCGTGATGGCATCGTATCGCCTGACCTTTGGTGCATCGCTCATCGCGGCTTTGGTCAACGTGGTGTTTGGCTTGCTCGTGGCTTGGGTTCTGGTGCGTTACAACTTCTTCGGCAAGAAAGTGATCGATGCCCTAGTGGACTTGCCCTTTGCATTACCCACCGCGGTGGCCGGTATCTCACTCACGGCTTTGTTGGCGGGTAATGGTTGGGTGGGGCAGTACCTAGAGCCTTTGGGTATCCAACTCGCGTTCAACCCCAATGGTGTGGTGATTGCGCTGATCTTCATTGGTTTGCCATTTGTGGTGCGCACGGTGCAGCCGGTGTTGGAAGATGCCGAGAAGGAACTCGAAGAAGCAGCCACTTGCTTGGGTGCCACGCGCTGGCAAACCTTTAGCCGAGTGATTTTTCCCAGCATCGCACCTGCGTTGCTCACTGGTTTTGCGATGGCCTTTGCCCGCGCGATTGGCGAATACGGCTCAGTGATTTTCATTGCGGGCAATATGCCCATGGTCTCTGAAATCACCCCGCTCATCATCATTGGCAAGCTGGAGCAATACGACTACGCAGGCGCTACAGCGGTGGCTGTGGTGATGTTGGTCATCTCGTTTGTTTTGTTGTTGGTCATCAATGCTCTGCAAGCATGGCAACGCCGCCACACAGGAGCCCCAGCATGAGTGCCACCACCATCAACCCATCGGTGCGTCGTGCACAAGCAGGTACCACCGAACCCGCATGGGTGCGCTACAGCTTGATTGGCTTGGCGCTCACCTTTATGTTTTTCTTTTTGGTGTTGCCTTTGGCGGCGGTGTTCACCGAAGCCTTGCGTAAAGGACTTGAAGCGTATTGGGACGCCTTGCAAGAGCCCGATGCATGGTCGGCCATTCGCTTGACTTTCATTACCGCTTTGGTGGCTGTTCCGCTGAACTTGGTATTTGGCATTGCCGCAGCTTGGGCGATTGCGAAGTACGAGTTCAGAGGCAAAGCATTTTTGACCACTTTGGTGGATTTGCCGTTCTCTGTGTCACCCGTGGTGGCTGGGTTGATTTATGTGTTGATGTTTGGCGCACAAGGCTGGTTTGGCCCCTGGTTGCAAGCGCACGACATCAAGATCATTTTTGCCGTGCCCGGCATTGTGTTAGCGACCGTGTTCGTCACATTTCCGTTCATCGCACGTGAGTTGATTCCGCTCATGCAAGCGCAAGGTAATGATGAAGAGCAAGCGGCCATCGTGTTGGGTGCGACAGGCTGGCAAACCTTTTGGTATGTCACGCTGCCCAACATCAAGTGGGGTTTGATTTATGGCGTCATTTTGTGTAATGCGCGTGCGATGGGTGAGTTTGGCGCGGTGTCTGTGGTGTCGGGCCACATTCGCGGGCAGACCAACACCATGCCATTGCATGTAGAAATTTTGTACAACGAATACCAATCGGTGGCTGCGTTTGCGGTGGCTTCGCTGTTGGCGTTGTTAGCCCTAGTGACTTTGGTGTTGAAGTCGTTTGTGGAGTGGCGTCATGCGCGAGAGCTGAATGCTGCCGCTGAGTTGCCACCAGAACGACCACACGCATAAATACGAGTAAAAAACATGAGCATCGAAATCAGAAACATCCACAAACAGTTTGGCGACTTTCAAGCGCTGGGCAATGTGAGTCTTGACATCCACTCTGGCGAGTTGATTGCCTTGTTAGGCCCCTCAGGCTGCGGAAAGACCACCTTGCTTCGCATCATTGCAGGCTTAGAAACGGCAGACGCTGGCACCATTTTGTTCAGCGGTGAAGACACCACGCATGTGCATGTGCGTGAGCGCCAAGTGGGTTTTGTGTTTCAACACTACGCTTTGTTCCGCCACATGACAGTGTTTGAAAACGTGGCCTTTGGCCTGCGTGTGAAGCCACGCAGCGAACGCCCCAGCGAAGAGCAGATCAAGAAGAAGGTGCTCGATCTGTTGAGCTTGGTGCAACTCGATTGGTTGGCTGACCGTTACCCTTCGCAACTCTCAGGTGGTCAGCGTCAGCGCATTGCTTTGGCACGTGCGCTCGCGGTGGAACCCAAAGTGTTGTTGCTGGACGAGCCCTTTGGCGCATTGGATGCCAAGGTGCGCAAAGAGCTGCGCCGCTGGTTGCGCCGCTTGCACGACGATTTGAATGTGACCACCATTTTTGTGACCCACGACCAAGAAGAAGCCCTCGAAGTGGCCGACCGCGTGGTGGTGATGAACAAAGGCAACGTGGAGCAGGTGGGTAGCCCGCAAGAGGTGTGGGAACATCCCGCCAGCCCATTTGTGTATGGCTTCTTAGGCGATGTGAACTTGTTTCATGGTCGCGCTCATGAAGGCGAAATGCACATTGGTTTGGAAGACCAAACCGTGCGCGTCCCTAGCCCAGAGCACCAAGACACACAAGACGCCAAAGCCTTTGCCTATGTGCGCCCACATGATTTGGATGTGCGTCGCTACATCTCAGGTGACGAAGGTATCGTGGCGCAGCTAACCCGCGCCATCGTGGTAGGACCGATTGCCCGCTTAGAGCTGGTGGCGGCTGAGGGTGACAGTCGGGCGAATGAACAGATCATTGAAGCGCAAATCCCTGCGTCGCAGTATTACGAGCAGGGATTTACAGAGGGTGACACCTTGGTGCTCACACCGCGCAAAGCGCGGGTGTTTGTGGCACAAAGCTAAACAGCGCGGATGCTTTACACGCGCTGCTTGAACCAAGCCAGCGCACGCGCAAAGCCGTCTGCCGCAGGGCCAGCACGGTAGCTGCTGCGGTAGTCGGCATGGAAGGCGTGCGGTGCATCGGGGTAGAGCACAAACTCACAGGCCTTGGCCGCTGAGTTGCCTTTGACGGCAGCTTGCGCCAAGGCTTCTTTCATGGCGTTCACCGAGGTCACGGGAATGCCTGTGTCTTGCCCACCGTACAAACCGAGCACAGGCGCTTTGAGCGTGGCCGCCAAGTCGACGGGATGCTTGGGATTGTTGGCATTCGTTTGGCCTTCGACGCGGCCATACCAAGCAACACCTGCTTTGAGCTTGGGGTTGTGCGCGGCATACAGCCATGTGATGCGCCCACCCCAGCAAAAGCCGGTGATGGCAGCGCGGTTGGCGTTGCCGCCGTTGTGTGCAGCCCATTGCAGGGTGGCATCCAAGTCGGCCATCACTTGCGCGTCTGGCACTTTAGAAATGACTTCGGCTTGCAGCTTTGCAATTTCGCCATAGGCGCTGGGGTCGCCTTGGCGCACAAACAACTCGGGCGCAATCGCCAAGTAGCCGGCCTTGGCAAAGCGACGCGTGACGTCGGCAATGTATTCATGCACACCGAAAATTTCAGAGATCACCAAGACCACGGGCAAGTTGGTTTTGCCTTTGGGGGCAGAGCGGTACGCTGGCATTTTGAAGCCGTTGACATCGATCATCACTTCACCTTCAATCAGGCCTTCGCCCGATGTTTGAATGGCAGTTTGTGCAATCAACGGCATGGCCGCTGCGGCGTAGCCCAAGCCCAATGCGGTTTGCAAAGCCAAGCGGCGCGTGGGCGCTGCGTCGTCTGTGCTGTTGAGCAGGGCGTGTGTGTCTTGAATCCAGTTGGTGTGCATGAAGTTCCCTTTTTAGAAATCGCCTTTCAGAACGGGAAAGCCCAAGGCTGACCAGTCCAACATACCACCGCGATAGTAATAAATTTTGGACGCTGGGAAGCCATCACGTGTCATGGCCTGAATGGCGGTGGGGCTTTGTGGGCACACAGGGCCATTGCAGAAGGCAAACACTTTTTTGGCACCGGCACAGTCCCAGCCATTGGCGGTTTTCTTGCAACCCAATTCATTCAAGCGAGCAGACACTTCGGTGTAGACGATGTGGTGTGAGCCGGGGATGGTGCCTTGTTCGCGGTCTTCGGGTTCGCGCATGTCGACCAACATGGCATCACGGTCATTCATGGCGTTGAGCATTTCAATTTCGGTCACGGGTGTCACGCCGGCCACGGGCACCAAAGGTTGCAACCAGCCTTTGTTTTTGGCGCAAGGTGTCATCACGCGTTTGATTTCGCGCTCTTCGCCTTTGGCATTTTTGACGACGAATTTGGTGTCGGTACCAATGATGCGCAGGTATTCGGGTTCAGCGGCAACGCTGTTGAGGCCAAGAGCAGCCAAGCCGAGTGCGGCAAAGAGGTGTGCAAGGTTGAATTTCATGGTGGTCTTTCTGTGCAGAGTTAAAAAAGAGCTTCCCTGAGAAATCTCTTTGGGAAGCTCATCAAGTTACGAGTACCAGTCGTATTGATTTGGCGGCTTATTTGGCGTCGCCCAAGACCCAAACCGCCAAGGCTTTGGCGTCGGCATCGCTGAGTTGGGTTTGTGGTGGCATGGGAATGGGGCCCCATTTGCCGCTGCCACCGGCTTTGATGTTTTTAATCACGGTGGCTTCAGCATCGGCTTGACCTGCGTATTTCTTGGCCACGTCTTGGTAGGCGGGGCCGACGATTTTTTTGTCTACCGCGTGGCAAGACAAGCAGCTGTTCTTTTTAGCCAAATCGGCGTTGGCCCAAGCGCTTGCAGAGGCGAGTGCGATGAGCGCGACAGCGATGTGTTGTTTCATCTGGATTTCCTGCGAAATTTAGTAATTCATTAATTGCTTATGGATTAATTCTATTCCTGCAGTGAGGGCTAAATTTCAAGGGATTTCCCTGCTGAGGCGGGTGTTACCAAACGCGCAACATGCGTTTGGGCTTGACCATCGACTCTTTACACATCTTGTCATCGCCGCGTGCGTGCTGCATGTAGGCGATGTTGCGAAAGTAGCTGATCTCTTTGATTTGTTCGACGTTCACCACCGCATCTTTGCGCAGTTGACCATCCATCACCACGGGGCACGCGATGATTTGCCACCACTTGCGGTCTTCCCCGTATTGGCTACGCAGGGCTTTGTCGACGGCGGCGATGTCTTCAGCGCAGGTGCTGGCCCACACGGGTGTGCAGGCCAGCAAGCACACAGCGAAGATCGAGCGTGAGAGGCGCATGGCGTTATTTCAGCAGCGCATTCACTTGGCGCAGCTGGGCTTCGCCTAAATCACCACTCACCGCGTGTAAGCGCAATTGGTCCACCAAGGTTTGTGTGCGCAGTTGCAACACCGCCAGTTCGGCTTGGGCGGCATCGTGCTCGGCACCTAGCCACTCGTTGGTGGTGCGTGCGCCGGTGCGATGCGCTTGGCGGGTGGCGCTCAAACGTGCTTTGCTGGCTTTCTCGGATTGGCTCAAGGCTTGTAAACGCGCAGGCGCGGTGCTCAGGCTTTGCCACGCGTCACGCACGTGTTGCTCAATTTGCAACTCGGCAGCTTCTTGGTCATAGCGCAGTTTTTCGACTTGCTTCAAGGCTTCGCGTTCGCGCGATTCCACCAACCCGCCGGTGCTTAAGGGCGCGTTGAGTTGCAAGCCCACCATGTATTGCGTCATTTGGTTGCTGGCGCTTGCGCTGTAAGCACCGGTGCCGGCCAAGCGGTCCATTTGCGCTTGTGCCACCCAGTCGAGGGTCATGGCGTTTGCAGCCTTGATGCGTTTGGCTTCTTGGCCTTGGATGGCTTGTTGCAAGCCCATCATCTGCAGCGTGGGCGATTGCTGCTTGGCGCGTTGCACCCACGTGTTGGCATCGGCCAAGTTGACAGGCGTGGGGTTGAGCTGTGCCATGCTGGCCAGTTGTGTCGGCTCTTGGCCTGTGAGTTGGCGATAAGCCACTTGTTTCATCGCCAAGTTGTTTTCTTGGGTGAGCACATGGGCGCGAATTTCAGACACGCGGGCGTTGGCCTCTTGCACATCCATCACACTGGCGTCACCCACGGCTTGGCGTTTGCTGATTTCAGCTGCTGCTTGCTGCACCGCTTTTTGTTGACGTTGCAAGATGGTCAATGTTTGCTCTGCGGCCACCACATCCAAATAGCGTTGGGCGGTGCGCATGATGAGCGTTTGTTGGGCTTGTTGCCATTGCGCTTGCGCGATCTGTGCTGACAGTTCGAGCTGTTGGCTTTGCGCTTCGCGCTCGGGACTGATCCATGCCTTGTGTGCGCCAATGCTGGCGCGGGTGAGGGCGCCTGCGTTCACGCTGGTTTTGAAGGTGGCATCACTTTGACCCATGGCTTCTGCACCGCGTGTTCGGCTGTCTGCACCGCCCACACCCACTGCACCATTGGCAGACACCATGGGGGCCCACAAGGCTTTGGCTTGTTCTTGTCTGAAGGTGGCTTGCTCGTACAGCGCACGTGCAGCAGCGATTTCGGGGTCCCGCGTTTGGGCGGCTTGCCAAGCACTCATCAAGTCGGCGGCGTGTGTGGCGCTAGTCAAGCCAACGAAGGCTAAGGATGTGAAGAGGGGCAAGCGTTTCATGCGTGTTCTCCAGAAATGACAGAGGCGGGCTTGTTTTTGAAAGCCATGAAATACAGCAACGGAATCACCAATAAGGTGAGCACGGTCGATACAAAAATACCGAAGATGAGCGAGATGGCCAAACCGTTGAAGATGGGGTCGTCCAAGATGAAGAATGCGCCCATCATGGCGGCCAATCCGGTCAACACAATCGGTTGTGCGCGGGTGATGGCCGAGGCCACCACGGCATCTTTCAAGGCCACGCCGTGCGAGACTTGCAAGCGGATGAAGTCGACCAACAAGATGGAATTGCGCACGATGATGCCGGCCAAGGCAATCATGCCAATCATGGATGTAGCGGTGTAGGGTGCACCCAATAGCGCGTGGCCCGGCATCACACCAATGATGGTGAGCGGAATGGGCGCCATGATGATGAGTGGCACGAGGTACGAACCAAACTGCGCCACCACCAACAGGTAAATGAGCACCAAGCCCACGGCGTAGGCAGCGCCCATGTCGCGGAAGGTTTCGTAGGTCATTTGCCATTCGCCATCCCACTTGACAGCGTAGTGTTGGTAAGGGTCACGCGGTTGTTGAATGAAATATTCGTCCACAGGTTTTCCGTTAGGGGCTTGCAGCTGGCTAAGGCCACTGCGCATGCCAAACATGCCGTACAAGGGGCTGTCGACTTTGCCCGCCATGTCGCCCACCACGTAGGTGACGGGCAGCAAGTCTTTGTGATAAATCGGTTGCTCGCGCTGGGTGCCGCTGAGGGTGACGAGTTGGCGAATCGGCACGATTTCGCGCTGCGAGTTGCGCACGCCCAAGCTCAATAGCTTGTCCAGCGAATCTTGCTCGCTCTTGGGGAGGCGAATGACGATGGCGCCTGCGTATTTGTTTTGGTCATGCGCGTAGACGGTGGATTCACCGGCCAAGCCCGCACGCAAGGTGCTGACGATGGCTTGTTGCGACACACCCATTTGTGCGGCCTTTTGGCGGTTGATCAGCAACACTTGGCGCGGGGCTGCGCTGATGGTGCTGTCGTCCACATCGACCACGCCTGGCTGCTTGGCAAACAAAGCACGTACCGATTTGGCCAAGGCATTGCGGCCTTCGTCGGTCGGGCCATACACCTCGGCCACGATGGGAGCCAGCACGGGCGGGCCGGGTGGCACTTCAATCACTTTCACGTTGGCATTGAACTGCTGGCCGATGGCTTGCAACGCAGGGCGCTCGCGTGTAGCGATGATGTGGCTCTGCGCTTTGCGTAAATGCTTGTCTTGCAGGTTGACTTGAATGTCGCCCACGTTACCGCCGCTGCGCAAATAGTATTGACGCACCAAGCCGTTGAAGTTGATGGGAGCGCTCAAGCCCGCATAGGCTTGGTAATGCGTCACTTCAGGCACGGTGGCCAAGTGTGCGCCCAAGGCGCGCAACACTTTTTCGGTTTCTTCCACGCGTGTGCCCGCAGGCATGTCGACCACCACTTGAAACTCTGACTTGTTGTCAAACGGCAGCATCTTCAAGGCGACCAGTCCGACCACAGGCAAAGCCACCGACACCGCAATGGCGGCCAACACGGCGCCGCCTAACTTCCAGCGGTTGCGTGAGCCTGAGGTGTCGTTCAAGAACGGCCCAAATACGTGGTGGAAAAAATCATGCAGCTTTTGCTTGAATGCGTTGGTGTGTTCGTGGCCGTGCGCAGGCGCGGCCTTCATCCAAATGCGAGCCAACCATGGCGTGACCACGAACGCCACCGCGAGAGAGAGCAGCATGCCCATGCTGGCGTTGATCGGGATGGGGCTCATGTACGGGCCCATCAAACCCGTGACAAACGCCATCGGCAACAAGGCCGCAATCACGGTGAGCGTGGCCAAGATGGTGGGTGCACCCACTTCGTCCACCGCACTAGGAATGATTTGTGTGAGGGTTTTGTTTGGGAACAGGGCTTGGTGACGGTGGATGTTTTCCACCACCACAATCGCGTCGTCGACCAAGATGCCGATGGAAAAAATCAAAGCAAACAGCGACACGCGATTGAGCGTGAAGCCCCACGCCCACGAGGCAAACAAGGTGACGGTGAGCGTGAGAATCACAGCCGTACCGACAATGGCCGCTTCGCGACGGCCCAAGGCGATGAACACCAAAGCAACGACAGATGCGGTGGCGAACAGCAGTTTTTGAATCAGCTTTTGCGCCTTGTCGTTGGCGGTTTCGCCGTAGTTGCGTGTCGTGGTCACGTCGACATTGGGTGGAATTTTGCTGTGCTTGAGCGATTCAACTTGGGCCAGCACCGCATTGGCGACTTCAATCGCGTTCTCGCCCGGCTTTTTGGTGATGGCGATCGTCACCGCAGTGCGTTCGTTGGGTTTTGCACCTGCAACGCCGTGCCACACCGCTGTGTTGGCTTGCGCGCCACCATCGCGCACTTGCGCAATGTCATGCACATGAATGGGGGTGCCCGCACGCACACCCACCACCAAGCTGGCCACATCTTTGGCATTGCTCAGGAAGGGGCCCGATTCAATGGCAATGGCTTGTTGGCCTACCAACAAATCGCCCACAGGCGCGCCCAAGTGTGCGCTTTGCAATGCCATGCGCAGCTCGGGCACGGTGATGCCTGCCGCTTGCATGTGCGCTGGGTCGATGTCAATTTGAATGGCGCGTGATGGCCCGCCCACGGTGGTGACCTCGCGTGTGCCTTTGACGCGCTTCAAATCCATCTCGATGTTTTGGGCAATGCCTTCGAGTGCAAACGCACTCAGGTCAGCGTCTTTGCCGTGCAGGGTGAGTGACAAGATGGGCACATCGTCAATGCCTTTGGGCTTGATGAGCGGCTGCATCACCCCCAAGCCTTTGGGCAACCAATCGGCGTGTGAGTTGACGGTGTCATACAAACGCACCAAAGCTTCGGTGCGTGGCACGCCCACTTTGTATTGCACGGTGACGACCGACATGCCGGGCTGAGACACCGACATGACGTGTTCCACGCCTGTGATTTGCGAGAGCACTTGCTCGGCAGGGCCAGACACCATTTGCTCCACATCTTTCACCGACGCGCCAGGGAAGGGAATGAGCACGTTGGCCATGGTGACGTTGATTTGCGGCTCTTCCTCGCGTGGCGTGACGAACACAGCAAACACGCCCAACAAGAAGCACACCAACGCCAACAGCGGTGTGATTTGCGAGGCTTGGAACAAGCGGGCCAAACGGCCGGAGATGCGGAGTGTGGAATCGATCATGGCTGTATTCTATAAATAATTGACTGATTATTTAATTAAACAATTATTTAATCAATCGGTTAAGTATGGATAAAATCATCACATGACCCAACTCCCTGATCAGGCCATTGACCGTGTGGCTAACTATTTCCAAGCGCTGGCCGAGCCCACGCGCTTGCGCATCTTGAACCTGCTGCGCCAAGCCGAGCACAACGTGGGCGAGTTGGCCGAGGCCTGTGGCTACACAGCCGCCAATATGTCGCGCCACTTGGCGGTGTTGATGCAACAAGGCTTTGTCAAACGCGAAGGTCGTGGCACCAGCGTGTATTACCAAATTGCCGACCCCACCATTTACACCCTGTGCGATTTGGTGTGCGACCGCATCACCCAACAACACCTTGAACAATCGTGGCCAATGGTGGCTGCGACCAAGAAACGAACGCAAACAACTCGGAGAGCCGCATGAAAACAGCCCATGAATTGGTCTTAGATGCCAAACAAACGACGCAAGAAATTTCTGTGGATGATGCAATCAAGGCCATTCAAACCTGTGATGCCTTGATTGATGTGCGTGAGACAGATGAGTATTTGTCTGGCCATTTGGCGGGCGCAATGCACATGTCGCGTGGCATGTTGGAGTTCAAGATGGCGGGCAATCCCAAGCTGCAAGCGCGTGATTTGAAAATTGTGTTGTATTGCAAAACCAGTGGTCGCGCGGCCTTGTGCGCGCAGTCGCTGGCGCACATGGGCTACACCCATGTGCAGTCGATTGCGGGTGGCATTGATGCGTGGGTGGCGGCTGGCCACGATGTGTACAAGCCTGCGCAGCCTTCATTTGATTAAGTGGGCTTGCGTTATCTCAATGGGTTAACGCACCTCAGCTTCTAGCATTCACATTTTTATAAAAGGTATTCCCATGAGCACGTTTGATCACCCCGGTTTGGTGCAAAACATCAACGAATCTTTAGGGCCATTTCGCAAGTCGCAATCCGAAGCCATGCAAGGTTTTGCACAATTGGCCAAGGCATCGATGGCCGAAGGTGCCATCAGTGCCAAAAACAAAGAGCTGATTGCCCTGGCCATTGGCATCACCCAGCACTGTTCAGGCTGTGTGGGCTTTCACGTCAAGGCCTTGCGCAAGCTGGGTTGCACCCGCGAAGAGTTGGAAGAAATGCTGACCATTTGCGTTTACATGGGTGGCGGCCCTGCCTTGATGTATTCCGCCGAAGCCCTCAAAGCGTGGGACACGATGGCCTAAGCCGGCTAAATCATTAGATGGATGTGTATGAGTACCGACAAGCAAGAACCTAAAAAAGTCATTCCAATTCAAGCAGTTCCTGCAGAGGCGAGTGAAGAAATGGTGTCGCTGTATGCAGCGGCTAAAAAAATATACCCACGTTCGGTGGAGGGCATCTTTGCCTATTGGCGTTGGATCACGGTGGCCATCACGCAAATCGTGTTTTATGGTTTGCCTTGGGTAGAGTGGGGCACGCGCCAAGCGGTGTTGTTTGATTTAGAAGCACGACGTTTTTACATCTTCGGTTTGGTGCTCTACCCGCAAGACTTCATTTACTTGACGGGCTTGTTGGTCATCTCGGCCTTGGCGTTGTTCTTGTTCACAGCGGTGGCTGGACGTTTGTGGTGCGGCTATGCCTGCCCGCAAACGGTGTACAGCGAAATCTTCTTGTGGATCGAGCGCAAAATTGAAGGCGACCGTTCAGCGCGTATGCGTTTGGATGATGCTGACTTTTCGTTGAAAAAGCTCAGCAAGAAAACCTACAAACACATCGCGTGGGTTGTGTTGTCGCTGTGGACTGGCTTCACCTTTGTGGGGTACTTCACGCCAATTCAAGAGTTGTTCGCCACGGCGCTGGCTTGGAACTTTGGCCCTTGGCAATTCTTCTGGGTGTTTTTCTACGCGTTCGCCACCTATGGCAACGCAGGCTTCATGCGCGAACAAGTGTGCAAGTACATGTGCCCGTATGCGCGTTTTCAAAGCGCCATGTTCGACCATGACACGCTCATCGTCACGTACGACGCTGAACGTGGCGAGCCGCGTGGCCCGCGTTCTAAAAAGACCGACCTCGCTGCGGCCAATTTAGGGGCTTGCGTCGATTGCACCTTGTGCGTGCAGGTGTGCCCCACCGGCATTGATATTCGCGATGGCTTGCAATACGAGTGCATTGGCTGCGGTGCGTGCGCCGATGTGTGCGACACCGTGATGGAAAAAGTGGGCTACGCCAAAGGCTTGGTGCGCTACACCACACAAAACGCGATGGCCAACAAATGGACCACACGTCAAACCTTGATGCGTGTGTTGCGTCCTCGTGTCTTGGTGTACACCTCGATCCTGATGGCGATCATCATTGCCGTGGGCGTTTCGTTGGCAGTGCGTACCCCGTTCAAAGTGGACGTGGTGCGTGACCGAGCCACCTTGGCGCGTATCACCGAAAACGGTGGCATTGAAAACGTGTACCGCTTGCAGGTGATGAATGCGTCTGAGAAAGACAAAACCTTCCAGCTCTCCGTGAGCGGTATGCAGGGCCTCAAAATCGAGACCGAAACCGATGTGAAGGTGGCTTCTGCGCAGTCGCACTGGGTGGTGTTGCGTGTGACCATTCCGTATGGTTCGGCTGAGGCTGGGTCACACAAGATCGTGTTCGACATCAAAGACACATCAGGCAACGATGTGATTCATGAGAAGTCTGTGTTCATCGTGCCACGTTAATTTGAATTTTTTGTCATGAGGTTGCGATGAATCGTCATCTGGTTTTGCTGTCTATTGCGCAGGGTTTGTTTTTAACGAACAACGTCACCTTCATTGCCATCAATAGCTTGGTGGGATTGAGTTTGGCCCCCGAGGGTTGGATGGCCACCTTGCCCGTGATGGGCTATGTGGTGGGTGGCGCGCTCAGCACCGGTTTGGTGGCCAAATCGCAGCAGCGCTTTGGGCGCAAGGGGTCGTTCCAACTCGGTTTGTTGGTGGCCTTGTTGTCTGCCGCCATGGGTGCGTGGGCGGTGATGACATCATCGTTTGTGTTGTTGGTCACAGCCACATTGGTGGCTGGTTACTACAGCGCGAATGGGCAGCTCTACCGTTTTGCAGCGGCTGAGTTGTGCAAGCCCGACTACCGCGAGAAAGCGGTGTCGTTGGTGATGGCGGGTGGTTTGATTGGTGCGGTCATTGGCCCGAATTTGGCTATTCAAACCAAGGGCTTGTTTGCCATGCCGTTTGCGGGTGCGTATGTGGCACTCATGTGCGTAGCCTTGTTGTCGATGGCGGTGATGAGCTTCATTCACTTTCCACCGGCAGCTGTGGCCAAGGCACAAGACGAGGGCGGTCGACCTTTGGGTGAGATCATGCGTCAACCCATGTTTGTGGTGGCAGCGATGGCCGCTGCCTTGGGTTATGGCGTGATGAATTTGCTCATGGCGGCTACGCCGCTGGCCATGCAAGTGTGTGGCTTGTCGTTTGAAGATACCGGTTGGGTGCTGGAGTGGCACGTGATTGGCATGTTCGCACCAGGCTTTTTCACAGGCCATTTGATCAAGCGCTTTGGCGTGTTGCCGGTGATGGGCGTGGGCGTATTGCTCAACCTCGCGTGCATTGCTGTGGCTTTGTCGGGCACGGACTTGCAGCAGTTTTTGGTGGCTTTGTTTTTGTTGGGTGTGGGCTGGAACTTTTTGTTCACGGGCAGCACCACCTTGTCTATGCAGGCCTACACACCGCAAGAGAAAAACCGTGCACAAGCCGCCATTAACTTTTGCGTGTTCGCCACCATGGCCTTTACCTCGTTTGCGTCAGGCGCTTTGGTGACTACGCAAGGTTGGGCTTGGCTCAACTGGGGTTCTTTGGTGCCGGTTCTCATGACGGGCCTCGGTTTGTTGTGGTTGGCACGTAAAAAAGCCTCAGCCCCTTGAGAGGGCTGAGGCCGTGAGATGACGCGCGGTTTACTGTGCGTGCTCTTCTTCTGCGGCTTTCATGGGGCAGGTGTTGATGCCTAGCAAGGTGTAGGCGCCACAAAAGCGAAATAGGCCTGTGGCCAAAGGAATCACACCCAAGAAACCCCATGCACCGACAACGCCCGTGGCGGCCAATGTGATGAGGGCCAAGCCTGCGACGATGCGCAAGATGCGGTCAATACCGCCGACGTTTGCTTTCATAGATTTCTCCTTAAGAAGTCACCATTAGACACGCATCGGCGTGGATGTGCTTGAGATAAATCAAGCAGCAAAGACTAGGCGATGAAATTTGCGATACTGACAAAAAACTGTCATATTTGCCATGTCTACATCACACACACTTTCGCGCGCCAATTTGTCTGGCGATATTTGGGGCGGTTTTGCAGCCATGTTGGTGGCGCTGCCTTCGGCCATTGCGTTTGGCGTGACCATCTTCTCACCGCTCGGTGCGGACTTTGGTGCCAAGGGCGCTTTGGCGGGTATGTTGGGTGTCACAGCTTTGGGTTTGATTGCTGCCACCTTTGGCGGTACGCAACGTCTCATCTCTGCGCCTTGCGCACCTGCTGCTGCCGTGCTGTCTGCACTGACCATTCAAATGACCCAGCAGGGCACAGGCGTGGGGGCTGTGGTGCTCACCTTGTTCTTGGTGGCGTTTGTGAGCAGCTTGGTGCAAATCTCGTTTGGCTTGCTGCGCATCGGTGAGCTCATCAAGTACATGCCTTTCCCCGTGGTGAGTGGCTACCTCAGCGGTGTGGGCCTCATCATCATCATGAGCCAATTGCCGAAGTGGATGGCGCTGCCCAAAGGCATGAACTGGTGGCAAGGCTTGCACGCGATGGAGTTGTGGCAAGCGCCTAGCCTGATCGTGGGGGCAGTGACGGCAGCTTTTATGTTGTTGGCTCCGCGCATTTCACGCAAAGTACCTGCGGTGATTGTGGGCTTGTTGGGTGGCATGGCCTCGTATTGGGTGTTGGCATTCACGGCTTGGCCTGAGCTGCGTAACCTGCACGACAACCCGTTCATCATTGGTCCATTGGCCGTCGGAGGCGAAGGCTTTTTTGAGTCCTTGCTCGATCCATTCCGCAGCTTGAGCGAATCGGGCATGCCCAACTGGATGCAGATCGCATTTCCTGCGGTGACGTTGGCGGTGTTGTTGTCGATTGATACGCTCAAGACTTGTGTGGTGCTCGACGCCATGACGGGTTCTCGCCATGACTCCAACAAAGAGCTCATTGGTCAAGGCTTGGGTAACTTGGCCGCTTCGCTCATTGGTGGTGCCCCCGGCGCTGGCACGATGGGAGCGACCTTGGTGAACAAAGCCAGCGGTGGCACCACGTATTTGTCGGGTGTGTTCCAAGGCGTGTGGTCGTTGTTGGCGATTTTGTTGTTGACCTCGGTCATCGCGTGGGTGCCAGTGTCGGCTTTGGCGGCGTTGTTGATCGTGATTGGCTTCAAGATGATCGATTGGCATTCGCTGCAATTGCTCAAAGCCAAAGACACCATGCTCGACTTTGCGGTCATCTTGTTGGTGGTCATCGTGGCCAATACCGTGAGCCTGATTGCGGCGTCTGGTGTGGGCGTGGCTATGGCCATCATGTTGTTCTTGCGCGAGCAAATTCACACCTCCACCATTCGCCGCAAATCGTTTGGTGACAAAGTGTTCTCGCAGCGCGTGCGCGGCCAACGCGAGCGTGAGGTGTTGGCTGAGACCGGTAGCCACACGGTGATTTTTGAGTTGCAAGGCAGCTTGTTTTTTGGCACCACCGATCAGCTCTACACCGCGATTGAGCCCGAGCTGAGCAAGGCCAAGTTTGTGGTGCTTGATTTCATGCGCGTGCAGTCGATGGACATGACGGCCGGTCACATGATTGAGCGCATTCGCAACATGCTGTCCGAGCGCCATGCACGCTTGGTGCTCACGCGTGTGCCAGAGCGTTTGCCCAGCGGGCGTGACTTGCGCACGTATGTGGACCACATTGGTTTGCTGTCCGACAGCACCGCCAAAATTTTTGATGAGTTCGACGAAGCGTTGGAATGGATTGAAGACGAAACCCTCGCGCTTGCGGGCCACGCCCACGTGTCGCACGAAGGCATCCCTTTGGGCAAGTTTGAAATCTTCCACGGTTTGAACGACGAAGAAATTGCGGCGCTTGAGCGCTGTGCGCAACGCCATGTGTACGAGGCGGGCGACTTGGTGTTCAGCGCCGACTCGGGGGGCCATGAACTGATGTTGATCAGCCGAGGCGAAGTGAAGGTGAGCTTGCCCTTGGCCAATGGCAAAACCATTCACCTCACCACGTTCAGCCGTGGTCAGTTCTTTGGTGAGATGTCGTTCTTAGATGGCCGCGCGCACTCGGCCGATGTGTACGCCATGCGCGACACCGAGCTGATTGCCATCGACCGCAAAGCCTTTGCCACGGTGGCAGCGGGCGATCCGGTGATGAGCATCAGTGTCATGCGCGCGGTGGCCTTGGCGATTGCCGACCGCTTGCGTCACGCCAACGCAGAGCTGCGCGAGATGCGTCAGGCTTGATGCCGCTTATTTAGCAGCAGGGCGGTACATCGCGCAAATCTTGTTGCCCGCTGGGTCACGCAAGTACGCAATGAAGTAGGTGAACGCGGGGTTGGTGCGTTCGCCCGGAGGATCTTCGCAAGTGACGCCGCCGTTGGCCACGCCTGCGGCATGAAAAGCCAATACTTCAGCTTCTGATTTGGCGGCAAACCCAAACGTGCTGCCGTTGCCAAACGTGGCAGGCTCGCCGTTGATGGGCAGGGTGATGCCAAACGTGCCTGTGGGGGTGCGGTACACATACCGTGTGTTGCCACCTGCGCCTGGGGCATGGCCCAAGGCGCCTAAAGCTGCGTCATAAAACTTGCGTGACGCTTCGATGTCTTTGGCGCCTAAAAATACGTGGGTGAACATGGGTGGTTCCTGATGTCTTGAGGCAAAGAAAAAAGCGGCTCGGTTGCCCGACGCCGCTTTTGCGTGTGAACGCGAAGAATTACTTCTTCTTGGTGTTCACAGCAGCTTTGAACGCTGCACCAGCAGTGAAGCGAGGCACAACGGCAGCAGCGATCTTCAATGCTTCGCCAGTGCGTGGGTTCTTACCTGTGCGTGCAGCGCGTGCAGCAGCTTTGAAAGTACCGAAGCCGATCAATTGCACGTCGTCTTTCTTGGCAACAGCGTGAGTGATGGTGTCCAAGATGGCATTGACTGCGCGGCCAGCGTCGGCCTTGGTCAATTCAGTTTGTGCTGCCACTGCTTCGATCAATTCAGTTTTGTTCATGTCATTTCCTTATTAAAACGGGTGCATTGTGCCAGTTTTGCGGAGTGTTTTTGTGACAGTGCGTGTTGCTTTTGAAAAAGCAGGATTAGGAACTTCCCTGATGTTCTGCAGGTCTGCGATAAAGGCTTCAAAAATGAATTCTGATTAGTTACAAAATAGCACCAAAGCTCGGGTAGAAGGCGGTGATGGAGCTTTCAAATTTGTTGTTGCAATGCCGCACACGCGACGCATCTGATCTGCATTTGTCTTCTGGCATGCCACCCATCTTGCGTGTCAACGGTGATTTGGTGCCGTTGACGGATGTGTTGCTGACGCACGACGCACTGCATGGCGCGTTGATGACGACCATGTCATCTGCGCTGCAATTGCAGCTGACGCAAACACAGGCATGTGATTTTTCTTTAGACGTGCCCGATGGGTCGCGCTTTCGGGTAAATGTGTTTCAGCAGGCGCGCGGTGTGTCGGCCGTGTTTCGTGTCGTTCCACATCAAATACCCAGCTTGCAAGATTTGGCTGCGCCTGATGTGTTGAATCATTTGGTGCAAGGCCCGTGTGGCTTGGTGTTGGTCACAGGGCCCACAGGCTCGGGCAAGTCCACCACCTTGGCCGCGATGGTGGATGCGCTCAATCAAAGCCAAAACAAACATATCCTCACCATTGAAGACCCGATTGAGTTCGTGCACACGCCCCAGCGTTGTTTGATTCAACAGCGTGAGTTAGGCGCGCATACCTTGAGCTTTGCCAGCGCGCTGCGTGCGGCCCTACGAGAAGACCCCGACGTCATTCTGGTGGGCGAGTTGCGTGACCTCGACACCATTCGCTTGGCCATTACCGCGGCTGAAACGGGGCACTTGGTGTTAGCGACGTTGCACACATCCAGTGCAGCGCAGACCATGAACCGCATCATTGATGTGTTTCCTGCTGAAGAAAAAGACATGGTGCGCAGCATGTTGTCTGAGTCACTCAACGCGGTGGTGTCACAAACCTTGTGCAAGCGCAAAGACGGTGCAGGGCGCGTGGCGGCATATGAGGTCATGTTGGGCACGCCTGCTGTGCGCAATTTGGTGCGGGAAGGCAAAGTGGCGCAGTTGTATTCAACGATACAAACAGGGCGCAGTGTGGGCATGCAGACCTTGGACCAAAGCTTGGCGAGTTTGGTTCAGCAGGGTTTGATTGATGCGCAAGAGGCGCGAGCGAAAGCAAAATTTCCAGAGAACTTTGCTGCTGCGCGATAAGGGATGGTGCCTCCAGCAGGAATCGAACCTGCATTTACACCTTAGGAGGGAGTCGTTCTATCCATTGAACTATGGCGGCAACCGCCCATATTTTAAGGTGCTACTTGCTCAGCACCCGCATGGCTTCTTCCAAGCCTTTGAGTGTGAGCGGGTACATGCGGTTGCTGACGATTTGTTGAATGATGGCGATGCTCTGGCGGTATTCCCACACGCCTTGTGGCTCGGGGTTGATCCACGCAAATTTAGGGAATGCGTGAATCAAACGTTGTAGCCACTCAGCGCCGGCTTCTTCGTTGTTGTATTCCACGCTGCCGCCGGGCTGCACAATTTCATACGGGCTCATGGTGGCGTCACCAATGAAGATGAGCTTGTAGTCTTTGTTGTATTTGCGAATGATGTCCCACGTCTCAAACTTTTCGGCGTAGCGGCGTTTGTTGTTACGCCACATGAAGTCGTACACGCAGTTGTGGAAGTAATAAAACTCCAAATGCTTGAACTCGGCCTTGGCGGCGCTGAACAGTTCTTCCACGCGTGCAATGTGATCATCCATCGTCCCGCCCACGTCCATGAGCAACAGCACCTTCACATTGTTGTGGCGCTCGGGTCGCATCAAGATGTCTAAGAACCCAGCGTTGGCTGCCGTCTTGTGGATGGTGCCGTCGAGGTCAAGCTCTTCGGCAGAGCCCTCGCGGGCAAAGCGGCGCAGGCGACGCAACGCCACTTTGATATTGCGCGTGCCCAGCTCTTGCGTGTCGTCGTAGTCGCGGTAAGCGCGTTGGTCCCACACCTTCACCGCGCTGCGGTTGCCGCCTTTGCCGCCAATGCGAATGCCTTGTGGGTTGTAGCCCCCATTGCCAAAGGGTGAGGTGCCGCCTGTGCCTATCCATTTGCTGCCGCCTTCGTGGCGCTCTTTTTGTTCTTCGAGGCGTTTCTTCAACGTCTCCATCAACTCGTCCCAACCCATTTTTTCGATGGCGGCTTTTTGTTCGGGCGTGAGTTCTTTTTGAAGAATCTTCTCTAGCCAATCAAGCGGTACTTCTTTGGTGAAGTCGGTCAACATCTCCACGCCTTTGAAGTACGCGGCAAAGGCACGGTCAAATTTGTCGTAGTGCTTTTCGTCTTTCACAAGCACCGTGCGTGACAGGTGATAGAAATCATCCATGCTGCACGCGTCAGACGCGGGGCCGACCACGTTGGCTTGCAGGGCTTCGAGCAGCGTGAGGTACTCACGCACCGACACAGGCACTTTGGCAGCACGCAGGGTGTAGAAGAAGTCGATCAGCATGGTGCGTACTCTTGGGTCAATCGTGTCTTAGCCGCCGGCCATTCGCTGGCGGTCATGCTGTACATCACGGTGTCGCGAATCGTGCCATCGCGACGTAGGGCTTGGCCGCGAATGACGCCATCTTTGTGGGCGCCCAAGCGTTCAATGGCACGCTGTGAGGCGAGATTGAGGTGGTCGGTGCGCCAACCCACCACGTGGCAGCCCAAGGTGTCAAACGCATGGGTCATGAGCAAGAGTTTGCACGTGGTGTTGACATGCGTGCGTTGCACACTTTGGGCGTACCAGGTGTAGCCAATTTCTAAGCGTTTCACAACAGGCAAGATGTCGTGGTAACTCGTGCTGCCCAGTACGCGGCCGGTGCTTTGCTCGATCACCGCAAACGGCACACGTGAGCCTTCGGTTTGCATGCGCAATGCCGTGTCGATGTACGTCTGCGTTTGCTCGGGCTCGGGCACCGAGGTCACGCGCAACGTCCACAGTTCACCATCGGCAGCAGCTTGGCGCAGACCTGGCTCGTGGGCCAAGGTCAAGGGCTCTAGCAAAATGCCGCGGGCACTCAGGGGGACGGGTTGCACAAAGGACATGGCTCGCACCAAGGATTTATCGGTTGCGGCTTTGCATGAAGACAAGTTTTTCAAACAAGGTCACGTCTTGCTCGTTTTTCAGCAAGGCGCCCACGAGCGGTGGGATGGACACTTTGTCGTCTGCGGTTTGAAGCGCTTCGAGTGGAATGTCTTCGGCCACCAAGAGTTTGAGCCAATCAATGAGTTCGCTCGTCGATGGCTTTTTCTTGAGGCCCGGCAAGTTGCGAATGTCAAAGAAGGTCTTCATTGCCACGGTCAACAAGTCTTGCTTGATGGTGGGGAAGTGCACCTGCACGATGTGGCGCATGGTGTCTGCGTCTGGGAACTTGATGTAGTGGAAGAAGCAGCGGCGCAAGAACGCGTCTGGCAACTCTTTTTCGTTGTTGGAGGTGATGAAGACCAACGGACGATTTTTGGCTTTGATGAGCTGACGCGTTTCGTAGCAGTAAAACTCCATGCGGTCGAGTTCGCGCAGCAAGTCGTTGGGGAACTCGATGTCGGCTTTGTCGATCTCGTCAATCAACAAGGCCACCGGTTCTTCAGCGGTGAAGGCTTGCCACAACACACCTTTGAGAATGTAGTTCTCAATGTGTTGCACACGGGCTTGGCTGTCAGCGTCTGGCATTTGGCTGTCACGCAAACGGCTCACCGCGTCGTATTCGTACAAGCCTTGTTGGGCTTTGGTGGTGGACTTGATGTGCCATTGCAAGAGTGGCATGCCCAAGGCCTCAGACACTTCTTCGGCCAACATGGTTTTGCCGGTGCCGGGTTCGCCCTTGACCAGCAAGGGGCGTTTGAGTGCGATGGCGGCGTTGACGGCCAACATCAAATCTTGGGTTGCTACGTAGTTGTCTGTGCCTTTGAATTTCATGGGTGTTCCGTTTTGTCTTTGGGATTTATTTTCCACCTAGTTGCTTTGAGAATTTGTGGCTCAACAGCCGAGCCTCTGACGCGGGTTCTTTGTGGCAGGCGCGTCGGTAGGCTTGCAGGGTTTTATCGGCCAAGGCCAAGATGCTGCCGGGTTCGTAGCTGCCGCCTCTGAGGTGTTGACCAAAGGGCGTACCCATCAAAAGCGCGGCACCTTCGCTGGCGTGGTCTGCGGTGTAAATGTGAAACTGGCCTTGCGTCACGGCATCAATCACGTCTTGGCTGAGCATCAGGTGGTGGCGATTTCGGCGTGGAATCAAGGCACCTTGTGTGCCGTCCAAGCCTTGCGCTTGGCAGGTGCGAAAGAAGCCTTCAATCTTTTCGTTCACACCGCCGACGGGCAGCACGTCCCCGTTTTGGTTGACTGCCCCCGTGACCGCAATGTTTTGCTTGAGCGGCAAACCGGAAAGGGATGAGAGCAAGGCATACAGCTCGGCACACGACGCCGAGTCGCCCTCGACGCCGCTGTACTCTTGCTCAAATACCACTGAGGCATTGAGTGCCAGCGGTGCAATGTGTGAGAAAAGAGCCGCGACATAGCTGTGCAGGATCAGCACGCCTTTGTCGTGAATAGGGCCTGACATCTTCACCTCGCGCTCGATGTTGACCAAACCCTCATGGCCCGCATACGTGCGTGCGGTGACGCGCACAGGAAAACCAAATGCGTGATCGCCCAGCTCAATCACGGTGAGGCCATTGAGCTGACCCACGTGTTCGCCTTGCACCGAGATGAGTCGCTCGCCATCGGTGATGGACTCTTGCAAGCGTTGTTCGATGTAGCCGTTGCGCAAGTCGCGCGCGGCGATGGCGGCATCCACATCGATGGCTTGCACGGTGTCTGCCCCGCGTTGGCGCGCTTGGCTGGCGCTTTCGATGATGAGCGATTCGGTGTGCGAGAACAGTGCACTTTGGCGGGTTTGGTCATCCACTTCGCGGTGGGTGCATTCAATCAAACGGGCTACCGCATCGGCTTTGAAGTGGGGAAGGCCCAAGCGTTGGCAGCTGTGTGCCACAAAAATGGCCGAGGCTCGGTGCGTGTCTGCGTTGGCAGAAAAGCTCTCGGCAAATTCCACCTTACACATGAAGCGACGAAACAGTTCAGGCATACCCGCTTGCAACGCGTAGTACTCTTCCACCGTGCCAATGAGCACCATCTTCACGTCGATGTGAACGGCTTCTGGCTCAAGGGCAACCGAAGCGATGGGGGAGAGGCGCAGGCCTGACTCTTCGATTTGTAAACGACCGCTGCGTAAAAAACGTGAGAGCTTTTCCCACACCAAAGCGTCGGTGAGTAAATCGCGCACATGCAGCATCAAGAAACCACCATGGGCTTTGAGCAAGCTGCCTGCGCGGATGCGTGAAAAGTCGGTCATCAACACGTCGTCTTCGGTTTGATACTCGACGCTGCCAAACAAGCTGCGAAACACAGGGTTGTCTTCGACCAATACAGGCGCCCCGTGCGTGTCGTGGTTGTCGACGGCCACATTCACGCGGTAGCGCATCAGCAAGGTGTTGAGGGCGTCGAGACGGTTTTCTTCTTCGTCATCGTCGGTGGGCTCAAACAGTTCGATGTGTTCCAACACATCGTGCACCAGCTTTTGAAAGTAGTGCGTGAGTTTGGTGTTGTCTTGCGTGGGTTTGGCCAAGGCGTGCTGAATGCGCTCCAGCTCTTGCGTCAACATGGGCTTGATGGTTTGTCGGCGCAGGGCTGCCAAGCCTTCGTTTTTCACGCGGTCCATCGGACGTGTTTTGTCCAAGAAGTTGGCAATCTCAGTACGTAGTTCAATCTCGGCTTGGTCGATGGCTGCGCGTTGCTCTTTGGGCAGGGCCAGCGCTTGGGCTTCGGTCAAGGGCACGCCTTTGTCGTCGCGCAGGGTGAACACGAGATGTCCGTTGTCTCGAAACAGCGAGAAATGACGCGCTTCTGCAAATGCATCCAACACGGCGTACGCGCTGTCTTCTTCTTGCTTGTAGGTTTTTTCGATGTGCTCGCTTTCGGCTTTGAAGTCTTGGGCGGTCAATCGTTTGGGAATTTCGGCCAGCAGTGTTTTGGTGAGCTGCACCATGTGCGCACGCAGTGTGCGGCCTTCGCCTGCGGGTAGGTGTACTGCGTGCGGATGCTCGGGCGTGTCGAAGTTGTGCAGGTAGCACAGGTCGGGTGGCACAGGGCGTGTTGTTGCAACGGTGTGCATCATGTGGCGCAGCAGGGTGGAGCGGCCGCTGCCGACTTCGCCCAACACAAACAGGTTGTAGTTGGGCTGCGTCATTTCTAAGCCGAAGCGTGCGGCTGTTTCGGCGCGTGCTTGGCCAATCCAAGGCAAGGCGTGTGTGACGAGTTCGGCGGTGTTGTCAAAGCCCAGCTCGGCAGGGTCAATGGTCAGTCGCAAGTCTGCGGCTGCCAGCGTGTGGGCACCGAAAGGCTGGGGGGTGTTGTTCATGTCAAGGTACTCAATACTTCTTGGGTGTGTTCGCCCAAACGCGGGGCGGGGCGCCACACGCCAGTGGGTGTGCCGCTCATGCGCACGGGGGGGCGCAGTTGGCGCAGCGTGCCTTCAAACGGATGCGCCACATCCAGCCAGCCTTGCGTGGCTTTGAGGTGCGGGTCGTGCAGCAGCTCGTGCAAGCTCATCATGGGCATGACGGGAATGTCACGCGCGGCCAAAACTTTGAGCCACTCGGCCGTGCGGCGGTGTTGCATGTGTTCGGCCACAAAGCCATACAGCGCGTCGATGTGTTGAATGCGTGCGGCGTGGTTGGCAAAGCGCGCATCGGTTTGAAACAAATCGGGCTGACCCACAAGTTCTAAAAATGCAGCCCAATGAGACTCGTTGTACATCAGTGCGCAGATGTGCCCATCGCTCGTGCGATAGGGCTTGCGGTTGGCCGAGAGCATGCGCGAGTAGCCCATGTTGCCCACGGGTGGCTGCCACGTTTCGCCGCTCAAGTGTTCGCCCATCACAAACTGCAACAGGCATTCAAACATGGGCACTTCCACATGCTGGCCCAAGCCTGTGCGGTAGCGCGCAATGACGGCTGCCATGACGGCGTGCACCATGTTCAGGCCCGTCACGCGGTCGGCAAAGGTGGCGGGCACGTAGCGCGGCTCGGTGCTGCCGCTTTGCGTCATCAACCACGGAATGCCGGTGGCCCCTTGAATTAAGTCGTCGTACGCGGGCCATTCAGAGTAGGGGCCGCCTTCGCTGTAGCCATACGCGCCACACACCACCAAGCGCGGGTTGATGGCGTGCAGCGTGTCAAACGACAAACCCAAACGCGCCATCGACGCGGGGCGAATGTTGTAGGTCAACACATCGGCGGTTTTGCACAGCTTGAGCAACTGCTCGCGTTGCTCGGGCTGTTTCAAATCGAGCACGACCGAGCGTTTGTTGCGGTTGGCGTTGATGAAGATGTGGCCCATGCCCGGATGCTTCATCGGCCCCGCGTGGCGCATGATGTCGCCGCTGGGCGATTCGATTTTGATGACGTCCGCGCCGTAGTCGCCCAAGATTTGTGTGGCGTAGGGACCGAGCACCACGCCCGTCAAATCAATCACGCGCAAGCCTGCGAGTGCACCTTGCAACGGTGAGATGTTGGGGGCGTTGTCGGTGGTGTGCATGGGTTACTCGGGGGTGATGCCCGCAGACTTTACCCAGCCGCCCCATTTTTTAATTTCAGCGTCGATGGTCTTGGCGAGTGTGGTGCTGTCTTCCACATCCAAGTCAATGCCTGCACCTTGGATTTTTTCGCGCACATCGGGTTTAGCCAACACGGCCAACAAGGTGGCGGTGGCTTTCTTTTGCACATCGGCAGGAATACCTGCAGGGGCCATGAGGCCGAACCACGCGCTCACGTTGTAGCCGTTCACGGTGTCGCCAATGGGCGGCACGTTGGGGGCTTTGCCTGCGCGTTTCTTGGTGGTCACGCCTAAGCCACGCATACGTCCCCCGTTAATTTGCGACACAGCGTTGCCCGTGTCAGCAAAAGCGAATTGAATTTGACCACCCAACAAATCGGTGAGTGCAGGTGGGATGCTCTTGTAGGGCACACCCACGGTTTGCAAACCGGCCAACTCCGTCAACATGGCGGCCGAAACCAATGAGCCAGACGAGCCGTGGCCATAAGCCAACTTGCCAGGGTGGGCTTTGGCGTAGCTCACAAACTCTTTCATGTCTTTGGCGGGGAAGTCGTTGTTGACCATCAAGATGAAGCCCACTTCGCCAATCTTGCCGATGGGCGCAAAGTCTTTCACGGGGTCGTAGGGCAGCTTGCGGTACAGGTGCACATTGGCTGCTTGTGTGGTGCTGGTGGTGACCAAGAAGGTGTAGCCATCTGCGGGCGCGGTCTTGACGGCTTCGGCACCCAAGATGCCATTAGCCCCCGCTTTGTTTTCAATGGTGATGGGCTGGCCCCACGCCTCACTCATGGCTTGCGCCACGATGCGGCCCACGCTGTCGGTGGCACTGCCTGCACTGAAGGGCACCACAAATTTGATGGGTTTGTTGGGGTAGCTTTGGGCGTGAGCCGCTGGCAAGCACAAGACACTGAGTGCGACGGCAGCTATTCCTGCGCACAAGGTGCGGCGAAGTGGTGAGGTGGGTGTGAAGTGGCGCATGGTTGTCTCCGTTTGGTTTTATTGAAATCTCATCGCCGCGACATGCTAATCGCGCGTGGCGCGGCGTTGTACTGCGTCGATGTAGGCCTGCCCATCGGGTGGGCGGCCACTGCGTTGGCTTTCCCAAATCATTTGGCCCAAAGCGTCCATGGTTTGGTGGTGGGCATCGTGCAGTGAATCGAGTTTGGCGGTGAGCAGCTCCACGGCTTGGCGAATGCCACGCGGCTGGTCAATCGAGCATTGCTCGCTCACCGACAAGTGCATGGACAAATGTAAGAAGGGGTTGGTCTTGCCGTCTTTGACTTCGTACATGCGCTCCAGCGCCGCATCGACGTCTGAGAAATCGGCGTGGTATTCGGGGTGCTCGGCCACCCATTGGCTGGCGAGGGTTTCCAAAGCATCCATTGGCAAGCCGTCGCGCCACTTGGCATAGACCGAACAAAAAAAGCGCCGTACATCGGCTTGGCTGGGTTCAAACATGCTTTGATTGTGGCAAAGAAAAAGGCCTCCGAAGAGGCCCTTGTCTTGTGTGCGCATAGAACGCGGATGAGCGCTTTATTGTTCAACGAATGCGCGTTCCACCACGAAGTCGCCGGGAGTGGTGGTGGAGCCTTCTTTGAAACCGCGCTCTTCGAGCAAAGTGCGCATGTCTTTGTTCAGGCCAGGGCTGCCGCAAATCATGATGCGGTCATTGGCGGGATCGATGTTGGGCAAGCCCAAATCTTGGGGCAGCTTGTTGGAGGTGAGCAAGTCGGTCACGCGGCCTTGATTTTTGTAGGGCTCGCGGGTGACGGTGGGGTAGTACAACATTTGGTTGCTCACCATCTCGCCCAAGAACTCGTGCTTGGGCAGCTCGTCGGTCAAGTAGTCGTGATACGCCAGCTCTTTGACCTCGCGCACGCCGTGGACCAAGATGACTTTCTCAAAACGCTCATACGTCTCGGGGTCGCGCACGATGCTAAGGAAAGGGGCCAAGCCCGTTCCTGTGCCAATGAGGTACAGGTTTTTGGCAGGCAGCAAATAGTCGATCAACAAAGTGCCCGTGGGCTTTTTGCCGATGACGATTTTGTCGCCCACTTTGATGTGTTGCAGCTTGGAGGTGAGCGGGCCGTCTGGCACCTTGATGCTCAAAAACTCCAAGTGTTCTTCGTAGTTCGCGCTCACGATGCTGTAGGCGCGCAACAAGGGTTTGCCGTTTTCACCGCGCAAGCCAATCATGGTGAAGTGGCCGTTGGAGAAACGCAGCGAAGTGTCGCGTGTGGTGGTGAAGCTGAACAGGCGGTCGGTCCAGTGGTGGACGGACAAAACTTCTTCGTCTAGGAATGCACTCATGACTGTGATAAATCGATATAAATCAAGCCCTCTAGTGTAGGCGAGGGCTTAAAACCTAGGGCTATATGGTGCCCCACAGAACGCCATAAGGCTTGCGCTGAATCAATCCCTTTAGCGCGCTTTTCAGGCGTTGCCCGCAAAGCCGTTTTGTCGCCAGGCCTCATAGGTGATGACGGCCACAGCGTTGGATAAGTTGAGGCTGCGTTGGTCAGCCCGCATGGGCAGGCGCAGGCGTTGCGCGGTAGGGAAGGTGTCGCGCACGGCAGCTGGCAAGCCCGCGGTTTCGCAACCGAACACAAACCAGTCACCCGGCTGGAACTGCATGGTGTGCGCCACGCTGGAGCCCTTGGTGGTCATGGCAAACATGCGGTCGGCTTGGGGTTGAGCGTTGGTCAAAAATGCTTCCCAGCTGGCGTGGCGCAGCACGGGCGCGTACTCGTGGTAGTCCAAGCCCGCGCGGCGCATGTGCTTGTCATCCATCGAAAAGCCCAAAGGCTCAATCAGGTGCAAAGCGCAGCCGGTGTTGGCCGCGAGGCGAATGACGTTGCCCGTGTTGGGCGGGATTTCGGGGTGGACGAGGACGATGTTGAACATGGGCTGGATTGTCGCGCATGGTCGCTGCACCCCGTGGTGGGGGCCAGTTTTAAGCGGCTTTTTGCTGGAGACGTTGCAAGAATTTTTCAACATCAATGATGGCGCGGCGGTGCGTGCCTTCACCAATCAAGCCGGCCTCATCGCGGCAAGACACCTTGTAGGTCAGTGCGCGCCCTTCGATGGCAATCAACTCCACGTCCGCTGTCACTTGCATGCCCACAGGTGTGGCGGCCACGTGGCTGACATCCACATGCGTACCGACGGTTCGTTGGCCCGGTTGCAGATACGGTTTGAGGCCCATGATGCAGGTCTGCTCAATGAAGGCGATCATCATCGCCGTTGCGAAAACGGGCGGCATGTCTTTGAAGCCTTCCCACGTTGGGTCAACGCGCGGAACGGTGTGTTCGGCCCCGACCGTGATGTGCTCGGTGTGCTTGAGGCCAGTGACGAGTGTGGCGTGTGGTGTGTTCATAAGGGCAATCCTAACGACAGTTGGCGCGATGTACAGAGCGTACACAGCGCTTTCAAGCGGCAAAGAAAACGGCAAGCCTTTGCCGTTAATTTTTCTAAATGCGTACTTTTGATCAATAAATAGATCGTGGCTTTATTTTTGCTTGTTTGATAAAAGTCACAAAGGTTGCCGCCATGTCTATCAACAGCATCAATAGTTCGATTCAAAACCAGTACCCGCAAATGAGTACGCCATCTGCAAGCAAGACGACAGATGCAGAAGCGGGGATTGCATCCACAAAATCTTCCAGCACAGCTGCCGCAAGCGATACGGTCACGATCTCGGCGGCGGGGCAAGCAAAGGCGAATGAAGCCACTGGCTTTAAAACTATGTTGCAACCCTTTGATGCAGGGCGAGCGTTGACAGCCGATGACAAGGCGCTGATTGGGTACCCGAACCCCGGCAACCCTTACGTACAGATGATGGCTGCAACGATTAGCGAATTGCGTGAGAGTGGGCACATCCAAGGCAAGATGACAAGTGCGTACTACAAAAACGACGATGGAACCCAAGCCAGTGTTTTTGACGTGATGCCCAAGGATGCGCAGTCACAGGCTGATTTCGCACCACTGAAAAATCGCATGTTGTCAAAGTTTACCGAGTCCCAAAAAGGTACGGCGGATGAAGTAACCAAACTTGCAAATGACAAGTTTTTGTTGAGCCTTGGAGGTGATGCACAAAGCGCAAGCAGCATCAAAGTCAAGGCGATGATGCGCGACTACGCCTCTTGATGTCTCAACAGATGACCAACAATCAAAGCCATGATGCGTGATTACAGCGCCTAATCTGAAGGATCTGAATGTCTATTTCAAGCGTCACGAGTGCAATCAAGCACACATACATCCCTGTTCATTCACAAGCACTCAGTAAGACGCTGTCTGCCGAGCAAGTCGAACCATCCAATGATGTGGTTGATCTTTCCAAGGTTGCGCAAAGCGTTTGTACTTCATCGACGCAGGGTCGAGAGCAGTTCGACTTCACCCATATGACGCCAAAGCAGATGAAGGGCATCGCTAACGAGATGTTTAAGCAGGGCAAGATTGACCTTGACCAATTGTTTCAACTTGAAACGGCAGGCATCCCTTTGGGGAAACAGGGGCCTCATGGTGAGTTCGTCCAGCTGACACCCGCCGAGCGAGAGGGCTTTATGAGTCAGCCTCTGAACTACATTCAAAACACAGCAGACCGCATCAGCTTTTTGGATCAATCGGGTTATGCCAATGACCCGAAAAGTGGATACGACATGTTGAAAAACTTGTTAGGTAAATTGAAAACAAACTTTGGGTGATTTATTTTTATTCGTTGGAATTCTCTAATCGTTCCGACTTTCTGTTCTAGCTAAAACCAACCCCGTTACCCGTGCCGCTCCCGTTGCCTTCAATACCCGCGCAGCCGCATACAGCGTCGCGCCAGTGGTCATCACATCGTCGACCAATACCACCTGCTGCCCGCGCAAGCGGGTGATGTGTGTGTGGTTGACCCAAAAGGCGTGGGCGGCTTGGGCCCAGCGGTTTTCGCGTGACGCGCCGACTTGATGCGCTCCAAGGGCTTGGCGTTGCAGCGCAGTGGCCCATGTTTTGTGAGGGGCCAAGTGACGGGCCAATTCGAGAGCTTGGTTAAAGCCCCGCTCGCGCAAACGCGCTGGGCTGAGTGGGATGGGGATGACGCAGTGAGCCGCTTCCAACGCAGGCTCCACCCACGGCGCGTGACGCATGAGTTCGGCCAAGGCTTTGGCCAAGCCGGGGTCGGCCTGAAATTTAAAACGTGCGATGCATTGCGACCACGGAAAGTCGTAGCTCACGGCGGCCAAGCACTGGTGCAGAGGCGAGGGCGTGTGTTGGCAGTTGCCGCAGGGCAAACGCTGCAAGTGCAGGGCACAGGTGGGGCAGCGAGGCACGGGCTGGGCAAAAGCGGTGATGCAGGCCTCACACAGGCTCATGCTGGGCCAGCGGCGGCAGATGTGGCAAAGGCTGGGTACGTTCAAGCGCAGGCGAAACATGTCTTGCATTGGAAAGACATTGCGCCCTTGCAGGTTGAAGCGCGGCGCAATCTTTGTGCGGGGTGCGGTGCCGAGATAATAGGAGCCATGTCTTCAGAACCGTCTAGCGCCGCACGCCCTCCCTCACTCGACCCCGTGGCCTGTGCGCGGTGGGCCACTTGGCCGCACGACGCATCGCCTTGGTTGCACGAAGAAATTGCGCGCCGCATGGAAGACCGCCTGCAGTGGATTCGTTTGCAACCCAAATTGTGGGTCGATTGGGCGCCTGTGAGCGGCGGCCTCAAGGCCCACACGCTGCTGCGCCAACGCTACCCCGAGGCCCAAGTGGCGGTGCTAGAGCCCACGCCAGCGCGCCAAGCCCAAGCGCGTGCCGCGCTGGGGGGTAACTGGCTGCAACGCTTGATGAAACAAGGCCCTCGTTTTGACGCACCCGCCGAAGGCAGCGCCGAGATGCTGTGGGCCAATATGGCGCTGCACACCAGCGCCGACCCGCAAGCCCTGTTGCAACAGTGGCACCAGCTGCTGGCGGTGGATGGGTTTGTGATGTTTTCGTGCCTCGGCCCCGACACCTTGAAAGAGCTGCAAGCCGTGTACCAAGCGCAGGGCTGGACGCCGCCTGCGCACGCCTTTACCGACATGCACGACTGGGGCGACATGCTGGTACAAGCCGGCTTCGCCGAACCGGTGATGGACATGGAGCGCATCACCCTCACGTATGCCGATGCCGACAGTTTGCTGGCCGAGTGCCGCGTGCTTGGGCGCAATTTGCACCGCGAGCGCTTTGCGGGCTTGCGCGGCAAGCAATGGCTGGCGCAGCTCAAAACCGCTTTGCTGGCGCTGGCCCAGCCGCAGCAAGATGGGCGTTTGGCGCTGACGGTGGAAGTGATTTACGGCCACGCCCTCAAACCCTTGCCGCGCTTGAAAGTGCAGAGCGAAAGCACGGTGTCCTTGCAAGACATGCGCACCTTGTTGTCTAAGAAATGAGCCACTCCATGTTTACTTTTTCGCGTCGTTTGGTGTTGTCGTCTTTGGTTGTGCTGGCTTTGGCCGCGTGCAGCCCTGACAAGCCGAAGTTCAATGGCATTGACATCACGGGCGCGGATTACGCGCAAGACTTCACGCTCACCGACCACAACAACCAACGCCGCAGCTTGAGCGACTTCAAGGGCAAAGTGGTGGTGGTGTTCTTTGGCTACACGCAATGCCCCGATGTGTGCCCCACATCCATGGCCGAGTTGGCCGAAGTCAAACGTTTGCTCGGTGCCGATGGCGACAAACTACAAGGCGTGTTTGTTACGGTCGACCCTGCGCGCGACACCACTGAGTTGCTCAAGGCCTATATGGGCAACTTCGATCCCACGTTTGTTGCCTTTGTGCCCACGCCCGATGAGCTGGCCGATGTGGCCAAGCGCTTCAAGATTTACTACAAAAAGCAAGAAGGCAAAACGCCCACCAGCTACACGATGGATCACTCAGCGGGCAGCTATGTGTACGACACGCAAGGCCGTGTGCGCCTGTACAGCCGCTATGGCTCAGGCGCAAAGGTGCTGGCGCAAGATATTGAGACCTTGTTGAAAACCACACCTTGATGTTGTTTTGAGCCAAACAAAAGCCAAACAAAAAGGGCCGCTATGTTTTGCATAGCGGCCCTTTGCTTGTGTGTTTAGCACTTAAGCGTATTCCGCCAAAGCCGCTTTCATTTTCTTCATGGCGGCCACTTCGATTTGGCGAATGCGCTCGGCGCTCACGCCGTATTCGACGGCCAGCTCGTGCAGCGTCATGCCGCCTGAGCCGTTGTCTTGTACTTTGAGCCAGCGCTCTTCCACGATGCGGCGGCTGCGTTCGTCCAACACATTGAGCGCAGCGGTGATGCCGTCAGACGCCAACACATCGCGCTGGTGCGCGGCGATCATGGCGGTGGGCTCGTGGTTCACATCGGTCAAGTAGGCGATGGGGCCAAAGGCTTCGTCGCTGTCTTCGTTGGGCGTGGGGTCGAGCAGCACATCGCCGCCGGCCATGCGCATTTCCATCTCCAACACTTCTTCGGGCTTGACGTTGAGCTTGCTCGCCACCGCCTCGACCTCTTGGGTGTTGAGGCTGTTGCGGTGCGTGGCTTCGGTGGCGTCGGCCTTGAAGCCTTGCTTCATGGAGCGTAAGTTGAAAAACAGCTTGCGTTGGGCCTTGGTGGTGGCCACTTTGACCAAACGCCAGTTGCGCAAGATGTATTCGTGAATTTCAGCCTTGATCCAGTGCAGCGCGTAGCTGACCAAACGCACGCCTTGGTCGGGGTCAAAGCGTTTGACGGCTTTCATCAAACCGATGTTGCCTTCTTGAATCAGGTCGGCGTGGGGCAGGCCGTAGCCCAAGTATTGGCGCGACACCGACACCACCAAACGCAGGTGCGAAAGCACCAGTTTTCCAGCGGCTTCGATGTCGTTGTTGTTCTTGAGTTGACGCGCAAACTCCTGCTCTTGCTCAGGCGTGAGCATGGGCAAGCGGTTGGCAGCGGTGATGTAGGCATCCAGGTTGCCCAGCGACGGTACCAAGCCCCAAGGGTTGGCAATGGCGAGTGGCTGTTGGGTGATTGCGGTCATGTTTTGTAGTCCTTTCGGATAACGATTCGCTATATTAGCACTCCCAAACGAAGAGTGCTAAACCCTGATGATTTTATGGGTTAACCCTTGGTAAAGGTGGTTTTGCGATACTGTGTTTTTTAACATATACTGAAAATAATCACAGTATTTTAAGGAGCCCGCTATGCCCCCCATGACCTTGGAGCGAATTGCCGTGCAGTGCTGCAAGAGCTGCGCGCACGTGCTCAATTCCGACTCATCTGAAACCCAGTTGCGTTGTGGTTTGGGTTATTACGTCCAGCCGCCGCTCACGCGCAAACAAGGGCGCATGGACAGCTACCCTGTGGTGGAGGCGCATGAGCGCTGCATTCGTTGGCGCGAGAGTTTGCAGGGTGTTTTAAAGCCCTGAGCGGGTTAGCCCAAGAGGGCGTCGGCAAACTCTTGGGCGTTGAAGGTTTCGAGGTCTTCCACGGCTTCGCCCACGCCGATGAAATATACAGGTACGGCTGCGCCGCCCGCAGCCACACGGCCTTGGCCCCACAGCGCAATGGCGGCCAGCACGCCGCCTTTGGCGGTGCCGTCGAGCTTGGTGACGATGAGGCCTGTCAAACCGAGTGCTTCGTCAAACGCCTTCACTTGCGCAAGCGCGTTTTGGCCCGTGTTGCCGTCAATCACCAGCAGCACTTCGTGCGGGCCAGTTTCATCCGCCTTTTGTACCACGCGTTTGATCTTCTTCAACTCTTCCATCAGGTGCAACTGCGTGGGCAAGCGGCCTGCGGTGTCGACCAGCACCACATCTTTGCCGCGCGCGCGGCCTGCGGTGACGGCGTCAAAGCTGACAGAGGCGGGGTCGCCGCCTTCTTGGCTGACGATTTCTACTGTGTTGCGCGTGGCCCAAACCGCGAGCTGCTCGCGGGCAGCGGCACGGAAGGTGTCGGCCGCAGCCAGCAGCACCGACGCGCCGCTGTCGCTCAAATGGCGAGTGAGCTTGCCAATCGACGTGGTTTTGCCTGCGCCGTTCACGCCCGCCACCATGATGACGGTGGGCTTGTGCGCGCCGATGGTGAGTGGTTTCTCTAAAGGTTGGAGCAGCTCTGCGATGGACTCAGCCAACAAAGCTTTGACGGCCGCGGGTTCGGTGGCGGCGGTGTCTTTGACACGCTGCTTCAAGTCTTTCAGCAAATACTCGGTGGCTTGCACGCCAGCATCGGCCATGAGCAGGGCGGTTTCGAGTTCTTCATACAGGTCGTCATCAATCTGGGTGCCGGTGAACACTGTGCTGATGCTTTGGCCCGTGCGGCGCAGGCCTTGGCCCAAGCGCGCCATCCAGCTGGCGCGGGGGCGCTCGGCGGGCATTTGTACGGGTATCGCGTCAGCCGAAGCAGTAGGGGCCGACGTATCCGCTGCGGAGGTGGTGCTGCTTGTCGTGTCAGCGGCAGGCTGGCCCGTGATTTTTTTCTTGAAGAAGCTAAACATGTGTGGGGGTTTCTAGAATCAGTCCATTCTATGAAAAGCCGCACACCTCAACCTTTCAATCCCCCGACCGCTAAACCTGTTGCTGAGAAAAAGCACAAAGGTGCGGGCGAGGTTCGCATCATCGGCGGCGAATGGCGCCGTACCAAATTGCCCGTGGCTTTGAAGCCGGGCCTGCGCCCCACGCCCGACCGTGTGCGCGAGACCTTGTTCAACTGGCTCGGTCAATCGCTCGTGGGCTGGCGCTGTGTGGACCCATTCGCGGGAACAGGCGCTTTGGGTTTTGAAGCCGCCTCACGCGGCGCGGCCCATGTGCAAGTGTGCGAGCTGGACCCGGCCTTGGTGGCGCAACTCAGCACCCAAGTCAACCGCCTGAAGGCTACCAACGTGCATGTGCTGCGCACCGATGGCGTGGCGTGCTTGCGCCAACTCAACGCGGCGAGCGTGGACTTGATCTTCATTGACCCGCCGTTTGATGGCGCGTTGTTTGAGCCCGCATTGCAAGCCGCTGCCAAAGCCGTGAAGGCTGACGGTTATGTGTACCTCGAAGCGCCTGCTACGTGGACGGATGAGCAGCTCGCGCCCATGGGCCTGAGCTTGCACCGCCACCTCAAGGCCGGCGCCGTGCACGCGCACTTGCTGCGCCGGATTGCATAATCAGTTTTGATTTTTAGAAACACGTAGGAGCATCGCATGTCCAAGCAAGTTGTGGCCATTTACCCCGGCACTTTTGACCCCATCAGCTTGGGCCATGAAGACATCCTGCTGCGCGCAGCGGCCATGTTTGACAAAGTCATCTTGGCGGTGGCCACGGCGCACCACAAGAAAACCTTGTTCACTTTGGACGAGCGCATGGACATGGCGCGCGAGGCGATGGCCGCACACCCCCAAGTGGAGGTGGTGCCCTTCACCGGCTTGGCGCGCGACTTTGTGCGCACCCACAATGCCACGGTGATGGTGCGCGGTGTGCGCACCGTGACCGACTTTGACTACGAGTTTCAACTCGCCGGCATGAACCGCGAATTGATGCCCGAGGTGGAAACTGTGTTTCTCACACCCAGTGCGAAATACCAATTCATCTCCAGCACGTTTGTGCGTGAAATCTCGTTGCTCGGTGCAGGTGACGATGGCCAAAACTTGGTGTCAGCCGGGGTGTACAAGCGCTTGCTGGCCAAGCGTGCGACGAAGTGACGTGCTGCACTGGGCATGACTGACTTCTTGCTCATTCGTCACGGCGAGACCGCGTGGAACCGCGAGCTGCGTTTTCAAGGCCAACTCGATGTGCCGCTCAACGAGATGGGTTTTGAGCAAGCCCAACGTTTGAAAACCCGCATGGTGCAAGCCTTGGCCGAATGGCAAGCACAGGGCCGCGTGCCCACCCGACTCATCAGCAGTGATTTGCTACGCGCTCAACAAACCGCACAGCCTGTGGCTGAGGTGTTGGGCCAGAGCTGCCTCTTGCACGCGGGTTTGCGTGAGCAGTGCTATGGCATGTTTGAAGGCATGCGCAGCCCCGATATTCAAGCGCAATACCCTGAAGCTTGGCAGCGCTGGCTGGCCTTTGATGCGGACGATGCCGTTGAAGGGGCTGAGACTACGCGTGCATTCCATGACCGCGTGATGGTCGCTTTGCAAGAGTTAGCACAGCAATACGCGGGCGAGCATGTGGTGGTCGTCACGCATGGTGGCGTGCTCGACATGGTGTGGCGCCATGCGCAGGCTTTGTCGCTCAGCGGGCCACGTGTGTGTGACATTCCCAATGCCGGCCTGAACCAAGTCGCTTGGCGCGATGGTGCTTTGCATATTCAAGTGTGGGCCGATGCGGCGCATTTGGCAGACTTGCCCGATCAGCCGGTGTACAGCCAAAAGCGTTTGCTAGAAGCGCGTGACCCACGTGGCGCGCAAACACATGCCAACGGTGTGGCCTAAGTCGCTGCGGGATAATTGGTTTTTTTAGCCCACTGACGGATTTTTTATGGCCTTGATGATCACCGACGAATGCATCAACTGTGATGTGTGTGAGCCCGAGTGCCCGAACGAAGCCATCTTTTTAGGCCCCGAGATTTACGAAATCAACCCCGACAAATGCACCGAGTGCGTGGGCCATTTCGATGAACCCCAATGCGTGCAGGTGTGCCCCGTGGCGTGCATTCCCGTGAACCCTGAGCGGGTCGAGGGGCGTGATGCGTTGCTGGCGAAGTTCCGGCTGTTGCAGCAGAGCGCGTAGGAACTCAATCCTTACCCCGCAAAGCAAACAGCGCTTTATGGGGGAGATGCAGCAGGCACCGCTTTGGCGGTGCTTTTCTTTTTATGCGGTGCGTTTGGATCTACCGCAGTGAAGTAGGGGCTGGCTGGTCTGCGGGTGTGTTGCCGTTTGCCGTTGTGGATGGTCGGTTCGTTTTTGGCAGCCACGGGTGTTTGAGCATGAGGTGCGTTGATCTGCACAGGTGCGGTTTGCACGGCTTGGTGTTGAGCTTGCAACCGTTGTTTTTCGAGGGCTTGTGCGTCGCGCAAGTCATGAGCACTGGTGTTTGTGCTGGCTCCTGTGTTGAGTACCGAGGCCGGTTTGACCTCGGTGGCTGCTGTGCTGCCGCATTGAGCGATCGTGCTGTAGGCCTCGCCGCAGCGGTATACCGTGTCGGCGTATGCAGGGAGAAAGCACCACGCAACGAGCGAGATGAATAGATATGGGCGCAGAGGTGTATTGCGAACACGCCTACCGAATAGAGGCAAGCGCTCCAGAAACTTAACTTGCTTGAGTTCCTTTGGTTGTTGTTTCAGCATGAACAGCTCCCGTTGTCTCCGTGCCAGGCAGCGTGGTCGGCCGAGGTGGTTTGGGCCGAGGCGGCTTGGCGGTGTGAATCATTTGCGTGGCTTTCACCATGTCGCCCGCAAGCAAATGCGGCAAGGCCAAGCTGGTGCGTGTGATGCAGTCTTCAATCGCGGCGCGTTGATCGGGGGCCGGTTTCTTTAGCACCCAATTCGCAACTTCTGATTTCACACCAGGGTGGCCAATGCCAATGCGCAGTCGCCAGTATTGGTCTGTGCCGAGCTGTGCATGGATGTCGCGCAGGCCATTGTGGCCCGCATGGCTGCCGCCGAGTTTGAGTTTGGCTTCGCCGGGCGTGATGTCTAACTCGTCGTGCACCACCAAAATTTCTTGCGGCTGAATTTTGAAGAAACGCGCCAAGGCACCCACCGATTTACCCGAGAGGTTCATGAAGGTTTGGGGTTCGAGCAACCACACGTTCTCGCCTTTGACCGACGTGCGCGCCACCAAGCCGTGGTACGAACGGTCGGGTTGGAGCGAGACCTTGAGGTCGCGTGCGGCCACGTCGACCCACCAAAAACCGGCGTTGTGTCGAGTGGCTTCGTATTCGGTGCCGGGGTTGCCCAGGCCAACAATGAGCTTGATCATGCGTGAATTATCAATGAGTGCGCACCAATGAAAACGGCCCACCGAGGTGGGCCGTTGATGCAATCTACGAAGAGATTACTTTTTCTTTTTGCCGTCTTCAGCAGGCGCTGCAGCAGGTGCTTCAGCTTCGGCTTTAGGTGCAACAACAGAGACCAACACGGGGTTGTTCTTGCCGTGGATCACAGCAGTCACGCCTTTTGGCAAAGCGATGTCGCTGGCGTGCAAAGAGTGACCTTTGGTCAACTTGCTCAAGTCCACAGCGATGAACTCTGGCAACTCTTTAGGCATGCAAGAGATTTCCAATTCGGTGGCCACGTGGGTGATCAAGCAATTGTCTTGCTTGAACGCGGGAGACTCTTCTTGACCGCTGTAGTGCAATGGCACTTTCTTGTGCATCTTGGTGTTGGCATCGATGCGTTGGAAGTCGATGTGCAACACGAGTTGCTTGTAGGGGTGGTATTGCACGTCGCGCAACAACACTTCGGTTGTCTTGCCATCCAATTCCATTTGCAAGACAGAAGCGTGGAAAGCTTCTTTCTTCAAAGCGTGCCACAAGGCGTTGTGATCGATTTCGATCAAAGATGGTTCAGTAGCGCCACCGTAGACGATGCCAGGTGTACGACCAGTGATACGCAGACGGCGGCTCGCACCCGTTCCCTGCTTAGCGCGCTCAAAAGCGACAAATTTCATAATTAACTCCAGTAAGAACCCACCGCGACCAGTGTGGCTCCAGTTTTAAAAATAGGCTGCACAGCACAAGGAGGGCAGCCCGGGGTCGATGTTCGACGACTTAACCGTTGTTTAGAACAGCTGGTCTTGGTCGGAGAACAAACTCATGACCGACTCACCGCTGGCAATGCGTTGGATCGTCTCAGCGATCAACGGCGCCACAGTGAGTTGGCGAATTTTCTTGCAAGCGCGGCCCGCTTCGCTCAAAGGAATGGTGTTGGTCACCACGACTTCGTCGAGGGCATCGCCTTTGGCAATGCGTTCAATCGCAGGGCCAGAGAAGATGGGGTGTGTGCAATAGGCGTAAACCTTTTTGGCACCACGTGTTTTCAACACTTCAGCGGCTTTCACCAAAGTGCCTGCGGTGTCGATCATGTCGTCCATGATCACGCAGTTGCGGCCTTCGATGTCGCCAATGACGTTCATCACTTCAGACACGTTGGCTTTGGGGCGACGCTTGTCGATGATGGCCAAATCGCAACCGAGTTGCTTGGCCAAGGCGCGGGCACGCACCACGCCACCCACGTCGGGCGACACCACGATCAAGTCGTCGTAGTTCTTGGTGCGCAAGTCGCCCAACAAGACGGGGGACGCGTAGATGTTGTCGACAGGGATGTCGAAGAAGCCTTGAATTTGGTCCGCGTGCAAGTCCATGGTCAACACGCGGGCCACGCCAGCGGTTTGCAGCAAATCGGCCACCAGTTTGGCAGAGATTGGCACACGGCTTGAACGAGGGCGACGGTCTTGACGGGCGTAACCGAAGTAGGGGATGACCGCGCTGATGCGCTCTGCTGAGGCGCGCTTCAAAGCGTCGACCATGATCAGCAATTCCATCAAGCTTTCGTTGGTGGGTGCGCAAGTGCTTTGCACCACGAACACATCGCGGGCACGCACGTTTTGGTTGATTTCAACGGTGACTTCGCCGTCAGAGAAGCGACCCACATGGGCTGCGCCAACTTCGATGCCAAGGTGGGTTGCAATTTCGGCCGCCAAAGTGGGATTGGCGTTGCCAGTAAAGACCATGAAGTCGGGGGTATGGGTCGACATAAGTGCTCTTGAAAGAGTTTGGCAGGGGATCGAGGACTCGAACCTCGGAATGCCGGAATCAAAATCCGGTGCCTTAACCAACTTGGCGAATCCCCTACACAGGTCAACCGCTTTGCAGCGACCAACCGTTAACTTTCGCTAGCTGCCCAACCCGCTTGTGGATGAACTGCCAGATTGCTGCATATCCGCATTTGCCAGTCGTGTGGGGTTGATTGAATCAACGCGCCATCAGGTAACTGAGCAAACACTGCGCTGCCAGAACCGGTCATGCGTGGGCTTAATCCGTGAGAGCCGAGCCATTGAAGGGCTTCGGTGATCTCTGGGCACAGCGCCTGAGCCACTGGCTGCAAGTCATTACGGCCAAAACCGTAAGGATCAACAGCGAAGACCGTCATTGTAGCAGTTTCTGTGGCGCGTTCCAACTCGGGGTGGCGAAAAATTTTTGCAGTCTCTAAGCCGGCGTTGGGTTTGACTACCGCAAACCGAGCTGGAGGTACGTTAATCGGGGTGATTTTTTCGCCAATCCCCTCAACCCAGGCGTTGTGGCCGCCTAGGAAAAAAGGGACATCGGCGCCTAACGCCAAGCCCAAAGGCATGAGCTTAGACAGAGGCCAATTCAACCCCCACAAGCGGTTGAGGGCGAGCAGCGTGGTGGCTGCGTCGGATGAGCCGCCGCCCATGCCGGCTTGCGCGGGGATGTTTTTTTCAATTGCGATGTGTGCGCCCAAAGACGTACCGCTGGCGTGTTGCAGCGATTGCGCGGCGCGCATGACCAGGTCGTCTGCTGGCAGTGGCACGTTGAGGTCTTCACGTTCAATCACGCCGTCATCTCGCACATCAAAGTGCAGCGTGTCGCACCAGTCAATCAGCATGAAGACCGATTGCAGCAAGTGGTAACCGTCGTCACGCCGACCTGTGATGTGTAAAAACAGGTTGAGCTTGGCTGGGGCTTGGACGTTGTGGAGCGAACGCATGGTTAGGGATCGAGTTTGATGCGCAGCGTCACTTCTGGCGCTGGGCTGATTCGGCGTGCAAAGAGTGAGCCTTGTGCCGCGGCTGATAAGTCAGCTTGCCACCCAGCGGCGGCGTCGTTGCGGCCTTGCAGCCAGCCAAAAATAGCGTCAATCGGCAGTGACGCACCTGTGGCTTTTTGGGTCAACTCGGCCAATGAGCTGAAGGATTGTGGCTTGCTGCCATCGTTCAGTAGCACTTTTTGCGGTGTCCACTGCAACGCCCCGAGTGTGGTGCCTAGGGGGGAATACAAATCCAGCTCACCGTTTTGGGCGTTGCCACGGAGCAAAAAACCGGCGCTCATCGACGAAGGGGAATCACCCAGCACCTGCACGCTGATGCGGCCTTGCCACTCTGGGGTGTTCACTTGCTCGGGACTGAAAGGCTTGGCCGTCCGGCTAGGCGTGGCACAACCCGCGAGCGTAAGCGCCATGAGTAGCGCTAGTCCGCTGGTACGCATGCGCAACCCTTGCATGCGTTACAGCGCGGGTTTGAGGCGTTGCAGGGTTTCTTGCAAGGTCTCGTTGTTGGGGGCCGTATTCAAGCCTTCGCGCCAAACTTGCAGTGCTTCGTCTTGGCGTTTCATCTTCCACAACACTTCGCCCAAATGCGCTGCGATCTCGGCATCTGCACGGTCTTTGTATGCTTTTTGCAAATGGCTCAGTGCAGCACCTAAATTGCCCAAACGGAACTCCACCCAACCCAAGCTGTCGGTGATGAAGGGGTCTTCAGGCGCGAAGGTCAAGGCTTTGACGATGAGTTGCTTGGCTTCTGGCAGTCGAATGTTGCGGTCTGCCATTGAAAATCCCAACGCGTTGTACGCGTTGTAGTAGCTGGGATTTTTCGCGATGACTTGGCGCAACAGAGTTTCCATCACGTCGAGCTGGTTGAGCTTTTCGGCCAGCATGGCTTGTTCGTACACCAAGTCGGTGTCGTCTCCGCTGTTGGCGGCCAGTAAATCAAAGGCGGCTTGCCATTGATGGTGTTCGCGCAAGAGCTGAACTTCAGCCAACACACGGCTGCGTTGTTCGTCAGCGTTGTTAGCAGGAATTTGGTGAATCAATTCACGTGCTTCGCTCAATTTGCCTTGGCGCGCCAATAAGGCGGCACGTCGTGTTTGGGCTTGGTTGAGGCCACGGGTGTTGTTGTCTGTTGGGGCTTTGCTGGCAAGGTTGACGTAGCGCGCCAAGGAAGCTTCCGCCTCTTTGTCTAAGCCTTGTTCAAATTGCAAGGAGCCCAACACCAACCAAGCATCGGCCAGCTTAGGGTCTTTGCGGGTGATGGCTTGCAACTGGTCGGTCGCTTCTTTGTAGCGCTCCAGCTCAATCAAAACGCGCACATAGCCCATGGCCATTTCGGTGCCGTCTTGTTTGCGCAAGCCTTGTTGAACGAGGGGTTCTGCCTCGACGACTTTTTTGCTCATCAACTCCATGGCCAACAGCGTGGGGCCTTGGGCTTTGATATCTGAGGCTTGGCCTTTTTTAACAGCTTCGAGTGCGCCTGTTATATCGTCAGTGGCCAAACGCAGGCGACCTAAGCTGGTCCATGCCACAGCGCCTGTGGTGTTGTTTTTATTCAGATACGGCTCTAGTGCTTGCTGTACCACGTGGGCGGCACGTTTTTTGTCGCTCACGCGAGCGTAGTGACGCGGAATGAGGTTGATGACCGTATCGCGCTCAGCCTCTGAGGCGAGGGCGATTTCTTTCTTGAGGGGCTCTAGGGTCTCTGCTACTTGGTTCACCGCAATCAAAATTTGCAGCAATTGGTTATTGGCCTTGCGATCTTGCGGCCAAGCTTGGGTCCACGCGCGTGCGGCCATCAGGGCGCCATCGCCAGAGCGAGCTTGCAGCGCAATCTCGACGGCACGGTCGTATAACTGCACATCGTTGGATTTGCGAGCGGCATCCAGCAAGAGCGAAAAACCTGCCACGGGCTCGCCGTGACGCAGGTTCATTTCGCCGAGCAAAATTTCGTAAAGTAACTCGCCACTCATGGTCGAGTTTTCGACTTTGTCCGCTTCCTCCGTTTTGGCGTGGCCGATGACGGGAACGGCGCAAGACGCAGCCGTTAAAAGCGCTAGGCGCAAAGCCCAAAGACGTGCAGCAGACAATTTCATGTCTCGAATCATAATCGTTGCCTCTGTTTCCTAGATTGCGCCATGCCTGAATTACCCGAAGTCGAAGTGACCCGCTTGAGCTTTGCTGATCGCATTGCGGGCGCTCGCGTGACGGGCGTGCGCATGGGCAAACCTTTGCGCTGGCCTTTGGGCTGCGAGCCGCAATCTTTGGTGGGGCGTCAGGTGTTGGGTGTGCGCCGGCGTGGCAAGTATTTGCTCGTCGATTTAGATGACGGCTTGCTGTTGTGGCACTTGGGCATGTCGGGCAGTTTGTTGTTTGGTGGCGACCGAAGCACACCCGGCGCGCATGACCATTTCGATTTAGACACCACGCATGGCCTGTTGCGCTTGAATGACCCGCGACGATTTGGGGCGGTGGTGTATGCACCCAGCGAGCAAAGTGCAGAAGCCGTGAAGCTGCTGGGGCACTTGGGCGTTGAGCCTTTGAATGGTGGTTTTGTGTTGGATGCGTTTCACCAAGGCTTGCGCAAGCGCAAAGCCCCCATCAAGCAAGTGCTGCTCGGCGGCGAGCTGGTAGTGGGCGTGGGCAATATTTATGCGTCAGAGGCTTTGTTCATGGCGGGCATTCGCCCGACCACACGTGCAGACCGCATCAGTCGCCCGCGAGCCGAAAAACTGCGTTTGGCGGTGATCGATGTGCTGGCCCGTGCCGTGAAAAAGGGCGGCAGCACTTTGCGCGACTTTTCTGCCGCCGATGGCAAAAACGGTTACTTCCAACTCGAAGCTCAGGTGTACGACCGCGCGGGTGAACCTTGCCGTGTGTGCGGCAACGCCATTCGCCGCATTCAACAAGGCCAGCGCTCGACCTTTTATTGCAACACGTGCCAAAAACCATGACAACACAAAAGAGCTTTGGCGACACCGTGGTGGCATGGCAAAAAAAACATGGCCGCCATGATTTGCCGTGGCAAAACACGCAAGATCCGTACGCCGTGTGGCTGTCGGAAATCATGTTGCAACAAACACAAGTGGTGACGGTGCGCGAGTACTTTGCACGCTTTATGTCCCGCTTCCCTACAGTGGCTGATTTGGCTGCTGCGCACCAAGACGATGTGCTGGGGCTGTGGAGTGGCTTGGGCTACTACAGCCGCGCTCGCAACATGCATCGCGCGGCACAAGACGTGGTGGCGTTGCACCGCGGTGTGTTTCCGCGCAGCGCCGAAGCCTTGCAAACCTTGCCTGGCATTGGGCGGTCCACTGCAGCGGCTGTGGCCTCGCTGTGCTTTGGCGAGCCCATTGCCATCTTGGATGGCAACGTCAAACGTGTCCTCACGCGCTATTTGGGTTTCAAAGAAGACTTGGCTTCATCGAAGGTGGAGAAGGCTCTGTGGGCCATCGCCCAAACCATGTTGCCCCAACGCGATGTGAAGAACGCCATGCCGCGCTACACCCAAGGCGTGATGGATTTAGGCGCCACCGTGTGCACACCCAAAAAACCGCAATGCACGCAATGCCCAGTGGCAAACGCGTGTGTGGCCAAAGTCGAGGGGCAGCCCGAGGCCTATCCCGTCAAAACACGCAAACTCAAGCGCACGTCTGAGCAACTGTGGTTGCTGCAAGCGGTCACGGGTGAGGGGGGGGTGTGGCTCATGCAACGCCCGCAAACGGGCGTGTGGGCAGGCTTGTATTGCTTGCCTGTCTTTGAAAGTTTTGAGGCATTACAGGCCGCATTACCCGCCAAGTACCGTACTCAGTTGCATGAGGGGCCGGTCTTTAAACATGTGCTGACGCACAAAGATTTGCACGTGCATCCGGTTCATCTGAACGTGTCGCATGCGGTGAAACTCGGTCCTGCAATGGGCGACGGCAAGTGGGTGAGCGCCGTTGATTGGCAGGCACTGGGTTTGCCCGCCCCTGTGCGAAAACTGCTGACGCGTTAAATCGTCGCATCCAGTTCGCGGTGGCGCTTGAGCGTGACCCACTCTTGGGCAAAGCGCTTAGCGAGTAACTCCACCAAATACACCGAGCGGTGCTGACCGCCTGTGCAACCAATGGCGACCGTCACATAGCTGCGGTGGTCTTGGTTGAGGTCAGGCAGCCACGTGTTCATGAAGTCTGAAATTTGGCTTGCCATTTTTTCCACCGCACCGTGCTCGGCCAACCAATCCGCCACGGGCTTGTCGCGTCCTGTTAAGGGGCGCAACGCGGGTTCGTAGTGCGGGTTGGGCAGCATGCGCACATCAAACACATAGTCAGCGTGCACAGGAATGCCGCGCTTGAAAGCGAAGGATTCAAACATCAAGGTCAACTGCGTGGCGGGGGCTGAGATGAGCGACTTGATATAGCCCTGCAACTTGCTGCTGCGCAACAAGCTGGTGTCGATGATGTGGGACTCTTCGCGTAACTCGGACAGCAGTTCTCGCTCGTGCTCAATGGCTTCCACCAAATCGCGTTGCTGGTCGCGAACCACGTCTTGACCATCTTGGCGTGACAAGGGGTGGCGACGGCGCGTTTCAGAAAAACGGTGCACCAAAATTTCGGTGGTGGCATCTAAGAACAGCATGCGCACATCCACGTCCATCAAGCGCAAATGGGCCAGTTGCGCGGGCACCAAGGGCAGTGAGTTGGCGCTGCGCACATCCATTGCGATGGCGACTTTGCTGATGCTTTGTTGCTCTTCCAGCTGCACAAATGGCAGCAGCAATTCGGGCGGTAGGTTGTCCACGCAGTAGTAGCCTGCGTCTTCGAGCGCGTTCAACGCGACGGATTTGCCCGAGCCCGACATGCCTGTGATGAGCACCAGTTCTTGTTTCATTTCTTGCTTGCCTTTGCCGACGTTTGCAGCATTTCACGCGCGTGAGCGAGGGTGGTGTCTGATACTTTCTCGCCACCCAACATGCGTGCAATTTCGTTCACACGTGCATCGGCACTCAGCGCGGTGACTTGACTGGAGGTGCCTTGTGCATCGCTGTGCTTGGATACCACCAAGTGGTGGTCGGCACACGCAGCCACTTGCGGCAAGTGGGTCACGGCCAACACTTGGCGGTCGACGCCGAGCTGCTTCATCAAGCGGCCCACGGTTTCGGCCACCGCGCCGCCTACGCCTGAATCGACCTCGTCAAAGATCAGGGTTTGCGCCGTGCCCAACTCGCTGGTGGTCACGGCAATGGCCAAAGCAATGCGCGACAGCTCGCCACCCGAGGCTACTTTGCCCACGGGGCGCGGTGTGTTGCCGGGGTGGCCTGCCACCAAGAAGGTGATGCTTTCTAGACCGCTGGCGGTGGGTTGTTCGGTCTTGTCGAGCTGCACCTCAAAGCGGCCGCCTTGCATGCCCAAGCCTTGCATGGCTTGGGTGATAGCCGTGGCCAGCTTGGGAGCAGCTTGTGTGCGGGCTTGTGAAATTTTGCGGGCTTCGGTTTTGTAAGCAGCTGTAGCTTTGGCTTCTGCTGCCTCCAGCGCCTCAAGGTCGGTGGCGGCGTTTAACTGTGTTAAACGCGTTTTCCATTCTTGGTACAGCGCTGGTAGCTCTTGCGGCGTGCGTTTGAAGCGGCGCGCCAAAGACATCCACAGCGACATGCGGTCGTCTAGCGTTTGCAAGCGTGCAGGGTCAAGCTCGGTGCGGCCCAAGTAGGCGTTGAGCGAGTGGGCCACATCGCCCGCTTGTGCAAGGCTAGAGGCCAACACGTCGACCAGTGATGTGAACTCAGGCTCCACATCGGTTTGGTCTTGCAGTGCATCTTGGGCTTTGGCCAACAGGCGCAGTGCGCCACTGTCGTCGTCTTCTAGCGCTTGAATGGCGGCTTGCGCGGCATCCATCAAGGTTTGTGCGTTCGAGAGACGAGTGTGTTGGCTGTTCAGCTCATCCCACTCGTCTTCGGCAGGGCTCAGTTTGTCGACTTCGGCAATTTGCCACAGCAAACGCTCGCGCTCTTCTTGCAACGTGGCTTGTGCGGTGCGCGCCTCGTGCAAGGCTTGGATGGCTTGACGCCAGTGCGTCCAGGTTTGCGTAAGGCCTTGCAGGTTCACGCCCGCATAGGCATCGAGCAAGCCACGCACAGCCTCGGGGCGTGTCAGGCTTTGCCAAGCGTGCTGACCGTGGATGTCCAAAACCATGTCGCCCAAGGCGCGCAGCTGGGTGGCGGTGGCAGGACTGCCGTTGATCCACGCGCGGCTTTTGCCTTGCGCATCGATCGTGCGCTTGAGCAGCAGGTGGTCATCAGCTGCGATGTCGGCAAAGCCTTCGTCGTCGAGCCATTTCAAAATGTCGGGGGTGGTGTCGAACTCGGCGCAAATTTCGGCACGGGCCGTGCCTTCGCGCACCACCGTGCTTTCAGCACGTGCGCCCAATACCAATTGCAAGGCGTCTATCAATATCGATTTGCCAGCACCGGTCTCGCCGGTGAGCGCAGAAAAGCCGCTCGACAGATCGAGGTCCAATTCGCGCACGATCACGAAATCGCGCAAAACGATGTGCTGCAAACTCATGCCACGCCCTCGTTCCAGTGCAGTTTTTGACGCAAGGTGTCGTAATAACTCCAGCCACGTGGGTGCAAAAAGGTGGCGTGGTAATTGGAACGCTTCACCGTGATGCGGTCGCCAATCAAGAGCGATGCGAGCGATTGCATGTCAAAGTTGGCGCTGGCATCGCGGCCAGACACCAAATCAATCGTGACTTCGCCGGTATCGGCCAGCACGATGGGGCGGTTGGACAGGGTGTGTGGCGCAATCGGGGCCAAGACCCAAGCAGGCAAAGAGGTGTGCAACAAGGGGCCGCCGACCGACAGCGAGTAAGCGGTGGAGCCTGTGGGGGTGGCGATGATCAAACCATCGGCGCGTTGGTTCGCCACAAAGCGGCCATCTACCGCGACGCGCACTTCCAACATGCCGCTGGTGGCACCACGGTTGACCACCACGTCGTTCAAGGCCAATGCGTTGAACACGCAATGGCCATCGCGCCATACTTTGGCACGCATCAAGGCGCGGCGGTCTTCCTCGTAGGCGCCCCCCAACATGGCGGCCAGCGCGTTTTGAACTTCGCTGAGGGGAATGTCGGTGATGAAGCCCAAGCGACCTTGGTTGACGCCAATCAAGGGCACGTTGTGGCGGGCCAGTTGGCGTGCATAACCTAGCATGGTGCCGTCGCCGCCTAAGACGATGGCGAGGTCGCACGCATGGCCAATCTCGTCCATGCTCATCACGGTGTGGCCGCTTAAGCCCGCACCAGACGCGGTGGCTTGCTCAACGACGACCTCACACCCGAGCGTATGTAAAAACTGTGCAATGCCCTCTAGGGTCTCGCGTGAGGAGGTGTTGGCAATGCCCACGGACTGGTGGTATTTGCCAAGCAATGCGATCTGACGAAACTTGGATTTCATGGGTAAATTACATCATTAAAATTCGCCAAAGATTCATCATGCTAGACGATCGCGCCAAGTTATTGCTCAAAGCGCTGGTAGAGCGCTACATCGCCGACGGGCAACCCGTCGGCTCGCGCACGCTGTCTCGCGCCACAGGCATTGAACTCTCGCCCGCCACCATCCGCAATGTGATGTCAGATTTAGAGGAGTTGGGCCTCATCGCTAGCCCGCATACTTCGGCAGGGCGCATCCCCACCGCGCTGGGCTATCGCTTGTTTGTGGACACCATGCTTACCGCTGAGCGTGGTCAGCTGCAAACGCCAACCTTGGCCCCGGATCAGCCTCAAAAAGTCATCGCCAATGCGGCGCATTTGTTGTCGGACTTGTCGCAATTTGTGGGGGTGGTCATCGCGCCACGCCGCAGTTCGGTGTTTCGCCACATTGAGTTTTTGCGGTTGTCGGATCGCCGTTTGTTGGTGATCATCGTCTCGCCCGAAGGCGATGTGCAAAACCGTGTGTTGTTCACCGAGACCGACTACACAGCCTCTCAGCTGGTCGAGGCATCCAACTATTTGAACCAACATTTCGCCGGCATGGCGATTGAGCAAGTGCGTGAAAAGCTCTTGGCCGAGGTGGAGAGCTTGCGCGGTGAAATTGCCTCGCTCATGCAGGCAGCGGTGCAAGTGAGCACCGAGGCGCTGACCCAAGCGCAAGACGATGTGGTCATCAGCGGCGAGCGTAACCTGCTGTCGGTGAGCGACTTCTCTAGCGACATGGGCAACCTGCGCCGCGCCTTTGATTTGTTTGAGCAAAAAGCGCAGCTGGTGCGCTTGCTCGACAGCTCGGCCCAAGCCGAAGGGGTGCGCATTTACATTGGTGGCGAAAGCAAAATTGTGCCGATGGAAGAGCTATCGGTGGTGAGCGCACCCTACGAAGTGGATGGCCATGTGGTGGGCACACTCGGCGTGATTGGCCCTACGCGCATGGCTTATGACCGGATGATTCAAATCGTGGATATCACGTCCAAGCTGGTGAGCAACGCGCTCAGCCACAAGTAAACGACTTCAAGGTTTTGGCAAGCGCACGCCAAACAAAATACCGCAGGTCACCAAGGCCAAGCCGCCCAAGAGGTTGAGGCTCATCGGTTCATTCAAAAACACCACCGCGCCCAAGGCTGACAGGCCCGGCACCAAGGCCGTGATCATGGTGGAGCGCACAGGGCCAAAGTGGCGAATCATCACATTGAAGGTGATGCCCGAAATGACGACCGAGCCTACGCCTTGATAAATAGCTTGAAACAGCATTTCCTCGATGGGTGCCGTGCCTAGATGCGTAGGCACCCAGCCTGCATAAGCGGCCATGCCGTACAGCGGTACAAAGCTGACGCAGGCAAATGCCGTGATGGCGATGGTGGCATGTACAGGCTCTAGTGCGTGGCGGCGCACCAGCACGGTGTAGCAAGCCCAGCAAAAAGCGGCGCTCATGAAAAGCAAATCGCCTTTCCACACCTCGCCGCCATCAAAGGCTTTGAGCAGACTCGCACCACCCACCAGCATGTCGCCCAACACAATGCAGGCCAAACCCATCACGCGGGCGCGAGTCAGGTGATCGTGCAGCACGACCATCGCCAGTACCGATGTCCACAACGGTAAGCTGCCAGGCATTAGCACGGATGCGTGTGCAGCAGGCGCAAAGAAAAAGCCTGAGTAAGCCAGCATGGCGTACAACACACTGCCAAAAATACCTGCCAACACGGTGATGCGCAGGGGAAGAGGGGAAAGACCTAAGAGCGAGCCTGCTGAAGGGGTGGCAGGGGCGTTGCTGATGCGTGGCACTCGCATCAGCCACCAACCCCAAGGTAGCAACACGCTGCCCGCACCGATGACGCGCAAAAAACCAATATCGAGGGGTAGTAAGTTATGCCCTGCAGAGGCACGGGCCACCACGATGAACGATGACCAAATCAGCACCGTGATCGCAGCAGCAGCAAGCCCGAGGGCTTTGGGTGAGAGTTTCATGAGAGGGATGATAGTTGGAAGCCTCTACAATCTGTCGCTTCGGTTGGGGCGATAGCTCAGTTGGTTAGAGCAGAGGACTCATAATCCTTTGGTCCACGGTTCAAGTCCGTGTCGCCCTACCAAATTCTGTGATATACTTTCGGTTTTCCAGAGCGGCTGTAGCTCAGCTGGATAGAGTACTTGGCTACGAACCAAGGGGTCGTGGGTTCGATTCCTGCCAGCCGCACCAAATTGAACAAGGGTTTACATCTTCGGATGTAAACCCTTTTTCTTTTGACACGTTCATATGGTTTCGCTTCATAGAGTTCCTCACATGAAACTTCGTTTTGCTTCTCTCGCCCTCATCACGGTTGCCGTGTTGGCCGGTTGTGCCACTCCTGTGGCCAAGCCCGCGTTTTACCCCAATGCGCACTATCAGCAGGTCGGCCCCGCACAAGCCAATGCCGATGCCCAATACTGTGCTGAGCTGGCACAGCAATCGGATGTCAACGCGGTGAACAAGGTCGATGCCGGCCGTTCAGCCGCTGCAGGTGCAGCAGGCGTGGGGACGGCTGGAGTGGTGGGGTCTTTGTTAACCGGCCACAAGCCTGACTTGAAGAACATCGCGGCAGGCGCGGCCGCCATTGGAGCAGGCGGCGCAGCCGCAACGGCTGCAGGTCAGTCGGTGGGTGGCAGTGGTTTGTATCGCCAATTCGTGCAGCAATGCTTGGGCGAGCGCGGCTACCACGTCATTGGTTGGCACTGAGGTTTGAGAGGCTATGAGCAAGGCCTTCACCCGTGAGAGTGACGGTGTTGATGACGACGATGACATCAGCCTGCCGCCGCTACCCAAGGGCAGCAAAAACTACATCACACCGCAAGGCTATGCCGTGCTGCGCGATGAGCTGCTGGAGTTGATCGACAACGAGCGCCCGCGCATCGTGGACATCGTGCATTGGGCCGCCAGCAATGGCGACCGTTCTGAAAACGGCGACTACCTGTATGGCAAAAAACGTTTGCGCGAAATTGATCGCCGCATTCGCTTCCTCACCAAACGTTTAGAAATAGCCGAGGTCACCGACCCCAGCGTGCACCATGGCCGTGACCAAGTGTTTTTTGGTGCCACGGTGACGTATGTGGACGAGTCTGATGTCGAACGGACTGTGACCATCATGGGGATTGATGAAGCCGACAGCCTCAAAGGCCAAGTGACATGGGTGTCGCCGATTGCACGTGCCTTGTTGAAGGCGCGCGAAGGCGATGTGGTGAAGCTGGTCACGCCTGTGGGCGTCCAAGATGTTGAGGTGGTAGAGGTGCGTTACCCCGCACCGGTTGCTGGCAATTAAGCTTCGCGTCCCACACCCGAGACCACGCGCTGCGCTTGCAACACCGATGGGACGCGGCGTAACGAGCCAAGCACAGCTTCTAAGTGAGCCAAGTCGCGCACCGCGATGACAAATCGCAAATCAAACGCTTCTTGTTGGCCGCTGACCTCATCAGCCATGTTGACCAAGGTGATGTCGCCTTCTGCGCTGGTGATGGCCGACGCCACGCGCGCCAACACGCCTTTGCCGTTGCTGACGGTCACGACGATGGCCGCCTCAAAAGTGCGGGTGACTTCTTCGGCCCACTCCACCGCAATGAAGCGTTCTTGGTCTTTGTGTTTCAAACGCTGGCCAACGCCGCATTGGTCGGTGTGCACCACCAAGCCTTCACCGCGACCCAAATAGCCCAAGATGTTGTCGCCTGGGACTGGACGACAGCACGTGGCATATTGCACCGATGCGTTTTCGCTACCATCCACCATCACGCTGCCTTGCGACACGGTTTCGTGTGCGGTGAATCGCTCGCGGCTGAGCAGCAACGCATCGGGTTTGAGACCTGTGTCCGATAACAAAGTGGCCAAACGTTTGGCCACGATGCTGGCCACGCGTTTGCCTAGACCAATGTCGGTGAGCAGCTCGGCTTTGGTTTTGCTGCCGGTGAAGTGCAACAGTTTTTCCCAAATTTGTGTGTGCGTTTCGTCTTGTGCCGGCAGGTTGGGAATGCCTTCGGCGCGCAACGCTTGGGCCAAGAGTTTTTTGCCCAAGCCTTGTGACTCGGAGTGCGCCATGGTTTTGAGGTAATGGCGAATCTTGGAGCGTGCGCGCCCTGTGCGCACAAAGCCTAACCAGGCTGGGTTGGGCGAAGCGACCGCCGATGTGACGACTTCCACAATGTCCCCGTTGCGCAGCTCTGTGCGCAGTGGCACTTGTTCGCCGTTGATCTTGCCTGCCATCGTGCGGTCGCCCACATCGCTGTGCACGGCATAAGCAAAGTCGACGATGGTCGCGCCGCGTGGCATGGCCATGATCTTGCTCTTGGGCGTGAACACGTACACCGCGTCGGGGAACAAGTCGACTTTGACGTGGTCCCAAAATTCGGTGGCATCGCGTGTTTCGTCCTGAATGTCCAGCAGCGATTGCAGCCACTTGGTGCCCAAGTTTTCGTTGCCTTCGTTGGAGCCTTTGTCTTTGTAGAGCCAGTGCGCAGCCACCCCTGTTTCAGCCACCAAGTGCATGGCCTCGGTGCGCATTTGAAACTCCACGTTTAAACCCGATGGGCCGACGATGGTGGTGTGCAGCGACTGGTAGCCGTTGAGCTTGGCAATGGCGATGTGGTCTTTGAACTTGCCCGGTACGGGCTTGTACATCTGGTGCAGTACGCCGAGCGCGGTGTAGCAGTCAATCACCTCGGGCAAGATGAGGCGAAAGCCATAAATATCGGTGACCTGTGCAAAGCTCAGGTGTTTGCCATCCATCTTTTTGTAAATGGAGTACAGCGTTTTTTCACGGCCGGAGATGCGAACCTTCAAGCCCTGCTTGGCGAACGAAGCCTCTACCTCTTGCTGCACTTTTTGCATCAAGTCACGGCGGCGGTGGCGGGCTTTTTGGATGGCTTTGCTTAGCACCTTATGACGCCACGGCCACAGGTGTTGAAATGCCAACTCTTGCAGTTCGCGGTAGGTTTGGTTCAGGCCCAAGCGGTGGGCGATGGGTGCGTAAATCTCAAGCGTTTCGCTGGAGATCCGACCCCACTTGGCACGGGGCATATCGCCCATGGTGCGCATGTTGTGGCTGCGGTCGGCCAGCTTGATGAGGATGACGCGCACGTCGCGCGCCATGGCCAGCAGCATCTTGCGGAACGACTCGGCTTGGTTCTCTTCGCGGGTGTTGAATTCGAGCTTGTCGAGCTTAGTCAGACCATCGACCAACTCGGCCACCTGTGAGCCGAAACGTTCCACCAAATCGGTTTTGGTGATGCCGCAGTCTTCCATCGCGTCGTGCAGCAAAGCGGCAGACAGCGCCTGTGCATCGAGCTTCCACTCCGCGCACTGCGCTGCCACGGCGATGGGGTGGGTGATGTAGGGCTCACCGCTGTTGCGCAGCTGGCCCAAATGGGCCTCGTCGGCATAGCGGTAGGCGCGGCGCACCATGTCTAGGCCCTCGGCGTTGAGGTAGCCTAGTTTTTCAGTCAACGCAGCAAAGCTCGCCGCTGCGGCATTGGCTGCGGCAGCGCTTCCAGACAAGGAAGCGGGGGGCTTTAACGTGGATTGGGTGACGCTCATACCGAATACTTTACCCGCAATAAAAAAGCACCGACGCTGCGGTGCTTTTCAGTTGGGGAAACCCCGATTTAGCCTGGTACTTTTTTCAGCATCTCGATGCCGATTTGGCCCGCTGCAATTTCGCGCAAGGCAGTCACGCCTGGCTTGTTTTTGCTCTCAACCTTGGGTGTGTGACCTTGGCTCAACATGCGAGCGCGGTAAGTGGCGCACAAAACCAATTGAAAACGGTTTGGGATTTTTTCGAGGCAATCTTCAACAGTGATGCGGGCCATGTGGGTACTCCGGAAATTAGGTGATGTTCAGGGCTTGAAAGATCTCAGCCCGAGCCCGGCGCTGTGCCAGGTATTTGAGGCGCTGTGCATGCACGATCGCTTTCAGGTCGAACAAGGCCGTCTCAAACAATTCGTTGATTATAACGTAGTCAAATTCTTTGGCCTGTGCCATCTCGTCGGCGGCGTTCTTCAGGCGCAGTTCAATGATGTCGGGCGCGTCTTCGCCACGGTTGTGCAGGCGAGACTTCAGCTCTTCCCAGCTGGGCGGCAAGATGAAGATGAGCACGGCATTGGCAAACAGCTTTTTCACCTGTATCGCGCCTTGGAAGTCGATTTCCAAAATCACGTCCGCGCCTTGGGCGATGCGGTCTTCAATGGCTTTGCGCGAGGTGCCGTAGCGTTGGCCGTGCACATTGGCCCATTCCAAAAACGCGTTGCCTTCGACCATTTGGTCAAACTCAGGCGGTGAGACAAAGAAGTATTCGCGGCCATGCTTTTCTTGGCCGCGCGGTGCGCGTGTGGTGTGCGATACAGAGGGGCGCACTTTGGCGTCGAGCTCCATCAAGGCTTTGACGAGGCTCGATTTGCCAGCCCCGCTGGGGGCCGCGACCACAAAGAGGTTGCCGGGGAAGTTGTCCATTATTCGATGTTCTGTACTTGTTCGCGGAGTTGTTCGATGAGCACTTTCATGTCCACCGAAATACGGGTCATTTCCATGGTGGCCGACTTCGAGCCCAAGGTGTTGGCTTCGCGGTGCAGCTCTTGAATCAAAAAGTCCAAACGCTTGCCCACGCCTTCGGCCTTACCACCTTTGGCTAGCAAGTCGTCCATCTCGTCAAAGTGCGACACCAAGCGCGTCAGCTCTTCGGCCACGTCAATGCGAATGGCAAACGAGGTGGCTTCGGTCAAGGCGCGGTCTTGCGCGGCTTCAGGCAGGGCCGTGCCTTCGGTCAAGGCCATGGCTTCGCGCCAACGTTCTAAAAACTTCAAGCGCTGTTGCTCGACCAGTTGCGGCACCAGCGGCGCGGCTTGCGTGGCCAACACGCGCAATTGCGCAATGCGCTCGCGCAGGGTTTGGCCAAGGCGTGCGCCTTCGCGCTCGCGGGCGTCTGTGAGTTGGGTGAGGGTGGTTTGGGCCAGTTTCAACACCGCAGGGCCAATGTCGGCTGGTGCGGCAGATTGGGCCGTGGCCAAGCGCAACACATCGGCCACCGACAGGCCGTTGGCCTTGGGTAAGTGAGCGTGTACTAGCTCTTGCAGGCCCAGCAAGCGTTGCAGAAGGGCGGGGGTGGGCTCGGCAAAGTTGGTGTCTGCCGTGCTCTCGATGTTGGCGCGAACCTCGACCTTGCCGCGTTTGAGATGCTTGCTCACCAGCTCGCGCATGGCCGCCTCGTGCTGGCGCAGCTCTTCGGGCATCTTGAACGTCAGGTCCAAAAAGCGGCTGTTGACCGAGCGAATCTCTAGCCCCAAGCGCAGGGCTGGGCTGTTGGCGGTGTCAGAAGTCAGCTCGGTTTGCGCGCTGGCATAACCGGTCATGCTGTAAATGGGCATGGTGTGGCGTTGGGTATCAAAGAGGTGATTATCTCAGGCTTAGCTGCTTGGTTGGCCGTGGCGGTCGCGTCTTGATCGACAATCGAAGTTTCTGAACCATCTTGGCTCAACCGCTGACCGCAGCGGTTGGCCCAAATACATCAAAGTCAAACATGACCACCACCTTGCCCGCCTCTCGCCACACCCGTGCCGCCGACCAATTGCGCCCTGTGCGCATCACCCGTCACTACACCATGCACGCCGAAGGTTCGGTGCTGATTGAGTTTGGTCACACCAAGGTGTTGTGCACCGCGTCGGTGGAAGAAAAAGTGCCTGGCCACAAAAAAGGCTCGGGCGAAGGCTGGGTCACCGCCGAATACGGCATGCTGCCCCGCGCCACCCACACCCGCAGCGACCGCGAAGCCGCACGCGGCAAGCAATCGGGTCGCACGCAAGAAATTCAGCGCCTCATTGGGCGCTCTATGCGCGCGGTGTTTGACCTCAAGAAGTTGGGCGAGCGCACCATCCATTTGGACTGCGACGTGCTGCAAGCCGACGGCGGCACACGCACGGCCAGCATCACCGGCGCATTTGTGGCCGCGCAAGATGCGGTGAACAAGCTCATCGCCGCAGGCAAGCTGACCGAGAGCCCCATCACCCAAGGCGTGGCCGCTATTTCGGTGGGCATGTTGGGCGATTTGCCCTTGCTCGATTTGGAATACACCGAAGACTCCGCCTGCGACACCGACATGAACGTGGTCATGACCAGCGCTGGCCACTACGTGGAAGTGCAGGGCACAGCCGAGGGCTTGCCCTTCACGCGCGATCAAATGAATGCCTTGTTGGCCTTGGCCGAAAAAGGCGTGCGCGAACTCATCGCCATGCAGCAAGAAGCCTTGCAGGCGTGATGCACAGCGCAGGTTTGAACTTATGACTGTGGCGTTGAAAAAAATCGTTCTGGCCTCCAACAACCAAGGCAAGCTCGCCGAGTTGCAAGCCATGTTTGCGCCGCTGGGCGTTGAGCTGGTGCGCCAAGGTGATTTGCACATTGGCGAAGCCGAAGAGCCGTTTCACACCTTTGTAGAAAACGCCTTGGCCAAAGCCCGCCACGCCGCACGCGAGAGCGGCTTGCCCGCCGTGGCCGATGATGCAGGCCTGTGCGTGGACGCTTTTGGCGGCCTGCCCGGCGTGCAAACCGCGTACTACGCCACGCAGTTTGGTTACGAGAAAAGTGACGACAACAATGTGCGTGCCTTGCTTGAACAAATGGTGAATGTGGACAACCGCCGCGCCGCTTTGGTCAGCACTCTTGTGGCTGTGCGCCACCCTGACGACCCCGAGCCACTCATCGCCGTGGGTCGTGCAGTGGGTGAAATCACACGTGTGCCCGTAGGCACGAACGGTTTTGGCTTTGACCCCATCATGCTCATCCCACGCTTTGGCAAAACCTTTGCCGAGTTGCCTATTGAAGTGAAAAACGCCAACAGCCATCGTGGCCAAGCGGCACAGCACATGCTCGCGCTCATGCGTGAGCGTTGGTTTGCATAAAGCGACGTCGATGACCCAAAACATCCAACACCTCATGCGCCCCGGCACGCTCAGCTTGGGCAGCTTGCCGCCGCTCTCGTTGTACGTGCATTTGCCATGGTGCTTGAAGAAGTGTCCGTATTGCGATTTCAATTCGCACGAAGCGCAAAGCAGCGTCGGCGGCGAGCTACCCGAGCAGCGCTACCTCGATGCCTTGTGCACCGACCTAGAGCACAGCCTGCCGTTGATTTGGGGCCGCAGTGTGCACAGCATCTTCATTGGCGGCGGCACGCCCAGCTTGTTTTCGCCCGCGGCGATTGATCGGCTCATCAGTGACATGCGCGCACGTTTGCGTTTAGAGGCCGATTGCGAAATCACGCTAGAGGCCAACCCCGGCACGTTTGAAAAAGACCGCTTTCGCGCTTTTCGCAAAGCGGGCGTCACTCGCCTGTCGGTGGGCGTGCAAAGCTTCAATGACCAACACTTGCAAGCCTTGGGCCGTGTCCACAACCGCGCCCAAGCTATTGCCGCGGTCGAAGAAGCGCGCGAAGCGTTTGACACCTTCAACCTCGACCTGATGTACGCCTTGCCCAGCCAAACGCTGGCGCAGTTGGACGAAGACCTTGACATGGCTTTGTCGCTCGCGCCCCCGCATTTGTCGGTCTACCACCTCACCATCGAGCCCAACACCGTGTTTGCCAAATTTCCGCCCCAAGTGCCGGAAGACGACGATGCTTACGCCATGCTCGACCGCATCACCGAGCGCACCGCCGCCGTGGGCCTGCACCGCTACGAAGTGTCGGCCTATGCCAAAGACAACCACCGCTGCTGGCACAACCTCAACTACTGGCAGTTTGGCGACTACTTAGGCATTGGCGCTGGCGCGCACAGCAAACTCAGCTTTGCCCACCGCGTGCTGCGCCAAGTACGCAACCGCGACCCGCGCCTCTTCATGGACCACGCGCTCGACACCAGCCGTGCAGACCGCGCCGTGGCCCAAAGCACCGAAGTGCCACGCGCTGACTTGCCCTTTGAATTCATGCTCAACGCCTTGCGCCTACGCCACGGTTTCTCGTTGGCTGACTTCACCGAACGCACGGGCTTGCCCGTGACGGCCATTCAGTCAGCACTGGCCGAGGCTGAAGCCAAAGGCTTTGTCACGCGTGACTTTCAGCGCGTCGTGCCCACCGAGCGCGGCTTTGACTTCTTGAGCGATTTGCAATCTTTGTTTTTGTCTGAGGCCTGAAGCAAAAGCAGGCCAAAGACACATTACAATGCTGGTTGAATTCAACTGGAAGCGTGGCAGAGTGGTTGAATGCACCGGTCTTGAAAACCGGCGAAGGTGTGAGCCTTCCGTGAGTTCGAATCTCACCGCTTCCGCCAAATCAAAAAACGCACCCTACGAGGTGCGTTTTTTCTTTTCCCCACACACATCCCCTCAAGCTCGAACATCGGCAACGCATTGCCGCTTTAGCTGTGGCACACCTTATGCATGTTTGCCGCCAATTGGACAACCCAATTACCGCAACAAGGACACACAGAAATGACCTGAACCTCTTGAAGGAGCTTGCTATGGAATCTACAAGCATGATGCGTGTCAACGCCCACCCCGGCAGCTACGGTGGGCACGGCAGTACGCCGCAAGACCGGCAGCAGCAGCGGCGTCAAAAAATATTGGCGCTGTTTGATGCGGTAGAGCATGGCCACTTAGACGCTGCCAAGCTCACCCTCAAGGTGTTGATGAATTTCGACCACGCGCTCAGCACCGATGCGCAGTTTGTGCGTCTGTCCAAAGCGCTAGAGGCGGGCAGTGTGTATGTGGCGCAGCAAGTTGTGCGCGAGATCAAGACCAAGTTCATCAACGCAACGCCCTTGACTGCGCATGTGATGCATGTATCGCATCCTGCATCAAGGCCTCATCAACCCGATGGCATGCATTTTGTAGATACGCGGGCTTGAGGGTTTGCGTTTCAGCGTGTCTTAGCCCTGCACGCCGCCTGCATGTCACGGTCGCGAATAAAGCCGCATTGGCTGCTGCCACCGCCGGTTTCGGCGCGGCACATGGCTTGTAGGTCGCTGTCGCGGATGAAGCCACACTGGCTCGTTCCACCGCCCGATGTGGCGCGGCAATAGGCCTGCTTGTCGGGGTTTTGAATGAACCCGCATTGGCTTGAACTGCCGTGCGTGTTGGCGCGGTCTGCGCTGGCACGGCAAGCCGCTTGCATGTCGTGATCACGGATGAAACCGCACTGGCTGCTGCCACCCCCTGTTTCAGCGCGGCAACGCGCTTGCAGGTCTGGCTCGCGAATAAACCCACAGTGGCTAGATCCGCCGCCGCTGATGGCTCGGCAATAAGCTTGGCGATCCGGGTTTTGAATAAAGCCGCAGTCGGCTTGTTGGGCGAATGCTGGGCACAGTAGGCCAACTCCTAGGCTGAAAACAATGGCTCGTAACAGGTGTTGCATGGCTACGCTGCGGCTCGAGTTTTGGCTGCTTTGACTGGCTTAAACAAGATTTGAAGCTGCGAGTTGGTCGCTTGCGCAAACTTGGTCAGTGTGCGCATAGAGGGCATTGAGGTGCCACTCTCAAGCCGTGCGATGGTGGACTGTGAGGTGCCCATTTTGGTTGCTAACTCGCCTTGGGAAAGTCCGCTCTTGATACGCGTTTCAATGAGCTGGCGCGCCAGTTCAAACTCGGCCTGCGATGCATCGAAGGCTTCTTTGTAGCCTGGTGTTTTTAACCAACGGCTGTGCAGTGTTGTTGTGACTTTACTCATAGAAGTCCAGCCTCCTTGGCTCGATCAGTTGAGAAACTCGTACAAACCGCCCACGCATATCCAACGGTAGTGCTGTGAGTTCTGCGTCGACGAGTTCATTCAGTGTTTCAACAGACCAAGTGTTCATGGCGATCATATCAAAAAAGAGATATTGATCGCCGAGTTTGAACTACAAAATACTTCCAGTTGTCAGGTGTCGCTTAAATGAGAGTTGTGCTTGGCTTCAATGCGCCCGTTGCTGCAACTCATGCACCAACAGGACCACACGCGCATCGGGTTCATCAAAGCGAATGCCGTGTTGGTATTCGGGTTTGGCGTCGGCTTGGTTGGCGCGGTGGACATGCTCCACGTTTTGAATGGTGCCCATCATTTCTGCGTGTTCAGACTTGCCGGTGGATTGCAGGTCAAAGCGCAGAGCAAGTTTGATGCGGCTTTCTACCTCGCCCAGTTTGTGTGGCCCCACCACCGACGTGCCGCCACCGCTGATGTCGTGCAGATGAAACTCGCCCAAGTTGTGGCCAGAGGTCGATTCCAAAATTTCGACAGGCAGCGAGGTGCGTACGCGCAGGTGCTCACGCATAGGGCTTTCAAGAATGTCTTCTGGAAAGCTCATCAGCATGTAATTGCGCGGGTTGAGCAGCATGGTGTTGATGCGGCTTTTGAAGGTGAAGATGGACAGACCCGAAAACAAACGCACCTCCACGTTCATGCCTTCACGTAGGTGGACGATCCAGCCGTCTTCTTGCGGTACGCGGAGCATCAGGAATTCGTTTTCGACCCACCCAATGACGCTGGTGTAGTGCTTGTGCGCGCCAGGCCCGTCTTGGATCAGCTGCACGCGCTGGCCTACTTGAAACTTCATGTCGGCGAATTTTGCTTTTTTAGGGGCTTGCTCGTGATGTGACATTTTTACTTGTGAGTTTGTGTTTCAATTCTTATCATAAAGACTGATGCTGCTTATAGAAATTTTATGTTGATGCGCCTCTTTTCTGTTCCCGTTCAAGCTCTGAAATGGTTGGTGTTTGGTTCTGTTCAATTTTCAGAACAAGAAGAATATTTGGAGTTCCGTTACAAGTTTCTGATTGTGCTGATGCTCACGGCGGCAGCGTTGACGGGGCTGTTTATTTTGGGTTTGTTGAGTCAGATCAACCTGATTGGTTGGGCGCATGGCCGCATGATGATCACCTACGTGACGGGTACGGTGATTTTGTGGTTGTTGCTGCGCAGCTCGCCCAAGCGTTTCAAGCGCATTGGTTGGACGTATGAGGTGCTCAGCCTGTGTGAAAGCGCTTCTGCCTTGGTGTATGTGCCGGTGGATGAACTGCGTGTTTTGTGGTTTTACACAAACATTCCGTGCGTGTTTATTTTGCTAGGGCAGCGCGCGGGGTGGCTCGTCACCGGGGCGACGATGGTGGGCTTTATTGTGGGGAATACACACCTTGAGAAACCGTATTCCCCGAGCGCGATGGCCACAGGTGTGTTGGCCATGGTGTATTTGGGCGTGTCGTTCCATGCGTATGTGGACCGCTCGATGTCGTACTTCAAACGCATGCGCGACTACAACAACCAACTGCACGATTTGGCCAGCCACGACCCGCTCACGCGGGTGTTCAATGCGGGTGCCTACTACCGCGCATGCGACCAGCAAATCCACGCCAGTCAACGAGCCAATTTGGCGTTTGCGGTGTTGTTCATTGACTTGGATCATTTCAAATCCATCAACGACACCTATGGCCATGCTGTGGGCGACGACGTGCTGCGCACCGTGGCCAAGACGCTGCAAGACAGTGTGCGCCGCAGCGACATCTTGGGGCGCATTGGGGGCGAAGAGTTCTCGGTGTTTTTGCCCAACACGCAAGTGGCAGGGGCTGAGCAATTGGCAGAGGCGTTGCGTGTGGCGATTGAATCAATTCACATCGAGGTGGGCGGTGTGCGCCTGAAAATCACGGCCAGCATTGGCGTGGCCGCCAAGCGTTTTGACCAAGAGACGATGCAAGCCATTCAGCAGCATGCCGACCAAGCCATGTACGAAGCCAAGCGCGGTGGGCGTAATCGGGTATCGACGTTTGGTGCAGACGGCGACAGCTTGGCTTTGTCAGCCGCTTGAGTCGCGGCGAACGCACGAAGTCTATCGACCTAGCGGCCAAATCCACTGCGCGTCGAGGTAGCGGTACACGTAGCCAGGACCATTCAAGCCCACCGTTTCGCTGCGTCCAGCGCGCACTTTGAAATACGAGCGGCCATACACAGGGCTGGTGAGTTGCAACTCGGCCAAACGTGCGGGCGTGCTGCCATCGTTGTTCACGCTTTGGCGGCCTTCCCCTAATCGGGCATACCACTGCCAGCCTTCATAGCGACGACGCCAACCGATGATGCCCATCGACTCATTCAAGTGGTCGGGGTTGAAATAGTTGTTGCTTGTCGCGCCGTTGGCGTCACCCAGCTGATGTTTGTAGGCCCATTGCAGGGTGATGCCTTGGTCGGGCCAGGCATCCCACACCGCACGTGCGCGTTGTTGCTGGCGGTCTTGCCCGTCCGAGAAATGCGTTTGCGCGAGCGAACCTACTACGGTGACGCGTGGGTGCACTTGGTAGTCCACATTGCCACCCAACAGGTCGTAGTGAATGCCTTGTTGCAAAGCCTTCATCGATTCCACCCAATCACGGCTGGCAAACACGCCCCAGTGCAGTTGCGCGTTGTAGGCGCGGTTGTAGTTCCAATCGCCAATGGCTGTGGTTTTTTCTGGGCCTTGGTTGACGCCCACTTTCAAGCTGTAGCCCATGGCAGTGAGGGCGTCTAAATCTTGAGCGGTGTAGTTCACACCGTGGCCGCTGAGGGTGTTGCCGTTTTGTTGGTAGCGTTGCTCTTGCAGCTCCACGCCTTGCCATTTGAGCCCGTTGCTGTAGCTGGGCAGTGCAGCGGCAGAGGCTTTGTGAATGCTTAATCCATCGCTGTCGCTCGATTGGCTCCACCCAGGGGCAACTGCCCATGTGGTGTCTGCTGCGAAGGCTGGTAGGTTCATGCCCAATGCTGAGGTGGCGCACAAGGCGGCCACTGCCATGATTTTGACTGTCATTTGGTTCCCCATGTTTTGCGCAAATTCAACACTTCGCTGATGTAGCCCCACACACAGGCGGGCTGCAAGATGATGCTGTAGACCAAGGTGTACGACAGCAGGCCCAAACGATTGCGGCGCACCTTGAGACCGACTTCGTCGAACGTCGCTTTGCTGCGCGTGTACATGAGCGAGTTCATTAAAAAGCTGATGGGCAACAAAGCCAAGGTCATGGGGCCCACGATCCAGAAGTGGCCAAACATGGCCAGCACCAAGCCTGGAATGAAGCCCAAGCTGTAGGCCAAGTCCATGAACGGGAACAGCGTGTTCCACCAGATGTAGAACACGGGCATGCGCCGTTGCATCAAGATGTCAGGCGTCATCTTGAACGCTTCAATCAAGCCGCGCGACCAGCGCTGGCGCTGACGAATGAACTGCGTTAAGTTGTCTGGGCAGCGAGTGAGGGCGATGGCGTTTTCGGCATGGCCCACGCGGTAGCCGGCACGCAAAATTTTCCAGGTGAGCACAATGTCTTCGCCCACGGTGTGCGGCCAGCCGCCCACTTCCACCAAGGTTTCGCGGTCGTAAAGCGAGAACGCACCTTGCGCCACCAGCGTGCCTTGAAAGAGTGACTGAATCCGCTTGATGGCAGCGATGCCCAAGAAATAGTCCCACTCTTGCGCTTTGGTCAGCCAGTTTTGACGCGAGTTGCGAATCAAAATCGCACCGGCCACGGCGCGTGTGTTGGGTGGGTCGGCCAAGCGACGGCCCACCAAGTTTTGAATGCCGTCTTTCCAAATCCAACAGTCAGCATCCACCGTGATGACGAAGGGGGTGGTGCATTGCGCCAAGCCTTGGTTGAGCGCATTGGCTTTGCCGCCGTTGGGTTGCACGTCCAACAAATTCAGGTTGGGGTATTCGGGTAACAGCGTGCGCACGATGTCGGCGGTGTTGTCGGCCGAGCCGTCGTTGATGACGGTGACGTGCAGCTCGCCTGGATAGGTTTGGCGCATGAGGCTGCGCACGGTGTCTTCAATCGAGGCGGCTTCGTTGTACGCCGCCACCAGCACGGTGACGCTGGGGTAATGGTCGTGCAGTGGTACGCGTGGGCGTTTGTCGAGTGCCAAGGCCACCATGATGAAGGCGTTCATGAAGCCGGGGATGATGGCAATGAAGCCAATCAAAAACGCAGCAATGGCCGGTGTGGTGTGTTCGCTGAGTTGCTCATACCAAGGAATGGAGAGCCAAATAGAAAGCAGCATCCACACGGTGGACACGGCAACGGTGATGATGAATTTCCAGCGAATCGTGATGTAAGGCATTCAGGGGTGGGGCGCGTCGCTGGCGGTGAGCCAATGCGCCAAAGGCTGTGGACGAGAAAAATAAAAACCTTGGACCGAACGGCAATCGAGCGCTTGCAGCACTTGGCATTGCTCGGCTGTTTCTACGCCTTCGGCAATCAGCTCAATACCAAACTCTTGTGCAAACGCCAACGCTGCTTTGACGATGGCATAGACCATGGGATGCTCGATTTGCTGTGCAAACTGTTTGTCGAGTTTGATGACATCAAAGGGCAGTGTGTGCAAACGGCTCAAGCTGGATTGACCTGAGCCAAAGTCGTCCATGACGATGCGCACACCGCGTTTACGTAGGGCGTGCAAGCCGTCGATCACGGTTGGCGAAATGCGCTGGAAATAGGTTTCGGTGATTTCAAAATCCAAACGCGCAATGGTGGACTGCGGCAGCGCGTCGAGCCAACCGTTGATGAACGACGAAAAATCCACAGCCGTGATGTGGCGGATGGACAAGTTCACGCCAATCCGAATGTCAGGATGTGCCGCCAACAACTGTGGCAAATCCAGCGCCAATTGTTTGAAGACCAAACGCTCCAGCGGTGCAATCAAACCAATGTGCTCGGCCACGGGAATGAACTGGTCGGGCGTCACATCACCCCAAGGGCCGGGGCCGATGCGGCACAGTGCTTCCATGCCCACGAGTTGCTGGGACGGTAAAGCGTTTTGACCTTGGTACACCAGGTCAATTTTTTGCTGCTCAATGGCGGACAACAGCGCCTGCTTGATGTGCGGGAGGCTGCTTGTCAAAACATCGGGTTCCATGGGCAGATTTTCCTCTTCAATGTGGTGCATTTCGGTCCCAGCCCCTGCTGAATTGCATAAAAACACGTCGCCCGAATTGTCATTGAGTTCTATCGTTTTAATTTTGAGAGGTGCGTGACCTGTGCGTGTCTCGATAATGGCCATGCAAACAGACAGAGAGGTTGGCACATGGTTTTGACAGAGCGACGCCGTGCAGACAACGCGCTTTTGCGCGAGAAGATTGATCACATTCAACACACCAGCCAACAGCTCAAAGACTTGGTCGATCAGGTGCAAGGGCAAGCGATTGCTTGGGCGCGTGAAGGTAAGGTGGTTGACTTGCCCAGTGCCGAGTTGTCCCATGCGCTGAGTGCCGCGTTTGCACAGCAACGCCAAGCGGTGACGCACATCCAACAAGACATTCAAGGTGTTGTTGTGCGCGATGTGGCGCCTGTGGCTGCGTTGATCAGTGATGAAGAATTGGCGGCATTGTTGAAGTAAAACGTCCGCCTTGATGCTGGCGTTTGTGCGCAGTGCGCACGTTAAAATCAATACATCGTTCAAAGCCAACTCTTGCGGTTGGCTTTTTTATTTCGGCGCATGCCGATGAGCAAAGGTAGCCTGTGTTTAAAAGTGTGATGGTGTATCGCGTGGCAGAGGGCTGGAGCCCCAGCCTAGAGCAAATGGAACAGGCGCTAGATGCCGAGCGTTTTGTGCCTTGTGGTGCCAGCCAAGAAAAAGCGATTGGCTGGGTAGAGCCGCGTGGCGAGGCCCATGGCCCACTGGTGGAGGCTGTGAGTGCTCAGCGTATTTTGAAGCTCAAGATCGAAACCAAGGGTGTGCCTGGCTCCATCGTCACACGTAAGGCCAAAGAGCGCAGCGCGGTGATTGAAGCCACCGAAGGCCGTAAGCCCGGCAAGAAGGAAATGAAGGAAATCAAAGAAGCCGTGAAGATGTCTTTGATGCCCATGGCCTTTAGCAAAGAGTCGTCGATTTGGGTGTGGATTGACCCCGCTACCAACTTGCTGGTGATGGACGCAGGTAGTCAAGCCAAAGCGGACGAGGTGGTGACGATGCTCATCAAGTCATTCGCTGGGCTGAGCCTGACCCTGATCAACACCGAAACGTCGCCGCAGTCGGCCATGGCTTCTTGGTTGATCACGCAAGAGTCGCCCGCTGCCTTCAGTGTGGACCGTGAATGCGAGCTAAAGGCCGCTGATGAATCGAAGTCAGTGGTGCGCTATGTGCGCCATCCTCTGGACACCGATGAAGTCAAGCACCATGTAGAAAGCGGCAAGCTGCCTACGCGCTTGGCGCTGACGTGGGAGGGGCGTGTGTCGTTCTCGCTGACGGAAGGCATGCAGCTGAAAAAAATCACCTTCTTAGATGTGGTGTTTGAAGCCACCTCCACCGAAAAAGACGAAGGCTTTGATGCCGATGTCGCCATTGCCACCGGTGAGCTAAGCAAGCTCATCCCCGACTTGTTTGAAGCCCTAGGCGGCGAGATGGCGCTAGGCTAAATGCCAGCGGTGTGTGATGCGAATTAACCTTGTTACCCCATTTGCCGAGAAGGATGCGGCCAAGGCGTTAGGCGCGCGTTGGGACGCGGTTAAAAAGTGCTGGTACATCGTGGACGTGGATGACTTAACACCGTTCATGCGCTGGATTCCAAGTTTGGATGCAGCACAAGACACGGGGGCTTCAGCGGGTAAAAACCTCAAAGTAAGCGTCAAGGCAGCGGTGGTGAAGACAAAGCCACCTGTGGCCTCTAAAGCCTCCGTAGAGGTGCCGCATTGCGGTTGCTCAGTGTTGCCGTGGGAAGACTGCGAACACTCGTTAGCGAAGCGCCTGACTTAGTCTGTAATCAACTCTGCGTTCAAACGGCGCGCACGGTGGTCGACGTAGTAGCCGCCAAACTCGGTGTAGCGCAGCACGTGTTGCTGGCATTGGCTACATGCGTGCACATCGCAACGGTTGTACGGGAAAAATTTCAAAGCCACAGGCGCATCGGCTGATTCATAGCGGGTCCCGTTTGGGTGGTGTTCTTCAAACGTGGGTTCATAGGCCTCCGGGTCACGCAGCGTGGCCACCCAGGTCATTTGCTGTGCAGGCCATGCAGTGTCGTTGACGCTCTCCCAGCCTGCGCAGTGTTGCAGGGCGCATTGGCAAGGGGTGTGTGCCGGCGTGGCCAATTGGCGCAGGGCGTCGGGTGTGTTTAAAAACGGAACAGAACTCATAGCGGCAGAGCCTACCACTGCCTGCAATTGCGCTATGCCCAGACGTGAAAAAGCCCCGAAGTTCACAAGGAAGCAGCGGGGCTTGTGTTGCCGCGCACGAAGCGCGGCAAGCCGTGTGCCATTACTTGCGCTTGGCCAATGGCTCGACGTTGCGGTGAGCAGCGCCTGTGAACAACTGACGTGGGCGGCCGATTTTGTATTCGGGGTCGCCAATCATTTCGTTCAACTGAGCAATCCAGCCCACGGTACGTGCCAAAGCGAAGATGCCGGTGAACAAGTTCACTGGAATGCCGATGGCGCGTTGCACGATGCCAGAGTAGAAGTCGACGTTGGGGTAGAGCTTGCGGCTGACGAAGTATTCGTCTTCCAACGCGATCTTTTCCAAAGCCTTGGCCAACTTGAACAAAGGATCGTTCTCGAGGCCGAGTTCTTTCAACACTTCGTCGCAAGTCTCTTGCATCAACTTGGCGCGTGGGTCGTAGTTTTTATACACGCGGTGACCGAAGCCCATGAGCTTGACGCCAGAGTTCTTGTCTTTGACCTTCTCCATGAACTCGCCCACTTTAGAGACGCCGCCCATGGCTTGGATTTCTTCCAGCATGTTCAAGCAAGCTTCGTTGGCGCCGCCGTGTGCGGGGCCCCACAAGCAGGCCACGCCTGCAGCGATGGCTGCGAATGGGTTGGTGCCTGACGAACCGCACAAACGCACAGTCGATGTCGACGCGTTTTGCTCGTGGTCTGCGTGCAAGGTGAAGATGCGGTCCATGGCGCGCTCGAGCACGGGGTTGACCACGTACTCTTCGCAAGGCGTACCAAACATCATGCGCAAGAAGTTGCCTGCGTAAGACAGGTCGTTACGTGGGTACATGTAAGGCTGGCCTACGCCGTATTTGTAAGCCATCGCAACGAGTGTTGGCATCTTGGCGATCAAGCGGATCGCCGCGATTTCGCGGTGCTCTGGGTTGTTGATGTCAGTGCTGTCATGGTAGAACGCAGACAAGGCACCCACCAAGCCGGTCAACACAGCCATGGGGTGAGCATCACGGCGGAAGCCGCGCAAGAAGAATTGCATCTGCTCGTTGACCATGGTGTGGTTGGTCACGGTGTTTTGGAATTCTGTTTTTTGTGCAGCGTTGGGCAATTCACCCTTCAACAACAAATAGCAAGTTTCGAGGTAGTCGCAGTTGGTGGCGAGTTGCTCGATGGGGTAGCCGCGGTACAGCAATTCACCCTTGTCGCCGTCGATGTAGGTGATGCCTGATTGGCAAGACGCGGTCGACAAGAAACCGGGATCGTACGTGAACATGCCAGTTTGGCCGTACAACTTACGGATGTCGATGACGTCAGGACCGACGCTGCCGCTGTACACGGGCATCTCGATGCTGGGGCTGCCGTTGCTGAACGACAGGGTGGCTTTGTTATCTGCAAGTTTCATGATTTTTCCTAAATGTCTTTTTAAAAGCGGTACTCGGTTCAGTGTCTCAACATGCGCAGCACTTCAAGTGCTTCTTCTGATAAAGGTTTGTCTGGCAACGCTTTGCGCTCCAACAGAATGTCGAGCAAATCGTTGTCAGACAGATCCATCAATTCATACATCCCTCGGGCATGTCCCACGGTCAAGCGAGATTCATGCCGCTCGAAAAACGTTTGAATGAACAAATCGTTTTCGAGCAGGCCGCGCCGGCTACGCCAGTGCAGTTTGCTCAAGGCCCGTTCGTTCAGCGCAAGCTTCCCGTCTAAGCCATCGAGCGATGGGTCACCCACTGAGGTGTCGCGAAATGGTGCGGCCACGTCCATGTTGGTGCTCCGGGTGATGCTTTGTCGTGCCTTAGATGGCGCGACGTACCATCAATTCTTTGATCTTGCCGATGGCCTTGGTGGGGTTCAAACCCTTGGGGCACACATCGACGCAGTTCATGATGGTGTGGCAACGGAAGAGGCGGTAAGGGTCTTCCAAGTTGTCCAAACGCT
>Ga0228699_1000108_pt1 | contig 79855 bp, 29 predicted proteins | sample McNCre217_Aug_MG_FD_178016 | JGI IMG/M metagenome (GOLD analysis project Ga0228699, IMG submission 178016) | Freshwater microbial communities from McNutts Creek, Athens, Georgia, United States - 2-17_Aug_MG | ecosystem: Environmental > Aquatic > Freshwater > Creek | place: USA: Georgia... | reverse complement strand
CCGATTTGACGGTGGCAGACAAACCTGTGGTCACAGGAGTTGAGGTCATTGACCTCATGGCCAACCCCTTGGGCGTTGGCAACTCGCTCAAGCTGAGCCAAACCCAAGTGCTGGCCATGTCGGGCGGGAGCTTGAAAATTGAAGGTGATTGGGGTGACACGGTTGATTTGGGCAGCGATGGTTATTGGTTGCGGACAACCGATACCAGCAATCAATACAACAAGTATGTGTCCAGCACCAACAGCAATATTGTGGTGACGGTGAATCCCAAAGTCACAGTCACGGCGACTAACTGGACTTGGCAAAGCATAGGTGATGCTACAGCCACAAGTCAGACTGGAGGTACCGGCGACGATTGGTTGATTGGCTATGCAGGCAATGACACCCTCAATGGTGGCACAGGCAACGACACAGCTGACTACAGCTACGTCAACAGCTACGCCACAGTCCCAGGCTTGGCTGTCAACCTGCGAACAAACACTGTGTCCGTTCAATCTGGTGACTCGGATACCTTGAGCAACATTGAAAACATCTTGACAGGTTCTGGTGCAGACCTGGTGTTAGGCAGCGCAGGCAACAACGTTCTGAATGCGAGTGCAGGTGTAGACACCATATTGGGTGCATCGGGTGATGACACCTTGATCGGCGGCGCAGGTGCAGACCTGCTCTACGGTGGCGCTGGCAACGATGTGTTGTACTTCGATGGCACTGATTCCATCATTTCGGGTGGTGCGGATGACAAAGTGACCACCGAGCATGTGATCTTGCAATACCAAGGAACTGGTTCGTCGACTGAACGCATTGTTGTGAACTTTGCCGATATGGCATCTGGCAAAACCCTGAGCCTGGGTGGTTTGACCTACACCGCTAGCGGTGCAACAAGTGCCAAAGACGCGGCGGCAGATTTCGCAACAGGCGTTGCCTCTACTTCGCACCATTTGACGGGAACCCTTTCAGGCTTCACCGTAGCTTCTGCAGGTGACGGCGTAGTGGTGTTGACCAGTACAACACCTAACAGCAATGTGACGGACCTGTTGGTAGACGGCACTTCGTATGTCGATGTGCGCACCGTGACACAGCCCACCATCACAGCGCCTAGCATCGTCAAAACCGATGGCGGCGTGGGTGGTATTACTGAAACAGCCGCAGTGACCTTTACGGACCTGAGCCCTGGCGACAGCGTGACTGTTGCTGGTGCCACCTACACAGCACCGGCAGGCGCTGTGACCTTGGCTGCGACCGTGGCTGCAGCATTTGCCAGCCATGCCGCAGCTGCAAGCTTGGCTGGCGTGCCCAACATGACAGGCTCACTGATTGATTTCTCTAGCGCTGCTGTGAGCAACGTCAATCAAGTGGTATTTACCAGTGCCATATCGAACGACAACGTGAATGACCTGGGTGTGTCAGTGACGTCATCAGCGCCAACTCCTGTCATCGTGACAGGGGGCAGAAGCGGCGTGACTGAAACGGCCACTGTAACTTTCACTGATTTGTTGGCAGGCGATGTAGTCACAGTTGATGGATTTAGCTATACCGCAGCAACCGGTGGTGCATTGGCTTCAGCAGTGGCATCTGCATTTGCGGCGGCGAGCTCAAGCCTCACTGGATACACAGCTTCAGCTGTCTCTGGTGCGCCAGAACAAGTGTTGTTTACGAGCGTGACACCGCATCAAAACGTCACAGACTTATCTGTCAGTATTTCTCCATTCACACCGACTCCAGCTATTGTTCAAGGTAATTCAAGTCCTGCAACGACTGAGACTGCCACGGTGACTTTTAATAATTTAGCTGGAGGTCAAACAATAACTATCGCAGGTTTTACTTATACCGCAGCAGCCGGTGGTGCATTGGCTTCAGCCGTGGCAACTGCATTTGTAACGGCGAGTTCCAATCTCACAGGATACAGAGCTGCAGCTGTCTCTGGTACGCCAGAGCAAGTTGTGTTCACGAGCGTCACATCGGGCTCTAACGTGACAGATTTAGTCGTGACAGGCACAACCCCGACGGCCTTACCCTCGGTGGCGACCAGCAATGGCATTGATAATTTCGCAGCTGAAACTGTGACCTTCACTGATCTCGCAGCGAATAAATCAATCACGATTGCAGGGTTGACATACACCGCACCCTCAAGCGGGGCTACTGCGACTACTGTCGCCAGTGCATTTGTGTCGGGTACAGGAACATCTGGTATTTCGGGAGCGCTTTCCGGATTTACTGCTACTGCAGGTGGTTCGGGTCAAGTGGTATTCACCAGCACGACCTCGCATGCAATCGCTACGCAAAGCCTTGTTGTGACAGCTGGAGCATCTACGCCGGTACCAGCAGTCACACAAGGCCATTTGGCCACCAACGAAACCGTCGACGTGACGTTCACTGCACTGGCCGAAGGTCAAACGCTGACCTTGGCTGGAGCAACTTACACCGCGCCAGCGGGAGGTGCCACGGCCAATGACGTAGCGACTGCGTTTGCCACCCATGCCGATGGCGCTTCTTTTGCAGCAGGGACACACATTACCGGCACTTTGACGGGCTTCTCGTCGGGTTCGGTGAGCAGCAACGTGGTGACTTTCACCAGCACTGACCGAGCTAACGTCACTGATATGGTGGTGGGTGGTACGGCCATGGACCTCACGTCGTACCTGACCACCATCACCAACGATGGTGCTTCTGGTTCAAGTAGTGCCAAAGAGACCGTGATGGTCAACTTCTTCGATTTGGCCGGTGGCCAGTCGGTCAGCATGGCGGGGCTCACGTTTGTTGCACCATCAGATGGTGCAACAGCTGGACAAGTTGCGTCCGCATTTGCCAGCCATACTGCCGGTACTGCGGTGACCGGCATGGGAACCTTGACAGGCTATTCCACGGGCACAGCAGCAGGCAGCACGGTGGTGTTCTCGAACACCACCTCTGGCAATGTGGCCGATTTGGTGAGCCATGACACCAGCGTGGACACCTTGGCCGTGGCCGATACGTTCGTGGACTTCACACCAAGCGCCACCTACAACAAGATCACAGACATTGAAGTGATTGACCTTCAATTGCGAGGTGCCGGTTCCAGCAACACCATTGTGTTGGATAAGGCCTCTGTGATTGCCATGACCAACGACCACGCAACGCTCAGAATTGATGGCGAAGTGGGGGACGCGGTCATGTTTGCAGACACATGGGCCGCAGCTGGTTCTTCAGTGCAAATCAACGGGCATAGCTACACAAAATTCACGGTGTCTACCAGCGGTGTGGTGGATGCCACTGTCTTCGTTCAAGATGGCATCACCCTCGATTCCCATATCTTGAGCGGGACGGGGACATCCAGCTCAGCCATCGCAGGTTTGGCTGGCGTTGATCTCTTAGAAGAGTCGCATCTGACGGGTTATGCGTACATCAACTTGAGTGGCAGTAACTACACTTTCACAGATCCAAGTGGAGTTTCTGTCACCGTCAATGCCAACACCATGAAGCGCATGGAGACGGCTGAGCAGACAAATGCGTTGACGCAATCAAGCAATGCGATTGACTGGGTCAAAACAGGTTCGGGTGCCGATGTGGTGGTCGATAACTCGGCGACCAACAACCGCATCGACATGGGAGACGGCAACGATCAGTTTGTCGATTCCACGGGCAGTTCAGCCGACACCATCATTGGCGGTGCTGGTATTGATACCGTCAACTACAGCGGTATTTCGTCTGCGACATCCTTGACGATTGACCTGACAGCAGGCACCGCCAAAGCGGGTGCGGTGGTTGATCAGTTGTACGGCGTTGAATACATCCGTGCCGGTTCAGGTGCGGACGTGGTATTCGGCGACAGCAACGCCAACTACCTCAACGGCAACGCGGGGGCAGACAGTCTGGAAGGTTATGCCGGCAATGACACCATCGAAGGTGGCGCTGACAACAACACCATCTTGGGTGGTGAAGGCGCTGACGTGCTGTACGGCCAAGGCTCGACCGATGACGGTGTCACAGGCGCCGATTACATCGACGGTGGTGTTGGGGCTGACATGATTTATGGTGGCCAAGGCGATGACACCCTCTTAGGCGGTGCCGATACTGACTATATTTTGGGCGGTGGTAAAAAAATTACGACTGTCTACGGACATACGATTGAATGGGTGACCAATGACGCCGACAAAATCGATGGCGGTGCTGGCAGCGACACCTTGAGTGGTGGCGGTGGCAACGACTTGATCATCGGTGGCGATGGCGATGACCGTTTGGGTGCCATCATCAACTCAACCCATACGTCTGGCACGTTCTTCTACGAAGCGGGGAATGACACCCTCATCGGTGGTACAGGCAACGACACGCTGTTGGGCGGTTTGGGTGACGACCTGCTGTATGGCGGCGATGGCGATGACGTGTTGGGTGACAACACCTTCGAATGGGGCAATGACACCTTCGTGGGTGGCATGGGTAACGACACGATTTATGGTGGCAACTACCAACGAACCACGGCTGACTACAGCGATTCTTCGGGCCTGAACCGTTTCAACTATGAAACCTTGGGTGGTGTCGACACCTTGGACTACAGCGCCTCGACAGGCTCGGTCCAGGTGAACCTGGACTTCGACACCGCGGCGGGTCACACCATTGGTGGCGTGACATTGGCGCGTTATACGGCGGTGGACGGTTTGGGTGGTACGGACACGATCTATGGCATTGAAAACGCCTACGGCGGTTCGTCCAACGACATTTTGCTGGGCTCCTCAGTGGCCAACTACCTCAAGGGCAATGACGGAAACGACACGATCTGGGGCGGTGATGGCGCAGACACGCTGCAAGGCGATGGCGGCGATGACGTCTTCTTCTTAGACCTTGCCGATGCAAGCGTGGACGGCGGTGCAGGGCGTGACACCATTTACACCCGTTACGTCAACACCGACTTGACCACCAGCACGGTGGCGTTCAAAGACATTGAAGTGGTGGACTTGGACAAGGCCGAGGCCTACAACACCTTGACTGAGGTCAATGTGGGGAACTCCCTGGTGTTGGATGCGGCGAGTGTTTACAAAATGACCACCGATGTGCTGGCGGGCTCTGATCACACCAAAAAACTGATTGTTCATGGGGTGGCAGGTGACAGCGTCTTGTTCAATGACACTGGCTGGACTGCAGGGGTAAGCACCGTGCAAGACAACGGGATTGATTGCCGTGCCTTCACAAAGACCTATGTGGTGTCCAACGTCAGCTACGCTTTGACTGTGTGGGTCAACCAAGCCGTCAACACAGACGTGTTGCGCGGTGGTGCATCCACCCCAGACACCCTGACAGGTGGCACTCAATGGGTCACGGGAGGCAATGTCGACACAAATTCCATGGTCGATTACGGGGACCGGATTGCCGCAGTTCGCGTCAACTTGAGCGACGCCATTTATGACGGTGTCGGCAGCTTGAGGGCAGTCACCACCGCCGATGGCGATGTGGACACACTCAGCAGCATCGAGTGGGTCAAAACAGGCTCTGGCGACGACTGGCTGATCGGCTCATCCGCTGCCAACCGCATGGAAGGTGGCTTAGGCAACGACTGGCTGCGTGGCGGTGCGGGCAATGACACCTTGGTGGGTGGCTTGGGTGTGGACACGGCCGACTTCTCGGACGCAACATCCGCAGTGGCGATCACTCTCAATGGCGAAGCCAAAGGCAGTGTGACCGGCGGCTCGGGTTCGGATTTCCTCTACAGCATTGAAAACATCTTGGGCAGTAGCTACAACGACACCATCACGGCAAGCGACACCAACGACAACTGGATCGATGGTGGTGCCGGTGTTGACAGCATCCAAGCCGGTGTTGGCAATGACACGTTGGTGTATGACGCCGCCGATGCCTTGTTGGATGGTGGCGCGGGCACGGACACCTTGATCGTGCGCGATGCGAACCTCGATTTGGCCGCGGCAGTCACTGCCAACCAAATCAAGAACATCGAAACCATCGAAATGCGCGGCTCACAGGGCACACGCCTGACGCTGAGTGTTGATGGCGTGATTGGTGCATCCTCCACGGTCGACGCTTTGACAGTCTATGCCGACGGTCAAGATGTGGTCGATTTGGTGGGCACTTGGAGCATGTCTTCCACCTTCAACACGGCTGGTGGCAGCACACTCATGCACAACTGGACGGGTACCAGCGGTGCGACCACTGCCACACTGGCCGTATCTGCTGAAGCGACCGTGCGCTTTTCGGGTACAGATGCCTTGAATGATTCAGTCACAGGTACGGTCAACGCCGATATCTTGCTGGGCTTGAACGGAGCGGACACTCTCAAAGGACTTGCCGGCGATGACACCTTGATCGGTGGTGCCGGTAACGACAGCCTAGAAGGCGGTGACGGTCTGGATACGGCAGACTACAGCACTGCTGGTGCTTTGGTGACTGTTGATCTCACAGCTGGCACGGCAACGGGTACTGCCATTGGCACCGATACCCTGGTGACCATTGAGCGCGTGTTGGGCAGTCAGTTCAATGACAGTTTGTCTGGCAGTGCCAACGCCGATTGGTTGGAAGGCAATGCCGGTAACGACACCCTCTTGGGTGCTGCTGGCGACGACCAACTGTGGGGGCAGTCTGGCAACGACAACCTCCAAGGCGGGGCCGGTGCAGACATCTTGTACGGTGGCGATGGCAACGACATCTTGACGGGCGATGCAGGCGTCGATGCGCTGTATGGCCAAGCTGGTGACGACATCTTGGTGCTTGATGCCACGGATTCCTGGGTCGATGGCGGCGATGGCACAGACAGTCTGTACATCACCACCAGCACGACCAACTTCACCCAAGGTGGTTTGCCCACCGTGCGCAACATGGAGGTGATTGACTTGCTCAACGCCGACACGGGTAGCACGGGTGCACAAACCATCACCTTGGACTTGGCCAGCGTGCGTCAAATGTCTAGCACCAGTAACCAGCTGAAGGTGCTGGCTGATTCAGACGATGTCGTTGTATTGAATGATTTCGCGAAGTGGACAGAAACCACCGTTGGCAGCGACAAGGTCTACAGCCAGGATGGTGTGAAAGTACTGGTGACCGGTAAAGCGGCCATTGACACGACACACACAACATCCGGTAGCACCTTGGTCGGCACCGATGCCAGCAACACGGTCACCGGTGGGTCGCAAAACGACACCCTCGCACCTTTGGGTGGCGCAGACAGCGTGGCGGGTGGTGCTGGTAACGACAAACTGGTGCTGACACCCCAGTTCCGTATTGATACCATCAGCTACAACGGTACAACAGATGCGCAAAACAACAGCTGGTTGGTGGCTGTGGGCGACGTGAACAACGACGGTTTGATGGACTTCGCCATGCGCGATGCAGGGATCAACTACACCTACGCCAGCTATATTTGGCGTCAGGACTACTACACCAACGTCTACAACAGCAGCGGAGCCTACGTTCGTACAGACTGGACTTCTGCCGCTGCGGGGCTGAGTTCCTATACCTATTCGTCAGGCAATGTCTACGTGGTGTACGGCAGCGCCAACGGCTTAGGCAGCTTCAACATCAGTACTTCAGAAGCGGCCTCGGGTGCGAATGCCAGCTATGTCACGCTGACATCGACAGCTTCGGCAAGCGAGGGCTTCGGTAACGGATTGGGTTCATTGGGTGACTTCAACGGTGACGGCAAGTCAGACTTTGTGGTGACGGCAACGGGCACCAATTCGATGAGCTACTCAATCGGTGATCGGACACTAAACACGGTGTCTTCAGACTCTTGGGCAACCTCGAGTGTGGGTCGTATTTACATGTTTGAAGGTGGCAACAGGACCTTGGTCAACCGTGAAACAGGCTCGGTGACTGAGACCACGTTGAGCACCGACGTGGGCGGTGCCACCGGCGAAGCCAACGCCTTGCCAACAGGCGCAGTCAGTCTTTACTGGGATAGCGTGGTGGGTACACCCTACACGCCCTTGAATTCATGGGAAGTGCCAAGCGTCAACACCACTTACACCTACAACACCAGCTCCACAAAGGCCGATGTGGTGTACGCAGGTGCCAACACAAGCTCTGTGATTGGGACGAACTGGGCGCCTGTGTCACTGGGTGACCTGAACGCGGACGGTTATGACGACTTCATGAACGGTGGCGATGGTCAGATTTATTTTGGCCACAGCAATGTGGGGGCAGGTTTTAACCAATCGGTCAATGGCTTGGGCAATGCGGTCGATATCGGCAACTTCAACCAAATTGCCAAACTTGGTGACGTGGATGGCAATGGTTACGACGACATCATGGTGAGTAACAACTGGGGTGCCGATAACTACATTGTTTGGGGATCTGCCAACGCCAGTGCGTGGACAGCGCCTAGCGGTTCATGGGTATCGAGCCGGGCGGGTGCGAGCACCAGTGCGGCGGTGACCCAAGGTGGTGTGAGCACCACGGAGTCTGCAGTGGTCACTTTCGGCGATGTGGCGGCTGGCCAAACCATTATTTTGGCTGGCTTGACCTACACCGCACCCACAGGAGGTTCCACGGCGGCACAAGTGGCTGCGGCCTTTGCAAGCCATCCAGTTGGCGCTGTGACAGGGGTGAGCAACCTCAGTGGCACGCTCGCTGGCTTTACTTCAGGCGCAGCCAACGGCAATGCGGTGGTGTTTACCAGCGTCACCGCCAATACCAACGTGGCGGACCTGACCGTCAGCGGCACGGCGGCAGTGACACCTGCTATCACCAAGATCGTGTCTGAGACAGGCATCACCGTGAACGGCACTTTCTCGTCGTTGGGTGATATCAACGGCGACGGTTTCAACGATATTTTGATCTCGGCTTATGGTGGTGCAAGTAATCCGAATGACTTCAATGCCAAAGACAACGGTGGTTTGTATGTGGTGTTCGGTCAAGAGGCACATTGGGGCAATGGCGACCTGAATTTGAGTAACTTGGCGGCCAACCGTCAAGGATTCAAGATCACGGGTGCGGTTGACTTTGACTTGGCTGGTAAAGACAGCTGGACCGGTGTGGGTGACATGAACGGCGATGGTTTGGATGATTTCATCTTCCAGGCTCCCGGTGACCGTGAAGCCGACAACGCCAATGGCGGCGTCAACGGCTACGGCTCGTCGTACCTGATCTTTGGTCGTACCTCAGGCTGGCAAGACATCAGCTTGCTTGAAATGCAGGATTACGGCATTCAGTTGCTGCGCACGCAAGACAACAACACCAACCGCTGGACGGCCTTGGGTGATGTGGACGGTGACGGCTTTGCCGATGTGAGCTTGACCAGTCCCACAGATGTCAAGATCTTCTACGGTGGCGCCTACCTGACGGGTGACAGCAACCAAGCGGTGCAAACCGTTTTGGGAACCCAGGGTGAGGTTTTGAACGCCAATGCCATTAAAACGCCTAGCAACTCCAATGCGGCTGATCGCTTGATTGGCAATGCTGGTAACGACACCTTGGTGGGCAACGGTGGCGCGGATGTCTTGTTGGGCGGTGCGGGCAATGATTTGTTGAAGATCAAAACCGTGGATGCTGATACAAAAGGACTCATGACCGACTTCTTCAAGATCGACGGCGGTTCCGGGGTTGACACCTTGGAAATGGAGGGAGATGGCAAATTGAACTTCACGCCAACGGCCATGGATGGGTATGTCAGCAAGTCCAACAGCGCTGTTCAAAACATCGAAATCATCAAATTGGGCACGGGCAACCAGTCTTTGGCGCTCAACCATTTGGACGTGCTGTCGATCACCGGCGACACCAACACCGCAGTGCAAAACGCTGCGTATCAAAAAGGTCATGTGCTGGTGATTGATGGTGCAGCCGGTGACGATGTCACGCTCAATGGTGGATGGAACACCACAGCCGTGGCAACGTCTGTGGGTGTGACGGGCAGTTCGTCGTCGTTCTCGGTGTACCAACACGGAAGCGACAACATTTATGCGGTGATCTCGACTTCTATCACGTCACATATTTCCTAATTAAACAAATCCCATCAGCTGTCGATCTGTAGGGTTGCGAACACTGCGTTCGCGCCTTACAGATTGACACCATGGAACCAGAAGACGTCGTCCCTCGACAGGGGATGTTTGAAAAAGTACGCAACCACTACGGTCAATTGCGTGAAAACGCGCAATCCGTGGTGGCCAAAGTGCGCGAAGAAGGCAAAGACGCGGCCGTCTGGATGTGGCATTTCGTGGTCGACAAAGACCGCGTGCCCACCCGTGACTTGCAGTCCATGCCCGATGCTGAAGCCCTGCAAGACTGGTTGCGCGAGCTGTTGTGGCCCTACCGCAGCGCCTACCGCCAAGCGATTGTGATGTCGTTTGTGATCAACGTGCTGGGCCTGTTTGCCGCCATATTCAGTATGCAGGTGTACGACCGAGTGGTGGCCCATGCGGGCTATTCCACCTTGGTGGCGCTGGTGCTGGGCATGGCCTTGGTCATTGTGATGGACCATGTGTTTCGCAGTGGTCGCTCCTTGCTGTTGCAACGTATTGGTGCCAGGGCCGAGGTGGCCATGGCGCGTGAAACCCTGGAGCGCATGTTGAACTTGCCCGCCACGGTGTTGGAGCATCGTTCCCCCGGGTATTGGCAAGCAATCTACCGCGACATTGAAATTGTGCGTGCCACCTGTGCCGGCGCGACGGCCATGCTGGTGATTGATTTGCCCTTTGTGCTGCTGTCTTTGTTGACGATTGGCTTTATTGCGCTGCCTTTGCTGCCTGTGGCTTTAATGACCATCACCGCGTTTGTGACCTTGGCGTGGCGTTCGGGGCAGGTGACGCGTGGCGCGACCGAGACGGAGCGCGAGCAGTTGGTCAACCGCGATATGGTGCTGAGCGAGTTGGCGTCAGCCCGTTTGAGCCTCAAGGCCTTGGCCGCAGGCCCTGCCGTGGAGCAGCGCTGGGAAAACTTTTATGCCAAATGGATGAACGAATCCTTGGCGCGCAGCCGCGAGTCGGATCACTACCGCGAGTTGGCGCATGGCATGACCACCGCCAACTCGGTCCTCGTCACCAGCATTGGTGCCTTGGCCATCTTGGGTCAATTCATGACCATGGGTGCTTTGATTGCCACCAATTTGTTGGGTGGGCGCATGGTGTCGCCGCTGGTGCAGTTGGTCTCTCAATGGCGTACCTTTGGGCAGTTCAAAGCGGCCAAGAAGCGCCTGGATGATTTGTTCTCGCAACAACTGGACCGCCAAGAAAGCAGCATTGAACTGCCGCGTCCCAGAGGCGTGATTCGCTTGGAGGGCGTGACTTATAAGTACCCAGGCAGCGAGCATTTGCAAATTCAGCCTTTGTCGGGCGAGATTGGCCCTTTTGGCTTACATGCCATCGTGGGTCCTAACGGCAGTGGCAAAACCACCTTGCTCAAGATCATGCGTGGCTTGTATCCACCGGCAGACGGCCGCGTCATGTTGGATGGGGCGGATATTCATCAATTCACCCAAAACGAACTGGCCAAGCGCATGGGCTATCTGTCGCAAACCGCTCAGCTGCTGTCGCAGTCGGTGCGCGACAACATTGCGCTGAGCAACCCAGAGGCCAGCGACGAATTGATCATCCAGGCCGCCCAACGCGCCTGTGCCCACCAGTTTGTGATTGATCTGCCTGACGGTTACGGCACCCAGGTGGGAGAGGGCGCACGTCGTTTCTCGGCCGGACAGACTAAGCGGATTGCCATTGCCCAAGCCTTGCTGAACGATCCTCCCGTCTTGTTGTTCGATGAGCCGACAGGCGAGTTGGACCGCGAAGCCGAAGTGCAGTTTGTGCAAACCTTGCGTGAGCTGGCCAAAGATCACACCGTGATCGTGGTGTCACACAGCCCCTATCTGCTGAGCCACTGCCAAGGCGTGATGGTGCTCAACGGCGGCAAATTGCTGGCGGCAGGTCCCGCTTCGCAGCTGTTGCCAAAGCTTGGCATCAATGTTGCTTCACCTGTCAATCCAACGACACCTCCTGCTGCTCCTGCGGCGAACACTCCCAAAGCAGCGGCTTTGGCTTAACAGGCAAAGAAACAGTGAGTCAACCTTCTTCACTCGACACGATCTTGAACGATTTGGGCGCCCCCGGCTGGCGGGCGCCTCAGCGTCGTTTCATGGCGCTGTTTGTGATCATCTTTTTGTGGATGATCATTGGCCGCGTCGATCGCGTGGTGACTGCGCCTGGCAAAGTCATTCCTTTTGACAAAGTCAAAGTCATCCAGCATTTGGAGGGCGGCATCATCAAAGAAATCTTGGTTCGTGAGAACCAAGAGGTGAAGGCGGGCGACCCCCTGGTGCAACTCGACTTGGCCACCAGCGGCATCAACAGCGGCGAAATGAACGCCCGCATGGCAACCCTCAAATTGGCCAAGATTCGTCTAGAAGCCGAGTCTGAAGGTGTTGAGCCTGTGTGGCCCGAAAACATGTTGGTTCAGTTTCCGCAAATCATCGCTGCTGAGCAAGCGACCTATTTGAGCAAACGAGACGAGCGGAACAGTTCTTTTGCCGCCTTAGACAACACGGTGTTGCAAAACCGTCAGCGCATGGCGGAGTCGAGAGAGCGTTTGATCTCTTTAGAGAGCAGTTTGCTGATTGCCAATAAAGAAATGGCCATTTCTGAAGAGTTGGTCAAAGACAAGCTGACCTCGCAGCTCGAACACTTCCAGCGCCAAAACAACAAAGAACGCATGGTGGGTGAAATTGCCCAGCTGCGCCAAGCCATCATCGGCTCGCAAGCCGCGATCAACGAGTCGATTGCGCGTCGCAAACAAGAAGAAGCCCGTTTCAAACGCGAATCCGCCAACGAAATTGGCGAATTTGAACGCCGCATGGCCAGCTTGACCGAAGAGTTGAGCCGCGCCAATGAACAAGAGGACCGTTCGATCATCCGCGCACCGATTGACGGGGTGGTGAAAAACCTGCGTTTTCAATCGGCGGGCAACGTGGTCAAGCCGGGCGAGCCCATCATGGAAGTGGTGCCACTCAAAGACCAGTTGGTGATTGAGCTCAAGCTCAACCCCGCAGACCGCGGCTATGTGAATTTGAAGCAAGAAGCCTTGGTCAAGATTTCGACGTATGACTTTTACCGCTATGGCGGTTTGATTGGCACGGTTAAAGGTATTGCAGCGGACACCGATATAGGTAAGAACGAAGAGCAGTTCTACCGTGTCATTGTCAGTACCGACAAAACTTGGTTGGGCGATCAACCCGGTCTTTATCCGATCACTCCCGGCATGCTGGGGGAGGTCGATATCAAGGTGGACACGCAAATGATCTTGTGGTCATTGCTACGACCCGTTCTCAAACTCAAAACAGAAGCGTTGCGTGAGATTTAACTCTTTTTAAACGGACATAAAAATGAACAAACCCCAATTAAAAGTTCTGACAGCCTTGGTTCTTGCAGCATGTGCAGGCTCGCCTGTATGGGCTGGCGATTTAAAGTCAGAGTTGGTCTACTTGCGTGAGAACAACCCCTTGTTGCGTGCAACAAGCTTTGCGCTCAATGCCGCTGAGGAGCGCGAAGGCGCAGCCAATGCAAGTTGGTATCCCAAATTAAGCGTCACATCCGACGCGGGTCGTGAAAAGTTGGTCAGCACATCTGCCACCAACGGTGTGCCACAAGCGCCGACCCCAACCGATTTGCACCGCCAGAAAAAGGGCGTGACGTTGGAACAAAACGTGTTCAACGGCGGCAAAACACTGGCCACCAGCAACATTGCCAAGATTGAACGCAACATCAAATCCGCCGAACAACGCGCCACCTCACAAGAGGTGTTGCTCGAAGCCATGGTGGCTTATTTGCAGGTGTTGAAGAGCCACATGCTGATCAGCTTGTCCGGCATCAACGAAGAAACCACGCAAAAGCAATTGCAATTGGAAAAAATGCGCGTCGAAAAAGGCGGCGGCATTGCGGTGGACGAGTTGCAAGCGGAAACCCGTTTGCAAGTGGTGCGCGAGCGCCGCGTTGTCTACGAGCAGGGCATGCGTGATGCCTTGGCTTCTTACGAACAAGTGTTCGGCAAGAGCCCAGAGATGGCCAAGTTTCAAGACGTGAACAATTTTGTCAAGGTCATGCCCAAGACGTTGGATGAGTCATTGGCTCTTGGTTTAGAAAATAACCCACGTTTGATGGCGACCAAGCTCGCTGCTGAAAAGGCAGGCAAAGTGATCACACTCGAACGATCAGCCTACATGCCAAGTTTTGATGTGGCCGTGACACACAACCGCGACAACAATGCGGCAGGCTTGTACAAGCGCGATGAAGATTCTGTGCTGTTGAAAATGAGCTGGAACCTGTTCTCGGGTGGCGAAACCGTCAAACGTGCATCAGCGGCTGCCTACGATCAAAAAGAGGCGATGGAACGCGAAATCAATGCACGCAACAAAACATATGAAGCTGTGCGCATGGCATGGAACCAATACCAAAAAGGTGTGGAGCGTGTGGAGTTGCTGGAAAACGCCACCAAAACATCACGTGCCGTGATGAATGGTCGTAAGAAACTGCGTGATGCAGGCAAAGAAACTGCCTTGGCCGTGTTGGATGCTGAAGTGGAACACTTTGGCGTGTTGGCCAACAAAGTCAACGCCATGATCGATGCCCGTATTGGTAGCTACCGCTTGCTCAGCACGATTGGCATGCTCAACATCAACCAACTCAACATCGACGGCGATCAAATTGAGTTACCTGTGCGCTCTGTGGATGCTGCGATCCAGTCCTTGTTGAACGATTGAGTTTGATTTCATGAAAATCCTGATCATTCACCAGAACTTTCCTGGCCAATTTCTGCACCTTGCCCCCGAACTGGTGGACAAGGGGCATGAAGTTCATGCCTTGGTTTTGAAGAAAGAAGTTCCACCGCAATGGTCGGGTGTTACCTTGCATGCGTACCACCCTAGCAAAGGCACGGCACCGGGCGTTCATCCTTGGGCTCTGGATCTGGAAACCAAGATCATCCGTGCCGAGTCGGTGTTTCGCAAATGCTTGGAGCTGCGTGAGCAGGGTTTTCATCCCGATGTCGTGTTGGCCCATCCGGGTTGGGGCGAGAGTTTGTTCGTCAAAGACGTGTGGCCTCAAACCAAACTCGGTATTTACTGCGAACTCAACTACAGCGAGTCGGGGAACGACGTGGGCTTTGACCCCGAGTTCACCAGCAATGATCCAGGGGATTCATGCCGTTTGCGCCTGAAAAACCTCAACAACGTGATGCATTTCGATTTGGCCGATGGTGCTGTCTCGCCGACACATTTTCAGGCCGATACCTATCCTTGGCCCTTCCGCTCGAAGATCAAGGTGCTGCACGATGGCATTGACTCCAAACTGATTGCACCCAACCCCAACGTCAACTTTCAGATCAACGCCACCACCTCGGTGTCGCGTGCGGACGAGGTCATCACCTTTGCCAACCGCAACCTCGAGCCTTACCGTGGCTATCACGTTTTCATGCGTTCCTTGCCGCGTTTGCTCAAAGAACGTCCCAATGCAAAAATTATTGTGGTGGGTGGTGACGGCGTCAGCTACGGGCGCAAGCCCACAGGCGACAAGAGCTGGAAAACCATCTTTGCTGAAGAGGTTCAAGCTCAAATTGACCCCAAAGATTGGGAGCGTGTGTTCTTCGTCGGTCACTTGCCCCACACCAAGTTCATCAGCCTGCTGCAAGTCAGCACGGTGCATGTGTACTTGACCTACCCATTTGTGCTGAGCTGGAGCTTGCTCGAGGCCATGAGTGCGGGCTGTGCCATTGTGGGCAGCGATACCGAGCCTGTGCGCGACTTCATTCAAGACCAAGAAAACGGTTTGCTCACGCCTTTCTTTGACACCGACAAGTTGGTCGATAACGTGGTGACCTTGCTTGAAAATCCCGACATGCGCGAGAAATTAGGCAGTGCCGCCCGTAAGAAGATTCAATTCTTCTATGATCTGAAATCGGTGTGTTTGCCGCGCTTGGTTCAGTGGGTGACCACGCTCTGAACTCTCTGACGTAATCTGTATGAAATTTCGTGATGTGTGTTGGGCCGTGTCCCTTGCTTGTGCGTTGTCCGTGGTGCACGCACAACGTATTGACGGCCTTGACTATGGCGAGCCGAACAATGGCTTGCTGCAAGTTTTGAGCAACAAAGAACCGTCGAAAGACTTGGTCGCTTTGGGCAAATTCGGCGATGGCAATTTTTGGGTCAGCGACAAAAGTGTGCGCCGCAATTGGCAATCGCGTGTCATCTTCAAGATGTTCAAGGTGCATGACAAGCCCAAGTACTTGCCAACACCCAATGATGCGTTCAAACGTCAAAAGCGCGTGGCTTACACCTACGTTGAGACGATTGCCGAGCTCGACTGCGAGAAAAAAATGTTCAGCATCAAGGCTGAGTCAATGTATGCCAGCCCCGATGCGTTGGTGAGTTCTGCACCTTATGACGAAGAGTTCCTGCCATTTCGATCTGGCACTGTGATGGAACGCTTACATCAAACGTATTGCTTCTGATCAGCCCATGGCGACGTTGCCTGCAACGTTGCCCGCAACATAGTCGGCATAGTTGTCGATCAACTTGTCATAAGCTTTGGCAGCGTCGCTGAACAGATTTTGTTTTTGCAACAACCAGCCAAAGTTGAACCAAGCCACATGCTTGTTGTCGGTCTTGTTGAACTCAAGCCATTGGCGGTAAAGATTGATCGCTTCTTCGCAACGGCCTTCTGCTTCCAGCGTGGCTGTGACTTGCGTGAGCTCATCAAACGTGAAGTTAGTGAGTTGGGCACCGGACAAATATGATGGTGTTGACATGGTTTCGTTCCTCCAAAGTTGAATTTCCCAACATTCACAGCATAATTTGTGCCAGATATAAATTGACACCCCCAACATCACCACCTCCATGAAAAGCCCTGCCTTGCTGTTGTTGACCTGTCTGGCACTGCCTTTTGTCGCTTCGGCCGCTGAATTGATGCCCTTTGAGCAGGTGCGTCGCCAAAACCAAAACTACCCCGACAGCACACGCCTGACCTATTTGTTCAATCGTTGCGCTGCCTTGCAGTTGAATGTCGCCGCACTTTTAGAACGCAAAGGCCAAAAGCAAGGCGCCAGGGACTATGAAAATTTGGCGCAACACTACATGGTGCTGTCTGAAGCCAACGAGCGCGAGATCGACAAGAAATCTGGCCTCAAAAGCAAAGACACCATGAAAGCCATCAGCCGCAATGTGTCGCATTTGTCGGAGGTCTACACCCAACGCATGAACGCCAACGCTGCCAAACGTGGCGACTACATCATGGGCGACGCCCAACTCGAGTCAGAGCTCAAAGAATGCAGCCTGCCTGAGGAGTTCAAGAAAAAATCGTTGGTGAATTAACTCTTTGGAACTATCTATGCGTTTGGTATCAGTTATTTCCGCCGCTGTTTTAACCGTCTGCAGTGCCAGCGTTGGCGCCCAAGCGCCCACCTACGATGCCGGCGCCTTGATGCGCCAAGCAGAACAAAGCTTTCAACAAAACCAAATGCAGCGCAACCTGCAAAAGCGTGACGCTTTGCCGCCCGAAATGGTGTTGAACGACGCCACATCGATCACCGTGGAGCGTTTCAAGTTTCAAGGCAACAAACTGTTCAGCAACGAACAGTTGCAACGCGTTGCTGCGCCTTATGCCGATAAAACCCTCAATCAACATGAGGTGAATCAGCTGACCCACATCATTTCAGAAGCCTATCGCCAAACCGGGTGGCTGGTGCAGGTCTATATCCCTCGTCAAAATTTAGATGCTAAAGAACTCATTGTTCAAGTCGTCGAAAGCATTCCACCCAACCGACCTGTGAAATAAAACCACGAAGGCACAAATCTTGCAATTAATGCAGTCCTTATGACTGTATTCATTGTCAATTTGTGAAGATAAGCCGGTCGCACATCATCTCTGCGATTGCTTTTGCATGCCTTTTTTTAGGGGCATTGGAGGTCTACGACCCCGTTGCGCCCAAAACCCCCCACCAGATTTTGCGCACCATCGAAAACGCCACCCATTTGCCGGTGGCGCAGTTGGCTGAAACGCTCAGCAGTGTCTTGCCTGCATCGGTCTCCCAAGCCACGCCCAGAGCGGCTTTGCCCATCGCCGCTGCCAGCAGCGTCGCCCCTGGTCAAGCTGCCGACAAAGCCCAAGCGGCGAAAGAAAATGCGGACCCCGCCAAAATTGAAATGACCCTCAAAAGTATTCAATTCAAAGGCATCACCATCCTCGGCGATATGGAGCTAAAGGGCATTGTGGAACCCTTCCTGAACAAGCCTTTGAGCTACGAGCAGATGCTCGACATCGGCACCACGGTTGAAGGCTACTACCGCAAAAACAACTACCTGGCCCGTGCCATTTTGCCGCCACAAGATCTGGAAGACGGGATTTTGACAGTCGAAGTCATTGAATCGGTCTTGTCCAAAGTCGAGGTCGAACAAGAACTCGAAGATCTCCCCAACACCCAGCAGCACATCGCCGCGCTCATCAAAGCGCAGCAAAAGCCCGGCGAGCCGCTCAACACCAAATCGGTGGACCGCGCGCTGGCCCTTGCCAACGATGTCCCCGGCATGAGCGTGCAAGGCGCACTGCGCGAAGGCCGCGAAGCGGGCGAGACCGATTTGATACTTAAGCTCTACCAAGGCCGTACCCGTCAAGCTGAATTCACCGTGGACAACGCTGGTTCGCGGGCCACAGGTGCTATCCGCTACATGCTGAGCTTGAACTGGTTCAACCCCAACGACATTGGCGACCTGCTCAACATCATGGCCGTCCATACCGAGGGCAGCGAGTACATGCGCATGGCCTACAGCATCCCGGTCGGCCTCGACGGTTGGCGCATGGGTGTGAACTTGTCAGCCATGAAATACGACGTCATTGTGGGCGAGCAGGGCATGGTTGGCGCTTTTGGTAAAGCCATCACCCAAGGTTTGGAATGGATCTATCCCTTGTTGCGTGCTGACGATTCAGCGGCCACCGTCACCCTCAGTGCCGACAAGAAGACGTTCCAAAACACCTCGGCCCAAGGCTTGGTGATGTCGGACTATCAATCCAAAGTGTTATCCGCCCAAATCTCAGGCTTCTACCGAGACCTCAACCCAGGCGGCAGTTCGGGCACGTATTCCTTGGCGTTCAGTCATGGCGGCATCAACCTCGATGGCTCACTCAGCCAGCAAACCGATGCCAACACCGTCAGAACCGAAGGTGTCTTTAACAAGATTCGCCTCAACAGCACCTGGCAAAAGGCGTTGAGCACCCAGACCTCGGCCTTTGTGTCCTACACAGCCCAGTTGAGCGACAAAAACCTCGACTCCTCTGAAAAGATGCAACTCGGCGGCGTTAACGGCGTGCGCGCTTATCCAACGGGTGAGGGCTCGGGCTCGGATGCGCAGCTCATTCAGTTTGAGTTGCGCCACCAATTGGAGTCGGGCGTCAACATGTCCGCCTTCTATGACTGGGGCCAAGTCTGGCTTCAGCACGACCCCAACTATCCCGGCGGACCGGCCAACAACCGCAATACCTATAAAGGCTTTGGCGCCAGCGTGGGCTACACCACCGAAGACGGCGTCAACCTCAAAGCAACTTGGGCCCGTAAACACGGCTCCAATCCCAACCCCAACCCCGTCAGCGGCAACGACATGGATGGCACCCGCGACCGCAACCGTTATTGGATCCAACTCTCTGTGCCATTCTAAAAATTCTTCCCGTGTCGTCTCAAGAACCTCCTGATTAGTCCGAATCGATATGGCTATGCCGCGCTTCGTACAAACACGCCCCTTTGAATTAGACGTTTCTCAACGTCTAAGCGTGTCCTTGCGCGTCCTTTTTGCTTACATGCTGATGTCGGGTTGTGTCAGTGCGCAAACCACGCCGGCCCTTGCTGTCGCAACCAATCAGCTGCCCACTGGCGCTCAAGTCAGCGCGGGCCAAGCCAGCGTCAGCCAAAGCGGCAACACCCTCAACGTCAACCAAACCAGCCAACGCGCGGTGGTTGACTGGAGCAGCTTCAACGTCGGCAAAGACGCCACCGTCAACTTTCAGCAACCCAACGCCCAGTCGGCCACGCTCAACCGCGTCAACGACACACAGCCCAGCCAAATCTTGGGCCGCATCACCGCCCCGGGCCAAGTGGTGTTGGTCAACCCCGAAGGCGTCTACTTTGGCAAAACCGCCACGGTGGACGTGGGTGGCCTGGTTGCCACCAGCCACAACGCCGCTAATAAAGAATTCATGGATGGGCAAATCAAGCTCAGCCGTAACGGCGCCACGGGCAAGGTCGTCAACGAAGGTGAACTCCGCGCCGCCTTGAATGGCTACATTGCCTTGCTCGCGCCCGAGGTCCGCAACAGCGGCGTGATTGTGGCCAACCTCGGCACCATCGCCCTGGCTGCAGGTGAAACCTTTGAGCTTAAATTTGACGGCAGCGGCGTGCTCAGCACCGTACGCGTGACCGCTGCCACGATCAACACCTTGGTGGAAAACAAAAACGCCATCAAGGCCCCGGGCGGCCTCATCATCTTGTCGGCCCAAGCCGCCAGCCGTTTGCAAACCGGCGTCATCAACAACAGCGGCACCATCGAAGCCAGTGGTTTGGTGCGGCGTGCCGGGCGCATTATTTTGGAAGCCAGCAGCAGCATCTTCAACAGCGGGTCCATCAAGGCCGATGCCACCGATGGCGCCAACGCAGGCCCGGCAGGCAGCGTGTCGCTCAACGCGCCAGAAGTGGTCAACAGCGGCAGCATCTCGGCCACCAATTCTTTCCCCGACAGCGGCAGCCTGGCTGACGCAGGGGCACACATTGGCAGCATCAACATACAGGCCGACACCTTCACCCAAACCACCGCAGGTTTGTTGGATGTGTCTGCGGTGGCCGCCCAAGCCGGCAACATTGACATTGCGGTGGCGCAAGCCATGGCCATCAGCGGCCGCTTGTTTGCCAACGGCACGGTGACCAGCCCAACGCACATTGTGGCCAACGCCCTCGGCGGCAGCATTCATTTGCAAGCCACACGCCGGGTTGACCTGACCACCGCCGTGCTCGACGCCTCGGGCACGGGCGGGGCGGGGCGCATCCACATTCAAGCCGATGGCTTGCCCACGCCAGCGGATAACCCAGCCAATAGCCCAGCCCAAGCCCCCGTCAAAGGCGCTGTGCTGCTGAGCACCAACACCGTGTTGCGCGCCAACAGCTCGCGCGCCCAAGCCGGCCGCGTGGAAGTGGAGGGCGATGACATCAGCCTAGAGACAGGCACCCTGATAGAAGCCAAAGGCGCAGCCGGAGGCGGCACCGTGCTGCTGGGAGGCGATTGGCAAGGCAGCGGCACGCTGCGCCAAGCCACCACCCTGACCATGAGCGCCGACAGCACCATTGACGCCAGTGCCACCGACTACGGCGATGGCGGCAAGGTGGTGATGTGGACGGATGTGGTGCGCGTCGACAGCACGACCACCGTGCAAGGCAGCATCTATGCCAAAGGTGGTGTCAATGGGGGCAATGGCGGGTATGTCGAAACATCAGGGCATCAACTGCAAGTCAATGGCATCAGTGTCAACACATCCGCAACCGATGGCAGCGCAGGCAGCTGGTTGCTAGACCCATTCCACATGGTTATCAATGCCAGTGGCACTAACTTCAATTCGACTACCGGGTCTGGCACAACGACGTATGTGAGCAACGACCAAAGTGCCAATAGCTCAACCAACAGCTACATCGCAGCATCCACCATTCAAACGGCGCTGGCTAGTAACAACGTCACGGTTCAATCTTCGCCTGGCTACGACATCATCAGCCAGGGCGATGGGACGATTACCTTCAACGGTGCGGCTCGCACACTCACTCTGGGTTCAGGGAGAAATATCACACTCGCTTACGACAGCGTGACTTACCCAGGCGGCATCAGCGGAACGAATTTAAGCGTCGTGTTGCAAGCCAGCGGCAGTGTTTCGATTAATTCTGCAATGAACTTAGGTGGTTCTCTGAGTGCCTACGCGACCAGCAACATCGCGCAAACATCAACAGGTACGCTGACGGCCAGCACCCTTGTGTTAGGGTCATCTAACAGCGGCACTAACAAGCCTGACGTCACTTTGACGTCAGCTGCAAATAGCATCACCAACCTCCAAGCCAACAACGTTGGCGCTCTGAGTCTGTCCAATAGCAAAGCGTTAACAGTGAACTCAAGCGGTATCGGTGCATCTGGAGCAGTATCACTGACCTCCACGGGGGATATGCTTGTAGGTGGAGCTATCACAAGCTCCTCATCTCTTAGCTTGACCGCGAGCACGATTTCTGTGGTTGCCAACGTCACCACCACAGGTGCACAAACCTACAACGGCAACGTGTACGTGGGCGGAAACAGCGTTTCGCTCACCTCAAACAATGGTGATGTGTCGGTAACGGGCAATATCTACGCTCTCAACTCAGTCAGGGTTGCCTCAGGCGGCTACTACGAGTCATCTTTGGGCTTTTCTGGCTATGCCACTTCTAGTGGCGTGATGGTGGGCGACATATTGCTTTACTGGAACGGTAGCAACTACACATTTACTCTGCCAACTCAGCAAACGCTCAGCTACCTGTTAGTTGGTGGCGGTGGCGGTGGTGGCGTGGTTGCTTGTGGCTGTATGAACGGCGGCGGCGGCGGCGGCGGCGGTCTAGTTGCTACATCTTCACAGTTGTTTAGCGCATCTACTTCTTACAGCGTCAGTATTGGCGCTGGTGGTACTGGTGCCACCAGTGGCACAAACGGTAACGCGGGTGGCGCCTCCCAGCTGAGTGGTACAGGCATCACCACCGTTAGCGCGGCTGGCGGTGCAGGTGGTGGTAATCAAAATGGTGGGGGTGTTGGCGGAAATTCTGGTTCAGGATCGGGCGGCGGCGCAGGACCCAGTGGCAGCGGCACCAACGGTGGTGGTGGTGGTGGCGGATGGAATACCGCTGGCGGCACGGGTGGTACGGGTACAACATCGACCCTTTCAGGCACCTCCTATACCTACGGTAGCGGTGGTGGCGGCGGTTCTGGTTACGGTTTTGCCACTGGAGTCGGAACAACTGGGGGTGGTATTGCCGGGCCTGGCGCTGGTGCAGGTGCATCTTCAGGCACAGATTTCGGTTTGAATGTGGTGGGCGGTAGCGCTGTGAACTACGGTGCTGGCGGTGGCGGTGGCTATGGGGGGGCGCCAGGTGGCGGCACCATGGGCGGCGGTAACGGCAAAGCGGGTGCCGCTGTGTTTGTGAACAGCACAGCAAAAACACTCACCATCAACACGGGTTCAGGAAAATTCAACCTCACAGGTGGTGGGAGCGATTTGGGCAGCCTTGTGGTCAATTCAACCAACGCGGCTAACCAAATTACAGGCGTCCTCACAGGTGCACTGGGTCTGACCTTCAACGGTGGCGCAGGGGGCTTGCTGTCCCTGCTCGCCAACAACACTTACACCGGTACCACCACCATTGGCGCAGGAGGTACCCTCAAAATTGGCTCAGGCAGCACCACGGGATCTTTGGGCACGGGCAATGTAGTCAACAACGGCGTGCTCTCGTTCAACCGAACTAACACCTATGTAGTCACCAATCAAATTTCAGGTGGTGGCAGCGTGACCCAAGTTGGTTCAGGTAACACCTCGCTCACCAACGCCAACACTTACGGCGGTGGCACCACGCTCAGTGCTGGTACCTTGGGCATTTACGACAACTCAGCACTTGGCACAGGTACGTTGACTGCCGCAGGCAGCACCACACTTTTGTTTGGTCGCGGCGTGAGTAACTTTGCCAACAACGTCACGCTCAATGGCAACGTCACCTTTGACCTAGATACCGCGGTGGACTACTTGGTGGTCGGCGGCGGCGGCGGCGGCGGCGGCGGTCAAGCTTCCCAGCATGGCGGCGGTGGCGGCGGCGGCGGCGGCGTATTTGCAGGAACCTCTGACTTATTCAACAGCAACACCTACGCAGTCACGGTCGGTGCGGGTGGCACGGCTGGGGTAGCCAACACAAGCATTGGCGGTACGGGTGGCTCGTCTTCCTTCAACAGCATCAGCGCATCAGGTGGTGGTGGTGGTGGTGACTACTTCGGCGGGGCCCCAACTTCGGGTGCCTCTGGTGGTGGTGGCACCATCAGCGCTACGGCTGCCTGGCGCACAGGTGCGGCAGGAACTCAAGGTAATGCAGGTGGTAGCGCAAGCGCGGGCGTTTACGACGCAGCTGCAGGCGGCGGCGGCGGTGCAGGCGGTGCGGGTTCTAACTTTGCCAGTTCAGGCAGCTTAGGTACGGGCGGAGCTGGTGGCGCAGGTCTTGCTAACACCATCACGGGCAACAGTGCCTTCTACGGTGCGGGTGGTGGTGGTGGTGGTTTCGCTGGCGGTGGTGGTGGCTCGGGTGTCGGTGGTAACGGGGGCCTCTACGGCACTGCAGGCATTGCGGGCGCTGCCAACACGGGTTCTGGCGGCGGCGGGGGTATGGGTGCATCAGGTGGTGGCGCTACTAACGGTGGTGCCGGTGGCGCAGGCGTCGTTGTGGTGCGCTACTTGGGTAGCAGTGCTGGTACGGGCGGCACAGTCAGTTCAGGCACGGGGACCGCTTCTGGCTACACAGTACATAAGTTCACATCAGGCGGCACACTTTCTTTCAACTCTTTGAACGTGGTGCTCAGTGGCACCATTGGTGGCTCAGGTTCAGTGGTGGCCAATGCCGCTGGTGGCACGTTTTCGGTCACGAATGCCAACAACAATTACAGCGGTGGCACTTCGCTCACCGCGGGCAGCTTAGGTATTTACAGCAATACCGCGCTCAGCTCGGGCACATTGACTGCGGCAGCCAACACCACGTTGCTGTTTGGCCGTGGGGTGACCAACTTTGCCAACAACGTCACGCTCAATGGCAGTGTCACGTTTGACCTCGACACCACAGTTGACTATCTGGTCGTTGGTGGTGGTGGCGGTGGTGGTTCTTGGACGGGTAGTGGTGGTGGTGGCGGTGGCGTGCTCGGCGGTTCAGTGGACTTGCTGACGGACACCACGATGGCTGTGAATGTGGGTACTGGAGGTATAGGCGCAATTTACAACGTTGGTTTGACACGATCGGGTACCAACGGCGGTACATCAAGTCTTTCATCTAGTTCAATGAGCGCCGTGACAGCATTGGGTGGTGGGGTTGGTACATCGTGGAGTGTTCAAAACCCAGGTAGTGGAACAGGCCTTGTTTCGTCTGGCGGTGGTGGCTCCTACGTTGCTCCTGGTACTGGCACATCTGGGCAAGGTTATGCCGGTGGAACCGGTTTTAGCGTTAGCCCCTTCGCTGCCGGTGGTGGTGGTGGTGCGGGCGGTGCTGGTGGCAACGCCTCCCAAGTCAGTAGTGTTGATAGTGCAATCGGTGGTGCAGGTGGTATTGGTCTTGTTTCCTCTATCTCAGGAACTTCTACTTATTACGGTGGTGGTGGTGGTGGCAGTGTGCATGGTCAATCTCAGTCAAGTTACGGCAACATTGGTGGTCTGGGCGGCCTAGGCGGTGGCGGTGCTGGCGCGCCATTCAACACAACCACATCCACGATTTCTAAGTACGGTGGAGCAGGCACTAACAACACGGGTGGTGGTGGTGGTGGCGCTGGCGGTGCTGCGGCCAGTGTTTACAGTGAGGGTGGCGCAGGTGGCACAGGCTGGGTGGTGGTTCGTTATTTAGGTGCCAGTGGCGGCACAGGCGGCAACGTCTTAGCGGGCGCTGGATCTGCCAGTGGTTATACCTTGCACAGCTTCACCAGCACAGGTGCTGCATCGCTTTCATTGAATGCGGTCAACGTTTTACTTACCGGGACCATTGGCGGTTCGGGCTCGATGGTGGCCAATGCAACTGGTGGCAAATTCTCTTTGATGAGCGCCAACAACTTCGGTGGCACCACCACGCTCAGTGGCGGTACATTGGGTATTTACAACGCATCGGCAATCAGCGTAGGTGAGCTGATTGCGGCTAACGGCACTACGCTAATGTTTGGCCGCTCCATCACCAGCTTTGCGAATAATGTGACGCTCAATGGTGCGGTCACTGCTACGTTTGACACCAATGTGGACTACCTCATTGTTGGCGGCGGCGGCGGCGGCGGCGGCTCAATCGGCGGCGGCGGCGGTGCGGGTGAGTTCATCACTGGCAACACTTCGTTAACAGGCGGTAGTTACGCGATCACAGTAGGTGTGGGTGGTGCCGGTGGCACCTCGGGCAATGGCGGAACAGGCGGAGCGAGCTCGTTGATTGGCACAGGCGTTAGCATTTCTGCTGCGGGCGGCGGTGGTGGCGGCGGGTTGTCTACGGCTGGTCAATCCGGCGGTTCTGGCGGTGGTGCAGGTGGCTACACAACAGCTTCAGGCGGCGCATCAGCTGCCACGGGCGGTGGATATGGCTTTGCAGGTGGTGCAGGTGCCAACGCAGCGGGTATTTATGCTGTTGGTGCCGGTGGTGGTGGCGCTGGCGGTGCTGGTGTTGCGGCTGTGCTCAATACGCAATCAGGCTCTAACGGTGGTGCGGGTAGGGCCAGCGCTATCACGGGTACCAGCGTGCTGTATGCCGGTGGCGGTGGCGGTGGTCTTAACGGTGCACCTAATTGGTCAAATGGTTCGCCTGGCTTGGGCATGGCAGGTGGTGGAAATGGCGGTACGAGCGCAGACAGGCCAGTTACTGGTGTCACATCCCAAGTGGGTGGTAATGCAGCTGACAACACGGGCTCGGGGGGTGGTGGTGCCAGTAACTGGGGGCTAGGCGGTGCAGGCGGTTCGGGCGTGGTTATCTTGCGCTATTTGGGCGCATCAGGTGCTTCGCCTTACACCGTGCAGAGTTTCACCACATCGGGCTCGCTGGGGGCGCTGTCTGCCACCTTTAGCGGCACCATTGGTGGTGCGGGCTCGTTTGTATCTAACCCATCAGCCGGTGGTAAGTTCATCTTCACGGGTACCAATACCTACACAGGTGGCAGCACCATCAGCAGCGGCACTTTGCAGTTGGGCGCTGGTGGCGTTCTAGGTACTTTGGGTTCTTTGACCGCCACAGGCACGGTGACCAACAATGCCGCGCTCATATTTAATCGCACAGACAACGTTAGCTATGCGGCACCATTTGCAGGCACGGGCACGCTCACTGTTGCTAATACAGGCGGGCTCACGATCACAGGTGTGGCCAGCTACACGGGAGCGACCAACTTGTCGTCTAGCGCCACCGCCAACAGTATCACTTACACCAACAACGTACCACCTAGCACGAGTGGTTTTTCGGGCACGGGTGCCGTCACTATTCAGCCAGCGGCCAGCAGCAGTTTTACCAGCGCATTCACGACTAGCTATAGCTTTGGCAGCACGCTCACGGGCTTGACCCTAGGTCACAGCAGCAACACGCAGGCCATCACCCTGAGTAGCGCGGTCAATATTGCGGGCCCCATCACGGTCTACGGCGGCAATATCAACGTGAATGCAGGCCTTAGCTCCACCAAGTCTGGCGCTGCCATTGCTTTGACTGGCACCGGAAAAATCACACTCGCTGCATCCACCACCGTGCAAACGTTGTTGGGCAACATCACTTTCAAAGCCAGCTCGGCGGGCGGCACTGTAGGTGGCATTGTGTTGAACTCGTCTAGCGCCTTGAGGTCATTTGGTGGCAACATCACCTTGGGTGGTGGCTACACCGGTTCGCAAGGTACGGGTTTGTATTCGGCCACAGCCAACGCGCCGGGCGTATTGATCACCTCGGCCACCATTGACGCCACCGGAACAACGGTGGGTGGCAACATCAAAATTTATGGCGACAACACCGCCAGCGTAGACGATGGTGTTCGCATTGCGGGTGGCTCTATCGTGACCTCGGGCAGCGGCACCATTGGTATTTATGGCGATGCTTACGGTGGTGGCTCAAGCCCTTACTACAACGGTGTCACGTTTAGTTTGGGCAACACCACCGTCCAAACCAACAGTGGCGCCATTCAAGTGGTGGGTGTGTTGACCAACGCCAACACGGCTAATGCCGCAGGTGTTTCGTTTTACAACGGCACTGCCACCAGTGGCGCGATTCAAATTTTGTCCACGTCCGGTGATATTTTGGTCAGCGGAAATGAGACTTCTTTATTAACGACAACCTATGGCATCAACCATTGGGGGCAGGGCGATGTTTATATTGGCTCGCCATCGAGTGCCGCGTGGACGGCAAGCGGTAACCTCACTTTCAGGTTTTCAGACATTTCGCCCTCTGGCGTTAAAACCATCAACCTCAAAACCACGGGCGGGGTGACGTTTGAGCCTTATGGCACCAGCTTTTCTAGTGCGTTGACATTCCCTATGAGTAACGTGCTGGTTGCGGCTGGCGCTTCCAGCTTGACGGTTGGTAAGTCAACCAACACTGCAGACATCACCATTGGCACTGCCACCAGTGTGGCGGGCCCTATCACGGTGTATGGCGGCAATATCACTGTTAATCGTTCGTTGACCAACACTGCCGCAGGTAAAGGCATTTTGCTCAAAGCCTCAGGCAATATCACTTCGATCAGCGATGTGGCATACACCACCAACGGCGGAGACATCACTTTTTGGAGTGACAGCGATGGTTCGGGTGCTGGCTATATCTATGTGTATGACCGAAACGCATTTGACACTCGCACCAATACCAACCGCACCAACGGCCTCATTAGTACGGCTAGCGGTGGTGGCACTATCACTTTAGGTGGTGGCAGTGCCAGCACAACACTGGCTTCTGGAACTGTGGTACCCACGGGTTATGCCATAGAAAGCTCTAGCACTATTTATGGTGGTGTGACCTTGGGTTACTTCAACGTGGGCCACGACTCAGCTAACACGTTTTATTCTGGCGGTGGAGATATCACTGTGCGTGGCAAGTCCACCTCGAAGGTTTCTGGTGAAAGCGATGGCATTGCCACGCTTGAAGGCTTGAAGATGGATGCAGGCGCTACAGGCAACATCATCCTTGATGGGGTCGGCTCTGGCGCCGGTGCAACCTACTCTGGTGGTTTTTATTTAGGTATGTGGAGTACCACAGGTTCTGCTGCCAGTTTGTTTAAAACAGCAAACGGCAACTTCACACTTACAGGCGTGGGCACAGGCGCAACAAACAACCGAGGCATTATTTTGTGTTGTAACGCCACTTTGCCTGTGACGATCGAAGCCACTGGAACAGGTTCAGTCACGCTCGCTGGCACGGGTTCAACTCAAGACTTGATTCTTTACGGTGCACACAATATTTTGGCTGCCAGTGGTGCGATCACTCTCACAGGCTCAGGTGCCGGGCCTTTGAATGCAGACACAGCCGTCAACACCATTGGCTATAAAGCTAACACTGATGTAGCCAATTCAACCAGCAACATCATCATCACAGATGACAGTTTGACTCTTGGAGCGAGCAAGGGTTTGCAGTTGAACACCACAGGTAAAGTTACTTTGCAGCCTTACAGCAATAGCTTTAGCGCTGCATTGACGTGGCCCATCACTGACCTCGGAATTTCTTCAGGTGTGACTGGATTAACAATTGGCAAAGACATTGGCAGTACAGCACACACCGATACAGTAACGATTGGCAGTAATACCAACATTGCAGGCCCTATCAATGTGTATGCCGGCACTATCAACCTCAATGCCAACCTCAACACATCCAGTGGTGGCGCCGCAGGTGATGTGTTACTTAAGGCCAGTGGTGCAATCACCCAAGCCAGCAACGTCTCCATCACGACCAGCGGTGGTGATGTGACGTATTGGGCCGACAGCGATGGTGCCAACGGTGGCTATGTATGGTTTAAATCAGGCAGCAGTGTCAGCACCACATCTGCTGCCAACATCACGGTGTCGGGCGGTAACGTGGCTGATGTGGCCAGCTTGGCTGCAAGTGGCTTTGCTTCTGGCATGACCACCACCATGGGTAACGGCGTCACGCTTGACGGTGTCTCGCTTTCTTCATTCGGTGGCAATATTGTCATTCGTGGAAAGAGTGCATCATCAATGACGGCCTATACCGCCAGTGATGTGGGGTCTGTGAGCAATGCCAACGGTATTCGTGCACATGGCAGCGTTAACGTAGATGCTGGTGCAGGTAAGTTGAGCATGTGGGGCTACGCCCAATCATCGTCAGGCTCAAGCAACGGCATTGAGTTGAGCACGACCGCATCGACGTACAAATCTTCTTCGTCTGCTGCAGATGCGATCACGATTCAGGGCACTGCAGCCAATAACGCTGCCTCCGATGCTTGGGGTATTTATTTTTGGGGCGTCTCCAGTGTGTTGGCCTCGAATGGTGGTGGTATCAGCATCACTGGTAGCGGCATTAAAAATTCAGGCGTTGTCATTCCAGCTGGTAGTTCGGTGTTGTCTACGGGTGGCCCCATCACACTGACAGGCACTGGTTTCGGTTCAGGCTTTAACGCCGTTGATGTGGCTGGCTATGTGGGCTTGAAAGCAGGTTCAACCATCGCGGCTTCTACCTCTGACATCACGCTGGTAGGCGACAAGTTTGCGCTCACAGGCAGTGTGGCTTCTTCGGGCATGTTGACGCTCAAACCCTACACAGCCAACACCACGATTGGCATTGGCACAGGCTCTGGCACTTGGACTGTGGCCAACAGTTTATTCAGTGGCACATCGGTGTTCAAAGATGGTTTTAGTGGCATCGTCATTGGTGGCAGCAACGCAGGCAACATCATCGTAGGTGGAGCGAACACGTTTGTAGACAGCGTGTCTTTGCTGACTGGTGGCAACATCACGATCAACGCGAGTTCATCTATATCTGACAACCAAGCCAACGGTTACATCGCCTTGGCGCCTACAGGCAGCTTTACTAATAATGCAGGTGCTGCAGCGCTCAGCGCAACGGGTGCCAGTGGCCGTTGGTTGGTGTATTTGTCATCGCCCAGCGCGTTAGCAGTAGACGGTGGTTTGAACAGCGCCAACGCACCGGTATGGGGTCAAACGTATGCATCGCAAGCGCCATCTGCTGTGGCGGTAACGGGTAAGCGCTATGTGTTTTCCACCACGCCCACCGTGGCGGTGGCGGCCAGCGGCACCAAGGTGTATGGCGACACGCTCACCTCTGCTGATGTGTTGAGCCTCAGCAGCAGTGCCAACGGTGGCAGTGTGTACACCTTACCCACATTGACGGATGTGTTCAGTACATTGCCTACGGCTGCGTCTACCGGTTTTGCCAGCACAGCCAGTGTGAGTGGTGGGCCTTATGCCATTACCTTCACACCCGGCACCGCGCGCACGGGTTACACAGTGAGCTACAACACGCCCGGCACAGTCACAGTTACGCCAAAGGCGCTCACTGTGACAGGTACCACCGCAGCTAACAAGGTGTATGACGGTGGGGTGGTGGCCACGCTCAGTGGTGGTTCGTTGGTGGGCGTGATTAACAGCGACACGGTGAGCTTGGTGCAAGCAGGCAGCTTTGCCAGCAAGAACGTGGCCAATGGCATTACGGTGACGCCCGCTGACACCATCAGTGGTCCGCAAGCCAGCAACTACACGCTCACGCAGCCAGCCACCGTGACGGCCAACATCACGCCCAAAGCGCTGACGATGACGGGCCTCGCCGCCAACGATAAGGTGTACGACGGCAACACCACCGCCGTGGTCACAGGCACAGCAGCGTTGACAGGTAGCGAAGCCGCAGGCACAGGCACCACGGTGGATGGCAAGTGGTATGTGAATGACGTGGTGTCTATCACCGGCCCACCTGCGGGCACCTTTAACAGCAAAAACGTGGCCGAGGCCAACAGCGTGACTTTCTCAGGGCTGTCTCTGACAGGCGCACAAGCTGCCAACTACACACTCACCGTGCAGTCTGCAGCCACCGCGCACATCACTCCTAAGACAGTGACGCTGCTGGCTTCTAAAACCTACGATGGCACCACAAGCCTGACGGGCAATGTAACGGTGGGCGGCACCATTGGTTCTGAAGTGCTGAGCTACAGCGCTGCTGCGGCCAATGATGCACACGTGGGGACCCTGGGCAAATACATCAGCGCCATTGCGTTGGCCGATGGCGGCAGCGGCGCAACCGCAGGGTTGGCTACCAACTACGCCTTGCCCACGCTCAATGCCAGCAATGCGCCTGTCACCATCACGGCCAAAGCCTTGAGCGTTACAGGCACCAATGTGACGAGCCGTGCGTATGACGGCACCACCGTGGCCACACTCACAGATGGCACCTTGAACGGTGCGGTGAGTGGTGACACCTTGGTGCTCACGCAAACCGGTACGTTTGCCAGCAAAGATGTGGGCAGCCGTGCGGTCACCGCCACCAGCACCTTCAGTGTGGGCAGCAGCACCAACAGCAGTGCGCAAAGCGATTACGCCATCACGGCACCCACAGGTTTGACGGGCAGCATCACCCAAAAAGTGCTCACGGTCACAGCCAACAACGACGCCAAGTTTTACGGCTTGGCCGAAGCATCTGGCTATTACGGTGTGACTTACGCTGGCTTTGTCAGCGGTGAGTCGGCCAGCAACCTCACCACCGCGCCCACCGTGACGCGTTTGAACAGCACGGTGCAAGGCGCAGGAACTTATACAGGTGTGTTGAGAGCCGCAGGTGGCGCAGCCACGAACTACAGCTTCGCCTATGTGAACGGCAACTACACCATCGTGCCTGCAGGCCAACTGTTGGTGCGTTTGGCCAACACCAGCACGGTGTATGGCAGTGCGCCCACCTACACGGTGACCGAGGCCAAGTACCTCAAGAACGACAACACCACACAGGTTGATTTGCTCAGTGCCGCAGGCGCCAGTGCCACCGCCAGCGCAGCAGGGCAGGTGAGCGTGACCGATACCAACGGCACGTCAGCCACCTTCAACGCCACAGCGGTGAACGGCACTTACAGCACCTCGGGGTGGCTCAATGTGGGCAGCTACCAATGGGGTGCCAGCAATGTGGTGCTGTCGGGGGGCAACAACTTCAGCGGCACTGTGACTGTGGTGGGGGCTGAAGCCGTCACGGTCAAGTCCATCACACCCGCACCCACCATCAGCAAGGGCTATGACGGCAGCACCACCATTGTCGCTCTGTCGGGCACGCCTGCAGGTGTGGTGACGGGCGATGTGGTTTCGCTCAACGGTGCTGGCACATATGCCAATAAAAATGCAGGCACTGGCAAAACCTACACGCTCACCAACCTGGCCCTGACAGGGGCTGATGCTGCCAACTACAGCCTGAGCACAGGGGCCAGTATGACGGCCACCAATGGTGTGGTGACTGCCAAGGCCATCACCGTGAGTGGCATTGCGGCGAATGACAAGGTGTATGACGGTGCCAACACCGCGACGATGAATGTGAGTGGTGCCAGCTTCAACGGCATGGTGGCCGGCGATGCCTTGAGCGTGGCTGCCACCGGCACGTTTGGTAGCGCGAATGTGGCGTACAGCAGCAGTGCTGTGGCCGCACAAACGGTGACATTTGCCAACACCTACGGCGGCGCAGACGTGGGCAACTACACGTTTGCAGGCAGCCCCACCACCACAACGGCCAAGATCACCCCCAAGGTGTTGACCTTGGCCAGCATGGCTGCCAATGACAAGACCTATGACGGTGGTGCGGTGGCGACCATCAGCAACTTTGGTGCATTCACCGGTGTGGTGGGCAGCGACGCAGTGAGTTTGGTGAGCACGGGTTACTCGGCGAGCTTTTCCGACAAAAACGTGGCCTACGACGTCAACAATGCTGTGACCACCAAAGTCGTCACGGTCTTGGCCAGCAGCTTAGGCCTGAGCGGCGCGCAAGCAGGTAACTACAAACTGGTGAGCAACCCCACAGCCACCGCCAAAATCAACAAGCTGGGTGTGACCGCCACAGGCATCACCGCCAGCAACAAGGTGTACGACGGCACCAACGCCGCCACGGTGAGCGTGAGCGGTGCCAGCTTTACTGGCATGGTGGCGGGTGATGCGTTGACCGTGGCAAGCACCGGTGTGTTTGCCAATGTGGGTGGCGTGGCGGGTACTGCTAAAAACGTGGGCACAGGCAAAACCGTCACACTCACCAACACTTACGGCGGTGCTGATTTGGGCAACTACACCATCGCCAACCAAGCCAGCACCACCGCAGACATCAGCACCAAAGACTTGACGGTGTCGGGCTTGGTAGCCAACAACCGCGTGTACGACGGCACCAATGTGGCCACCATCACCACCAGCAACGCCATGTTCACCGGCTTGGTGAGTGGCGACGTGTTGACCGTGAGCACCACGGGCGTGTTTGATGACAAAAACGTGGGCACAAACAAGGCGGTCACGCTGACCAACACTTATGCGGGTGCTGACCGTAACAACTACAACATTACCAGCCAAACCAGCAGTACTGCCAACATCACGCCCAAGGCGTTGACGGTCAGTGGCATCACGGTGGCCAACAAGGTGTACGACAACACCAACTCGTCCACTGTCAACAGCAGCACGCCCACGTTGACAGGTTTGTTGACGAATGATGTGGTCACCGTCAGTGCCACAGGCGTGTTCAGCGACGAAAACGTGGGCACAGGAAAAACGGTCACGCTGACGAGTAGCTACAGCGGCACGGATCGCAACAACTACACCATCAGCGGCCAACCCACGGCCACGGCCAACATCACCAAACTGGATGTGGCTTTATCTGGCACCACGGGTTTAAGCAAGGTGTATGACGCCACCACATCGGTTGCACCCGCATTGACGAGCCCAGCCACGGGCTACGGCGATTTGAGCGTTGCCACCAATGGCAGCGCCTTGACGGCGGACCGCGCCATCAGCGGTGGTTTGGTCATCACGGGTACGCCGGTGTTCAGCAGTGCCAATGCTGGCAACGTGACGGTCCAGCAGGGCAGTGTGTTGCTGACCGGCACACGCGCTGGCAACTACAACTTGGTGTGGACCGCGCCTGCCGCCACCATTGCCAAAGCACCGTTGACCATCACGGCCAATGACGATGCCAAGTTTTATTCAGAAAACGACACAGCAGGCTATGCCGGTGTGCGCTACAGCGGTTTTGTCGGTGGGCAAACATCAACGGCTTTGGGTGGCACGCTTGGCGTGACGCGTGATCGCACAGGCTTGTCGGGCACGCCAGACCAAGACGGTGCTGCCACCTACAACAGTGTGTTGGTGCCAGCAGGCTTGACTTCCAGCAACTACCAAATCAGCTTTGTCAATGGCAACTACACCATCGTGCCAGCGGGCGAGCTGTTGGTGAAAGTGCAAAACATCAGCACCACCTACGGTGGCACACCCACTTACACCGTCACCAGAGCAGCGTTCATGGACAACGCCAATGCCGTGACCAACTTGCTCTCAACCGCAGGGCGCGTCAGCGTAGTGGGTTCACAAGTGACCGTGCTCGACAGCGGCGCTAACGTGGATGCGCAATTCAACCTGGGCCCTGCCAACCCCAACAACGCCACCATCACCAGCACGTCGGGCAACCTCAAGGTGGGCTCGTACAGCTTGGATGCCACCAGCGTGAACGTGACCAGCCAAGACTTCAGCAACAACATTCACGTCCTGGGTGCTTACGATGTGGCGCCTAAGTCGTTGACCATGACCACCAGTGGCATCAAGGTGTACGACGGCAATGCCACTATGACCAATCTCACGCTCACCGCCGTGGGCAAGGTGAGTGCCTCTGACGTGGTGACCATCAATGGCGTGGGTACCTATGTCGATAAAAACGTCACGGCTGCTGCGAACAAGAGCTACACCGTCACCAACCTCGGTTTGAGCGGTGCCGATGCGGCCAACTATGTGCTGACCAACGGTTCCACCAGTGCTGCCATCAGCACGCAAAGTGGCAGCAATGGCCAAATCACGCCACGCGTTTTGAGTGTGAACTACACCGGCGTGGACCGTGTGTATGACGGTACCACCGTGGCAACGGTGACCACCACCGACAACCGCGTGGTGGGTGACGCACTGACCATTGCCCGCACCGCAGCGTTTGCAGACAAGAACGTGGCGTATGACGTGTCAAGCAACGTGACCACTAAGACGGTGAGCGTGAGTGGTGTGTCCTTGGGGGGCGCCGATGCGGCCAACTACAGCGTGGTGGCCACGGGCAGCACATCAGCCACGATGACACCGCGTCCTTTGACGATTGACTTCACTGGTGTCAACAAGGTGTACGACGGTACAAACGTTGCCAGCGTGACCACAGCCACACCTGTGGCGAATGGGTTTGTGGCGGGTGATGTGTTCAACGTGAACTGGTCTGCCAACTACGCGGACAAGAACGTAGGCGGTGCCAAAACCATCAGCGTGAGCGGTGTGAGTTTGAGCAACCCCATTGGCGCAAGCAGCACAGACGCCACCAACTACAGCGTGGCCAGCACGGGCAGCACCACCGCCAACATCACGCCACGCACCTTGAATGTGTACTACAGCGGCGTAGACCGGGTGTATGACGGCACCACGGTGGCCACCGTGACCACCACCGACGACCGTGTGGCCAACGATGTGTTGAGCATTGCCCGTGTGGCTGGCTACGCCAATAAAAACGTAGGCCTGAACAAAGCGATCAGCGTGAGCGGTGTGAGCATCAGCGGCACCGACATGAATAATTACGCCTTGGCATCGACCACGGGCAGCACTTCAGCCACCATCACGGCACGTCCTTTGGCGTTGACCTACAGCGGCATCGACAAGGTGTATGACGGTTTGTTGAGTGCCACCGTCAGTACCGACCCCACAACAGCCACGGGCTATGTGAATGGCGATCTGCTGAGCGTCAACCGCAGCGCTGTGTTTGTGAACAAGAACGTGGGCAATTGGGCTGTGAATGTGAGCGGTGTTTCGTTGAGCGGCACCGATGCAGCCAACTACAAAGTGGTAGACGGCAACGGCACGGTGACCACCACAGGTGTGACCACGGCCAACATCACGCCTAAAACTTTGTCTGCGTCGTTGGTGGGCAGCATTCAAAAAACCTATGACGGCAACACCAGCGCCACGCTGGGCACGGGCAACTACAGCCTCAGCGGTTTTGTCACCGTGAGTGGCGTGACCGAGGGCGCCAGCGTCACACAAACTGCAGGCACCTACAACAGCCGCAATGTGTTGGATGCCAACAGCGTGACCACCACGTTGACTGCTAGTGACTTCACCGCCAACAGCGGCACGAGTTTGGGCAACTACACCTTGCCCACCACCGCCACAGGCGCAGGCAGCATTGGCACCCGTTTGTTAACAGTGGGCTACACCGGTGTGACGCGCGACTATGACGGCACCATGGTGGCCACCGTGACCACCACCGACAACCGTGTGAATGGCGATTTGCTGAGCATCATGCGCAGTGCCAGTTTTGACACCAAAAATATTGGCACAGCCAAACCCATCAGCGTGTACGGCGTGAGTCTGAGTGGCACGGACGCATCCAACTACATGGTGGCCAGCACAGGCAGCACATCAGCCGATGTGACGCGTTTGGATTCGGTCACCTGGGTGGGGGCAACGACCGGTGAGTGGTTTAACCCAGCCAATTGGGCTGCGACCAATAATTTGTTGGTCACAGGCGTGATGCCCGATTTGAACAACGTCAAGAAGGTGTATGTGCCGCAAGGCAATGCCATCAGCTTTGACGACAGCGTAGCTGGCCGCACAGGTGCCGTGAGCACAGGCACGGTGATGCTCGATGCGCTGACTTACCAAGGCACGGTGTCCACCAGCAACTTGAACTTGAAGAACGGTGCTTTGGTGGTGAGTGGTAACGCTGCCTTGGGTGGATTCGAGAGTGCCGCAGGTACTACCTTCACGGTGAATAACGCGGGTTTGATCACCAGCACTTTGTCGACCGATATTGCATCGGGCACCACACAAACCGTGGCGGGCGTGTTGAATGGCTCAGCAGCTTTCAGCAAAGCAGGGGCAGGCACGTTGGTGTTCACGGGCGGTAGCGCCTACACCGGTGGCACTACCATCAGCGCAGGTACCTTGCAAGTGGGCAATGGCGGCAGCACGGGCAATTTGGGCACAGGCACCATCACCAACAACGCCACACTCATTTACAAACGTACGGACAACTTTGGCGTGGCCGATGTCATCACCGGCTCTGGCGTGTTGCGCCAAGAGGGCACAGGCACCCTGACGCTCAGCGGTACCAACACCTACACCGGAGCTACCACGGTCAACACAGGCATATTGGCCATCAGCAGCGATGCCAACCTTGGCGCAGCACCAAGCAGCGCACAGGTTGACCAATTGGTGGTGAACAACGGTGCAAGCATGTATTTCTACCCCGTGTTTACGGGCAGCTTGAATGCCAACCGTGGCATTGCAATCACAGGCAGCACCACGTTCAACACGGCCACTGGCAGTGATGTGACGTACGCAGGCATTGCAGCGGGAACCGGTAGCCTCATGAAAACTGGGGCTGGGGTGTTGCGCTTGGGAGGTGGCAACACTTTCAGCGGTGGCACCACCGTGTCGGGCGGTCAACTGGTGGCAGGCGGTGCGGCCAATGCTTTGGGAACCGGCAGTGTCACGGTGAGCGGCACTCGCTTGAGCTTTGACACAACTGCCCCTGTGAGTTACAGCAACGCCATCAGCCTCACAGGTGCCGGGGTGATGGAGAACATAGGTACGCAAGCGGTGACCTTGACGGCTGGCGTGAACACCAACCTGAGCACAACCGTGGTGGTGGATGGCGGCAGCACAGGCTTGACCATCGCTAACGTGATGACGCCAACAGGTGCAGGCGCAAGCTATTACATCAAGGGCAATGTGACCTTCACGGGCAACAGCATGAACAGCTTGGAAATTCATGCTGCAGGCGAGGCGACAGCCAAATTTACCGCCAGCAATGGTGTGAGTTCGTTCACACCTCGGTTCATCGGTAGCGACACGGTGGCCTATGCGATGAACCTTGATGTTGCCTCTGGTGTGACCGTGAGCGAGAACGCTTCACAAGTTTCAGCCAATCTGTATTACAAAAACATCACGGGCTTAGGCACGCTGAACTTGGGTAGTGTCAACAACACTACAGGCTATGTGCTGGGTGACGCGATGATTGCCAATTTAAACGGCAGTGGCAGCAAAACTATCAGCATTGGCAATGGCGGTAGTGCGGGCCGATTGCTCTCTGGCAATGTGCAAGCCAATAGTGGATTGCTGCTCAACTCCACCACGGACTACGCCTTCACGGGCGTCCAAAGCGCTGGCACTTTGACCAAGCAGCAAGCCAACATGGTCAAACTGACCGGTGCCAACACAGCCGCAGGCAACATCACGGTGAGCGCCGGTGTGTTGCAAGTGGGTGATGCTGGAACCACAGGCGCTATTGCTGCCAATGCGGCGGTGGCCAGCGGTGCAAGCCTGGTGTTCAGCCGCTCTGACGCGGTGACTTATGCCGGCAACATCAGTGGCGCTGGTGCGATCAGCAAGCTGGGTGCCAATGTGCTCACCCTCAATGGCACGCAAACCTATACAGGTAGCACCGCCACAGGTGATGTCGGTGGCGGTGTGGTGTTGACCAACAATGCACGTCCGCAAACAACCGCTTTCACAGGCAACGGCTTTGTCACGATCCAACCTGTGACCTCTGGCAGCTTCAGCGCTGCGCTGGATACCAGTGTGTACAGCTTGGCCAACACCTTAAGTGGTTTGACCTTGGGGCGCTTGGGCAATACCAGCGACATCACGGTGGGTGCTGACCTGAGCATTGCAGGGCCTGTGACGATCTACGGTGCAGCAGTGCAAAGCGCCTACAACATTGCGTTGGGCAATGGCTACACCTTGACCTTGAACAACACGGGCACCAGTGCGTTGTCGGGCGTGATTTCTGGCTCGGGCGTAAACTTGGTCAAGCAAGGCGTGGGCAGCTTGACGCTCTCAGGTGCCAACACCTATGACGCAGGCACCACGGTGCAAGCCGGTGTGTTGAAGCTGGGGGCCAGCACTGCAGGTGCCATCACATCGGGCCCTGTGGGCACTGGCGCGTTGACCATGAACAGTGGGACTGCGCTTGACTTGAACGGTCAATCGGTGGCAAACGACATCAGCGTGGCGGGCACGGGGGTGAGCAATGGTGGCGTGATTTACAACGCCAACACAAGCACTGTGGGTGGCGCGACAGGAGCCATCACCCTGACGGCGGACAGCCTGTTCAAGAGCAATGCAGGCAAAGGCTTGAGTTTTGGCGGTGCCATCAGCGGTGCTTATGGCTTGACCGTCACGGGTGGCAGCAACACCTTTGCCAGCACGGCGCCATTCTTGAACACGGGCGCTTTGACGTTGGGATCGGTCAGCACCGACAGTTTCAGCTTTACCAACGGCGCAAGCATCACAGCACCGAGCGACATCAACTTGGCGGGCACCTTGCTCACAGGTGGCAACCATGCCTTGACCTTGGGTGACGCCAATACAGCGCTGGTTTTGACCGCCGCCACCACGCTGGACACTGGCACAGGCATGACGAGTTTGGGTGGTGCACTCAGCGGTGCGTATGCTTTGACCGTGACAGGCCCAGCCACCCTGAATGGCAGCACGGTTGACACGGGCGCTGCCGCACAAAGCTACGGCAGCACCGTGGTGTTGGGTGCAGATACGGTGCTGACTGCGTCTGGCGTGAGCTTGGGTGGCGCAGTGTCGGGTGACCACCTGTTGACCGTCAACGGCACAAGCGCCATCCATGGCGCAAGCGTCAACACAGGCAACAGTAGCCAACGCTACAACGGTGCTGTGACCTTGGGTGCCAACACCACCTTGAGCGCAGGCACAGGCAACGTCATCTTCAGCAGCACAGTCGACGGTGGCTACGACTTGACCATCAACAGCACAGGTGCCACGACCCTCAGCGCCCCAGTGGGTGCGACAACCGCCTTGACCAGCGTGACCACCAACCCCGGCGGCACTTTGGTGATGAACGGCGCCAGCGTGAGAACCACCGGCGCGCAAAGCTATGGGGAAGCAGTCACGCTGGGCGCCAACACCACACTGACCGCAGGCGCTGGCAACGTCACCTTCAGCAGCACAGTCGACGGTGGCTACGACTTGAGCATCAACAGCACGGGTGCCACGACCTTCAGCGCACCAGTGGGTGCCAGCACTGCCTTGACCAGTTTGACCACCAACACCGGCGGCACCTTGGCGATGAACGGTGGCAGCGTGAAAACCACCGGTGCACAAAGCTACGGTGAAGCGGTGTCCCTGGGTGCGAACACCACCTTGACTGCGGGCGCAGGCAACGTGAGCTTCAGCAGCACGGTGGATGGCGTTTATGACCTGACCATCAACAGCACAGGCGCTACGACCTTCAATGCTGCAGTCGGCGCCACCAACGCCTTGACTCGCTTGACCACCACCGCCACCACACCCGCCAATGCAGGTGCCGTGACATTGAACGATGGACACATCACCACAACAGGCAACCAGAGCTATGGTGGTGCAGTGTTGTTGGGTGCTGACACGACATTGAATGCAGCTTCGGGCGATGTGCTGTTTGCGAAAGTGGTCGATTCTTCGGGTAACACCTCAAGAGCCTTGACGATCAACACCACAGGTGCCACAAGCTTCAACGCGCCAGTGGGTGTGACCAAAGCTTTGGCCAGCTTGACGACCAGCGCAGCCACTCCTGCCAATGCAGGCACAGTGACATTGAGCGACGGACACATCATCACCACAGGCAACCAAAGCTATGGCGGCGCTGTGACCTTGGGCGCCAACACCACGCTGACCGCCGGTACAGGCGATGTGGCCTTTGGCAGCACGGTAGATGGCGGCTATGACTTGACCATCAACAGCACAGGCGCCACGACCTTCAATGCCCCCATAGGCGCAACCAGCGCCTTGAGCAGCGTGACCACCAACACCGGCGGCACCTTGGCGATGAACAGCGGCAGCGTGAAAACCACGGGCACACAAAGCTATGGCGAAGCTGTGTCCCTGGGCGCTCACACCACGTTGAATGCAGGCGCAGGCAATGTGAGCTTCAGCAGCACGGTGGACGGCGCCTATGGCCTGACGATCAACAGCACGGGCGTCACGACTTTCAGCGCTCCAGTAGGCGCGACCACCGCATTGGCTAGTGTGACCACCAATACAGACGGTACCTTGGCGATGAACGGTGGCAGCGTCAGAACCACCGGCTCACAAAGCTACGGCGAAGCAGCGACCTTGGGCGCTCACACCACCTTGACAGCAGGCGCAGGCAACGTGACCTTCAGCAGCACCCTGGACGGTGCCTATGACTTGACGATCAACAGCACGGGCGCCACGACTTTCAGCGCTCCAGTAGGCGCGACCACCGCATTGGCTAGCGTGACCACCAACACTGGCGGTACCTTGGGTCTAAACGGTGGCATCGTCAGAACCACCGGCGCACAGAGCTACGGCGAAGCAGCGACCTTGGGCGCCCACACCACCTTGACAGCAGGCGCAGGCAATGTGAGCTTCAGCAGCACGGTGGATGGCGCCTACGATTTGAGCATCAACAGCACAGGCGCAACGACCTTCAGTGCCCCAGTGGGTGCTGCCACAGCCTTGAGCAGCGTGACCACCAACACCGGCGGCACGTTGGCGATGAACGGCAGCAGCGTGAAGACTACGGGTGCGCAGACCTATGGTGAAGCAGTCACACTGGGTGCGAACACTACCTTGACCGCAGGCGCAGGCAATGTGACCTTCAGCGCTACGGTTGATGGCGGCTATGACCTGAACATCAACAGCACAGGTGCTACGACCTTCAATGCGGCAGTGGGCGCTACGACAGCCTTGGCCAGCGTGACCACCAACACCGGCGGCACCTTGGCGATGAACGGCAGCAGTGTGAAAACCACGGGTGTACAGAGTTACGGCGAAACAGTCACCTTAGGTGCCAACACCACGTTGACTGGTGTGAACGTGGCGTTTGCCGCTAGCGTGGACAGCGCAGGTGCTACACCTTATAGCTTGACTGTCACCGACAGTGGCACCACGGTGTTTGGCAGCTCAGTCGGTGCCTTGCACGCTTTGAGCAGCTTGACAACCGATACAGCAGGCGACACGCACATCAAAGGCAACCAAGCAAGCACGGTGATCAAGACCACGGGCAACACCGTGTTCAACGATAGAGTCACTGTGTTCAACGATGTGTCGGTGCAAACCGGCGGTGATTTGAAGTTCATGCAAACGCTCAATGGCGACACAGCCAACACCCGCAGCATGCAACTCGACGCTGGTAATTTGGGCAACATCACCGTGCAAGGTGTTGTGGGTGGCAGTGCATCCATCAAGACGCTGGAGGTGGTCAACAGCAATACAACGACCTTCAACGGTATGGTCACCACAGGCACCAGTCTGGTGTTGACCGATACGGTCGGCGCACATGCAATTGCTTTGAACGCGGGTTTGACAACACCTACGTTCACGGTGGCTGCTGAACCGTTTGGGTTGACTTTGCGTGGCAATATTGCCGTGGAGAACGGGATCAATTTGGCCAATACCGGCACCTTGCAGCTCGATGGCACGTTGACCTCCAGCAACCAAGCCATGACCTTGGGCCATGCAGGTCAAACCATCGCACTGTTGGCCAACACCGTGTTGAATTCGGGTACGGCGACAACGACGATCAACGGTAACTTGAGTGGCAGCGGCTACACACTAGGCTTTACAAGCCCTGTGGAATTCACTGGCCCCAGCACTTTGACGGCCCAAACCGTGACGTTTGATAAACCCGTGACTGCCGCAGGCGATCTGACGGTCAACGGTGCCACCGTGATCAATGGTGGCAGCATCAACGCAGGCAGCCACACACAAACCTACAACGGCAGTGTCATCGTAGGCGGTGCGGCCACCAGCACGACCACCTTCACTGGTGTGGGCATGACCTTTGGCAGCACCCTGGACGGAACTAGTCGTGTGATGGTGGCTGACAGTGGCAACACCACCTTCAGTGGCGCCATTGGCGGCACCACAGCCCCGGCACACTTCCAGACCGATGCAGCAGGCAGCAGCACCATCCGTGGCGGCTTGGTCCGCACCAGCAGCCTCAACTCCATCATGATGGCCGATCACGTGGTCGTCACCGCCGACACCACGTTTGACACGACCAACAACGGGGCATTGGCTGCAGGGGCCAATATCACCTTTGCAAAAACCCTTAACAGCGATACCGTGGCCCCACGGGCGGTGACGTTGAACGCGGGCACCAGCGGTGCGGTGTTGGTCAGCGGTGCAGTGGGTAATGCGCAGCCCTTGAGCACCTTGACTTTGACGCACAGCAACGGTGCAGTTTTTGCCTTGCCTGTCACAACGACTGCAAGCGTGGTGTTGAACAACACGGTGGCAGGTCAAACCATTCGCTTTGCAGACAACCTGACAACCCCGGTGTTGACCACCACAGCGAACGGTTACAACGTAGAGCTGCTGGGAGGCACCACCAGCGTGACGGGCAACACCACGTTCTTGAATACGGGCAATTTGGTGTTGGGTAATGTGGCTTCAGCCAATCTGAATTTCACAGGTGGCTTGACAGCGACAGCGCCTGCCTTGATCAGCGTTGCGGGTACCTTGAACACGACTAACACAGCGATCAGCTTGGGCGGTACCCGCATCACGCTGACAGGAAACTCGATGCTGAGCGCAGGCACAGGCAGCGTGACCTTGAGCAGCCCAGTTGATGGCGCCTATGGTTTGACCATCAACAGCACAGGCGCCACAAGCTTGAATGCCCCCATCGGCACCAACACCGCTTTGACAAGCTTGACCACCACCGCCACAGTGGCAGCCAACGCAGGAACGGTCACATTCAACGACGGACACGTTCGCACAACGGGCAACCAAAGCTATGGTGGTGCCGTGGCTTTGGGCGCCAACACCACGCTGAACGCCGGTGCAGGCAATGTGACTTTCAGCAACGCGGTGAACGGCGCTTATGACTTGACCATCAACAGCACAGGCGCCACCACCTTCAATGCCCCATTGGGTGCCACCACAGCCTTGACCAGCTTGACGAGCAACGCAGATGGCACCTTGGCCCTGAACGGCGGCAGCGTCAGAACCACGGGCGCACAGAGCTATGGTGAAGCAGTCACTTTGGGTGCCAGCACCACACTGACCGCAGGCGCAGGCAATGTGACGTTCAGCAGCACGGTAGACGGTGGGTATGACCTGAGCATCAACAGCACAGGGACCACAAGCTTCAACGCCCCAGTAGGCGCGACCACCGCATTGGCCAGCGTGACCACCAACACCGGCGGCACCTTGGGTCTAAACGGCAGCAGCGTGAAGACTACGGGTGCGCAGACCTACGGTGAAGCAGTCACACTGGGTGCGAACACCACCTTGATCGCAGGCGCAGGCAATGTGACCTTCAGCAGTACCGTGAATGGCGCTTATGACTTGACCATCAACAGCACGGGGGCCACAAGCTTCAACGCGGCCATTGGTGCGACAACAGCCCTGAGCAGCCTAACCACCACTGCCAGCACAGCCGCCAGCGCAGGGGCGGTGACATTGAGCGACGGGCATATCCGTACAACCGGCAACCAAACTTTTGGCGGTGCGGTGACCTTGGGTGCCAACACCCTGTTGACGGCAGGTGCAGGCAATGTGACCTTCAACAGCGCCGTGGATGGCGCCTATGACTTGACGATCAATACCACAGGCGCCACAAGCTTCAATGCGCCGGTGGGTGCGACAACAGCGTTGAGCAGTGTGACCACCACCGCAAGCACAGCGGCCAATGCAGGCACGGTGACATTGAACGATGGGCACATCCGTACAACCGGCAGTCAAAGTTATGGCGGTGCTGTGTTGCTGGGCGCCGACACCACGCTGACCAGCACGGCCGCCAGTGCACCAAGTGGCAACATCAGCTTTGCAAACACAGTCAATTCGTTCGATAGCACCCCACGAGCTTTGACGGTCAACAGCAATGGCGTGACAAGCTTCGGTGGCGCCGTAGGTGTGCTGCATGCCTTGAGCAGTGTGACCACCGACGCAGGCACGGGCGGCAGCGTGGCCATCAACGGTGGTGCGGTGAACACCACCGGGCTGCAGAGCTACGGTGAAGCTGTGACTTTGGGTGCAGACACCACGCTGACCAGCACGGCGGCCAGTGCACCAAGCGGCAACATAAGCTTTGCAAACACAGTCAACTCGTTTGACAGCACCCCACGTGCCTTGACGGTCAACAGCAACGGCGTGACGACCTTCGGTGGTGCCGTAGGTGCGTTGCATGCCTTGAGCAGTGTGACCACAGACGCAGGCACAGGGGGCAGCGTGGCCATCAACGGTGGAGCAGTAAACACCACCGGTGCACAGAGCTACGGTGAAGCCGTGACTTTGGGCGCAGACACAACGCTGACCAGCACGGCGGCCAGTGCACCAAGCGGCAACATCAGCTTTGCAAACACAGTCAACTCGTTTGACAGCACCCCACGTGCCTTGATGGTCAACAGCAATGGCGTGACGACCTTCGGTGGTGCCGTGGGTGTATTGCATGCCTTGAGCAGTGTGACCACAGACGCAGGTACAGGCGGCAGTGTGGCCATCAACGGTGGTGCGGTGAACACCACCGGGCTGCAGAGCTACGGTGAAGCCGTGATTTTGGGCGCAGACACGACGTTTGACGCAACGAACAACGGCTTATTGCCAACGGGTGCCGGCATCACCTTTGGCCAAACTTTGAACAGCGATGCTGTGGCATCACGTGCAGCAACATTGAATGCGGGTACCACGGGTGCGCTGATGATCAGCGCTGCTGTGGGAAATACCAATCCCTTGAGCAGCTTGACACTGACTCAAAGCAACGGGGCGATCTTCAATGGTCCAGTGACCGCGAATACGGCGGTGGTTTTGAACAATACAGTGGCAAATCAAACTATCCGTTTTGCAAACGATCTGACAACGCCAATGTTGACCACAACAGCGAATGGCTACAACCTAAAGCTGTTGGGTGCCAATACCAGCGTGACGGGCAACAGCACGTTCTTGAATACAGGCGCGCTTGTGCTGGGTGATGCAGCGACCGACACCTTGAGGTTTGCGGGAGGTTTGACAGCCACGGCTGCGCTGTCGATCAGTTCGGCTGGCACGATCAACACCACCAACACGGCCATGGTTTTGGGCGATGCCAACACAGCGCTGACATTGACGGACCATGTGACGCTCAACACCACGGGTGGTAATTTGACCTTGGGTGGCGCGGTCAAGGGCGCAACAGTCAATGGACAGTCACTTGACTTGAACGCAGGCAGTACAGGTGCCGTGAATGCGATTGGGGTGGTGGGGCAAGACAAGGCAATTCAAACGCTCACGGTCGTGAATAGCCACCACACGACCTTTAACAGCCAGGTGACGGCAGGTACCCGCGTTGTGTTGACGAACACCGTGGCAGGGCAGAGCATTCGATTTGCAGACAACCTGGATACGCCAGAGCTGTTGACCACAGCCAATGGCTACAACGTGGAACTTTTGGGTGATGTGACCCATGTCAATCCCGCCAGCGCAGCCACCATATTTTTGAACACGGGTAATTTGGTATTGGGCAATGGAACGCGCAGCACCTTGACATTTACGCGTGGTTTAACAGCGACCTCTGCGAGTGCCATCACCCTGGGAGGCCAGCTGACAACATCGAATGCGCCTATTGTTTTGGGCGCAGCCCCCGTCACCTTGAGCGGCGATACGATCTTGAACGCAGGATCGGCTGACATCACCTTGGGTGGCACGGTCGATGGTGGTTATAGCCTTGCGTTGAACACAACGGGCGTCACCACTTTGGGCGACAAGCTGGGTGATGTAGTCGCATTGGCCAGCATCACCACAGACGCAGGCGGCACTGTGGTGGTCAAAGGTGGCCGCATCACCACTTCAGGTCCCCAAACTTATAACGATGATGTGTTGCTGGACAACAGCGCAGCGCGCTTGACCACCTTGAACACCACAGACTCAGCGGTGTTCTTCGGTGGCAAGGTGAATAACAACACGGCTACCCCTGAGGCCTTGACGATCAACGCAGGCAACGGCTCCGTGACTTTCACAGGCGCTGTGGGTGAGGCTGTGGGCTCCAACAACGGCCCCTTGGACGCGTTGATCGTGAACAGCGGCAGTGCCACCACCTTGGTGAGCACAGTGGATGCAGCGAGCATCACCACAGACGCAGGCGGCACATTGACGATCCAAGGTGGTCGCGTGACCACCACGGGGGCTCAGATTTATAACGACGATGTCACTTTGGATGGTGCCACCCGCTTGAACGCGTCGGGCATTGTGTTTAACAGCACCGTTGATGGCAATAACAGTTTGAGCATTATTGGGGTGACCACCCTGGCGGGTGGAGGCGTGAACACGGTGGGCACACAAACATATGCTGACACCGTCACTTTAGATGCGCACGCCACGCTGACGTCGACCCAAGGTACTTTGAATTTTGTTCGCATCACAGACGCAGGCGCTGCACGTCATTTGAATTTGAATGCCGCGACGGCATTGACCTTGGGCGATGTGGATCTAGGGGGCAGTTTGCATATCACCACGCAAGCGGCGGGAATTTCACAGCTTTCAGGCACGCGTTTGAATGTATCGGGAGCGACAACATTCACGGCAGATGTGGGGACCAATCAGGATGCCTTGCTGACAAGTGCTAACAACCGTTTTGTTGGATTGCTCACCTTCGATCAAACACACAACGGTTCTTGGCGTGATGTGTCTGCCAAGACCAACACAGCGTTGGTGTTAGCGCCTTTGCAAAGCAGTGGCTCTGTGAGCCTGCAAACACAAGGCGCTGCCTTGACCGCCTCGTCCTTGGCAGTTTCGGGTAATGTGAATTTGGATACCCGCAACAGCCTTGGTGTGGGCGGCGCTATGTCCTTGGGTACAAGCACGGTGTCCGGAAATTTTGCTGCGCAAAGCGGCAATGGCAATGTGTCACAAACAGGGCAGCTGGTGGTGAGTGGAGATACCGCCATCACCGCCGGTACGGGAACGATCACCCTGTTGAACGCCTTGAACAATTTCGCCGGCACCTTGGCGCTGCAAGGAACCTCAACATCTGTGGCAACCACAGGCAATCTACAACTCGCGAGCGTGACCAATACCGGGCCAATGGTTTTGCTGGCACCTCAAGGATCGATTGATTTGGGCACTGCATTCATCACAGGTGGTGATTTGACTTTGCAAAGCCAAGGCAACTTGAACCTAGGAGGTGCCAACATCACCGGTAGCTTAAACATGGGCAGTACAACGGGGACGGTGTCCTTTGCACGCGCGAATGTGACGGGTAATTTGACGGCAACAACAAGTGGCCAGCAAATCGATTTGGGTTCAGCCAATGTGGGGGGCAATCTGTCGGTGCAAACCAATGGCGGCAACATCGTACAAAGCGCAACCTCGAATTCCGCTTTGCATGTCACAGGAAGCAGCAACTTGAATGCAGGCACTGGCAATATCACCTTGCCAAACAGGCCCAATCAGTTTGACAACGCGATCAGCTTGCAAGCGAACAATGTGCAGCTGGTCGGCAGCAACAGTCTGGTGTTGGCAAATAGCACGGTGGCCGGTAATTTGAGTGTGACATCGGTGGCGGGTGACGTCACTCAACTCGGTGTCTTGAATGTGGCCGGTGCGAGCACTTTCAATGCCACTCAGGGCAATGTGGTGTTGAATCAAGCCAATACGTTCACCCAATCGGTGGCTGTGAATTCGGTGGACGCAACGATTTACACGACGTCGGCATTGATACTGGGAACCAGTCATTTGACAGGTCAATTGGTTGCCACATCAACCCGTGGCGATATCACGCAAGTGGGGCCCGTTGCTGTAGCCCAAACCAGCACCCTCAATGCGCCAGCGGGCAACATCACATTGACGGATGCTGCCAATAGTTTTGGTGGCCGTGTTTCGGTGGATACGCCTCAGGCCTTGCAGCTGACAGCCAGCGGTGCATTGAGTATGGGGCAGGTGAATGTTGGCTTGACCACCAACTTGCAAAGCCACGGGGTGTTGGATATGGGCACTGAGGCGGTGTACACCGGCAAACTCAAAGCCAATAGCGGAGGTTTTGACATCATCCAATCGGGGCCCATGAAAGCAGGGGCAGACGAAGACTTTGATGCGGGCAGCGCCAAGATTGATTTGTTCAATCCGAAAAACTTGTGGCTGGGCGCCTTGTTCTTTAAAGGTGGCATCATCATGATCAACCATCCACAGCTGCTCAATGCCGTGAACTCAGGTGTATTGATCGAACGCACAACCACCACCGTTCCAAGTGCCACATTGGCGCGCGTTGGAGCTGATGCGTCAACGCCAGCTGCACAATCCACAGCAAGTGCCACAGGCGGTAATGCGGTTTCAGTGGTTGTGAACCGTGCCCCATCGACGACCCAAACTGGCGTGATTCAGGTTCAAGTTTCAGCCGAAGTTGCAGCACCTGGCAAGACTTTCAGCTTTGAAATGGACCCTCATGCAATGGCGGGTCATACGCCAGAAGCGCCAGTGAAGATTTCACAAATGGATGGCATGCCACTGCCTAATTGGCTGCGCTTTGACGCTGCGACCAAGACATTCACGGCCACCGATGTGCCAGCCAGTGCATTCCCGCTGCAACTGCAAGTGACGGTGGGCAACACCCAGTCGGTGATGGTGATTCAGGAAAGACCGCCGAGCAAATAAAATGAGCACCACTTATGACTGAACTGTTATTTGCTGCCTATTTTTTGTTGCTGATCGCGACCCTGATCTTCAAGACCCCCATCATCAAGGGGCCGTGGCTGTTTTTGCTGCGGGCGTTTTTTCCCAATTGGAAGTTTTTTCATGCGGTGGGCTATGTGCCGCATTTGTATGCGCGCTCGGCAGTGCAGCTGAGTTCAGGCGAACTGCAATGGTCGGACTGGGTGCTGATTTACCCACGCCGTGTGCGTCGCTTGAGTCATTTGGTGCACAACCCGGATACCAATCTGGGGCTCGGTCAGCAAAACATGGTGGACCACTTTTGGGCCGACTTGCATGACCTGCCAGAAGGTGGTGACCCTCGCGAATTGGTCAGCTACAAAATGATGCAACGTTTGACCCATCAAGTGCTGCGCGAGCGTGATGTCAACTTCAGTCACAGCCAGTTTGAATTGCGCATGGTCTTGGATGGGCGTACCGAAACTGTAGACACGCAAGTCATGATGACGTCGCCGGTGGTCGCATGCTGAGTGCAGCGTTCATTCAAACGCTCATAGAAGCTGGGGTACAGGCGCCCACACTGGTCGCCATTCGTGCCACCGAGCTGTTGTTTGCCTGGAGCTTGGCCCTTCAAACACTGGAGTATTTGCGCATGGGCAAATACACCGCTGACGATGCGTTTTGGTCTTGGCAGCTACAGCGTGCAGATATTCCGAACGCCACAGCACGTGCTTGGCTGGATGTGCTGTTCAAGCCACGCATGCATCAGCTGCATTTGGTCTTACGCCTGTGCGCGGCTGCTGTGCTGGCCGTGCAGGGCGCCTCGCTGCCCTTGATGGTGTTTTTGTTTGTTGGCAACTTGCTCATCTTGATCCGTTGGCGTGGCGCATTCAACGGCGGCAGCGATTTCATGACCTTGGTGCTGCTCACGGGCTTACTCATCTCGCACGTGGTGGGTGCGTTGGGTAACGTTCAGTTGGGCTGGCAAGCCGGGTTTTGGTACATCGCGATTCAGGCCATCACCTCTTACTTTATGTCGGGGGCGGTGAAGTTGCTGCGCCCTGAATGGCGCAATGGCTCGGCCATGACCATTTTTTTGAATGGGGCTATTTACGGACCGTTGTCTCCCGCACACCCCTTGCGCAACAAGTGGTTGGCACTGTTGGGTTCATGGGGCTTCATCGTGTGGGAAATTTTGTTTCCCTTCAGCCTGTTGGACCCACGCCTTGCCGCAGTATTTTGTGCCGTGGCGGCGCTGTTTCACTTCTTGGTGTTTTGGTTCTTTGGCTTGAACCGATTCTTCTGGGCGTGGCTCTGCGCGTTTCCCGCCATCATGTGGTGCAGCGCGCAGTTCAGTGCGCGCTTTGTTTGATCGACACCACGCAGTGATTTAAGCCATCGCGGCTTCAATCGCATCCATCGCTTCGGTCAGCTCTAACCAACGCAGCTCAAGCGCAGCCAATTCATCTTCCACCGCCTTGAGACGTTTGCCTGCTTCGGCAATTTCGGGTGGGGGCCGGGGTGTGGCGAGTTTGTCATGCAGCGCAGTTTTTTCGGTTTCCAGCGCAGCCATGGTTTTTTCCACGCCGTCGAGCTCTTTTTTCAGTGGACGTTTTTTTTCGTTGATTTCTTTGCGCAGCTGGGCGTCTTCTTTGCGTTGGTCGCGAGAAGCAATGGGAGCCTTCGGAGCTTCCACCACCACAGGTGCAGCCACTTCAGCCGCAGGCGCCGCAGGTTTGAGCGCTGCTGCATTGGCTGCAACCACCGCTTCTGCACGCAAGCGTTTGCCTTCTTCCAGCAGGTAGCGTTGGTAGTCGTCCAAGTCGCCGTCAAACGGTTCCACACCACCGCGCGACACCATCCAGAATTCATCACACACGGCGCGCAACAAGGCACGGTCATGGCTGACCAGCATCACCGTGCCTTCAAACTCGTTGAGCGCCATGCTCAGCGCTTCGCGGGTGGCCAAGTCCAAGTGGTTGGTCGGCTCGTCCATCAGCAAGAGGTTGGGGCGTTGCCACACCAGCATGCACAGCACGAGGCGAGCTTTTTCGCCACCGCTCATGCTGCCCACGGCTTGCTTGACCATGTCGCCGCCAAAGTTGAACTGGCCTAAGAAGCTGCGCAGGTCTTGCTCGCGGGTGGCTTGACCAGCCAGCTTACCGTCGGCGGTGAGCTTTTTGCACAGATCAATCATGTGCTGCAACGGGTTGTCTTCGGGGTGCAGCACGTCGAGTTCTTGCTGCGCAAAGTAGCCGATGTTCAGGCCTTTGCCTTCGGTCATGTCGCCACCTATGGCTTGCAAATCACGGGCAATGGTTTTCACCAGCGTCGATTTACCTTGGCCGTTCGCACCCAAGATGCCAATGCGCTGGCCTGCCAGCACCGAGCGGCTGACGTTGTGCACGATGACGGTGGGTGGTGTGCCCGCTGGTGCATCGGCAGGGGCGGGGTAGCCCACGCTCACGCCTTGCATGCTCAGCATGGGGTTGGGCAAGTTGGCAGGTTCTTTGAATTCGAAGCTGAAGTCTGCGTCTGCCAACAGTGGCGCGATTTTCTCCATGCGGTCCAAAGCCTTGACGCGGCTTTGCGCTTGCTTGGCTTTGCTGGCCTTGGCTTTGAAGCGTGCAATGAACTTTTGCAAATGCGCAATCTTGTCTTGCTGTTTGGCAAAGGCGTTTTGTTGCAGCTCCATTTGCTCGGCACGCATGTCCTCAAACTTGCTGTAGTTGCCGCCATAGCGCACCAGTTTGCCGTGGTCGATGTGCAGGGTGACGTTGGTCACCGCATCCAAAAATTCACGGTCATGGCTGATGACCACCATCGTGCCTTCGTAGCGCTTGAGCCAGGCTTCCAGCCAGACCAAGGCGTCCAAGTCCAAGTGGTTGGTGGGTTCGTCGAGCAGCAACAAATCAGAGGGACACATCAGCGCACGGGCCAATTGCAAGCGCATGCGCCAACCGCCGGAGAAGCTGTTCACCGGGTTGTCGAGCTCGGTTGTTTTAAAGCCTAGACCCAAGATGAGCGCTTGCGCGCGTGACTGCGCATCGTGCTCGCCCGCATCGTACAAGGCCATGTAGGCATTGCCTAAACGTTCACCGTCTTCGGTGGCTTCTGCGGCAATGACCTCGGCGCGTGCGTCGTTCAGCACGGTGTCGCCTTCAATCACGAAGTCGGTGGCGCTTTGCTCGGTCTCAGGCATGTCTTGAGCCACTTGGCCCATGCGCCATTGCGTGGGGATGTAGAACTCGCCCGAATCTTCTTGCAAATTGCCGTTGAGCAAAGCGAACAGCGACGATTTGCCTGCGCCGTTGCGGCCCACCAAGCCTACTTTTTCACCCGGGTTCAAGGTGACGGTGGCGCCTTCGAGCAACACCTTGGCGCTGCGGCGCAAGGTGACATTTTTAATCGTGATCATGTGTTGTTTGCGCCTTCGACAATCGCCTGGCGTGTGAGGAGTAAGACCTGGTCGTCACCAGCACTGGTCGATAGCCACACGACATCTAAATGGGGAAAGGCTGCTTCAAAGTAATCGCGTTCGTGGCCAATTTCTAAGACCAACACCGCGTGCTCGCGCATGTGCGCTGGGGCGTCGCACAGCATGTGGCGAATAAAGTCCATGCCGTCGTCACCACCGGCCAAAGCGAGCGCGGGCTCTGCTTTAAATTCGGCAGGAAGCTCGGACATGCTTTGTGCGTTCACATACGGTGGGTTGCACAGGATGAGGTCAAACACGCCATCGGCCTTGGCCAAACCGTCTGATTCGGCCAACGTCATGCGGCCTTCAAGGCCGTGGCGGGCTATGTTGATCTGGGCCACAGCCAAAGCATCTTTGGACAAGTCCAAGCCTTGCACGGTGATGTCTGGAAAGGCCAGCGCAGCCAAGATGCCTAGGCTGCCGTTGCCCGTGCACAGGTCAAGCACGCGCGTGGTGTGTGGGTCGAGCCAAGGATCGATGCTGCCTTCGGCCAGCACTTCGGCAATGAGTGAACGCGGCACGATGACGCGTTCGTCCACATAGAACGACACGCCTTGCAACCATGCTTCGTGGGTGAGGTAAGCCGCAGGTTGACGGCTGGCAATGCGGTGGGCGATGAAGGCTTGCACGCTGGCCACTTGGGTGGCGGGCAATTCGATGTTGTGCACCTCGTCCGACACATCGGTGTCGAGTGGCAAACCCAGCTTCCACAACACCAGCCAGGCAGCCTCGTCGGCGGCGTTGGTGGTGCCGTGGCCGAAGCTTAAATTGCCTGCGTTGTGGGCAGCGTCAAGCTGCTGCGCGCTCTGTGCAATGAGCGCGCTGAGTGTGAGAGAGGGGTTCATTGTGCGGACGTGTTGGCCGCTGAGGCCAAGCCGTGCAGCTGTTCCAGCACACGGCGGTAAATGTTTTTCAGGGGATCCAAGTCAGCCACGGCCACAAACTCGTTGATTTTGTGGATGGTGGCGTTGGGTGGGCCGAGCTCAATGACTTGTGGGCAGACTTGCGCAATGAAGCGCCCGTCGCTGGTGCCACCGGTGGTGGATAGCTCGGTCTCAAGGCCCACTTCGTCACGGATGGCGGTTTGCACGGCGCCTACCAAGTCACCGGGTGTGGTGAGAAAGGGCAAGCCGCCGATGGTCCATGTGAGGTCGAAGTCCAAACTGTGTTTGTTCAACACCGCAGTCAAGCGCTGTTGCAGTTGCTCAGGCGTGGATTCGGTGCAAAAGCGAAAGTTGAAGTCCACCACGCACGTGCCAGGAATCACATTGCTTGCGCCTGTGCCTGCGTGGATGTTGCTCACCTGCCAGCTGGTGGGTGGGAAAAAATCGTTGCCCTGGTCCCATTCAATCGCCACCAAATCGGCCAAAGCGGGGCTGAGCAAGTGGATGGGGTTTTTGGCGAGCTGCGGATAGGCAATGTGGCCTTGCACGCCTTTGACGGTGAGCTTGCCGCTCATGGTGCCCCGGCGGCCGTTTTTGATCATGTCGCCGGTGCGCTCCACCGATGTGGGTTCGCCCACGATGCACCAGTCCAGCTTTTCGCCACGGGCTTGCAGGGCTTCGCACACTTTGACAGTGCCGTCTACCGCAGGTCCTTCTTCGTCGCTGGTGAGCAAGAAGGCGATGTTGATCGCCGGATTGCTACAAGCCGCTGCAAATTCCTCACACGCCACCACCATGGCCGCCAACGACGCTTTCATGTCGCTGGTGCCGCGGCCAAACAACTTGCCGTCGCGGTGGGTGGGGGTGAAGGGGTCGCTGGTCCATTGCTCGATGGGGCCAGTGGGCACCACGTCGGTATGGCCTGCGAACACCAATGTTTTGGCGCCTGGTTGTGTGCTGCGTTTGACAGCCCACAGGTTACTCACCCGGAAGGTGTCGGGCCCACTGTCAATCCGTTCGCACGCAAACCCCATCGGCGAGAGCCGCGCGGTGATGATGTCCAAACAGCCCGCATCCTCGGGGGTGACCGAAGTGCGCGAGATGAGTTGCTCGGTGAGCTGGAGGGTGCGAGACATCGACGAGGGCTTGTGTGACGATCAGTCGCGCAACAAGTCGTTGATGCTGGTTTTGGAGCGGGTTTGGGCATCCACGCGCTTGACGATGATGGCGGCGTACATGCTGTAAGGCGCGCCATTGGCAGCGACTTTAGGAATGTTGCCGCTAACCACCACCGAACCGCTGGGCACGCGGCCGTAGCTGATTTCGCCTGTGGCGCGGTCGAACAGCGGCGTGCTTTGGCCGATGTACACGCCCATGCCCAAGACCGAGTTTTCTTCGACGATGACGCCTTCAACCACTTCAGAGCGTGCACCGATGAAGCAGTTGTCTTCAATGATGGTGGGGTTGGCCTGCAAAGGCTCCAACACACCGCCTAAGCCGACACCGCCGGACAAGTGCACGTTCTTGCCCACTTGGGCGCATGAGCCCACGGTGGCCCAGGTGTCGACCATGGTGCCGCTGTCAACGTAGGCGCCGATGTTGACGTAAGAGGGCATCAAAATCGCGCCCGAGGCGATGAAGCTGCCACGACGCGCCACGGCGGGAGGCACCACGCGCACGCCGCTTTCTTTCATTTCTTCTTCGCTCAGGTGAGCGAATTTGGTTTGCACTTTGTCGTAAAAGCCCAGATCACCGGCTTTGATGATTTCGTTGTCTTTCAAACGGAACGACAGCAACACGGCTTTTTTCAGCCATTGGTGCACAGTCCATTGACCCACGGACTCGCGGGTGGCCACGCGTAAACGGCCTGCGTTGAGTTCAGAAATCACATGCTCGACGGCATCGCGCACTTCGTGCGAGGCATTGGTGGCGTTGATGTTGGCGCGGTTGTCCCAAGCGTTGTCGATGATGTGTTGCAGCTGATGTTGAGCCATGGTTGTCTTCTCTTGGTTGAAATGAATCAGGGTTTAAATTTAGGATGCAGAGCTTTGGCGTTGTTTGACGAACGCGACGATGCGTTGCGCGGCTTCCAAACACTCGGCTGTTTCGGCCACCAACGCCATGCGGATGCGGCCAGCGCCGGGGTTGAAACCCTTGGCATCGCCGATGTGGTGGCCGTTGCGCGCCAGGTAACTGCCCGGTAAAACGGTCACATTGTATTGAGCCAGCAAATCCCTGGCGAAGCCCACGTCATCCCCACCGGGCACAGCGGCCCAAAGGTAAAAGCCCGCGTCGGGCAAACGCACATCCATCGCTGCAGCCAGCAAGGGCGTGACGGCCGCAAACTTTTCGCGGTACAGGGCGCGGTTGGCCACCACATGGGCTTCATCGTCCCAAGCCGCGATGCTGGCGGCTTGCACCATGCCGCTCATGGCACTGCCGTGATAAGTGCGGTAGAGCAAAAACTGCTTGAGGATGTGGGCGTCACCCGCCACAAAACCGCTGCGCATGCCCGGCACATTGCTGCGCTTAGACAGGCTGGTGAAGGCTACCAGGTTTTTAAAGTCGGTGCGGCCCAGTTTGGCAGCGGCTTCCAAGCCACCCAGGGGGGCTTCTTCGCGGAAATAAATCTCGCTGTAGCACTCGTCGCTGGCAATCACAAAGCCGTATTTGTCACTCAAGGCAAACAGCTTTTGCCAATCGGCCATGGGCATCACCGCGCCTGTGGGGTTGCCAGGGGAGCACACAAACAGCAATTGGGTCTTGGCCCAGACCTCGGCGGGCACTTGGTCCCAATCGACGTTGAAGTTCAGTGCGGGGTCGCTGGGGGCGTAATAGGGCGTGGCGCCGGCCAACAAGGCCGCGCCTTCGTAGATTTGGTAGAACGGGTTCGGGCAAACCACCACCGCTTCAAGAGGCTGTCCATCCGTGCCAGTCTTGCTGGGGTCAATCACGGTCTGGGCAAACGCAAACAAAGCCTCGCGCGAGCCGTTGACGGGCAGCACTTGGGTGGCGGCGTCAAGCGCCACGCCGTAGCGACGCTGCACCCAGTGGGCGCAGGAGGCTCGCAGCGCAGGCAAACCCGCGGTGGCTGGGTAGGCGGCGAGCTGGGCGGTGGCGGTGCTCAAGGCATCCAACACCAACTGCGGCGTGGCGTGGCGCGGCTCGCCAATGCCAAGGCTGATCGGGGTGTACGCTGGGTTGGGCGTGACGGTGGAGAAAAGTTGTTTCAGCCGCTCAAAAGGATAGGGCTGAAGACTCGCAAGCAAGGGGTTCATGGCTGCTATTATCCCCGCGCTGTGTGACCGTTTTCGAACTCATTTTTCACTTATGTTGCTTGACCTGACCCGCGCCCAAGAATTTGCCCTTGACCCGCAACAGCTGCGCGAATTGGTCATGACGTTTGAGCAGAGCTTGGCGCAAGAAATGGCGGTGATTCAAACCGCCTTGGCACAGCACGAGGCTTTGAAAGTGGAGCATTCCCTGCACGCCCTCAAAGGCTTTATGGCGCTCTTTACCGGGGAAGATTTGGCCCAGCGTGTGACCACGCTGTACCAGAGCAGCCGCACCCAGCCCCTGGATACAACGGGTGCTGAATTTAATTCTTTGGTACCTACTTTGAGTGCTTTGTTGACTGAGGTGAGAGCCTGGCTCGGCCCTTTATGATCCTTCCTCTGCATAGAGAGGCTTTTCGGTGCGTCTGAATTCAATCAAATTATCGGGTTTCAAGTCCTTCGCGGAACCCACCAATTTCTTGCTGCCCGGCCAATTGGTCGGTGTGGTGGGGCCCAACGGCTGCGGCAAATCCAACATCATGGATGCCGTGCGCTGGGTGCTGGGCGAGTCCAAAGCCAGCGAGCTGCGTGGCGAGTCCATGCAAGACGTGATTTTCAACGGCACCACCACCCGCAAAGCCGCCAGCCGCTCCAGCGTGGAGCTGGTGTTTGACAATGCCGACCACCGTGCCGGTGGCCAGTGGAGCCAGTTCACCGAAATCGCGGTCAAGCGTGTGCTCACGCGTGATGGCGGCTCTAGCTACTACATCAACAACCAGCCTGTGCGTCGCCGTGACGTGCAAGACGTGTTCTTGGGCACGGGCCTGGGACCACGCGCCTACGCCATCATTGGTCAAGGCACCATCAGCCGCATCATCGAATCCAAACCCGAAGAACTGCGTTTGTTCTTGGAGGAAGCTGCGGGCGTCTCTAAATACAAAGAACGCCGCCGCGAAACCGAAAACCGCTTGAGCGACACCCGCGAAAACTTGACCCGCGTCGAAGACATCTTGCGTGAACTCAATGCCAACCTGGAAAAGCTGGAAAAGCAAGCCGAAGTAGCGCAGCGCTATCACGCCCTGCAGGCCGATGTGAACTTGAAGCAGCACCAGCTGTGGTTCCTGCGCCGTGCCGAGGCCGAGGCCGACCAAGTGGGCATCAAAACCCAAGCCGACAAAGCCTTGAATGACTTGGAGTCGCGCATTGCCGATTTGCGTCACATTGAGGCCGATTTAGAAACCGTGCGCCAAGCCCACTATGCCGCCGGCGACCAAGTGAACCAAGCGCAGGGCGCCTTGTACGAAGCCAGCGCCGAAGTGGGGCGTTTGGAGGCCGAGATCCGCTTTGTGGTGGAAGGTCGCCAGCGTGCCGAAGCGCGCCTGATTCAAATCAAAGAACAGACCGCGCATTGGGCGGCGCAAAGCGAGCAAGCGCAGCAAGAAATTGAAAACCTGGCCTCCATGGCCATGGATGGCGAAGAAAAAGCCGTCATGCTGGCTGCCCAAGTGGAAGAGCAAGCCATGCAGCTGCCCGAGCTGGAAGAGGCTTTGCGGGTGGCCCAGCAGCGCAGCAACGAGCAGCGCGGCAGTGTGGCGCAAGTGCAGCAGCAAATTCAGGTGTTGGCCGCCGATCAACGCAACATCGAAGAGCAAAGCCGTGCGCTGACGGCGCGTCATGAGCGCTTGAGTGCCGACCGCAATGCCTTGGCCTCGCCCGATGAAGTGCGCTTGAACAACTTGAAAGAACAGTTGCAAGAGGCGCAGCTAAGTGCCGAGGTCACCAGTGCGCAGCTGGAAGAGTTGCAAACGCAGGTGCCCCAGTTGGATGAGGCGCGACGCACCGCCCAGCAAGCGGTGAATGCTGAGCAAGCCAAACAAGCCGATTTGTCGGCCCGTTTGGAAGCCCTCAAGGCCTTGCAAGAAAAAGTGCAAACCGATGACAAGCTCAAGCCTTGGCTGTCCAAACATGGTTTGGACGGTTTGCAAGCGTTGTGGAGCCGCATTCACATTGACGCCGGTTGGGAAAACGCGCTCGAAGCCGCGTTGCGCGAGCGCATGGCCTCGTTGGAAGTCAGCCGCTTAGACATCGTGCGTGCTTTCCAAACCGATGCACCGCCTGCCAAACTGGCGTTCTACACCGCGCCCAGTGCCTCGGCGCCTGACACCCAGGGCACACTGCCCCGTTTGTCAGACTTGTTGCGTTTGAACGATGCCGGGCAAAAAGCCTTGCTGACCGACTGGCTCAGTGGCTGCTTCACAGCCGCCAATTTGGACGAAGCCTTGACCAAGCGCAGCAGCTTGCAACCCGGGCAGGTGATTTATGTACCCAGTGGCCACGCCATCAGCGCCCACAGCGTGAGCTTTTACGCACAAGACAGCGAGCAATCGGGCTTGTTGGCGCGTGCGCAAGAAATTGAAAATCTCGACAAGAGCACCAAAGCGCAAGCCTTCATCAGCGATGAGGCACGCAATACCTTGGTGCGCGCCGAGGCCGCGTACAGCGAATCGTCGCAGCGTTTGGTCAGTGTGCGTGTCGAAGCCACGGCTGCCCAATCGCGCATGCATGAGCTGCAAGTCGAAACCTTGCGCCTGACGCAGTTGGCCGAACAAACACGCGCACGCAGCGAGCAAATCAGCGGTGATTTGTCAGAAGTCGAAGCCCAGTTGGCCGATTTGCAAGAGCGTCGCGTTACCGCCGAGGCCCGCTTTGAAGAACTCGACATGCAATTGGCGGACAGCCAAGAGCGCCATGCGCAGTTGGACGAGGCCGTCATCAACGCCGAGCGCCGTTTGAACGACAGCCGCGAGCAACAACGCAGCTTGGAGCGTCAAGCCCAAGAAGCACAATTTGCCCAACGCAGCTTGGCCACGCGCGAGGCTGAGCTCAAACGCATTATCGACACCGCCACCCAGCAAGCGGCATCGGTGGCCACCGAAGAGCAACGCGTGCAAGAAGACCTCACGCGTTTGACCGATGCGGCTGCCCAAGCCGGTTTGCAAAACGCCTTGAACGTCAAGATGGAGCGCGAAGCCGCCTTGGCTGCCAAGCGCAGCGAATACGACGACTTGACCACCAAGCTGCGCGCCAGCGATGAGCGCCGCTTGCAGTTGGAGCGCGAGCTGGACCCCTTGCGCCAACGCATCACCGATTTGCAACTCAAAGAACAAGCCGCACGCTTGGGGTTGGAGCAATACACCCAGCTGCTGGCCGACGCGCAAGCCGACCTGGAAGCCGTGGCTGCTTCGATTCAAGACAACAACGTGCGCCTGGGCGGTTTGCAAAGCGAGATCGATCGCTTGCATCGCGAAATCACGGCCTTGGGGGCGGTCAACTTGGCGGCTTTGGACGAATTGGCCAGTGCCACAGAGCGCAAAACCTTCTTGGATTCGCAATCGGCCGACTTGACCGATGCCATGAACACCTTGGAAGACGCCATCCGCAAAATCGATGGCGAAACCCGTGAATTGCTGGGCGGCACCTTCAAGGTCGTGAATGAACACTTTGGCCGCATGTTCCCCGAGTTGTTCGGTGGGGGCAACGCACGCTTGGTAATGACGGGCGAAGAAATTTTGGACTCCGGTGTGCAGGTCATGGCCCAGCCGCCTGGCAAGAAAAACCAAACCATCCATTTGCTCTCTGGCGGCGAAAAAGCGCTGACGGCGATTGCTTTGGTGTTTGCGATTTTCCAGCTCAATCCCGCACCTTTTTGTTTGCTCGACGAGGTGGATGCGCCGCTGGACGACGCCAACACCGAGCGTTATGCCAAGCTGGTGTCGAGCATGTCCAAAGAGACGCAATTCCTCTTTATTTCGCACAACAAAATCGCCATGGAAATGGCCGAACAACTCATTGGTGTGACCATGCAGGAACAAGGCGTTTCCCGCATCGTCGCCGTGGACATGGAGTCGGCTGTTTCGATGGCCGATGCCGTTTGATTTCAAAATAACAACATGAGCACTCTTCAAATTGGTTTAGCGATCGCCGGCGGCGTGGTGCTTGCTGGCGTGGTCGCGCACAGCACTTGGACCTCGCGTAAAAACAAACCGCGTCAGGCCGAACCTTTGCCGCAAAACGAGGCAACCTTGTCCACGCCTGCAGCGGTGGCTCAAGAGCCGTCGTTCGATGTGCCGGTCGAACCTGCGTTTGAACATGCACCGACCTCAACCCCAGCGACCGCGGTGGCCATGGACAACCTGCCTTTGAGCCACGACCCGGTGAGCGACTTGGCGCGCAGCATGATGCAAGAAGCCACCTTGCACGCGCAACGTGTGCCCAACGAGGCCGAGTTGGCCCGCATCGCAGCCGATCAAGCCCGCGTGGCCCAACAACACGCAGCCCGTGTGGCCCAACACACGGCCCCCACACCCAGCCCCAGCTTGGCGCCGATGATCGACAAGGTCATGGACGGCGTGGCTTCGCCTGAGTTGCTGCAACCTGAAAAACGACCCAGCTTGGATGCGCTGATTGATGTGATGGCTTCGATTGAAATCGAACATCCCATCTCCGGCGAAGCGGTGCTGACCGCCTTGCCCACCACCCGCCGTGTGGGCAGCAAATTGTTCAACTTAGAAGGCCTGAATGCCGAAACTGGTTTGTGGGAATATCCTCGCAGCAGCCAGCGTTACAGCGCATTCCAAGCCGGTGTGCAATTGGCCAACCGCATGGGCCCGTTGAATGAAATTGAGTTTTCTGAGTTTGTGCTCAAGACCCAAACCTTTGCCGATGCCATCAATGGTGCGCCAGAATTTCCAGACATGATTGAAGAGGTCGCACGCGCGCGCGAACTCGATGGGTTTGCCAGTGCGCACGATGCGCAGTTGAGCTTCACGCTCAAGGCTGTCAAAGCCGCTTGGAGCCCTGGCTATGTGCAGCAAAATGCCGCGCGTCTGGGCTTTGTGGCGGGTGTGATTCCTGGTCGCATGGTGGTGCCTGCCCCGACTGTGGGTTTGCCACCTATTTTGGGATTGGTGTTTGACACCCAAGCTGCCATGTCAGAAGACCCGGCGCAATCGGCCATCCGCGAAATCACCTTGTCACTCGATGTGCCGCAGGTGGATCGCAACGAAGAACCGTTTGCCCGCATGATTCAAACCGCGCATGAGCTCGCCCGTGTGATGGACGGTGCGGTGACTGACGACAACGGCCAGCCCTTGTCCGAAGCGGCGGTGGGCGCCATTGCCCGTGATTTGATGGCGCTGTACAACACGCTGGATGCACGCGACTTGTCGGCTGGCTCACCGCAAGCGCGTCGCTTGTTCAGCTGATGTTTGCTCAGCATGACAACCGCTGACTTGTTTGACAGCGATTTCGCTGCTGAGCCCACCCCTCCCACAAAGCCAGCGCAGCGCGCTGCTGCATTGCGTGAGCAACTGCATCATCACGGCCATCTGTACTACGTGCTGGATGCGCCCAGCATTCCCGATGCCGAGTACGACAAGCTCTTCAAAGAGCTGCAAGCGCTAGAAGCAGCACACCCCGAGTTACGCACGCCCGATTCGCCCACCCAACGTGTGGGGGGACAAGTGCTCGACGGGTTCGCCACGGTCAAACATGTGGTGCCCATGCTGAGCATTCGCACCGAGACCGACACCGATGCCAGTGGCGCAGAGGCCTTTGACGCCCGCATCCGCAAAGAGCTGGGCTTGACCGAAGCTGACTCCTTGGTCGATTACGTGGCCGAGCTCAAGTTTGACGGCTTGGCGATGAGCCTGCGCTACGAACACGGCGTGCTGGTGCAAGCCGCCACGCGCGGCGATGGCGAAACAGGCGAGGATGTGACGCAAAACATCCGCACCATTGGTCAAATCCCTTTGCGTTTGAGCAGCGATGCGCCCAAGGTGCTGGAAGTACGCGGTGAGGTCTACATGGCCCGTGGCGACTTTGAAGCCTTGAACGAACGCCAACGTGCGCGTATCGCCGCGGGTGAGAAGGGCGAAAAAACCTTTGTCAACCCACGCAATGCGGCCGCAGGTGCGGTGCGACAGCTCGACCCCAATATTGCGGCGCAACGGCCTTTGAGCTTTTTTGCCTATGGCTTGGGCGATATCACGCCAGCCCAAGAGGGCGGGCCGTCATTCGACACGCACTTTGAATTGCTCATGCAACTCAAAGCTTGGGGCTTTCCTGTGGCTGAGCAAACCGCATGTGTGCAAGGCGCTGCGGGATTGGTGGATTTTCACCAACGCATGGGCCAAGCGCGTGATGCACTGCCGTATGACATTGATGGCGTGGTCTACAAAGTCAACAGCCTGGCTGCGCAACGCCAACTGGGCTTTGTCACCCGCGAGCCGCGTTGGGCCGTGGCCCACAAATACCCGGCACAAGAACAACTCACCACCGTGCAAGCGATTGAGGTGCAAGTGGGTCGCACCGGCAAGCTCACGCCCGTGGCCAAACTCGCGCCCGTGTTTGTGGGCGGTGTGACGGTGACGAATGCCACGCTGCACAACGAAGACGAAGCCCGTCGCAAAGACGTGCGGGTCGGCGACACCGTGGTGGTACGCCGCGCGGGCGATGTGATCCCAGAAGTCGTGTCGGTCATCACCGAAAAACGTTTGCATGACGCGCAGATCTTCACCATGCCGCACATCTGCCCGGTGTGTGGCAGTGCTGCGGTGCGTGAAGAGGACGAGGCCGACTACCGTTGCACCGGCGGCCTGTTTTGCAGCGCACAGCGCAAGCAAGCCATCCTGCATTACGCACATCGCCGCGCGGTGGAGATTGAAGACTTGGGCGACAAGCTGGTCGACCAACTGGTGGATGCCGGCGTGATCAAAACCCTACCTGACCTGTACCGCATGGGTTTCACGGCCCTGGTCACGTTGGATCGCATGGCTGAAAAATCAGCCAACAACGTGTTGGCCAGCATTGAAAAATCCAAACACACCACCTTGCCGCGCTTTTTGTTTGGCTTAGGTATTCGGCATGTGGGCGAGGCCACGGCCAAAGAGCTGGTCCGTCACTTTGGCAAGATGGACGCCATCATGGACGCCACCTTGGATCAACTGCTGCAAGTGGCCGATGTGGGGCCCATCGTCGCGCAAAGCGTTCGCACCTTCTTTGACCAGCCTCACAACCGCGAAGTGGTCGAACAGCTGCGTGCCTGTGGTGTCACCTGGCTTGAGGGCGAGCCCGTCGCCGGTGCGAGCTTGCCGCTGGCAGGCCAAACCTTTGTGCTCACGGGCACCTTGCCGACCCTGAGCCGCGACCAAGCCAAAGACATGCTTGAAGCCTTGGGCGCCAAAGTGGCAGGCAGTGTGAGCAAAAAGACGCATTGCGTGGTGTCGGGGGCAGAGGCGGGCAGCAAGCTCGACAAAGCGCAAGAGCTGGGCATCCAGGTGCTGGACGAGGCGGGCTTGTTGGCCTTGGTGGCCTCGCATGCCAGCCCTGCTGAAGACGCCGAAGCCTAGAGGAAACACAGATGGCCGTTCGCGAAATTTTGAAAATGGGTGATCCACGCTTGCTGCGGGTGGCCCAACCTGTGAGCGCGTTCAACACGCCTGAGTTGCAGGCCTTGCTCAAAGACCTGGACGACACCATGCTGGCAGCCAACGGCGCAGGATTGGCGGCGCCCCAAATTGGCGTGGACTTGCAAGTGGTGGTGTTTGGTTCTGGCGAAATTAACCCACGCTATCCCGATGCGCCCGTGGTGCCGTACACGGTGCTCATCAATCCTGTGCTCACGCCCCTGGGCGATGACGAGGAAGAGGGCTGGGAAGGCTGCTTGTCAGTGCCGGGCTTGCGTGGCGTGGTGCCGCGTTTCAAGCGTTTGCGCTATCAGGGCTTTGACGAAAAAGGCCAGGCGATTGATCGCACGGTAGACGGCTTTCATGCACGGGTGGTGCAACACGAATGCGACCACCTGCTTGGCGTGCTCTACCCCATGCGGGTGCGCGACTTTTCGCGCTTTGGCTATACAGAGGTGTTGTTTCCAGGGCTGGATGACGCCGACGATTGAGCCTTCAAAGCGAAAATCATGGCGCCGATGAGCGCATCCATTCGCGTTCATCGCGGCTGTTGGTCAAGTCCCACAAGGCATGCGTTTTGTTCAACCTGGCGCCACCATCACGGATCAAAGGTTGCCAGGCAAACTTCATGGTTTGGTTGGACCAAGCAGTTAAGAACGCATCAAAGGGAACCGAGAAAAATACGCCTTTGTCAAAACTGCCTTCACCGAAGACTTCAGAAGGCACATTTGTTTTGGTCATCCACGCGCCCATGCGTGCACCGTTGCTGAAGCGGCGTGCGACTTCCAAGGTCGCCCCGCGATCACCCGCCAAGTATTGACCCACCATCAGTTTCGCTTCCACCCCTTGCCACCGGGTGTCCCAATAGGCCGTCATGTGCCCGCTGGTGACACGGTAATCCCGCAGGCTCAAGCGTTGATCAAACTCACGCTGACTCAAGCGGTTGATGTCAGCGCCCAAGGCCCACTGGCTGGTGTGGGGGCGCCACATCACTTCAGCCCCGATGCCTGCGAACATGGACTCTAGGGCCCCTGCGTAGGCGAGGCTATACACATCATCGCGCCATTGGTTCAATTGCGTGATTTGTGCGTTTTTCAAGGTGAGGCGTGGTCCGGTGAGGTATTCGCGCATGTAGGTTCTGACGCGCGGCAAGCTGCTGGGGGCTGTGTAATGAAAGTTGTCGTAGTTATCGATCAAACGTCCATTCACCGATCCTTCAGCCCAGCCACCTTGCCACAATGGCCATTGCCCTTTGGCGCTTGCGCTGAATGCGTACAAATAGCCATCAGGCCCGCCAATGTTTTGTTGGTAGCCGAGGTTGACACTGCCTGTCGGTATGAGGGGGGAGGTGTCGTGAGCTTGGGGCATTTCAACTTCAGCAGGCACAGACGCATGAACAGGAACTTGGCCTCGCCATGCATACCGAGCATCGGCCCACGTGGCTCGGTCTATCACGCGGCTGCTGACGGGGACGCCTTGCTGCATGAGCACAAAATGAAACGATTGAATGTGGTTAGGCGCCAATTCATGGGCGACAGCCATGCCTCGGTCAAGACGCTCGGGCAGTGACATGCCTCGGACCTGGTTCAGCGCAATGACCCATGTATTTTTGTCTTGGCGAATGCGATCCACAGTCCAACCCGTCTGGAGTGCTATCGCCTCTTTAGCGACCTGCATGCGTGTGATCTGCGAGGTCGGCTCAGATGGCAAAGTCGAAGCCGCAGGCCGGGTGACTGGCCATGGGGCAGGTTCGGAGGATTTGGGGCGAGACATGTGTGGCAAGTCGGTGCTGAGACTCAAGCCCAGCATCCAGCGTTGGCCCCGTTCATAACCCAGGCTCCACACCATCGGGCCTTTTTGCCATGCCATGCCCCAATTGAAAGGGCTTCGCGCACCGCCGATTTCATTGTTCAACGGCTCGTGGCGGTAGTTATTACCGTCGAGCTCAACCTTGAGCACCAAGTCGTTGATGGGGGGTTGCCATTGCACGCCGCCGAAGAGGGCCGTTCTTCCTGTGAAAAGGGGCGAAATTTGTGCGGTACCTCCAGCGCCGATATCGCTGTTGGCTCGGTTGGCAAACCGTGATCCAAATATTTTCAAAGGGTTGGGCATGTTTTGACGTGCCCCTAAATATCCCCAACCTATGCCCAGACTCATGTCGAAGTTCTGCCAACGTTTCGAAGCCACCGCATATTCACCAGCAAACAAGCCTGTTCCTCCTGGGTCACGTAAGCCAATGGCAATGGCTGGATGCGTGGCTGCTTCATCGACAACGCGCCATTTGATATCTGACGATTTGTCTTTGTAGCTTTGATCGCCCGCAATTGAGGGGCCGTAGAGCCGGTTACTGATGTTGGTGTAACGCATCCCCAATTCCAACGTGTCGAAAGGACTCATGGACAGGGTGATGTGGTTGTAAGGCCAAGCGCGATAAACCGTCAGACCTACCAAGCCAGCGCGTGGCGTGCGTGCCGTTGGCGTTTGCATGAGCCCCGTGATGCCCCAATCATTCGCCGACATGGGCAGGGTTTTGGGCACATCGCTTGGTAATAGAGGTAATGGCAGGGGCGTTGCGTTCCCATGAGCAACGCCCTGAGTCGATAGAAACTCTGCGATGCGATGGTTTAAATAGGGAGAAACAACCGCCGAAGAAACCCATAACCAAGCCCCGGGTGCAGGCGCTTCTTGGGTTTGTGCATTCCATGCGCTAATCGCCAACCGTGTGGTTTGTCCGTTCGGTTGTATCAGCCAGACCTCGTCCAAGCCAGCGTGAACACCGCAGGCTTTTAAATAATCGAGGGCCCAGCGCGTAGGCTCGAACCGAACATCGCAGGGCTGGGCATCGGCGTCGATCACCCGCACGCGATCAGGGCGAGGTGTTGCAATGATTTGGTCACCCGAGCTTGTCATGGGCGCTAGATGGCGGTGCGTTTGCATCAACCACGGGTCTTGAAGGCGCAGTTTTTGACGCCCTGTCACTGGCATGGTCTCAAGAAGTTGTTTCAACGCTTCTCGTTGTCGCGACGTTTGTGGATTTTGATCGGCCCACGCATCCAATTCTTGCAACAGCACCGTCTTGTCTTGTACTTGTTTTTGAGCTTCGGACTGTTCAAGCCACATCAAACCAGGCGCATACATGCGTCCTGCGAGATCGGGATGGTCTTGTGTCAACCACTCGCCCAAATTGACGCCAACGGGGGGAATGAGTTTGACGGGCGCTTCGTTGGATGTGAGGGGGCTGGTTTGCGCATGAAGCAACAACGGCCACACCAAGACCAACCCGCTTAAGCGGGGGATGAAAGATGTCATGAGTTGGATGCCGGGGACTTGATCGGCCATGTTTGCCATTGCAAACACCAATCGGGGGTGATGCAACGCTGTCCAGCCATTCCATCGCGTTCTGAATTCACTGTGTACAGAGTCAGGCGTACGCCAGAGAAATGGTCTCTTTCTTCCACCCATTGCATCTGAAGATGCTTGCCGAACCAAGGCATGGGTGTATCTAAGTTGGGCAGGTTTGTTTTTTCAACCGTACGTATGTTGCCGAAGAGAAAGCCAGGTTGTTGATCGGTTGTTTGGTGATGAATGCTGCGGTTGGTTGAGGCAAGGTGGGTGTTCAGTGCTGCAGACTCATCAAGCAATTGCCACTGCCTTTGAGGCTCTGAAACGCCAATCAAACGCCCCTGACACAGCCGCATCACAACGCCATCGGCACTGACCCATACGCTGGCCACACACAGGGAAGTTCGCTCGGTCCCTACCCAGACCATCAATGCTTCGCGGCCTTCGCTTTGCACCAGCAGGTAACGTAAACCCGCCTGAAGTGGCGCGTGGCGAGCGCTTTGTGGCTCCGGCATGAAGTCTTGCTGAATGCGCCATAGACCAGCGCTCATGTCCGAGCTGCAAGAGCAAAGGAGCAAGCACCCCAGCGCAAGCGCCCTTGCTCTTGTGCGGATCATGATGTTCTAACAATCAAAATTTATTTTGTACCCCCTGTGCCGACGATTGAGCCAGTTGAGCCAGTCGTCCCTGAATCACCATGGTTGTGAAGCAAGATGGCACCAATCGCAACAATGCCGGCAGCACCCAGTGCTTCTCGGTAACCGATGGCGCCTTGCGCAGTTGTCATGGCCGCGGCAACAGCAGCGGGCTTCACAGCGGGCGCCACTGGTGCAACCGGTGCCACAGGCGTCACATTGGCTGTGGTTGTCGGTGTCACGACCGCTTTGCTTGCAACAGGAGCCGCAGCGACTGGACGTGGCATGTTGGCACCAAACCAGTTGTCACACTGGCGCATGCTTGCGCGTACGGGCAAGCCTGCTTTGTCGAGATAGACGTTCACAGGCATGTCTGGGCTGTAGGGGACGTACTTGCCTTGGAGGATAGGGGCCACACCGTCACGACCTGCTTTATGGCCTACACCCACATCACAGGCGCCACGCGTGTAATCTTTGGCTTGGTAATTCATAGAGGCGGCAGTGCCTTCTGGAATCGCGAGGTCTTTCAACGTCATGGCTTGCACACGCTTTTCCCCTGCGCGCAGCAACGCAGGTTTGTGTGTGTATGACTTGTAAAACTTCGCTGTGCCAGCGTTCACGGCTGCATCACACTCAGCGGCTGTGTCATAACCCACGTTGCCGTGATTGTCCGAGACCATGCCGGCAAACGCCCCATGGGCTGTGAACAGGGCGGTAAGGAGGATGCTGGAGGAGAAGGTTTTCTGAATCACGTTTGCTTCCTAAGTAGTTAAATTGAAAGCAAAGTGTATCCTTTTGTATTTAATTAAATGAACTGAATGATGTTTTCTTGCAACTTTTTAAGCGTCGATGGATAAAAAAGGAATTACGACCAACAGCCGTTGCGTCACAAAGGGAATCAAGCCTGCAAGGCCGCGAGTAACTCCGTCTCAATCTCCAACTGCGCTTTGTTTTGTTGCAAAGCTGCGCCATCAATCAAAAAAGTGTCTTCCACGCGTTCGCCCAAGGTGCTGATTTTGGCCAGCAACAAGTTCACCTTGTGGTTGGCCAACACACGTGCCACGCTGTAGAGCAAGCCGACACGGTCGCTGGCCGAGATGCTGAGCAACCACTTTTGAGCGCGCTCGTCGGGCTGCAAACTCACACGGGGGGCAATGGGGAAGCTCTTGACCCGCCGTGATACCCGGCCTTTGCCGACGGCAGGCAATGGCTTGGCTTCTTGAATGGTGTCGGCCAAGCCGGTTTCCACCATGTTGATGAGGTTGCGGTAATGCTCTTCAAAATGGCTGCTCACCACTTGAAAGGTGTCGAGTGCGTAGCCGTTGGTGGCGGTGTGTACCTTGGCATCCCAAATATTGAAGCCCGCTTGGTCAAAGTAACCACAAATGCGGGCAAACAAGTCGGGCTGGTCAGGCGAATAGACCATCACTTGCAAGCCTTCGCCCACAGGCGATAAGCGAGCCCGCACGATCACGCCCATGGCTTTGTTTTCTGACTTGGCGATGAACAAGCTGCGCGAGAGTTGGCGCGTGTGCCAAGCGATGTCACCCGCATCGTGGCGCATGAAATAGCCAACGTCCAAGGTTTGCCACAGGTCTTTGTGCGCTTCAAACGGCAAGGCATAAAGGGCCAGCATGGTCAACGCTTCGCGTTTGCGTGACTCCACCTCTGCATCCGCATCGGGCGCGCGCCCGCCCAACGCACGTGCGGTGTAGCGGTACAAATCTTCGAGCAACTTGCCTTTCCAGGCGTTCCATACCTTGGGACTGGTGCCACGAATGTCGGCCACGGTCAGCAGGTACAGCGCAGTGAGGTTGCGTTCATTGCCGACGCGTTTGGCAAAGGCTTGAATCACGTCTGGGTCGCTCAAGTCTTGCTTTTGTGCGACGTTGCTCATGGTCAGGTGTTCGGCGACCAAGAACTCGATGAGCTTGGCATCTTCTTTGTCAAGGCGATGGTCGCGTGCAAATTTGCGCACTTCGCCGCGTCCCAGTTGTGAATGGTCACCACCACGGCCTTTGGCAATGTCGTGAAACAAGGCTGCGGCGTACAAAATCCACGGTTTATCCCAGCCGGCGGCGAGTTGTGAGCAAAATGGGTATTCATGGGCATGTTCTGCCATGAAAAAGCGACGCACATTGCGCAGCACCATTAAGATGTGTTGGTCCACGGTGTAGACGTGAAACAAGTCATGCTGCATCTGGCCCACGATGCGCCGAAACGGCCACAGGTAGCGTCCCAGCACCGAGGTTTGGTTCATCAAGCGCACCGCATGTGTCATGCCACTGGGCGCTTGCAGAATGCGCATGAACATGTCGCGGTTAGCCGGGTCTGCACGGAACTTGCCATCCATCAAACTGCGCGCGTTGTAGAGCGCACGCAAGGTACGCGCCGACAGGCCGCTGATGCCCACAGTGGACTCGTACAACCAAAAGGTTTCCAAAATCGCGTGCGGGTTGTTCACATACACATCGTCGCTGGTGACTTCGAGCATGCCAGCCTTGTCCGCAAAGCGCTCATTGACCGGGCGCAACACATGTGGGTTGCTGTTGAGACGCTCTTCAATGTTGAGCAGCAAAATTTGATTTAACTGGGTCACAGCTTTGGCGGCCCAGTAGTAGCGCTTCATCAAGGCTTCGCTGGCGACGCGGGCGTTGAGCGAGCCATCTTCTTCCACACCCAAACCCAGGCTTTGCGCGACGGCGTGTTGCAGGTCAAAGACCAAACGGTCTTCACGGCGTTTGGCCGCCAAGTGCAAGCGGGTGCGAATGAGTGCCAGGGCATCTTCGTTGCGTTTGAGTTGCTTGACCTCGAAGTCAGTGGCCAAACCTTTGCGGCCCAGGTTTTCCCAACTGGTGCCCAAGCCCGCCGCTTTGGCCACCCACAGCACCACCTGCAAGTCGCGCATGCCGCCCGGAGACTCTTTGCAGTTAGGCTCAAGGGAATAGGGCGTGTTTTCGTATTTGGTGTGACGCTGACGCATCTCCAAGGTTTTGGCCAAAAAGAAGGCCTTGGGGTCCAGCGCTTGGGCGTAGTGTTTTTGAAAATTCTTGAACAGTTTGACGCTACCGACCAAAAAACGCGCTTCCAGCAACGAAGTTTGCACCGTGATATCAGCCGAGGCTTCTTGCACGCACTCAGTGACGGTGCGAACGCTGGAGCCAATTTCTAAGCCTGTGTCCCAGCAGCTGCCAATAAAGGTTTCGATTTGGGCTTTGAGGGCCTCGTCCTTTTCAGGCGACGTGCCATCAGGCATCAGCAAGAGCACGTCCACATCGGAGTAGGGGTACAACTCGCCTCGGCCATAGCCACCCACAGCCACCAGGCACAAACCGTTGTCAAAACCCGCCGCGTTCCACAGGGTGCGTAAGGTGTCGTCGGTCATGCTGCACAGCTTGTGCAACAAGGTTTTCACACTGCGTGAGGTGGTCGAGCCAGACGCAGCCAGCAACAACGCCGCCTTGTCCTTTCGATACAGATTGGCCAAAGCGTTCATTGCAAAGAGGTACTTAACAGCAGGTGGTCGTGACGAAGTCGGGCAGAGCGGGGCTGCCCTCTGAGAGGGTCAACACCTCGTAACCGGTCTCGGTCACGAGGATGGTGTGTTCCCACTGGGCTGACAAGGAGTGGTCGCGTGTGACGATGGTCCAACCGTCGCCCAGCTCTTTAATGTCTTTGCGACCTGCGTTGATCATGGGTTCGATGGTGAAGGTCATGCCCGCGTGCAGCGTCTCGCCGGTGCCAGGCTTGCCGTAGTGCAGCACTTGCGGTTCTTCATGGAACACTTGGCCAATGCCATGGCCGCAAAACTCGCGCACCACAGAAAAACCGTTGCTTTCGGCAAAGCGTTGAATGGCAAAGCCAATGTCGCCCAAACGTGCGCCGGGCTTGACCTTGACGATGCCATGCCACATGGCTTCGTACGTCAGTTTGGACAAACGCTTGGCCGCAATCGACGTTTCGCCCACCAAAAACATGCGGCTGGTATCGCCATGCCAACCGTCTTTGATGACGGTGATGTCGATGTTGACCGAATCGCCTTTTTTCAGCGGCTTGTCATTGGGAATGCCGTGACACACCTGGTGGTTGATCGAGGTACAGATCGACTTGGGGTAAGGATTGTTACCCGATGGGTCGTAGTTCAGTGGGGCAGGGATGGCTTTTTGCACATCCACGATGTAGTCGTGGCACAGCTTGTCGAGCTGGTTGGTCGTCACACCGGGCACCACGTGCGGGGTGATGAAATCGAGAACTTCGGAGGCCAGTTTGCCCGCGATACGCATGCCTTGTGCGCCTTGGGCGTCTTTGATGGAAATGGTCATGAATGGATTATCCCATTGAGGCGCAACACCTTGTCGTCGATGGTATTTCTGGCTGACAGGACCGATGGCGCTGTCAGCCTTGGCAGAGAGATTGATTGTGTACAAAACCCTTCCAGTGAAAAAGTAAAATCTAGCCTTTGCCGACCAGCCCCAGTCAGCGGCCCGGCGCGATTCGATTTCCGTCTTTTTCTCAAGGCCCTCCGTGTCTCTGCACATCAGCATTTTCGAAGGCGGCAACGCCCTCAGCGATTTCCGTGTTCAACAGCTCTTGCCCCGTTTGGCGGCCATCGCGCCGCAAATTCAAGGCCTGAGTGCCCGCTTTGTGCATTTGGCTGCGACCGAGGCCACCTTGGACGCCGCGCAGCAGCAAAGATTGGCGGCCTTGCTGACCTACGGCGAGCCTGCACACAAAGCCTCCGCAGGTACTTTGCTGGTGGTCACGCCACGTTTTGGCACGGTGTCGCCTTGGGCCTCAAAGGCGACCGACATTGCGCACAACTGCGGTTTACAGCTCAAGCGGATTGAGCGCATCACCGAGTTCCACCTTCAGCTCAAAGACGGCTTGCTCAGCAAAGCAACGCTCACACCCGAACAATTGGCCGCCGTGGCCGATGTGTTGCACGACCGCATGACCGAGTCTGTCATGCGCACACGCGATGAAGCGCTGGGTTTGTTCACCGAGCTGCACCCTGCACCGATGGAACACGTGGACGTGCTCAAGGGGGGCGAAGCGGCTCTGCAAGACGCCAACAAGCGCTGGGGTTTGGCCTTGGCCGAGGACGAGATTGCGTATTTGGTGAACGCCTTCACCCAGCTCCAACGCAACCCCACCGATGTGGAGTTGATGATGTTTGCCCAAGCCAACAGCGAGCACTGCCGCCACAAGATCTTCAATGCCGAGTTCACCATTGACGGCGAAGCACAGCCTCACAGTCTGTTCGGCATGATTCGCCACACCGAAAAAACCAGCCCGCAGTACACCGTGGTGGCGTATTCGGACAACGCTTCCATCATGGAAGGCCACCAAGTCGAGCGCTTCATCGCCACCCACAATGGCAAAGACCTGCCTCAGTACGAAAAAGTGTCTGCCACCAACCATGTGTTGATGAAGGTCGAAACCCACAACCATCCCACCGCCATTTCGCCATACCCCGGCGCTTCCACCGGCAACGGCGGCGAGATTCGTGACGAAGGTGCCACTGGCCGTGGCTCCAAGCCCAAGGCCGGCATGTCGGGCTTCACCGTGTCTAAGCTGTGGGACAGCAGTTTGGGCCGCCCCTCGCACATGGCCAGCCCTTTACAGATCATGACGGAAGGCCCATTGGGCGGCGCGGCGTTCAACAACGAGTTTGGCCGTCCTAACCTGACGGGTTATTTCCGTGAGTACGAACAAGACGTGGCGGGCGTGACACGTGGCTACCACAAGCCCATCATGATCGCAGGCGGCTTGGGCGTGATTGACAGCGAACAAACCAAAAAGATCGAGTTCCCAGCCGGCACTTTGCTGATTCAACTCGGTGGCCCTGGCATGCGCATTGGCATGGGCGGTGGCGCGGCCAGCTCCATGGCCAGCGGCACGAATGCGGCTGAGCTGGACTTTGACTCGGTGCAACGCGGCAACCCCGAGATTGAGCGCCGTGCGCAAGAGGTGATCAACCATTGCTGGGCGCAAGGCAAGGCCAATCCGATTTTGGCGATTCACGACGTGGGCGCAGGCGGTTTGTCCAACGCGTTCCCTGAACTGACCAACGACGCCGGTCGTGGCGCACGCTTTGACTTGCGCGCCGTGCCGCTTGAGGAGTCTGGCTTGGCCCCGAAAGAAATTTGGTCCAACGAAAGCCAAGAGCGCTATGTGATGGCGATTGCGCCCCAGTCACTTGAACAATTCAAAGCCTTCTGCGAGCGCGAGCGTTGCCCGTTTGCTGTGGTGGGTGTGGCGACCGAAGAGCGCCACCTGACCGTGGCCAATGAAGATGTCACCGTGGCCCATCATGCAGGCGCGACAGCAGAGGCCGCCGTCAACATGCCCATGAATGTGTTGTTGGGCAAACCACCCAAGATGCACCGCGATGTGACGCGTGTAGCTCGCACCAGCGCGCCCATGGACCTCACAGGCGTGAGCTTGCAAGAAGCCGTCATTAACGTGCTGAGCCATCCCACGGTGGCCAGCAAACGTTTCCTCGTCACCATCGGCGACCGCGCTGTGGGTGGCTTGACGCACCGCGACCAAATGGTCGGCCCTTGGCAAGTGCCTGTGGCTGACGTGGCTGTGACCTTGGCCGACTACCAAAGCTTTGCCGGCGAAGCCATGAGCATGGGCGAGCGCACACCGCTCGCGTCGCTCGATGCACCGGCCTCAGGCCGCATGGCCGTGGCAGAAGCCATCACCAATTTGTTGGCGGCTCCGTTTGAGTTGCCACGCGTCAAGCTCAGCGCCAACTGGATGGCTGCGTGCGGCGAGCCGGGTGAAGACGCGGCCTTGTACGACACCGTCAAAGCCGTCGGCCTAGAGTTGTGCCCAGCTTTGGGTATTTCGATTCCTGTGGGCAAGGACAGTTTGTCCATGCGCACGCAATGGAGCGAGGACGGCACGACGCACAAGGTGACATCGCCTGTGAGTCTCATCATCAGCGCGTTTGCGTCCATCCCCGATGTGCGCGGCACATTGACGCCGCAGCTTAACAACACCGAAGACACCACCTTGGTGTTGGTGCAGTTGGGCGAGGGCCAACGCCGCATGGGAGGCAGCATCTTGGGCCAAGTGCTCAATCAAGCCGGCGACCAAGTGCCAGACCTCGACGATGCGCAAGACTTGGTCAAGCTCGTCAACGCTGTGAACGCACTGCGCGCACAAGGCAAGATCTTGGCGTACCACGACCGCAGCGATGGTGGCTTGATGGCCGCCGTGTGTGAGATGGCCTTTGCGGGCCAAGTGGGCGTGGCACTGAATGTGGACATGCTCATCACCGAAGGCGACGGCATCAACGACAGCCGCGCCGAATACGGCGACACCAAAAACTGGGCCTCGCAGGTCAGCGCCCGTCGCGAAGAGCTGACCCTGCAAGCCTTGTTCAACGAAGAGCTGGGCGTGGTACTGCAAGTGCGCACCTCCGAGCGCAACGAGGTGATGCAAACCTTGCGTGAGCATGGCCTCTCCAAGCACAGCCATTTCGTGGGCAAAACACGCCCACAATCGTCCACCATTGACAAAGGCAAGGGCGAGATCAGCGTCTGGCGCGACACCAAAGAAGTATTCGTCGCCAAACTCGCTGACCTGCACCAAGTGTGGGACAGCGTGAGCTGGAAGATTTGCCAACAGCGCGACAACCCGGCTTGCGCCGATGCCGAACACGCCGCAGCTGGCAACCCATCAGACCCCGGCATGCACGTGCATTTGCCAGCCGGCATCACCGACAACGTGGCTGCCCCCTTCATCAACCTGGCCGCCAAACCCAAAGTGGCGGTGCTGCGCGAGCAGGGCGTCAACTCACACGTCGAGATGGCTTATGCGTTTGCCGAGGCTGGCTTTGATGCGTATGACGTGCACATGACCGACCTGCAAACCGGCCGCGCCAAGCTGCAAGACTTCAAAGGTTTGGTGGCCTGTGGCGGCTTCAGCTACGGCGACACCTTGGGCGCTGGCATTGGCTGGGCACGCAGCATCACGTTCAACCCGGTGTTGTCTGAGCAAATGCAGGCATTTTTTGCACGCACCGACACCTTCGGCTTGGGCGTGTGCAACGGCTGCCAAATGTTTGCCGAGTTGGCCGACATCATTCCTGGTGCACAAGATTGGCCACGCTTCACCACCAACCAAAGCGAGCGCTTTGAAGCGCGTCTCTCGATGGTGGAGGTGTTGGCGTCGCCTTCGCTGTTCTTCGCAGGTATGGCCGGCGCGCGTTTGCCGATCGCCGTGGCGCACGGCGAAGGCTATGCCAACTTCCAAACACGCGGCAATGCCGCTCAAGCGATTGGCGCTATGCGTTTTGTGGACAACCACGGCCAGGCAACGATGCAGTATCCGTTCAACCCCAACGGCAGCTTGGCGGGTCTGACAGCGGTGACCACAGCAGACGGTCGCTTCACGGCCATGATGCCGCACCCCGAGCGTGTGTTCCGCAACGTGCAAATGAGCTGGACTGACTTAGGTGCCTCGGGCGGCATCGACGCATTCAGCCCTTGGATGCGCATGTGGCGCAATGCGCGCAAGTGGGTGGGGTAGTCTCGGCTGGGTTGTTCATTTCATCAAGTAGCTCACCCGCTGCTTGATTTTGTCCTGCCAAGCCTTGGCGATGCCAGCCGTTTCGGCCAACTTTGATAGCGCATCCAAATCAGGCCGATGCGCACGCCACAACGTCATGGCTTGGTGCAAGGTGAGCGCGTCACTGGCGGCTTCGTGCAGCACCAGGGTGTCAGCGGGATTCACCACACCGGTTTGCAGCACACGCCAATACCAACCGGTGAGCAGATGCTGGTCAATGAACAAGGCCATGCCTTCTACGCCAAAACGTTCGTCAATCTTCCAACAGGGGTTGCGTGGCTGGCAAACTTGAATCAATGCGGTGCCGAGTTGCCACACCTCACCCAGTCGCACATCGTGTTCGTCGAGGTCGGGCGTGGCCATGTTTTCGCCCATGCTGCCGGGTTGCATCAACGGTGCTGCGTCAGGAAATTGTGCAGCCAGGCGGGCATAGTGGCGTGTGGGGTAGAGGTGAACTGCTTTGTCCGGACCGCCATGAACGCGCTTGTCGGCTTGCTCATCGCCAGCCAGACCATCCATGCCTAAAGCAATCGGCGTTTGCAGTGCCGACTTGTACATGCCCGTGAGGCGACCCGATTCAGGTAAGGCTTGCACTTGCCCAATGAAGACGGACACACAGACCGAACGGGGGGTTGTCATGGACGCGTTTTGTAAAACGTCATGGGCGTCTCGGTCATCTCTTTGATGCGTTGGTTGAGCACCGATTTTTTCATCTTGCCCACCACATGCATTTCGCAGGGCTTGCAGTCAAAGCGCAGGGTGAGTTTTTCGCTGCCGTTGATGAGCATCAGCGGCTCAGCTTTGACTGTGCCTTGCACCCCAGTGACGCCTTTGGCCTGTTTGGGGCACAGGCTCATGCTGAAGCGCACACAGTGCTTTGTGATCATCAAGCTGGCTTCGCCCAGTTCTTCGTGGCTTTCGTAAGCCGCTTCGATCACTTTCACGCCGTGCTTGGCGTAAAAGTCATGCGCTTTTTGGTTGAACACGTTGGCGAGGTAGGTCAACGAGTCTTCGGGATAGCTCACTGGGGGTTCAACGGCTGCGGCACGTGAGGGACGTTCGTAAGCGTCTAAGCGCGTTTGTTCCAGGGCTGCCACAGCATCACGGCGCAGGGCGTTGAGCGACGAGGCGGGCACAAACCAAGGCTGGCTGAGGTTGATTTGCAGATTGAGCACTTCAAACACGGTCGCACCAAATTTGCTCAGGTGTTCGCGCAGACTGGCATCGTTGCGCCCGGCGTCTTTGGCCAGTTCTTTGTTGCAGGAGAGGGAAGCGCTGGCCGTGTGGCCATCTTCGTCAGTGAGTTGAAGCGCAAAGCCTTGCGGTGTTTCTGAAAACTCCACCCATGCGCCGATGCGGCGTTCGCTGGAGTTTTTCTCAAGCCCGCGCACCCAATCCATGTCGCGGTTGCGGTTGATGACCATGCCTGCGCGCAAATCGCGAAAGCCCTCGATCGGGTCTTTGGGGAACAGGCGCCAAACACCTTTTTTGGCCGTCGTTTCAGCACGGTTGATGGCCACGCCGACCAGTTCTTTTTGCAGGTCGTAGTAGCACAGGCCATCGCCGTTATGCAGCACGCTGTCTTTGTCGTAAGGTCGCACTTCAAGCCAGTTGGGGCCCGTGCTGACAACCTCACCCAACACAATGCCTGGGTTTTTGGGGGAGTCAAACGCGCCGATGTCCTCTTTGCGGCCTTGCACAAAGTAGTCGGTGAATTCGCGGTT